>OIWN01000413.1_pt1 | contig 40261 bp, 33 predicted proteins | sample 1587591 | NCBI WGS metagenome assembly OIWN01 (sample SAMEA3888901, study PRJEB22519) | human gut metagenome | biome: human gut; feature: human-associated habitat; material: faeces | place: Denmark | collected 2010 | reverse complement strand
TCTCAGAATTAAAATCAACCCTTGGAACTATCATAACTAATTTACATAAACTCTATTAATTAAAAAGTATAACCAATTTTCCACATAAAACTTCGTCCTTGTTGCAAAACATCTATACCATACAAACTTGCACGAGTATATCGAGTACCTATCATATTTTTACACAACAAGCTCGTTTCTATATTTTTGAATTTATACGACAAAGACATATCAACAATAGCCGTACCTTTTATTCTATAATCATCATTTACATACATTGTTCCATCAAGATAACTTGAAACTCCCATTCTCTGTTTACTATAACATGACAAGTTCCCATTAAGCCACAAATTATGCAAGCCATGCCGATATATTAATTTTGAAGCAACTAAATTCATTGTTACTGCAGGAATCCCTTCAACCTGATGCCCTATCACAACATAATTATTAGCATTTAATACACGTTGATAAGTAAGATTCATATAAATATCTAATCCTGGTGGATTATAAGAAAAACTATTCTCTATTCCAAACAAATCCAAAGAACCCGCATTAGAATATACCGGCCTTTCTGTATTTGCAGCTTGTTTATCATTATAAAGTAAACCTGTTAACTTATTATAATAAAAATTGCAATCATAAGTAAGATAAATAGATGGTACAGAATACATAGCAGACAATTGTACTGCATCCAAATACTCAGGCTTCAAATCTTCACTTCCCCTATAAGTAGCCACTGTATTTGCCCGATAAAAATACGGCGCATCAACAAAAGAACGTGCATAACAAGCTTTAAAATTCCACCGATTCAACTTATAAATGAAAGCTAAACGTGGAGAAAATGCATGCATCACTCTCCCGTTAAAACGGCGCTTATAATCATAACGAATACCAACATTCGCTATCAAATGAGAAGAAAAATAATGTTTTTCTTGAAGAAAAGTTGAAAAAGACCATTCATTACCTAAACGTATCTGACTATTATGTTCAGACATCGTCACTAAAACTTTATCAAAATCATCACCTATACTAGCTTCAGAAGAAGACATTACATAATTTTCCAGCTGAACCCCTAATAACAATGTTCCATGCATTTTTCGCTCATTTCCATACGAATATGCCCCCTTAGCAGTCAAGCCATAAGTATAATCGTCCCAACTAACAGTCTGAAAAAAGCCTTTGGTCGCAATAACAGAATCCATGACTTCACCAACAGGTAAATGTACAATAAATCCTGAAGGTAAAGAATCTCCATCCGCCTCATAATTTAATTGCTTTTCAATATCAACGTAAATATTTGCATCAAATGAAAAATTATTCCAAAGATTACTATATTGTAATTCAGCACGAGAAGATGTTCGAGCATGTCCTGGCTTTTCTCCATTCATTCGTCGGTATTTATCATAAGTATAAGGAGCATTAAGAGCGACATAAGCATATGCAGACTGCATTTTCGCATGTTGATGATTTATATAAAATTTCCAATTCCTATTCCATTGTAATATACATCCAATATCATAAGCTGGTTTACGATTAAAACCATTAAGATAGACATATCCATCCATTGGAAATAAACGCCATACTCCTGTTGCACTGGCTGGATAATATATTTTTTCACCCTCAGATGAATAAACAGAAGCCCATCCCAAAAAGTTCATATTCACCCCAGACTTTCCGAACAGCAAATCCGCTTTATAAGTACCAAAACTCCCTGCACCTACACTAACAGACAGCCCATCCAAATCTCTCCCATCTTTAGTTATAATGTTTACTACAGCTGTTACAGCAGCATTTCCATACAATGAAGATGCAGGTCCTCGAAGCACCTCTATTTGTTTTACTTTCTCCAAACTAATACTATAATCTGGAGCCTGAGCATTTGTAGCACGACTATTTAATCTATGTCCATTCAACATGATTAAAATCTTCTGTTGTTCAGACGAATAAACGCCATGCATAGCAACATTTAATTCACTATTACCTTCCACTATAGTAATACCTGGCACATATGTAGCCAGCACCTCTTTTAAACTATTTGCCCCAATTGTTTTAATCATCTCTTCCGTAATCACAGTTACAGGCACAGGTGCTTCGTCTACCGATTCCGCTTGCTGAGATGCTGTAGTAATAGTTGTCTCTTCACCTCGTTTCAGACGTTCTATCATATCTGCAAAGCGCAAGGGGTCATGGATGGATGTGCTATAATACGGGTCTTCTTTCAAAAGGAGAGAAGCATACTTTTCAGCATCCTGTACATGGTCTTTTCCTAAATAGCACAACGAAAGCAAGCGGTAGGCACTGGTCTTCAATGCCCCGTCAAACCCTGCGATATTCTCATTCAACAAACGAATGGAAGCATCAAAATGTCCTATGGTATATTCTTCTTCTGCCTGCATATAAATCTGGCGCAGCTCACTATCGTCTTGTGCCCATGCCATGGATGTCGCCAGCAAAAAGAAAGTAACAATCCATTTTCTCATGCTTTAATCGGTATTATTAATGAAAATGTAGTAAACCGGCCTTCTTCTGAATCAAACTCAATGCGTCCGTGATGTTTCTCCTCAATGATACTACGGGTGATAAACATTCCCAGCCCCGTACCTTGCCCTGTAGGCTTGGTCGTAAAGAAAGTCTCGAACAGCCGTTGTTTCACTTCAGGGCTCATCCCTACCCCATTATCGGTGATTGAAATGACCAACTCTTCCGCCTGCCGTGCCACCTTGACCGAGACCGTCGGCTTATAGTCGGCATCCCCGTTCTGCGCCTTATCCCACACAGCATAACAAGCATTGTTCATCACATTCAATACGGCACGGCTTAAATCCTGAGGCACTACAGACATCATCGGAATATCCTTTCCATAATCTTCCAAGATAGAGATATTAAAATTCTTCAGATTTGCCCGCATCGCATGATACGAAAGCCATACATATTCCTTTACCAGCTTGCATACATCCGTCGGAATAAACTCATCTTCTTTCCCACGCGAATACAATAATATATTCTGAATGATGCTGATAGCCCGGTCGCCATGTTCCTTTATCTTTTGCAGGTTCTCTTTCAGGCTTTCCATTATATCCCGGATATCCTCTACGTCATCCCCGTCAATATCTGCCGTATTGGCTTCGATATCTTCTTCCAAATCTTTTATCAAGTCTCCAGAAAGCTTGCTGAAATTGATGACAAAGTTCAACGGATTACGTATCTCGTGTACGATTCCTGCCGTAAGCAAACCCAATGTAGCCATTTTTTCCTGCTGCCTTAACTGGTCTTGCAAACTTTCTACCTGCCGCTTCAATTGTTCTATCGTTTCCATATCTTGAGATTTTTGAGTTAATCTTTTTGTTTTCTTAATTATTCTCTTCCCCTTTCTCATCCGCATCATTCTTTTTCCCATTTTCCGGATGGTGGACAGGTACAGAAATAACAAATTCGGTATATTCATTCTTAACCGATTGTATAGTTATGTCCCCGCCATGATTGAGTATGATTTCCCGGCTAAGATACATACCTACTCCCACCGCTTCTGCCGTAGTTTTCGTGGTAAAGAACGGATCAAATACCTTGTCTATAATAGAGGACTCAATGCCAACACCATTATCATAAATACTTACTTTCGCCTGGCTTGAATCGGCATCAATGAAAACCCGCAACCGTATCAAGGGTTCGAAAGCCTTACCTTGCTGACGTTTTTTCCGAAGCGCATACATGCTATTTGCCAGCATACTCATCACGACCTTGCTGAACTGTTCTGCATCCACTTCCGCTACAACCATCGCTTCCTTATCCGGTGATTCTATCCGGATATGACACTCAGCTATATCTTCAGCATAATACGCATGAAGCATCTCTATATTCTTACGGCAAATCGATGCCAGATTAATCAGCGTCGGATTCACACTCCGGTCTTTCAGCATTTCCTCCATTGCTTTCAATATACGCGTCGTGTTCAATCCATGCTCTTCAATCTTCTTCAGGTTCGTATTCAGCATATCAAGTGCGTCAACGGAATCTTCGTAAATGTCCGAAGTCATATTCTTCTGGTCATCGTCCAGGTTATCCTTAATGTCTTTTACCAACCCGATACTCATGTGCGAGAAATTGTTCACATAATTCATCGGGTTCAAGATACGGTCTACAAGCCCTTTAGTCAACGTACCCACCGTAGCCATCTTCTCTTGACGGATAAGCTGGTATTGAGCTTTGCTTAAATCATCGAGGGCAATCTCCAGCTTTTTGGATTTTTCTTCAATCTCGTCCTTCTGATTACGTATTTGCGAGGTCCGTTCTTCCACGATATGCTCCAGACGCATCTTCTCCGCCAAAAGCCGGCGCATACGCCACCTTATCAAAAACAGGATGAGCAATGAAAGTGCAACGATATACAATACGATGCTATACCAACGTACATAAACAGGATAACGCACGGTTAAAGGCAATGTCAATGATTCCGTTGTACGCCCGTACCGGTCGCGTGCCATAACCTGAAATGTATAACGCCCCGAACGTGGATTGGCAAAACGTGCCGAAGTCTCCGTACTCCAATCCGACCATTCCTCACCGGCATCCAACCGGTAACGGTACTCCGTTGCACCCAGAACGGAAAACAAATCCGAAGAGAAATACACCTTGATATCACGGATGCCGCTATTAAATGTAAGCTCTTTAAAAGGAAGCGTAACCCCCAGGCGGTCTCCCTCATCAAATCCGCCCCATACCACCGAATCATTATCAATCACAATGCGCCGAAGATATACATGAGACTTCTTCGCATAATCCGGTTCTTTCATCGCCATATCCCAATGAATCAGTCCGAAATTTCCTCCCAACCATACATCATCCCCATCGGTCTCCATTGTTCCTATTGTCAAATCATGTATGGGACGCAAAAGGGCATTTATCTCCTCCATCCCTTGTTTTTTAGTGTATATATGCAGGTTTTTCCCGTCATTATTCGTTCCCCAGACACGCCGGCCCGGCTCGGGATAAACAAACTGGGGATATTGGATATCCGAAGACCACAAAGAGCGGTCCGCCACTTCTACCAGCTTTTTCCCTGCCTTATCCCACTTAAACAACCCTACATGGCTCAACACAAATATGATTCCATTCTGGACGAAAAGCGTATTGTTAAAACTGTCTTTCTCCCCTTTGGCATTTTCGGGAGCCAGAATAACATACCCGGAATAGTCTCCTTCGCAACGGAACACCTGGCCATAAATATTCCTTACCCACAACGTCTTATCGTCATCTACATAAAAATAGGTAGCCTTCTCGATAATGTTCAGCTGTTTCCTTTCACCCTGCCGGACCTGATAAACACCGTCCACTTCACCCGTATAATACGTTCCATCTCCGCAAACATAGGCAGAAAGCGTATGGCTGTCCGTTATTTGCCGTGCCTGCCTGCCATATACGGCATACAAGCCGCCAGCCGTAGAAGCATAGACATTCCCTGCCGCATCTTGCTGGAGCTGCCAACAGGCATGCTGGATTGCCCGAATCGGTTCAAAAACATCACCTTCCTTGTAAAACAAGCCCTGCAAAGTGCCTACGTAAAGCCCGTCGGCGGTATGGCAAATGGACTGCACTTCACCCGATAAGCCCTCGTTAGAGCGGAAATAAGTATATGCCGTATGTATATTTACTAAAAAAAGACCATTATCGGTAGCTCCCCACACATAACCTGACGAGTCTGCATAAATGCCATTCACATTGTTATTGCACAACCCGTTTTGCTCTGTCAGCGCATACACTTCATTCCCCTCTTTATCCAACATCACAAAACCGTTTCCAGCCGTAGCCAACAAGACCGAGCCATCCTCCAGCGTCAACCGCTTGTTTACCAATGCCTCTTTATAATACCGGATATCATCGGATTTGTCCTGATTAACAATAAAACCGTCCATGGAATCATCCTGAATATCCGCATCACCCAGCGAAGTCGTAACATAAATCTTCCCATCCTTCTCCCCGATATCCGTCACTTCGCCCAAAAAGCCTTTATTGTTTTTAGAGAATACCATCTGCAATTCCAGTTCTCCATTCCCGCCTGAGGTCAGATATCCGAACAGATTGTATCCGCCTACCCAGATTCGTCCCCGGTTATCCTTAAATAATTTCGTAATCCGGAATACCCCCGGAGCATGAATCGTATGCCACTCCGTCTGGTCGTAATACAATACCCCTTCGAAATTGGCAACATACACCCGGCCGCTATCATCACTCACAATATCAAAATTACGGTTGTGCGCATGATAAACCGCAGGAGAATAATTGACAAAGAAAGGAATCCCGTCCTTTGCCTCTATTTGCCCTATACCGGCAAGCAGCAAAAACACCAGACACAGAAGATATCGTTTCATCGTCTTCAATCTTTAATTTTATTTACTAATTTAAGCCGTATGCGGGGAACATTACGCCCTACATAATACGACCATTCATCATCGGTAAAATCCCGCTTCAGTTTGCTTTGGATAAGAGCAGCCATCTCGTCGGGAGAAATCATGATACGCGACACTGCTCCACTCTCATCTCCTGTCCATATCGTATTATCTTCCGCCATGCAAATGCAATGCACCCATCCGGATAAAATCTTCAACGATACCGCCTCCTGCTTGCTGGCACTGATGTCCCACAAGCTTACGGTGCAATCATAACTGGAAGAGAACAAGTATTGCCCTTTAAATTCAAGTTGAGTTATACGGGAACGATGCCCCACAAGCGATTTTACCACATTCCCCGTCTCATCTATCAGATAAATATTTCCATTCTCTACTCCGACCGCTCCCATTTTCAAGTCAGACGACCAAGAAAAAGCCGTAACTTGCTCTTTAATAAAATGTTCCTGAGGAACCAGTTCCCCTTCACGCCCTATCCTCCATAAGCCGTTTTCCTTACCGAATGCCAACCATTGGTTTTCTTTACATCCCAAAGCGGCAAGAGGTTCTGATAGAGAAATGGTTTTCTTTATCCGGTCCTCCTTCTTATCATATATATAAAGGTGCATAGCCGAAGCCAAAAGCAGCTGTCCATCGCCGAAAGGAACAATCCTCATCCACCCGTTATCTTCCGGCAAGAGAAAGGTCTCTGCCGATTTCCCGTTTATGACAAGCATCCTCCCATCGTATGACAAGGCATACACCACATTATTTTCATCCCAATAAACATCTCTGAAACTATACTCCGGATTGCTGAACAACACTTCATTCCCAACAAATCCCTCATCATAACGCCATCGGTTCACCTCTCCATAGTTGCTCACCGAGACATAACTGTTTTTACCGTCCGAAGACTGAACTATCTTCGTGACACCTCCCTTATGGAGATTCCTTGACACAAAACTTTCACTAGTCTGTCCCAAGGCATTAAAAATAACAGGCTGATACACATTCCCTTTATATTCGGATGTATATTTCCACGAAGCATACGCAAGCAAAGCCGCCACATCTTTATTGCCAGCCCTGTATTGCACATTGGAAAGCAAAGCCAAAGCACGTCCCAATGCCACATTGCTCAACGTATCAGCCACATTCCTTGCATATTCGGCACGAAGTTGCTGTTGTACGGCAAGCTCACGCTGGTTCTCCGCCATATTTCTGGCTTCAACCGCATTGCGGGAAAAAGCTTCCGCCTTTTTCTGCTCTTCTTCGGCACGTATGCGCATCTGCTCAGCCACTCCCATCTGGAATACCGCTTCTTCGCGTTGCTTCTCGGAAATATCTTTTTGCTGATAAGCTATGTCTTCCATCTGTTTGCTGATACGTTCCACCACATACGACTTACCTTCTTTTTCCTTATACTCATCCAGCTGAGCCCGCAAAGCATCCACCCGCCGGGATAAGCCGATATTGAAATATCCCAATATCACCACCACAACGAGAAGAAAAACACTCAAGATATGCCAACCATACTTTTTCACTTCGATTTTCAGTATATATCATTTAACAAAGAAAACGAAACTGGCTCCGATGGCTTATGAAGCCAGTTCCGCCGTCCGATGGAACTATCTCCGTCCGCCCATGCAAGTAGTTGCGTTTTTACCAGCAACAAGCCGGCCTTACAACATACCCACACTTGCGGACAAAAGAAACGTCCCCTTTTAATAGGTTTTATTTGCTTGCCAACGTTTTCAATATCTCGGAAGCCAGCAAATAACAATGCCCTCCGGTGCGCGCCGAAACCAAGTCTCCGTCGACCACAACATCTGCATCAACATACTCTACACCATAGTTCTTGGCATCGCCCAACAGATTATTATGCACGGTCATCTTTCTTCCTTTCACCAGTTCGGCTACAGGAGAGAACAACCACAAGCCGTGGCAAATCACTCCCTTAACGATGTCCTTGCGCGCAAATACTTTTTGCAAGAACACACATGCAGGAGGAAGCTTCGTCACATCTTCGGTATACCGAAGACGGTCTGACACCATACCTGCAGGCACGATAATAGCTGCATAATCATTAAGAGCCTCATCATCAAGCGCCTCAAAGCTCTCATTACAATAAAACGGTGCCCTGAATTCATGCCCGCTAAACGTAATGCCCTCGTTGCCCCAAAGACGGGACAGAAAATGAACCTCATACCCGGCTTCCTTGAAACGGAACTGATAATAGAAGATTTCATTTTCATAGAAATCGCTTTCTATAAGTATTCCTATCTTATTTTTCATCATCAATCTTTTTCTTGATAGTCAATATATTTTCATTACCTACATGTTCATACGACACTTTATCCATCATCTGAACCGTAAGGAAGATTCCAAGTCCCCCTATCTGGCGTTCTTCCAGCGGAAGAGAAACATCCGGCATATCCCTTTCCAACGGATTGAACGGCACACCTCCATCAATAAACTTCAGCGTGATGCATCCGTCGGCCTTCTCTATCTGAATCTTCAGATAACCTTCCACGCCTTCAGGGTAAGCATAACTTACCACATTGACCACCAGTTCCTCGCAAACCAGATGAATGGCATACAATTCCTTGGTGCATGATGCCACCTCCCCGGTCTGGAGGATGGCATCAATGATTTCTTCCGTTCTGCCTGCAATAGGCTTGAAAACCAATTCTTTCATAGCATTACCTGCTTACTTGCTTACGAAAGAAATGTAGTTCTGCAGACCTGTCATTTCAAACACGCTACGGATATCAGCAGCGCAATTCACAAACTCAATTACAGGGTTTCCGCCCAATTTCTGCTTGGCAAAAATAATGGTACGTATACCGCTACTGGCAATATAAGCCAGCTTGGTGGCATCAAAGACAACTTTTTCTATGCCCTTGCCTTTGTATCCGTTCAATTCTTCCATAAGGGCAGGAGCATTGCCTGTAGTAAGCTGGTCACCTAAAACGATAGTCAAGGTATTACCTTCCTGATTGATTACAAATTGATTATCCATATCTTTTTAATTTATAATTTTACAATTTACTATTTACAGTTTTCTATTTCCCAACCAAAATCATGATAGAACGCGGCCCTACCAGGATTTCCTGCTGGTTTTCAATCATACACTCTTCTCCCGGTTCGCAAATATCGTCCGGAGCAGCCATTTCCGTATTGGCAAATACATGCCATGCCATGCCTTCGGGCAATTGCGGGAGTTCGAACCCATGCATGTCCCAATGCATATTCATGGCTACATAAATAAAATCATCAGGCACTCCGTCTGTCTCTGCATACCGGCCGTTCAGCATAAAGGCAGCGGTCAGGTTGTTATACCCGGTATCGGGACGCCATGCCTTTATCCCGTGCCATGAGAAATCGGGATATCCCAGATTGCGGTAATCACAATGCCCGAAATGATATTCGAAACGCAATGCTTTATGAGCCTGACGGAAGCGGATAATCTTACGGAAGTAATTATAAATGTCCTCATTCTTCTGCAGATTCGTCCAGTCGAGCCATCCGATTTCATTATCCTGACAATAAGCATTGTTATTTCCATATTGGGTATTCCCCATTTCGTCACCCGATAATATCATCGGGATGCCCTGGCTTACCATCAACAAGGATATTGCGTTCTTTATCTGTTTATGACGCAGGTAATTGATTCCCGCATCTTCACATTCGCCTTCCCAGCCGCAATTCCAGCTATTGTTATTGTCTTCTCCATCCCGGTTGTCCTCGCCATTCGCTTCATTGTGCTTGCCATTATACGATACAAGATCCATCAATGTAAATCCGTCATGGGCTGTAATAAAGTTCACACTTGCCTTAATGCCCCGGTTTTGAGAGGCATACAAGTCTGCTGACCCCGCAATGCGTTCTTTCACATCGCCCAATACATGCTCGTCACCTTTCAGGAACCTGCGGATGCTATCCCGGTATTTCCCGTTCCATTCCGCCCAACGCCCCCAAGAAGGAAACGCACCTACCTGGTACAAGCCTCCGGCATCCCATGCCTCAGCTATCAATTTGGTTTTCCCCAAAATAGGATCATGAGCCAATGACTCCAGCAAAGGCGGATTAGGCATCGGACATCCATTCTGGTCACGTCCCAAAATAGCCGCCAAATCGAAACGGAATCCATCCACGTGATAATCGGTTACCCAATAACGCAAGCTTTCTACAATCATATCCCGCACATTGGGGTTATTGCAATTCAACGTATTTCCGCAACCACTGAAATTGAAATAATATCCATCCGGTGTCAGCATATAATAAGTCTTATTATCAATACCCCGATACGAGATATAAGGACCATTCTCATTCCCTTCTGCCGTATGGTTGAAAACCACATCCAGGATAACTTCAATGCCATTCGCATGAAGTTGCTTGATAAGATTTTTCAATTCATCCACCTGCATACCGAAACGCCCGGTAGATGCGTATGCGGCTTTAGGGGCAAAGAAGCCTACATTGCTATATCCCCATACGTTGTAAAGCATATGCCCGTCAACCGGAGAAGGCTTGCTGTTCTCAAATTCGTCAAACTCATGAATCGGCATCAATTCCACGCAATTCACGCCTAACTCCTTCAAATAAGGAATCTTTTCGGCTATGCCGGCAAAGGTTCCGGGATGCTTTACATTCGCATCCGCACCGCATGTAAAATTACGGACGTGCATTTCATAGATGACCAGTTCATTTACCGGAGTTTCCAACGGAAGGTCGTCTTCCCAATCAAAGTCATCACAAACCACACGGGCACGGTATTGGTATACATTGTCCCAATCGGGCTGGGCACCCCATACGTCACGTCCTGCAATCAGCTTGGCATACGGGTCCATCAAGATTTTCGTCTTATCAAAACGATGCCCTTCTTCCGGATTCCATGGACCATCCATCCGATAGCCGTATTCAATGTTCTCGAAATCCAAATCAAAAACCATCATCGAGAATACATTTCCCATCTTGAATTCCTTCAGGAAAGGTATTTCGACAAACGGTTCCGGTTCATGATTATGGAAAAGAACCAACGTACAAGCCGTAGCGTAACGGGAATAGACCGAAAAATTGACGGCATTTCCCATTACCGTAGCTCCAAAAGGATAAGGACGCCCTGTACGCAATTTCAATCCTTTATATTCATGCGTCGGAAATAAATCTACTCGCTGCATACTTACCCTATTTGAGTTTGACACTCTTCTACTGTATCGAAGTATTTAAAGAAATGTTCGAAGCCTGTAATAGCCATTACTTCCCTCACCTCTTTAGATACACCTACCAAGTACACATTCAAGCCATTGGATGCAGCTACTTTATAAGCATAAAGCATGACACGCAATCCGGCACTCGATACATACTTACATTCAGACAAGTCCAAAATCACACTTTTGTTTTCATCCAAAATAGACAATATGACTTGCTGTTCTTCTTTGCTGGATGAAGCGTCCAACACAGAACCTACTTTATGAACTTCCGCACTCATCTTTTTTCAATCTTTAGGAACAATAACGACTTTGACTTTCGGACGATATTCTACGGCAGGCAGCTGTATGGTCAACTTATCTGCATCGAAATTCTTCCATTCCCGTCCGTCAATCCATACTTCCTGCAATTTCACGCTTCCTACAGGCAAGATATCGGGTTGTACACGCAATACATTATCCTTGAAACCATTTACCATAGGTTTGAAATATAAGGTCAACGGTTTCTTGGTATTCAGCAAATTGGTATAAGTAGCTGCCAGATAAGCTAATTCTACTGAATGGTAAGCACTCATCGAGTGGCTTCCCTTCTTACGTTCCGTACCCAGCAGGTAAGGCAAGCCATTAGCCAATACATTGAAATAAACGGCTCCGTCTTCATGGTCAAGGAAATAAGTATTATAGAAGGCAGCTGATTCACGTGCATATTTCAAATATTCCTCTTTGCCATAGATACCATACAGAATCTCGTATGCCAAAATCGCCTGCTCCTGTTGCCACCATGCCTTACGGTCGTGCCATGCGAAACGATAATATTCTTGATTGCCATGCAAACGGCGTTCCATCACATCATACCAACCGCCACGCTGTACGTCCAAACCTACTTGAGGCATGACCTCTGCAATATGCTGGGCAAATTCTTCATACGATTTCTTCGGGCAGATGCTATTGATACGCATCAAGTTCCATGCAATCTTCAGATTATGCCCCACTACCGCACGGTCTTGTTGCCATCCCCATGTCAGGTCATGACTCCAATCGTCCATAAAGCGCTCATTTACAAACGGGCTATTCTCATAATCCGGGAAATGTGTAGTGATAGTATCGGCTGTATATTCCAAGAAATCCTTGTATTTCTTTTCCTCAGTAGCCAGATACAAGTTAATCAAATAAGCAGGCGCATGGTCACCTACAGAGTTCCAGTTCTTACGCATCCGGTTCGGGCCAAGGCTTGAACTGTCCGGACTCAACAATACCGGGTCTATATGCGAATAATATCCTTCTCCTTTCTTATCCTTGAAGAAACGTTCGAAAAGGTCGATAGTCAATTCAGCATCGCGCAAAATAGAAGGGTCACCGTTCACACGGTAAGTCTGAATCGGACCAGCCAATGCATAAATCTGCTCATACATCGGGATGGCATCGTAATCATCACCGAACTCCGAAGTAAAGATTTTCTTTTCTTTATCTCCATCAATATCAATGCCATGATACCAATAAACCACATTTTCATCTACATCGTAGAAACGCATGTGCTTTTTCAAATATTCCACCCCTTTTTCAGCGGTTTCCAAGAAAATATCTTCTCCGGTCAACATAAAAGCAGAAGCCATACCATAAATCATACGCGAAATGGTATCCGTTTCCTGACGGAACGAATTCACTTCACGCTTACCTCCCAAGCTGACCGCCGTACGGTATTTTTCATAATCAATATCACCATCACCAAATTGGGCACGAACAAAGAAATTACAAATACTCTTAGCTTGATTAGCCCACCAGTTAGATTCCTCAAAACGGAATTTACCTAATTCTCTTTCCGGGAAATCAATCTGTTTGGCTTCGAATGTATATTGACCATCATGTTGCGGATAAAAAATACCAAAGACAAAAGCCATACGTCCGTCCTGAGCCAAAAGCTGATAAAGATTACCAGTAGCGTCCTGATAAGGTTCGTCCAAGTTACGCATCAAACGGGCAAATGTCGTATCTGTCAACAGTACGGGAAAAGAACGGTTATCAGTCGTTGTCAGAGTAAAACATTTCTCGCTTTCATTAAAATCGCTTACATATCCGGCTATCAGATCTGTAAATTCAAACTGCATCTTATCGGCAGGTTTGAATACTTTAAAATTGTCTTTCATAAAAAAAGGTCTTTTATTGTACTACATGTGTTATTTCAATCGTTTCAATATCAACATCGTAATGTCATCGCTTTGAGGTTCGTTCCCAACAAAATCCTTCAAGTCTTCCAAAATAGCTTCCGCTATTTCTTCGCTCCCTGCACCCGGTACACTCTTCAAGGTTTTCTCTAATCCGCTTTCCGAAAACATTTCCCGGTTTTCATTAAAGGCTTCTGTCACACCATCGGTGTAGAGAATCAACGTGTCTCCCGGCTCCAAAGTCAAGCTCGAATTTGTATAGACAAAATCATCAAATACGCCTACGATGAAATTCTTGGAAAGCGGTAATGGTTCTACGGTATTATTCTTACGCAATAAATACGGAGGATTGTGCCCTGCATTCGTATAGTCCACCTCGCCGGTCTTGATATTGTAAATACCATAAAAGACCGTTACAAACATCGAGTCAAGACTTTCGTTACACAACAATTTATTAGCATAATTGATGCATTCATGAGAAGGGACTCCCCTGATGCCTGTAGCACGAATCAATGTCCGGCTTACTGCCATAAACAAGGATGCCGGGACACCTTTCCCCGATACATCGGCTATTACAAAGCCGATTCGTTCTTCGTCTATCTGGAAAAAGTCGTAGAAATCTCCACCCACATCTTTCGCCGGAGTCATTGAGGCATAAATGTCAACAACATCAGCCAACTTAGGGAATGGCGGAAATTTACGAGGCAATATAGCCTGCTGAATCTCACCAGCCACCGCTAAATCATTTTTAATAGACTCCAACTGATCATGTTCATTCTGCGATTCTCTGACAAAATTTATTTGCTCAATCGCCTTTTCTATCGTGCGTGACAAATCATCCAAATCAATCGGTTTAGTAGCGAAATCAAATGCACCGTTGTTCATCGCCGAACGGATGTTGTCCATATCGCCGTATGCCGACACCATAATGCATTTCAATGCCGGATTCCTCATCTCGTTGATGCGGGTCAACAAAGTAAGCCCATCCATTTCGGGCATATTGATATCACTCAAAATAATATCAAAGTCTTTCTTTTCCAACACCAATTGCAAGGCTTCCAAACCATTATGCGCAAAGGTGAACTCGTATTCACCCTTGCGGATTTTCCGACGAAAATACTGGGTCAACAGTATTTCCAAGTCCTGTTCATCGTCTACGCTTAAAATTTTAATTGCCATATCTTATTCATTCTAATAATTTATACCTTTAAATTTTTTCTACCTCACTTCGTAAATATTCAATTTTCTAATGGTTTTTTCGGCAAAGTATGAGCAAATGCCACCACCAAAAAACCGATTATCACAGAAGTAACGGCACACACAATAAAACGCATTCTACCAGAACCATCCATCGAATTATCTACAAACAAGTCCGTATAAAGCGGAGACACAAATTGTCCCACTTGAGCCACCGACATGATAATAGCTACTCCTAAAGTCCGCTGGCGCGGAGTGACAATGCGCGGCAAGAAAAGAGAAATGGGAGGCAAAGCGAAGCCGCCGCCAAGCCCCACGACCAAACATCCTGCCATCAAGACGCCATACGAATGAGAGCAAGCGATAATGACATATCCTGCCGCCATTATCACCGTGGCAAAAGGCATGGTCCAGTCCTTCAGATTCCGCATAATCCAAGCCAGCAACACACCGGCAATAATCGCCGGGATACGCATCAGAGAAAGCGCATAGCCACACTCTTTCGCATTGCCGATACCCTCCACGTCCATAAACAACGCCAAGTCGGTATTTATCACAAAGTAACAAGCAAATATCATCATGGCAAAAAACGCTAAAACAAATATCTTCTTATTCATTCCCGTTTTCTTGCCTGCACCACCTGCTGCATTTTTTGGGGAAGCCAACGGTGGAATAGAAGGCATAAACAAAGTGGTCAATACGATTGATATAACCACAAAGGCGTAACACAAGAACGAATAACGCCACGAAATACTTGCCAACACACCCGACAAACTCATAAAAAGCAAACCGCCCAACTGGTTAAAAGAGCCTTGTAAGCCCAAAAGCTTGCTACGTTTATTGGTATCCGGAGCAAAATCAAATATCAGTGAAGTGGATAAAGGAGTCATAATGCCTAGACCTATTCCGAAAAACAAACGCATTAACAACAAAAGCCGGAAATCGTTCACAAAACCTCCAGCCACACCAAATACAAGAAAAAGTATCATCCCGGTAAGCAAAAGCTTTTTCTTGTCTATCTTAGCGGTAAGACGCGCGGAAAACAATCCTATCGGCATCATTATCAACGTAGGCAAGGTTAAAACCAACTTGGCTTGTGTTTCCGAAATATGCGGGAATGCATCCCGTATAGCAGCCAAGGCAGGAGATACTGCCGTAGGCGCCATAATAGTAAGCACAGATACCGATAAAATAGACGGTATCAACATTTTCGAATATTTCTTTGTCTCTTCCATTTTTATATTCAATTATCCTCCCATTTTTTATAAGAACATGCGGACAGGCTTGCCTACAGTCACACTCAAGCGCAGATAATTCACCACGCCTCCTATATACGAAGGCTTATCCGCATTGTAACGACAAAGCATCATTGATAAACAACTTTCTGCCAAACACATGTGCCGATGATGAACCGGCATTATCATTCAGGAAAGATATGGTAGAATAAATATTTGTCCGATCCGGCAAAAGAATTTTCCGTGCCATGAATGTCCGTATTCAACCTGATTAATATGTCCGGAAAATGAATATATACTTCATAAGCAATTCCAGTTAACTGCTACAGCCCACGAAGATAACTGACTTGGCAAAGTCAGTATATATTCATTTTGCACATCATTGCTCCGGTTCATTACGGACATGCATTTTTTATTTATACCCTTCCCAAACTGAAAGGCGGATACACTTCACTATCTACCAACACATCAATAATGCAAGGCTTGTTCAATGCGATGGCATCCTGCAATGCCGGCAAGAATTCTTCCAATTTTTCTACCCTATATCCTTTTGCTCCACATGCTTCGGCATACTTCACAAAATCCGGGTTCTCAAACTGCATATATGCCTCGTCATTATACATATTCAGCAAGAACTTCTTGATGATATTAAATTCACTGTTATTGAATATAATCCAAATAACAGGAATGTTATATTGCACTGCAGTCATCAATTCGAATCCTGCCATCTGATAGCATCCATCACCCACGCCTGCAATCACCACTTTATCCGGATTAGCGCATTTCACTCCCAAGCAGCCGTTCGTATGGCTTGCCATAGGTCCGAAACTTCCCGGATTCTGATAGCGCTGATTCTTATTCAACTGCAAATAACAGCTCAACCACAACATGTGCGAACCGGCATCACCCATCACAATGGCATTGTCTGGCAGATTCTGAGACAAGACACGGACGATATCTCCCGGAAAAATCCGTTGGGCATCTGTATGCACCGGTTCCTCATAATAATGTCCGCTAGGCAATGTAGCGATTTGCAAGGAGGGCAAATCACGTTTCTCCAACAAAGGCAATAACTCCTGAAGTGCCAGTTTGATATCGCTTACCACCGCTACATCAGCTTTATACACTTTATTGATTTCAGCCGGATCAATATTCACATGAATCAACTGTTTATTCGCATATAAATCCGGTTGGAATGAGAATGTAGCATTTTGAGCGAACGAATTTCCCATCGCGAGCACGACTTCCGCCTCCTGAAAATACGTATTAGCCGCCTTGTCACCCGATGTTCCATACATGCCTAAACACAATGGATGATTCTCCGGCAATAATCCTTTGGCATCCATTGTCTGGACAAACGGTATTTGATACCTTTCTATTAATTGGAGCAATTCGCCGGATGCCTCACTACGCACGCAACCATAACCAATCATCGCCAGCACTTTCTTATTCTTACTGATTGCATCAGCCAATGCATCCGCCGCTTTTTGCAGAGCTTCTTCCGTTGCCTTAACCGCTTTTACACGGATGTTAATCGGACGGAAATTGGTTACTTCTGCCGTAGTCACATCTTTCGGTATATGGATATGCACCGGTCCCGGACGCCCGTCGAATGCTGTATTTATAGCGTCTTCCAAGATATCACACGTATCTTCTGCCCGCTCCAATACATACGATTTTTTGGTCGTAGCCGAAAACATCACCTGCGAATCAGGCGTACGGCTCAATCCTGTAGATTCGTTCAACGCACCTTTTCCCCGTTGTCCCATTGAAGTATATCCTGTTATAGCCAATATGGGCAACGAATCGGATAATGCTACCGCCATGCCTGAGAACAAATTAAACGCACCCGGACCTCCCGTCGCAAAGCACACACCCAAATTATTCGGGTTAAACATAGTGTAGCCACATGCCATGAACGACGCCGCCTGCTCATTGCGGATAATAACGGTCTTTATTTTTTTCGAATCGCGCAGAGCCAACAACATAGAGGCGTTTACCTGTCCGCTCCCTCCAAATACATAGCTCACGCCGATATCTTCCAGTGCTTTTACGATGGTTTGGTTTACATCCATAATAAATCCTTTTTATTATATGTTAGTTTTACTTCTGTTTATCAGCCCACTCATCCTCGTTAAACTTTGCTTTCGCGCTTTTAGGAGGATTCTCAGAAAATAATTTTCCGCCTGTAGCTGCCTCGTTCAAACCGTATCCGTTAAAAAAAAGATAAATACGGTCTTTGGGCACTCCGCTTACTTCGGAAAAGGTAGAGATGAACTTATCGGCTACAATCTTCTTTTGCTCGTCGGTCATCTCAATGCTATGAATTATTATTGCCGGCATTTTGCTTTTGGATTTAAAAAAGGAATAAGTCATGTGCGGAATTAACCCCACACATGACTCTCCTTATAATTATTATTTAAGAGAATTCAACACTTTCACAATCATATCACCGTACGCGATAGATGATTCTACCGAAGTACCGGTAATAAACGGATGATCGTAATAAACTTGCGGGTCTTCACGACTTGCATTGATACGTGCTATACAAGCGCCGTTAGGACCTACTGCGTCACGAACCAAATCTTCGATAGGCCACAAGAATCCCGGAGTAATCACATTCGTACCGCAGTTATCAGGAGTTGCACCATACAATTCGTATGACATAGCCATACCCGGACCATAGAAATCCCATGCACGTGGATGAGCACAAATCTTCTTGCCATACACAATCGACTTATAATCATTTTCCGGGTCGCGGAGGAATACCAATGTAGAAACGGCATAGCACAATGCAGCCACAATCTTACCGCTCTTATAAGCATCCATAATCAGCTTATGCAATTCCCAGCAATTACACATATCCAACATAGCACCCGGACCGCCAGTCAAAGCAATCGCATCATAATCAGCCATGTTTACTTCTGAGAATTTCAACGGATGTGCCCATTCTTCACCATCTACCAATTCCTTGCAGCGGTCGCAAACTTCTTTCGGATTAGTCTTGATATTCTGTACACCGTCTACAAAATCAGGGTCTACACTGATTTGGAAAGGAAGCGGTTTCTTTCCTTGCGGAGTAGCCAAAGTCACTTCAAAACCAGCTTTCTTACATGCATCCCACGGAGCCTGCAATTCCTCACCCCATGAACCATAATTCGTTGCAATAATTAAAACTTTCTTTGCCATAATCTCAATAGGTATTTAAAATTAAACATACAGGGGAAAAACCTGCTTTTTTAACACTCTTACTTTGTAATAACCAATTTATCCGCATTCAGAACTTGGAAGGTATCGCCACGTTGCATCGCCTCGTCACGCTGATAAACCAAGCCTTCAGCTTTTACATCCGACACGGCATTATCTCCCGTCAGTGTCAAACGAGTATGCGCGAAATCAAAGATTCCGCTATTGCAGACAAACAAATCTTTCGTTTCTGTAAAGTTCCGGGCTTCCGTATGCCATTCGCCTATCTCTACATGATACGGAAAATCTTTAGCCGACTGAGCGTTTACGCCCACTTCCGCTACCAGAAAATCATAGGGACCCGACTTTGACACCGTAATCGAGCCGGTATTTTCCATGCGATGAATATGTTCTTCCTTGCCTACCATCTCGCTATAGATACCGAACGCAACCGCCTTCGGAGTAGAAGCCTCGCTTCCTTCCAAATGAATCTTCACCGTACCCTTATTGACCAAAGGAGGAACAAGCTGGGTATTCGGCAATGAATGTTCATAAAAAGCACATGCCAAAGGATAAGATTGGTACAAGAACGACACCTTATTAACAATGAAATGCGCACGCGAAACAATATCAATATCTCCGGCATTAATCAAATGCGTATTGGCAAAACGGGCTATCGTCATGATTCTTCCTGTCGAATTGATTCGGATAGAACCATAATTGGCAATCGTTCCGCCAATACCTGTTGTAGCCAACACACGGACGGTAGAAGCCTTCTCGACATCCACATTGATTTTCCCGTTATTGATGATGGTCACATTATTGACCGGAAGAGCGATGACACGAGTCTGTGTATCGAATGAACCGTTACCCAACAATTCGATAGTCCCATTATTGATAACCGTCGAATTCTCACCCGCCAACAACGTTTCTCCATATACAGCCGTTTCCAAATCCTTCTCCTGATCGAAATAAATCCGGATAATTCCCTCGTTGATAATGGTCGAATCCTTACCGGCAGCCATGGCAAAACATTTCACGAAACGATATGTTCCATTCGGGTCATCAGGCGTAGCTTTTACTTGCGCCTTATAAGCGTCAACAATGTCATGCATATGTATTTCGATGACGCCTTCATTTATCAAAGTCGCATTCGGAGCCAAACGCTGCTGTCCCGGATTTTCTTCATCATCCATCAATGCCGCCAAAGCATACAGAACAATATTGCGCCCCTTAAGCACTTTACCGGCGGCAATCGCCTGCTCAGTAATATCCGCTACATTACCTGCTTCTGGCTTAGTGATAACCAGATGTTCACGGTTGACATAATACCCTGCGCTCCCTACACGAACACTTTTTTCTACTATATTTTCCATATTCTATTTTCTGTTTTATTTGTCAGACAAAGACACTTGATTATTTTCTTTATCCCATGTCAGATTAACATTACTTTCATCAGCTGCTTTTATGTCAAAGTTTTCATATCCGGAATATTCATAACGGAACATCGTTTTTCCTCCATTATAAAGCAATGCTTCCGGAGCTACACTGTAAGAAGTTCCGTCCACATAATCTTCTCCTTTCTTCAGCAGCAATTCTCCTCCGCCAAAATCCATATTGACACCTTGACCGTAAAACAAATCCCGAGTTTGGGAAAAATCGCGTAACGTCGTATTCCAACGTCCCAGCTTAATGCAGCAAGCTGCTTCTCTTACCGCAGGACGAGTAATGAATCCAGCCTCTGCCATTCTGAAATCTACCGGACCGCTTTGCGACACTTCGATGCTTCCATCATTGATGACATTCACCTGCAAATCTTCCCCTCCGGCACCCATCAAGTCACAATACATGCCATAACCTTGACTTACCGAATTAGAGCGTTCACTTCCTTCAATGGCAATGCTGATACGGCCCCGGTTCACCAAAGAAGGCATCTGCGTACGTCCGCCCGACAAAGGGTCGTACATCGCACAAACAACAGGATTCTCAGCGTTGCCCACAGCGGTATATCCTTCAGGAAGGTCAACCATGGTCAAGTCAACCACACCATTGTTTATCAAATTAGAATCCTCGTAACGGGTCATGCAAAGTATATAACCAGGCAACCGCATCTGCATCGTACCATCGTTTATCACATTCGATTTAGTACCGCCCGTAGTAATCATACGCGCGTCTTCACACATATCCAATTCTGCGGTCATGACACCGTTATTGAATGCGGAAATGCTATTGCCGAATGTTGCCATACCACGCAAACGGGTAGCTACAGAACCGTTTCCATAAAAATGAATTTCGCCGTTATTAATCATCGATGAGTTTCCGCCTCCGTTCATTCCCATGACATAAATCGTAGAAGTCACAGACGGATCATGGTCAAAATACACATTGATGACCCCTTCATTAATAATCGTACTATTCGTTCCGACAAACATGGCGATCAAACGAAGATAAGTATAAGGACGTTCCGGGTCATCCGGAGTCTGAATCTGGTCCTTATACCGTTCCACTAAGTCTTTGGTATGAATGGTAATGGTTCCCCGGTTGATAAGCACTACATCCTCTACCGTATTCAACGTATCCATTGCAAGCATCCCGCCATTATCCGTAAAGTTAATGCCAGCCATAGCGCAACAATTAAGCGTTGTCTCCGTCACACGGCCACTTGTCGTCAGAATAGTGGAAGTCATTTCGAATACCACATCGTCCTCGCTCACCCCCAAGACAATATCTTTCGTATTGACCACCGTAGTACCCGACTCGCCCGTTATCAATATTTCTTCCTCTTCTTCCGGAACGAATACAGGCTCTTCATCCTCCGAGCAAGACGATATGGCAAACAGCAATATGCTCCAAAACCATAATCCAATAAATTTTTTCATCGAGAATCAACTGTTTTGGTCCGATACTCATGCTTATTTATCCCACGGAAAAACCGTCTTGACTGGAGCGAACACATCAATGGCTTCTGTCTCACCGATAGCTACAAAACCATGAGGCACATCTGCGGGAACCAAATAAGCATCACCTTCTTTCAGTTCGTATTCCTTATCGCCAATCGTAAGGCGGAAACCACCCTTGATGACATATCCGAATTGTTCCTGCGGATGCGTATGCATACCTACCACACTTTGGTCAGACATATTCCAGTGCAATACATTCAGATTCTTGCCCATGGCGAAATCTTGACGGATTACACCTTTACCCATATCTACTTTTTCTACTTCTTTGTGATTAATCACCATCTTGTTGTCCATAATTTTCTGCATTTTAATTGTATAACATAAATTCTTACTTACTGATTATACATGTGTCACCCCGATGCAAAGCAACAGGAAGCTGATAAACCAATTCAGATACATCAGGCAGTACACCTCCATCCTCCAATATTAAGTTTAGCTCCGACAAGTCAAAACACGCACTTTGGCACACGAACAAGTCGTGTGTCTGCGAGAAGTCACGGCTGTGCGTTTTCCATGTACCGATTTTCAACTTCACCGGATTGTCTTCTTTCAACTGCATGTTCACGCCCAATTCTCCCGTTACATATTTTATCGGACCTTCCTGAGTCACTTCCACTATCCCTTCATTGGAAACAATACGTACAGGAGTTTCTCCATTATCTTTATTTTCCATCTGATAATAAAATCCGAAAGCAATCGCATCAGGACCAGAAGCTTTGCTACCTATCAAATGCACCTTAATCACTCCCCTATTGACTATCGGACTCGGCAATAAAGCACCCGGACGGAAATGCTCATACATACCCGTGGCCATTGGCGGGAAATTAAATAAATAAGGAATCTTCCCTTCAATCAAAGTGGCCAATGAAGTAACATAAATTTCACCGTCATTAAGCATTTGTGTACCTGTCACGCTTCCCATCGTCATCACACGTCCGGCCACACGCACTTCAATACGCCCTTTATTCCAAAGCGAACCATACATACCGGCTGTATGTAACACACGGGTTTGGAAAGCACGTTCCACATCTACCGTAATCAGTCCTTCATTCACCACATGCAAATGGTCGGCTACACCTCCTACACCACGCACCAATGCTTGCCAGGAACCATTGCCATAGAAATGAATTTCGCCTTTATTAACCAACATTGAATCAGCTTCCGCCCACATGGCGCAACAATACATCGTAGTCTCGGCATCAGCATCATGATCCATATAGACATTAATGACACCTTCGTTTATCAATACCGAATTTGCGCCGGCAGCCATTGCATACCCACGCAAGGCATCTACCTGATAAGCATCCCCACACCGCTGTGCATTCCGAATATGAGCAGCATACAATTCTTTGAAATGAATGTCAATGACACCTTTATTTATAAGAGTAGCATTCGGAGCCAACATCATATCTCCTGGCGAAGAAGGATCTTCCGTCAATGCCACCAATCCACAAATCACATTATTCTGCAGCTTCCGGCTGACATTGAATTGTGCTCCGGCGGCATAACGGTAAATAAACAGATTCTGTTCCGAGGCATCTTCTATGCTTAAATGAAGTTCATTGACAGCATAAGCTCCTTCTCCAACTATCATCGCTTGAGGTGATACGATATTTTGTTTCATATCCGATTCCTGTTTTATTCAATTCATAAAATTATTTTTAGCAATAAGCCCACATTACTCAAATGCATTTCAAAACTAGCACAAATCAAAAACTTAACCAATCTCCGACTTCTATATCTTATATCAAAAAGTCCGGAAAGATGTATCAAAAGCCTATTAGCACAGTATCAAAATATCCTAAATGAATATCAAAAAGTCTATTTATCACTACTTGCCAGTGATTTACAACAGCCGGCAACATGCAATATATAATACATCACTTTTTCAGATTACATTTTAAACCTATTTTGTCTGAACACAAAATTCACCCATTAAATAAGAAATAAAATGTATCTTATGGGCGTAAATATACTTATTATTTTATCAAAATGCAATCTTTTTAATGTATATTCATCATATTAAGAACAAAGTTAGTCAGTACAAGTTAACATGCCCTACAAAGCAGGCTAGAAAAGTTTCATGAAAATCACCACTATGTCTCACGAAAATCACATCAGGAAAGCAATAAACTGATTATCAAAAGATCTCTCCTTTCAGAAACTGTTTTGAATTAATCAAAGAATCAAAACAGTTAAAGTTGCTGATTGGGTCATATTATCAATCCAAACGGTATCTTTTTATAGTTTCCATCTCAAAACCGTACGTTCTCCAATTGAAAACCGTACGTTCTCGATATGAAAACCGTACGGTTTCCATATGGAGAACGTAAAAAGAAGACAGTTTGAAACAGATACTAAACCTTTCAATCATACATTGATTTGTATCTGTCCAACAAACTTATCGGAGAAATTAAGTTCCTATGTTTGTAATGTACAAGGTATCCGTCACCTCTTTAAACGGATGTTTCCGGTTCCTCGCTTGCGGTTCTAAAATCTTTGGTATAACTTGCCACTGTTTTTCAATCAGGTCGGGTGGATAGTGCGTCATTCCTGTGTCTTTCCGTGTTTTCTGTGTTCCATTAAAATGCACAATTTCATACCGCGTGAAGTATAAATCAATTCAAAACAGTTTCTTATTTTTCCTCGTCCAACGAAAGTTCTCTGCTTCTAAATTCAGAAGGCTTCATGCCATACCGCTTATGGAACTGGATATTAAAAGCCCCTTTAGACATTTGAGCTTCTTTGGCGATTGCATCCAACGTCCACTGTGGTTGCTCACGCATTAAGCGGACAGCATAATCAAGGCGGCAATTTTGTATGTACTGGGAAAAGCTGCAACCGGCAAACACCTTAAACAAAACCGCAAACTTATTGGCTGGGACATGAATCTCTTTCAACAATTCCTTCTTGTTAAATCCCGGACACAGATACAGCCGGCGGCTCATGATTTCATAACTCACACGATCGTATAATGCACGGTCTCTTTCCGTTAATTCCGGAAGGGAAGGCACATCGTCTGCTTCTTCCGCACCCTCTGCCGTCTCAGGCTCCGGATTATCCGGCGCATTATCCAACCGCTGCAGTTCTTCCCGCAAACGGATATTTTCTTCTTGCCGGATAAAAAGCTCATCTTTGTAAGCCATCAGTTCGTCAATCGTCCGCGCCATCGTATCATTTTTCAAACGGATTGTGCGGTTCGATTTCAATATATGGCGGATATACAAGCACGCTACAACCAGAATAACGATAAAACAGACAATATAAATGTTGCGCTTCTGAATGGAAGCCGCCTGCCGTTCTATCCGGTGCGCCTGTTCATCCGTCTTATAAATCTCGGCAAGCTCCAACGCATCTTCCTTCCTTTCTTTTTGGCGAAGCGAATCGGCAAGGGCAAGCATCGTTTCCTGCACACACGAAGCCGCCTTCCAATCTCCCTTTCCCTGATAAGCCTCCAGCTCGGTCTGCAAATGCGGATTGATGTAATCCCAATTGACCGTATCTGTGGTCTCTTTCAAGATTTGTTTTTCGCGCCCTATATAATAAAGGGCTTCATCGAAACGTTTTGCCAATATCAAGCAAGGAATGCGGATATACTCACCGTCGGGCGTGGCGGAATAAGCGTTCTGTTCCACCCTACGGTACAGGCTGTCCCCTTCCGCCTTGTTCCCTATTGTGTACGCTATACAACAATAAACCACGTCCGTCTCGGCACGACGCATGTCAAAAATACCTTCGGGCGTATCTTCACTCGCCTCCAGTCCGCGCAAAGCCTTCGCGATAAGGGGACGCATGGCAAGTGCTTCTGCGTAACGGTCTTTGTCCCACAAGAGAGAAACCTTCATACCTAGCGCATAAAAGAGGTCGTCCCATGTCTTATAACAAGGATTCCTGCGAGCCTCCTCTTCCAGTATGCCGATAGCAAGGTCTATGTGATGGAAAGCCTCGTCATATTGCTCCATTTCAAGTTGATTCATCCCCCATACGACATACAAATCCGCTTCGTTTCTCCTTGCTCCTATCTCGCGTGCCAACTTCAGCCCTTCGGCACAATATTTCACACTCCCGGCATAATCTCCGTTATTGTGGCAATCTTCTGCCATCGTAAACACAAGCGACAAAAAACGTTCGGGGCCTTTGCGTGACTCAGGCAGTGCATATGCCTTACGCGCATAAAACAAAGCCGTCTTATAATGCGACAAACCATTATGATAAACAAAACAACGCAAATCGTTAATGTCGAAAGGGGAAAGCAAGCGCCGGTCTTCTGCCGTATCAAGCAAAGCCAGCGCCTCGTCCGGACGGACAAATGCTATCTGCTGTATATGTCCGGCCGTATACAAACTGTCCCACCCCGTTTCCTTTCCCCGATGGGGGGTCAGAGACACAGGCACTGAGAAGAATTGCCGCCAGCAAAGAACATATAGCAAACACCGTCTTACCCATATTGAATCTATTTATCCGTCCGCAAACTTACTTGAAATCTATGGAAAAACCTCCGAATTTCAGCAGATTAACGCAATATAATCTGTGAATTAAGCAGTTAGAAGAAAATCACGGAAGTTGGGAAGAGGGTTGAAAACCGTTTCTAAGCGGATTGAAGCAGGAGAACGGTTTCCTATTCGTTACCCGATGAAAGCGCAGATTTAACAGTCGCAGTTCCGTTTGCGCCGCTCTGCATAGGTTTGCTTGTCAAGGTTTAACTCGCTGATTTATAGTTTTGCAACCAAAAAAAGAACGAGTATGACAAGAAGCACATTTCGCGTGCTGTTCTATGCGAACGGCAGCAAGGAAAAGAACGGAATTGTCCCCATCATGGGACGGGTTACAATCAACGGAACGGTGGCGCAGTTCAGTTGCAAGCGGAGCATCCCAAAGACATTATGGGACGCAAAGGGCAACCGTGCCAAAGGCAAGAGCGTGGAGGCAAGGGAAACGAACCTTGCGCTCGACAACATCAAGGCGCAAATCATCAAGCACTACCAGCGCATATCTGACCGTGAGGCGTTTGTGACGGCAGAGATGGTGCGCAACGCTTACCAAGGTATAGGCGGCGAATATGAAACGCTGCTCAAAGCCTTCGACCGTGAGAACGAAGTGTTCAAGAAGCGTGTCGGCAAGGACAGGAAGCTGGCGACCTATCAGTCAAGGGTAGTGGCAAGGAACTATGTGGCGGCGTTCATTAAGTCATTCTACAAACGCAGCGATATGTCGATGCTGGAGCTTACGCCCGACTTCATCAAGGAGTTTGCGGTCTATCTCTCCATGGAAGCGGGATTGCGCAACGGCACGATATGGGAAAAGTGCATGTGGCTGAAAGGTGTGGTGATGCGTGCGCACTTCAACGGTCTGATACCGAGAAACCCGTTTGCGCAGTTCCACATCAGCCCGAATGTCAAGGAGCGTGAGTTTTTGACGGAGGATGAGTTGAAGGCGGTAATGACGCACGAGTTCGCAGACCCGAAGCTGGCATACATCCGTGACCTGTTCGTGTTTGCGAGCTTCACCGCCCTTTCTTTCGTGGACATCAAGGAACTGACCAACGACCGAATCGTGGAGGTGAACGGCGAGAAATGGATTATCTCCAAGCGTCACAAGACGGGCGTACCTTTCCAAGTAAAGCTGCTGGACATCCCCTTGCAGATAATCGAGCGTTACCGACCGTTCCAAGAAAACGACTTGGTATTCCCCAATCTGAACTATTGGTCAATCTGCAAACCGTTGAAGAAGATGATACGGGAATGCGGCGTGAATAAGGACATCAGCTTCCATTGCTCACGTCATGGATTCGCAACCCTGGCTCTCTGCAAGGGTATGCCGATAGAGAGCGTAAGCCGCATTTTGGGACATACGAACATCGAAACGACCCAAATCTATGCGAAGATAACCGTGGAGAAGCTGGATAACGACCTCACGATGCTGGGCGACAAGTTGAGCAAGTCATTCGGTAACATCAAGGTGGCAGGGATATGAAACGGGCAACAATCACGATGGACGGAAGCGGCAGGGTTGCCGTACCGTCCGATATAGCCAATGTGTGGATGAGCGAAATGGAGTTGGTAACGCTGTTTGATGTAATCGCCCCGACACTCCGTGCCGCTGTCCGAGCCGTGTATAGGAGCGGAGTGTTGCAATCTTGCGAAGTGGAAAGGCGCATCAGGCTGCCAAACGGTTATTATTTGGAAGTGTATGCGCTGCCAATGGTAATGGCACTGGCTTTCCGTATCAACACATCCAATGCCGCAAGAGTGCGTAATGTCTTGCTGGAAAGGCTGTGCTTGCGAAAAGACAGACAAATGCTTTGGCTTTCGTTAGGTAACAGCATATCGTGTAAGTGTTAGCGAGTGCGGTTGCGTGTCACTACGCCCATGCACTCACACAATCCAAGTCTGCCCGAAGAAGTACCATTTTCCGCTTCTTCGGGCTTTTTCTTTTCGCCTTTTGATGACTGATATTGTCCATCTTACTGCATTTTCTTATCCGTCGGTTTCTTTTGCGCCGTTCTGCATAGTTTTACATATCAAGGTTTTAGCCGTCCTGCCGTAGCTTTGCAACCATGTTTAATCCACCTGCCGACAAGGTGTCGGCGGCACTAAAACCTATATTTGAAACATGGAAAAGAAAGAAGAATTTATCCGTGTAGGCACCACGCTCTACAAGATTGTGAACCAGCCCCGCATTGACGGCGGCTATGTGAGGAGACGCATCGCATGGAACGCCGAGGCCCTGCGACAGGACTACGGCAAGGACTACATGGCGGGCATCCCGAAGTATGACGGCTTCTGCACCGTACCCGACCATGTAGGCTACCAGCCCGTAGTCGGCAAGTTCCTCAACCTCTACGAGCCGATAAGCCATGTTCCCGTGCCGGGCGATTTCCCCTGCATTCGCTCGTTGGTGGAACACATCTTCGGCGAACAGTACGGGTTGGGCATGGACTACCTGCAACTGCTGTATCTGTATCCCGTTCAGAAGCTGCCCATCCTGTTGCTCGTGTCCGAAGAGAGGAATACGGGCAAAAGCACGTTCCTGAACTTCCTGAAAGCCGTATTCCAGAACAACGTGACGTTCAACACCAACGAGGACTTCCGCAGCCAGTTCAATTCCGACTGGGCTGGCAAGCTGCTCATCATGGTGGACGAGGTGCTGCTCAACCGCCGTGAGGACAGCGAACGGTTGAAGAACCTCAGCACCACACTATCCTACAAGGTGGAGGCGAAAGGCAAAGACCGTGACGAGATAGGCTTCTTCGCCAAGTTCGTGTTGTGCTCCAACAACGAGCATCTGCCCGTTATCATTGACGCAGGTGAAACACGCTATTGGGTGCGGAAGATTGTGCCGCTACGGAATGATGATACCGACTTCCTGCAAAAACTGAAAGCGGAGATACCCGCTTTTCTTCATTTCCTGCAACACCGGCAGCTATCCACCGAAAAAGAAAGCCGAATGTGGTTCAACCCGAAGCTGCTGGAGACGGAAGCCCTGCGGAAGATTATCCGAAGCAACCGCAACCGTTTGGAGATAGAAATGACGGAACTCCTGCTCGACATCATGGCAAGCGTGGGCGTCAGTTCTGTTTCTTTTTGCCTCAATGATATTATCCCGTTGCTCGTCTGCTCGCAAGTAAAGGTGGAGAAGTCGCAGGTTCGGAAAGTGGTGCAGGAATGCTGGAAGCTTACCCCTGCATCCAATTCGCTTTCCTACACCACCTACCAATACGACTACAACCGTGAATGCCGTTACTCGCCCGTCAGGAGGATTGGACGCTACTATCTGGTAAGCAAGGAACAGTTGGAAACACTCTGATATTTTGATGAAATGATGAAAGCATATATAAACATAAAGAATGACAGCGACTTACATTCTCATCAAACGCTCAACAAAAGGATTGGGCTGATGAAAAGAGAAAGGCAACACAACGCCGCTCATCGCTTTTCTTTTGGCGAGCGGTTTGATGAAACGCTGATGAAAGGTTATTGCATTAGCTGTCTGTATATTAGACTATCCAATCATCAAATCATCGGAATTTCAGCCCTTATCAAGTCCGCAGGGGAAACGGCAACACCATCCCTGTCTGTATGCTGTTGTGCCGACAGGCAATCATGCCGGCACAACGGCACAGAATATCATACAAGGCTGGCAAAAAGAAAAGGGCGACCAACATCCGCCGACATCATCGCCGACACCGCCGCAGGCTTTTGGGAACGAAAAGCCATAGCTCATTAGGACGTTTTCTTCACGCACCGCTGACGCTAATGCTAAAAACACCCCAATGAGCCAACGGGGTTACACCCCTCTGGACACCCCCGTTTGCCCCGTGCGGCACGACCGCAGGCGGACGGATACCGACAAACAATTTGTAGAACCAAAAAAACAAGAAACAAACATGGGATACATAAGCATCCAAATCAACAAGGCGAAAGGGTCGGCTGACACGGGCGCATCCGACCACATAGAACGCAAAACAATGCCCAAGAACGCCGACCCCACACGCACCCATCTCAACCGTGAACTGGTGGAGTTCCCCGACGGTGTGGCAGACCGCACCGAAGCGATAAGCCACCGCATCCACACGGCAGGCATCAGACGAAAAATTACTCCCGACCAAGTACGGGCAATCCGCATCGTGCTTTCGGGTTCGCATGAAGATATGGTGAGAGTGCAGGACGAAGGCAGGCTGGGTGAATGGTGCGATGACAACCTGCAATGGCTGCACCGCACATTCGGCAGGGAGAACACCGTTTCGGCAGTGCTGCACATGGACGAACACACGCCGCACATCCATGCAACGGTCGTACCGATAGTGACGGGAGAGCGCAGGAAAGCCAAGAAGAAACAAGCGGACAGCAAACGCACCTACCGCAAGAAAGCCAACGCCGTGCGTTTGTGTGCCGATGACCTCCTGACCCGTGAAAGGCTTGTCGCTTACCACGACAGCTACGCCGCAGCAATGGCGAAATACGGCTTACAGCGTGGCATACGGGGTTCGGAAGCACGGCATACCACCACCGCCCAATACTACCGTGACCTGAAACGGCAGACGGGAGAGCTTGAAGCCAACGTAAGGCAGTTGCAGACCGCACAACAACAGGCTGAACGGCAGCTTGACGAAGTGCGAAAGGAAATCAAGTCGGAGAAGCTGGAAGCCGCCAAGACCGAAGCGAAGACGGCACTCGTGGCAAAGGTCGGTTCTCTTTTGGGCAGCGGCAAGCTAAAAGAACTGGAAGCCGACAACCGCACCCTGCAAGGCGAGGTTGCCGTCCGTAACGAAAGCATCGAACTGTTGCAACGGCAAATGCAGCGGCAGCAGGAGGAACACAGCCGCCAGCTTATGGAACTGCAAGCCAAGCACCGCAGGGAAATGGCGGACAAGGAAGCGGAACACCAAAAGGAAGTGTCATTCCTGAAATCCGTTATTCAGAAAGCCAAGAAATGGTTTCCGCTGTTCCAAGAGTTGGTGTATATGGAGAAGTTCTGCCTCAAAGTCGGCTTCAACGAGAAGCAGACTGCCACGCTTATCAGCGGCAAGCCGTTGTTCTACGAGGGCGAACTCTATTCGGAGGAACACAAGCGGAAGTTTAAGACCGAAAGGGCAGGCTTCCAAGTGGTGAAAAACCCAAAAGACAGGTCTAAACTTGCACTTGCCATTAACGGGCAACTGATTGGCGAATGGTTCAAAGAGCAGTTTGGCAGGCTGTTCTCATCCGTTAAAAGAACGGTTGAGCCGCTTAGGAGAGGCAAGGGTATGGGATTATAAACAATGCCAACGGGAGGATAGCAAGTTTGTGTTTTGGGCAGACCAAAACCGTTTGCTATCTTCCCGCAGGTCAATAGCCTTACTCTAAATTACGGTTCTACAATGCCAAGAAACTTGCTCATACGCTCAACACACTTCTTTTTCTGACTAAGGTTTGGATGCACATACAGGTTAAGTGTTGTCGCCACATTGGAATGACCGAGTATCACGCTTACTGTTTTGTAATCGCATTGGCTTTCTATGCACCGGGTTGCAAAGGTGTGCCTAAGCCCATGAAATACGATTTGAGGTATGTCGAGACGCTTTAATAATCGAGAAAAATAGTCACGATAAGAGCGTGGCTCTTTGGAATGTTCTGATGTGCCGACCACAAACGGAGAGGCAGAGGCTTTCTTGACTGTTTTCAGACAATGGAACAGTTGCTTGGAGATAGGTATCTCGCGGCATGAATTTCTTGTTTTAGGCGATGATTGTATTTTCTCTGTGGATTTCAATTCACAATTATAAACCCGACCAACGGTATGCCTTACTATGATAATCCGTTGACGGAAGTCCACATCTTGCCATTGCAGTGCGCATACTTCTCCTATTCTCATACCTGTGCAGAGAGACAACAATACACCTATATTCTGCGCTGTCGGCTTCTCAATCAGATGCCGCATTAGTATGCGCTGGTGTTCTATTGCCAAAGTTGGCAATCGGCTCATTTCCGTATCTGTAGGATATTCTATTTCCCAATCCTCGAATGGGAAAATCTTATGTTTTCTTCCGTATTTGGCTACCGATTTTAATACGGCTACCATATCCCTTACGGTTTTACGCGCAAGACCGCACGAAAGTTTATGAATGACAAACTGCTGGACTTCATCCTCTGTTATGGCAGTCTTAGTACCAAAATAAGGCAGCAAATGGGTTTGCAGTGTCAGCAAATAAGCACACATGGTGGAGTGCTTTACTATTGGGCGTTTTGTCTCGCACCAGCTTTTTGAAATTTCTTGAAATGTTTTCTGCATATACAAATTTGAGGGAATTAATAATTTCATAACTCCCTCAAAATACGCATATTCTGTGATATATTACATTATTTGTTGCCTTTTGAACGATTATGCGTCTTACACAGCATTTCGCAATTCTCAATAGAAGTAGCACCGCCTTTGCTCCATGCGGTCACATGGTCGGCATCCATTTCATTGAGCTTGTAAATTCGTGTTTTGTTTGCATTGTCGCCTATGGCACACAGAGGACAGTTGGAAATGCCTTTTTCTTTGGCTACTTTGGTTTGGCGGTCGTATGCTGCACGTTTCGTTGACTCTTCGAACAAGCGGATTTGAAGCAGGCTTTTGTCTTGTTCGCCACCTAATACATATTCATAGATGTTGCGTGAGCATTTGATGCTCTCGTCCGCTCGTAAGGCAAGCACACGTTCCGTCACATGGTCGATGCTGTAAGGTGTTCTATAGTAAGTTTCGTAGAGTCGCCCCCATTCCAAACCGCACATATCCCGTTCCACCATAGTGAATGTAGTGGAAGCCCAATCTATCACGGAGCGGAAATAGTTTTCAAGTTCGTTTATGGACTTGTCGCGACGGTGCTGGCTCATGTATGTGTCTATGGTCATTCCTTTGCTGGCACATATCCATTCAAGAGCTTTTTCAAGATATTCTTGTCGTTTTACATCTCCCTTAACATAACAACTCCACTTTTGCATTTCTGCATTTTGTGAATTGCTAAATACACGCTTTGCTGCGGTAACGAATGGACCAGAATAGATGGCATTTAGTAGTTCTTGGTCATTGAGTGGGACACCTTTAATATTGATGGTCTGAAACCATTCTTTAATCTCCTTTTCTTCGCCCTCACATTCGTAAATAAGCAAGGGAGATAGCAGTATTTTTTGTTGCTGTTCTTCGTTCAATCCCAAGAAACTTTTCCGTTTACCATCGGTGTCTTCTATGGTAAATTTCCCTGTGACATACCGTCCGAACGAAGTAATACGTTGCTGTCCATCAAGCACTTCATACCTTCCATCAACTGTGCAGTTAAAGTATATCAGTCCGATAGGATATCCTTTCAACAGCGACTCGATGACGGCAACATCCTTTTTCCCGTCATTATAGATATAGTTACGTTGGTATTCGGGTTGGATAGTAAGTCGTCCGTCAAGTCCGAACAATCCTTTACCCTCCAATTCATTGTATGTGAAACCTTTGCAAATGTCTGCAACAGTCCATTCTGTATGTAATGTTGTTCTCATATATTTTTTGTTTTAAGTTGAAATCTTAGGGATAACCGATAGAGATAATAGATGGGGCTTGAAAACTAAAGAATACACTATTTCCGATACTCCTAATTTTACGGATTTAAACCGTAGGGGAGCTGTTTGGAGCAACGGCTCTTTGGTTTCAACGTATGCCCGATTACTCATACGTAAATTATAACTTAAGATGTTTGACAAGTACTCTTGCATAAACTTGGGTATAATATCTCCCATCAACTATATAATATGTTTCATTCTTAGGAACTTCGGAGTGCAGCAATACCGCCCCATCATTAAGTTTGGTGACTTTGGATTCTTTTCCACGTCGGTCAACTTGTATTTGCTCTGGGTATATTTTAGAAGCACTGCCGAACCAAGTTTTTGTTATCCCTAAGATTTCAAAAGACTTCAAATCCTTATTCAATACCGTATTGTGGGTCATGTACATTGTTTTTAATAAATATCCGTTTGAATTTTCGCTCTCCATTAACGAGGGGTTGAGCGACATTACTGTTTGAATTCCATAAGTTGTTGGAAAATCCTTTTCCTTCACTTTCTGTTGCACCTAAGATTTCAAATTGCTCCGGACAATATTTTATCAAAAACGAAATGGGGACACCCATTACGCCATCATAATCTGACGGAATAGCATCTGTAAATGGAACTTCAATAGCATCGTAATTGTCGTAATGGTCATAGGCGGCTTTACCCCGTATTTCCTTATGCTTTGAAAAACGCAGATTATCTGCCATACTCATTAGACGAAGAGCTTGGTGACGTCTGCCGTGTTCTATGCTTGTAAACCAACAAGAGTTTCCTAATCGAGTATAATTCCCAACATATCCCAACCGGGCAGCTTTTTGTTTATCCTTATCGTCAACTTTAGCTCCTTCAGGAACACCAAATACCATATCGTTGCCATTTCCTGTTGCCCCAAGCCATATCTGATTGCTTTTTATCAAAGGGAAAACTTCTTTATAAGTGATAGCATTCATGTTTCCTATAACTGCAAATCTTTTTCCGCCTGCTATTATCCATGCCAAGAACTCCCTGAAAAGGGAAAAAGGCGGATTGGTGATAATGAAATCTGCTTCATCCCTCAACTCGGTAACTTCCTTGCTGCGGAAATCACCATCCCCGTCCAAGTATTCCCATTCAAGGTCGTCTATATTGATACGCCCGTCACCGCTTTTGTCTTGTTCCAATACGAATATCTTCCCTTTGACGGAAGTCTTGGCACTGTCGAATTGTGGAGCTTCTTGCTCGAACAAAGACGGTTGGTAAGGTGTTTTGTATTTTTTGCTATCTGGTGCATAGCTCGTAGATATCAATTTCTTTAACCCGAGTTCATCAAATTTGGCGGCAAAGAAACGTGTGAAATTACTCCATTCCGGGTCATCGCACGGCAATAAAATCGTCTTTTCCCTAAATACGTTTGGGTCGTATTCAATGTATGCGTTCATCTCAATTTCTATATCATGGAATTGAGTATAGAATTCATCGTTTTTAGCTGCCTTTGCTTCTTTCAAATTACTATTTGCCATCGTATTTTCTTTTCGTTGTTTCTCATTTAACCTGATTCGGTATTAACAAGTCTCTGACATCAACATTCAGAATGTCTGCAATCTGATATAAAACAGGAATGGGAGGCTGTACCTTGTTCGTAGCATATAGATTGACCATATTAAAAGTCTTTTCAAGCCTATTCGCTAATTCTGTTTGGCTGATGCCCTTAGTCTCCAATACCTCTTTTATTCGGTTCATATTCACATTTTCTTTTGTCTGACGGGTACAAAGGTACAAAATTTTATTTGGTAACATGGCCTTTCTCGGGGAAAAGTGTTACCTTTGTAGCATGAAAATTAAATCGTATCTCTTATGCAGAATATATTGATTGAAGCTATTAGAATAGATGGATTCCGTGGATTGAAAGATTTTAAAATGAGTCTTTCAGAAACAACTGTATTGACCGGTATGAACAATGTCGGGAAGACATCAGTTCTAAAAGCTTTACAATTATTGTTTGGAAATAGTTCATTTCTTGCTGCTGAAGATTTGCACATTGACAAAAATGACAAATCAAATTACATCATTGTTGATGCAAAAATAATTGCAATTGACGAAGAAGGAAAGCGTACTGCAAATTTTTCAGATGCATGGGAAATCGCATTTGGTGCGGCCAATATAAAATTGGATGTCGAAGAATATGCCTATGTGCCCTTACGTGCAAAATACACGTTCCAAACACTTCAGAACTCATTTAATAGAGACATGCAGGTGTTAAATGAATGGGAATCAGCAGGTGTTGCTTGGCAAGATTTGAAAGGTAAAAAATCCACAATAAAGGGTGAATGCTTTCAATATCACTATCTTGATGCAAAACGAGATATTCAGGATGATATAAAATCAAGAACCTCTTATTTAGGTAAAATGCTTGGTGATGTAGTTAGCAATTATGACCCGGAAGATGTTGCTGAGCTAGAGCAAAAAATAAGTTCTTTGAATGCAGAAGCCATAGATAAAAGTGAAGTACTTAAGAAAATTCAGGAATCATTAAAGGGAATAGATGCAACAATGGACTCTTCGGGCAAGGTCTATGTTTCACCTTTTGCAAAAAAATTACGTGATTTGAATAAGAGTTTGACTATACATTATGGAACTGAGGATAATAGCTTTACTATGGATTATCACGGTATGGGAACCAGAAGTTGGTCTTCCATGTTGTCATTTAAGGCTTTTGTAAAGCAAATGAGTGATAGCAAGAATCCTGATGAAGAAGCATTCTTGCCAATTATAGCAATAGAAGAACCTGAATCTCATTTGCATCCGAATGCACAGAAACAACTTTACAGACAAATGAATGATATGCCCGGCATTAAAATAATCTCAACACATTCTCCGTATGTGGCGGCATGTGCGGAATTGTCTGAACTGAGAGGCTTGTATAAATCGGGCGAGAAGACTATTTGCGGACAATTACCTATTACATTAGATTCAGAAGCTCAAAGGAGAATCAAGCAAGCAGTATTGATGAGTAATGGTGAATTGCTGTTTGCTAAAGCAATTGTTTTAGGTGAAGGTGAAACGGAAGTGCAGGCTTTGCCTATTTTCTGCCAACAACGTTGGGGGCTTACTCCGGTTGAGTCTGGCTTGTCGTTTATTGATGCAAAAGGGTGTGGTAATTATTATCCGTTTGTAGCTCTTGCTAATGCGTTTCAGATTCCTTGGTATATTTTCTCAGATGGAGAGAAACGTACTCAAAAAGGTCTTAAGACTCTACTAAGGAAAACTTATAATGAAGATAGAGAAGTAACGGAGCAGAAGAATATTTTTGTCATTCCTGACGAAAAGGATTTTGAAGGAATGCTTATAGAAGATGGATATAAGGATGAAATAGAAAGTGCCATTAAACAGTTAAAAGGAGAAAACTATATTGAGGACTTTATTAGAGATAATAATCATAAGTCTAAAGGGCGAGAACAAACGCCCAAGATATGTGAAAGCTGCCATCAAAATATATACGTGGATATTGAACGCATATATGATGGTGAAGATGGTCGATTAACTGCTTTGGATGATATAATGGAGAAAAATAAGGCGCAGTTAGGCCCTGTATTAGCCAATTGTATAATTAAAAGCGGGAAACCATTACCTCCGCTAGTAGTTAAACTATTTGATAAAATCAGAAATGATATATGTCATGTGTAAGATAAAGTTATCTCCCAAACAACAAGAAATTGCATCATTTAAAGATGGCGCAGTTTTAGTACGTGCAAGTGCTGGTAGTGGTAAGACAAGAGTACTTGTGGAACGTATAAAAATGTTGGCAAGTATTACCAAGCGTAAGGTTTTGGCTATTACGTTTACCAACAAGGCTTGTGAAGAGATTAGAACAAGACTTGCGGAAGTGGATGAAAATCTACTGGAACATGTTTTTGTTGCAACTTTTCATGGTTTATGTGAATCAATCATAGAGAACCATATTGCTGCTACTCGGTTCGCAACAATGCCGCAAATCTTTACAGATGACGATAGAAAGAAAATTTTGGAAGAAACAATTACAGGAACTCCATCTTTGAGTCAATGGTATAGGGGGCTAAGTGATAAAAAACGGAGAGAAATTCTTTATCAGGCATTGGGTAATATAAGTTTAATAAAACGGTCTGTGATTTTAGATGATGAACTTGACAAGGTTATTAAAGATGAGCAGATGCGTAATCTATATTTAAGTTATAGAGAGCAAATGGATTCGCTGAATGCAATTGATTTTGACGACCTTTTACTGAATGCCTACTTATTGCTAATACATAATCCTAAAATTGCAGAATTATATCGAAGAAGTTTTACATACATTTGTGTAGACGAGGCTCAGGATTTAAACAAAGCTCAATATATGGTTCTTCGTGCTATTACTGGTAGTGAACATAAGAATGTTATGTTGGTCGGTGACACGAAGCAATCTATATATGCTTTTAATGGTTCAAGCAGTAAATATATGGATGAATGGTTCATGAAGGACTACAATCCCAAGGAGTACGATCTAAACGAGAATTATAGAAGCGCAAAGGCTATTTTGACTTATGCACAAAAGGTTGTGCATGATGATTCTTTAAATGTCACCTTACCCTATACAGGCATTTGTAAGGAGTATGTTTATAATACGCCATGTGAAGAAGCTAAGGAGGTAGTGAATGGTATAAAATCATTGGTAGGCACTGAGATAGAAGGCTTTGAAGGAAGTTTGAAATATTCTGATATTGCTGTACTTGCTAGAAATAAATTTGTCCTTGGAAAAATTGAAGAACAATTAAAACTTAGCAACTTGCCATATCACTATAAAACAACAGGAGCAGGTCTTGAATTTACATCTACTGCTGCTAAAGCTTTTGATTTGGCTATGGTAGTACGCACGAATCCCAATGATAGATTGCATCTTAATATGTTGCAGTCAATTGTAAATGTAAAACATTGTAAATCATTGGAACAAGTAGTCGAAAGTATTAAAGATTCATTCTTGAAAGAAGTCGTTCGACAAGCCTCGCTATTGAAAGAAGATTGCAGTAATATGCGTCAAACTATTACGACCGTATTGAATACATTAAAAGCCTCAAATGCATCTGTTTTTAATTCAACAGAAGATGAAGCTTTGGCTGCTTTTGATGAATTTGAATTATTGCAACATCATTGGAGTTCTTACGCAAAGAGTGTAACAAACTATTCTTTGTCTGCTTTCCGCAACGCTGTATCATTGGGACAAACTGCTGTCGCTTCTTCAGATGGAGAGGGAATAACATTGAGTACAGTTCATACGATGAAAGGGCAACAAGCTGTGGTAGTTTTTCTTGTTGGCATGGATGAAGGAACATTTCCTGATTACCGTGCTGTAAAAAAAGGGAGCAATAGTATTGAAATGCAACAAGAGAAAAATAACCTATATGTTGCAATAACGAGAGCTCAAAGGCATCTATATATTTGTTATCCTCAAAAAAGAATGATGCCTTGGGGTGATTGGTCTCCAAGAAAAAAATCCAGTTTACTCCCGAAATAGACGCTAACAAGAAAAGTGTTTTTCTATGCTCATAGTTATAATATCGTTGCTTTTTCTCAATATAGAAATAACATTGAGAAAACAGCACTATAATTTATGAAAAGACATCAGACTTGATAAAATCACCAAAATTTGATGCACTTTCGATTTTTATTGCTACTTTTGTATGTACGAGTGACAATGAGAGCAAATTGAAGAAGAATGTAGAGACAGACACGGTTGCCAACTCATTACCCTAAAATGGGATAATTCTTCTAACTTTCTTGATTTCAACGAGATATATTCCTTATACAGATTTACAATAAATCCATGGAATATCCGCTGAAATTCAGCAGGGCAGAGTCAACCAGCGAGTGCAACATTACGAAATATTTTTGAAAAAGACCTCAG
>OIWN01000408.1_pt1 | contig 40401 bp, 67 predicted proteins | sample 1587591 | NCBI WGS metagenome assembly OIWN01 (sample SAMEA3888901, study PRJEB22519) | human gut metagenome | biome: human gut; feature: human-associated habitat; material: faeces | place: Denmark | collected 2010 | reverse complement strand
TAGCCATTGCCTCAATATTTTCCTTGCTTTGTTTACGTTCTTGTATATCCATTCTAGGAGCTTCCTTAAACTCAATCCTCTGCACCCTATCGCTCTTTTCTTGTAACCTCTCAATGTTTTTCTTTACTGCTAAGTTAAGTCTGTTAGAAGCATTATTTCGAGCATTTATATTAGCCATAACTTTGTTAAATTGCGAACGCATAATTGTTTGGTCCTCTACTTTTGTTTGACAAAGTTGCAACCATCCACCACACGCCATAACGGCATCCCTTACGTTTTGGGGTAAATTTGCAAGTGCTTCTTCAGGTCTATCATATCCATAGGCACGTATAGCCTTTTGAACCATCCCATATCCATCTTCATTTGCTATAGGCGTGGCCCCCGTAATCTCACCATAATACTTTCTAATTGCTCCTATCATGTTGCTTGGGGCATATGGTTCATCTGTAACCATTTTTGTTATAGCTAATTTAGTGATATTAAAATCTAAATCCTTTAGCATGCCATACCATAGTTCCATTTGTGTATTATTATCAGTATTAATTTTAGAATTTGGAAAAAATGAGATAATCATAGCTATAATTCTTGCAAACTCTTCCTTATTCATGTTTACCCTCCTCATTGAGCCAGTTAGCTAAACCTTGCATCGCTTTATCAACTGGCGAATTATTAACTGAATAATTGCTATTTCCCTGCTTAAGTTCATATACATCTTGCCAGCTATGCAAGATGCTCTGTTCAAGTATCTTAATTTTTGTGTACTCATCATCTGCTAGTTTGTTTAGCTTGTTAAGAATCATCTTTAATGCTCTAGTAGTAAGTTTCTTTTTAATCTCTTTTCTCATTTCTACAAAATCAAGAAGAGTTTTATTAAGTTCACTCCCAGAGGATGCGTAAGCATCTATTAGCGTTTCTATTGTCTCTTTACTACCTTTACCTTCCTCTAACCTATCCTTACCTTTACTAACCTTACCTAACCTATCCTTACCTAACCTAACCTGTGTATCCATACTGCCTACCACTTGGTTGACATCTGGTATGACATTTGGTATGACATAGTGTGTATTTTCATCGTGTACCTTCACATATGCGCTATTTTCATCTACTGCTAATAATGATTTTTCATTTAAATAGATAGTTTCTGTAAATCGATCACTTCTAATATAGTTGTGTATCTTCCAGTGCTTAATAACACATACACCACTTTCAAAAGGAATAATAAATTGTTTTGCCATAAGTATCTTAAAATCATCATCAGAACACCCAACCATCCTTAATATCTTCTTAGGTGAAGCTATAAACCCTTCATCATCTGCCCTAGTACAAAACTCAAGATATAAGTAACGTGCAGTTAAAGGCATATCTAAGAAAATATCTGTATCTACTATCTTTAAACTAATCATTCTTCTCTGTGCCACTAGATCACCTTCCTTCTGCATTTCTTCTGTTCCACATCAAGTACTCATTGCAACTTCTCCATATGATTCGTGTACTTTCATGTATAAGTTGCATTTGTCTATAACGCTGATAAGCCCAATCTTTAAATGCTGTTACAGCAAACTCTTTATTACTAGCATCGTGTATCTTACGTGCAGTAGCTTGAATTTCTGACCACCTTTGTGCAAGCATTAGACTATCTTTCATAAGGCTATAGGCCTCTTCTACGTTCTCACTGTTAAGGTCTAGGTAACGCTTGAAAACCTCATTGTACTGTTTGCAATCATCTGGCAGTATTTCTTGAAAGTCAGATTTAATCTTTGTCATTTTTAGCACCTATCTTTTCGTAACCTACACACACTACGTCATACTGCTGTTTTGTTAGCTCTAGCGGCTTACAATGATACTTCTTATACACCTCTTCTTGAACCTTCTCTTGAGTTCTTCCGGCTTTTTTACCAAGTGCATATAAGCGTTTTATTTGTGCCTCACTTAATGTTTTTTGTGCTTTGGTAGGACTAGGCAATTGAGTTCCTAATCTATAGCGTTCTGCTCCATGATTATCTACTATAACAAGCCTATCTATCTCCTTGTTAGCGTTATATCCTATCTCTTTCACTTCAAATGTTATAGCAGGATAATACTTGCCCTTGTTTTCTTTAACGTCATTAGGGCCTAAATTAATCCATATAAATGGCGCTGTGTAAAGCTCTCTACCTATGCCTAGGTTAAAACATGCTCTCTTGAAGCTATCACTTGCCTGCCCTTTTTCCTTTTCAGTATTACTTTCTGTTCCTACATCTTGCTTAACAATCCAAAAGCCTTTATCTTGATCCCATACGCTGACATTACAGAATAAATTTCCATTTATTAATTCATGCGTTCGCTGCCACCCAAGCACACCAAATGTTTCATCAAGTATCCTCATATCACACCGAGCATCTTTATAGAGCAAAACAGAACAACCATTATTCTTAACCGTTTGTACTCTACATTCAATTTCATTAGCGGTTAATAACCTAATATTCATTTAATTGCCACTTCCTCTGGTACATTAACTACACTTAACCCGTCAATTTCTAGCATTTCTCCTGTTGTAATATCAACTATGCCATCAATACCAAGGCCTTCCTGTATAGCTAAACTAGATTTAAACTCTGACCACTTAAATTCATCAACTGTTTTTGAGTCGATAAGGTCTGTTCTGCCATTACTAGTTGCCCATTCAAGCAGCTTCTTTTTATCATAATCAAGTTTCTTAGTGGCTTTTTTCAGCACCACATCACCACAAAGTAAGGATACCTTGTATTGTGTCTTGGTTTCTTGCTTAGGAACTACATCCATTAAAACTTTAAGTTCTTCCTCCAAGTGCCTAATGCGTGCGTATTGAAGTACATCTTTATCTTGATAACTTTCTGTAATACCTCTTACACGTTCTTCACAAACTGCTTTAAGTTCTTCTCTATGTGCATTAATACTTTTGATTTCCTCTATGATCTCATCCATGCGAGCCTTATTTTGCACAACTACTGGATCTAGCTCAATTTCTTTTTTCTTTGCCATATATTCCCCTCCTAAAATGGCGTACCATTTTTACGCCAACTCTTTACTTCTTTTTCTAAATCAGCCACTCTATTTCTTAATGCTATATTCTCTTGTGCCAAATCATCATTGGTATAAGATTTATCTATAAGCTCTTTATAAAGCTTAAGTTTTTCATTCTCTTGTGTAAGATCTCTAATCCTGCTGTAATGAATGTCATGCACCATATTAATCAAATCTCTAACTGTTATTTCTTGGAGCATATTGCCTACCTCCATAAAAGGTGTTAACCTATATATAGGTCTTTTTCTATGCGCTGCCTTAATGGTGGCGCTTTTTACATACACAAAAAACTAACTATAATCGGAAGTATAAATAGGCTAGCAATCATAATACCAAACACTACTCCGCCTAAGATTTCGCCTAATAACTTCATTAGCGCACCTCTAAACTTATTTTTAAGGCCTTATCTACCCTTTGCATATCACTTTCGCTTAGCACATCGTGTATTTGAACTATTTCACATTTATCCACTGTATCAAGTTGTTCCAGTAACACCATGCTAGGTTTTTTAAGCCCTCTATACTCGCGGTCTATAACAACATGAGTAGGCATGTTAGGCTTTTTTATTACACTTGTAACAGCCGCTACTATAACAGTAGGCGCAAAACGATTACCTACATTGTTCTGAATTACAATACAAGGTCTAAGTCCTCCTTGTTTACTACCTAAATTTTTATGAAAATCAATCCAAACTATTTGGCCACGCTGAATATTCATTTATTTCACCTCTATACCTGTAAATTCTTCTCCGCTATTTTCTAACGACTTTAAAACTTCTACCTGTTTTATCTAATCTGTACTGGTCTAAATCTTCTTTATTGAATTTATATCCACCCATTTCATAATGGGGTATAGAATCTAAATTAAGGCGTATCCATTTTTCCGACACATTAAAATACTTTGATGCTTGCTTTACATTCATAACATTTGGATAAACTTCAAACTGCATCACGCTTAAAATTTCTTGCACCGCCGCTTTTACAGACTCCATAATGGTTTTCCTAATTAATTCCTCAAAGCCCATAAAGCCCCTCCTTAATTTGCTAATACTATATTTAAACCTAATATTTCAGCCATTTCCTTCTTCTTCTTTGTTGCCTTTCTTTTCCCTTGCAAAATATCCGTTATATAGGCATCTGACACTCCAAGTGCTTCTGCAAGGTCTCGATTTTCCCATCCTTTATCAATAAGTGCTTTTGCTACTTCTTTACCAAACAATGTGTACTCTTTTGTTTTAGCTCTAGCCATTTACTACACTCCCCTCTATTGCCCTAATCTCATTTGTGAGTTAGAACCTTTAATCATCAATTGTAATTCTTCGCTTAGTTCCCATTGTGGAATAATTTCTTTTGCTCTTTCAAAGTCTTTAACGGCTATATTTTTGTAGGAATTAACTTCAAACTTTCTTTTAAGCCATCTATAGATTTCTTTGAATGCTTTACTTGATACTGTTTTATTTTTATAAGCTGGGGCATCTGCTCCGCCCAACACACTAATTACCTTTTTGGATACAAGTGCCTGTATATCATTCTGTTGCCCATAATCAATAGTCATAGTGTTTTCTAGCTTGGTAATGCGAATATCCATTTCCTGTTGCTTATGGTCTATTACAAATATGGCTTGTAATTCTTTGGAAAGATTCCCGTATGGGTTATGTTGTTCTGTTGAATAACTTCCTGTTTGCCTAATACTTGGTAATACCTCTGATGTTACCCAACGCTTAAACTCTTTGGCCGATGGAAGTTTGCTACTTAGTATTAATGAGTACAGTCCACTTTCATTGATACATGTCATTTCTCGCTTCTGGCCTATACTGTCAATTTGGCAGTTCAGCTTATCTTCTTCATCTACATGCTTTTTTAAAGCGCCAAAAGTATCACTATACCCTAATGCCTGTGCTATATCTTTGCCTACAAAATATGGCTCTTGCTTTTCTCCTATTAATACAACTCTCACGTTCCCAAACTTTTCGTTTTGAAACGCCTTAATAAGTTCTTTTTTCATTTATTTCCTCCTTTACAAATTGTCTCATTTTTTAGCAAAACAGCTTGACAGGAGTATATTTACGTTGTATTATTATATTACGTCGTAAATATACGCATTAAATGGTATAAAAAATAGACACACGTTGGGGAACGGATGTATTTTATGATTTATACCCTATATTGATTGTGTAGATGTCGTTTTGTTTTGCTTAAACATAGTATATACGATTATTTACGCATTGTCAATAATTAATTCGTAAATTTACGCATCTTTTTTTGAAAGAGGCGAACATTATGGATATAGTATTGAGGATAAAATTACTTTGTGAACAGAAGAATATTACAGTTACTGAACTGGAAAGAATCGTAGGAATTGGTCGTAGCACAATAAGGAATTGGGATAAAAGTTCTCCTACGGCAGAAAAATTGCAAAAAGTAGCTGACTACTTCCATGTATCAGTTGACTACTTATTAGGAAGAGAAGAGCATTCTTTACCTCCTAAAGTACGCACAATTGCTGCTCATTTAGCTGATGAAGATATAACAGACCAAAAGATGGAACTGATAATGCAGTATCTAAATGCATTATTCGATGAAAAAGAAAAGGAAATTACAGAGAAAAAAGAAAGATAATATGCCATAGAAAGCATAGCCGTTCAATGTATAAAAAAATATCACTACAGATACTTTATGATCTATAAAAATGACCAAAGACAAAATAGGGGGGATTATTCTGACATACGAAGATTTACTAATTAAATATCAATCAGTAGTTTCTATTTATGAGATACCATTAGAATATGGTTTAGAAGGAGCATATAGAGACGGGATAATTTTCATAGATAAATCATTAAATGACATAGCTAAAAAATGTATTCTCGCCGAAGAGCTTGGCCATCATTTTACTAGTTCAGGGGATATACTAGATATTCGTACTATAAGAAATTTAAAACAAGAGCGCAAAGCTCATATTTGGGCGGTCAAAGAACTTATCACATACGAAAAGTTTCTGTCTGCTATAAAATTATATAGCTGTGACTATGACCGTGCTGAATACCTACAAGTCACTATGTGGTTCTTACAAGATATATACTCGGTATATGGATATAAAAAAATGGAATATTGTTTTGAAACTGCTACAGAATTATGTTTCTAAAGTAGCACTATAAAATATAGTGCTACTTTAATTATAAACTATACAAGGAGCTGATTAATATATGGCATTAGAAAAAAGGACCAAAAATCCAGATAACAAACCTAATAAATGGAGAATTAGAGTTACTCGAAATGGACATAGATACGAAACTATGTTTTTTGGAAATAAAAAAGAGGCTCTACAAGCTGAAAAAGATTTTATCTATCAAATAGATAAAGGGCTTGTAGGTAGCAATGAAAATATGTTATTTAAAGATTTATTTAAATTAGTTATGGATGAATATGTGCTACTCAAATGTAGAAATAACACCCATAGAGTATATAATAATGCTTACACAAATCACTTAGGACCCATTTTTGGAGATTTACCTATAAATAAGATTAAACCTATAGATATACAAAAGTTTATAAATACAATGACCAAAAGCTATAGCCCTCTTACAATCAAATCTACTGCATCCGTTCTTAATAACACTTTAAAATTCGCTGAGAAATGGGAAATTATATCTCACAGTCCATATAGACACATAAAACTTCCTAAAGAACATCCCATTAAATATACTGAACTTATGAATATGGAAGAGATTAATAAACTAATTAGTATTTATGAAAATGAAACAAACCTACTTCAAAAGGCTGCATTCTATCTTGCAAGTGGATGCGGATTAAGAAATAGTGAAATTCGAGCCTTAACATTAGAAGATATTGACTTTAACACTAATACTATAACTGTAGACAAACAAGTTGGATTATATGACACAGAAAAAAGAACCTCTATACCAACCAAAACAGAGAGTTCTATAAGAAAAATATATATGCCTGTAGTTGTAAGTGAGGTGCTTAAAGAATATATAAACAGCATGAAAAGTATTCCTATAACAAAACAACTATTCTACTCTTATAAATTGAATGGTCCAATAGATAGTCATGACTTAAGTAGGTATTTTAGAAAAGTTTTAATAGCTAATAACCTACCTATAATAAGATTTCATGATTTAAGACACCTGCATGCCACACTCTTAATTAATGAAGGTGTAAATATTAAATCTGTATCTTCAAGATTAGGACACTCCAAAGTAGAAACTACATTAAAATTCTATACCCATAGCATTGAAGAATATGATAAAAAAGCTGCTGCTCAATTAGATTCTATTTTTACCCAACCAAAAAAGGGCAGTACAGAAACCGCCCTTTAAATTTAAAATTTACCCATTTTTTACCCATCAATTATATAAACCTTTTAAATACAAAGGATTTATTCTATCTTTCCGATATCCGTTCTATATAGTTCTAGTGTTGGAGAATCGATAAACATACTGATATACAATGGTTTTTAATTTTTATAAGTAGTAAATTAAGTATTATTTTAGATATTATATGAAAGTAATTTACCCATTTTTTACCCAATTTTACCCTAGACAATTTGAGGTAAATATACCTTATATAATTAAAGTATAGAACACCTAAAAACTACTTGCTATCCTTAATAGATTACCAACATAAATGATATAATAAACGCCCTAGCCTATAAAAGCTAGGGCAACCTTCTATAAAATAGAATTTGTATTCAGTTACAGAAATTCTACCCGTTTACTCATTAATGCTTAGAAACTTAATAGGTGCTACTAAAAAAATCCTCACCTAATGGTGAGGTTATTTAATCTTAAAGCTTAATGATGACTTTTCATACATGTTTTTATCGGTATTAAGACCAAATATACGGACCCATTCTACATTAGATAAATCATGGTTGGATTCTAAAGTTATTTTTAGAGAGTCTTTATTCTTATTCCTAGTATATAACACGTTAAAGTCTTTTATCTTACTTCCATCTGCATTATACCCCTAGAATTCTACCTCTTTGTTCTCACTAAATAAATAATAATAGAAATCACTATCTCCATCAAAAGGTATTTCTAAATCTAACATTATTTTATTATCTTCCTTAGTTGCATCGTTTACTATTGCACTTGTTGCTTGCGTTCCGTCTCCAAAAAGATATCCTAAGCCGTATTGACCCGGCATCATATTTTCATAAGCATACTTGTTAGAACTCTTAATAAGATTACCTATTGCACCGACTGATATCAAACAAATAATACATAAAAGCACTATTGTTAACCATTTGCTCTTTTTTATTTCATCAAGTAAATACTTCATACCATCACCTTTATAAAGAAACATTTTTATCTTCATATATATTTACAGTTTCTCTAAACCCATATCTGTAAATTCTATCTCCTATTATACAGCTAAATACAAATACTAATAATCCTAGTAATACCCATGGATTGAATAATAGCCACATAATTCCGCCTATAAATCCACCTTCTACTACTAGGCCTCCTAATAGCAGAAGCAAACCTATTAGAATAAAAAGAATTCTTTTCATATTAATCTCCCCCTTTTTATAAATATATTATTATAAATTTCGAAATAATACAATCTATTTATGTAACTCAAGTAGAGTTTACCAAAAGTCCAAGTAATCTCAGTCTATTTTATTGCACTAAAAAAGTAGGTGTAGTACCTACCTAATGATTACTTATACAGAACTGCATACTTAAACCTAAAAAATAAAGTCCGATAGTTAAGCTAATTAATATACTTGCTCCTATTATCGTTATTGCTCTTAATCGTTCCATAAGAAAAGACAACGCTCCTTTGCAGGAGTATGGCCTAACGTTCTTATCAATATTCAAACTTCTATAATGTTTAAGATTTAATTATCCAATTAGCATTTTTGAGCTCAAGAGTTAAAAATTTAGTAGGATTATAATCATTAGTCCAATATTCTTCTACTTTACCTTCAAAGTCCTGTATATATTTTATCTTTTCTCCACCAATAGTTATATATGTAAATACTATCTTTCTTAAATGAATTTCTTTAACTTCTCTTATATACATTGGTAAATATAATTCACAATCTTTATATATATTCCCTAATGCATATTTAACATTTCTAGATTTATCATTCTCATCTTTAAAGTCTATAACTATTTCTGCATTTAATATTATATCTGGTTGTCCATAATGTAGTATTTTATAATATGGGATTATATAATTTGAACTTCCATTTAGAGTACTATAATCCTCAGTCTCTATTATTTTACATAATTTAGAAGTAGGAACACTTTTCAATCCTACAAAATCTTTAATATCTTCTATACAGATATATGAACGTTGAGCCTCTATTCTTTGTTTTCTTTCAGTTTCTCTTTGTTCTGCTATTTGTATGCGTGCAATTATATAAGCAAATAGACCACCTAATATAGTTCCAAAATAGGATCCAAAAAATCCATGCCAGTCATCACCAAAAGTAAGTGGTGTAGAGAATGAAAGCATAAAATTCACTAAAATTGGTGACGCAATAAGTAATACTAATACTGATACAATTGTTTTCCAATGTTTTTTTAAATTTCTATCCATAATATACTCCCTTCATCAATATTTATACTATAACATAACTTATATTTTCAGACAAAAAAAATAAAGGGTAAGCCGAAGCTTACCCTACTACCTTCACAACTGGAAGTTTATTTTTCTCATCATATCCTACAACAATCTTATCATCCCTTAAATCCTGTAGTTTAACAAAGTTATAATCACCTTGTTTAACGACCTCTACTTCCTTAATGACTCCATTAAGATTTATTTTTTGCTTCTCCACTTTTTCTTCCTCCCTTGGTGCTTTCCAGTTCTTATTGATTTGAAAATGAGGTGTATCTTGCTGCTTCCAGTTTCCTCCCCATTCTATACCTAGTTCTTTAGCTACTTGTCCTGCTTTAGCAATAATCTTACTATCATATAAATCATGTGGTGGGTTTACTGCAATATCCCAAGCATACCCACTCGTATGATTGCTTGAGCGGGTCCAGGTAACAACTTTCCCTGGTCTACTTCTCCCTTGCTCATATAACCAATCTTGACGGGCTTGTGATCGGTGATATTCAGTAACAAATATATCTATACCTCTAGCTTTGCAAGTATCTAAAAATAACTGTGCTGCTTGTTGAGCTAAAGGCTGTAAACTTTTAATATCTCTATTTGCTGTAGTTACATTACTCATGTAATTCATCCCCTTTAGGTACATCTAACGCTGTAGACTTACCGAAATAATACCCTACTACAGTAGACACTATTGCTACGAACTCACTTGGAACTGCTTTATTAGTAAAAATACAAAAGCCTACAAATAATACGTAAGCTCCACTAAACCCTAATGCCATAATCTTACGTGTTGTTAGTTTCATATAATACACTCCTATCATAATAAAATAAGGGCCATAACAGCCCCTATTAATGCCCCTAATATAGTCCCTAAAGCATTTTCTTTAAGCTTATCAACTAACTTATGAGGTTTGCTTTTAATCTCTTCTACGTCTTTTTTTACACCTTTAAGGTCTTCCTTCGTATCTTTTGTCTGCTCAGCTATGACAGCAATATTTTTATTCATCTCATGAAGTAGTGTCTGCTGTTCTTCTAACTTATCAATACGATGGGTGTTGCTTTTACTACGTTCAGTGGTTTGTGTGAGTTCTTTTAATTGTTCTTCATTCATATAGCAGTCACCTACATGCATTTTTTGTAAAGCTCTAAAATATGAGGATACTCTTCAAAATCCATCTTAACTGCCGTAGGCGGTTGCGCTTGATAACTGTTTCTATTGCCACCAATATACGCCTCTTCTAAGCTATACATATAAACCTTTTTATCTTTTCTATTTCTTCTAACCACAGGAAAACCACCCTTATGCTTAATATCTGTACCTACAAACCTTGTACTACTTGGTACTGAACTTACGCTTGAAACAATGTGTAAAATACCGTACTTGTCTAAATATGCATATCCCATTTTATTTTCCATTTCTTATCCTCCTTAATATAAAAAGGCATAAAAAATAACACTATTTCTAGTGCCTTCTCTATGCCTTGTATTCCTTTAACAAATCAGTCTTTTATTTTATTCTGCTGGTACTTCTTCTGGGTTGACGCTAAAATCTGGGTCAATTTCTTCTTGTGGTAAATATTCTGGATCCGTAATTAAGTCTTTTCTACCTTCTTCAATAAGCTTTTCAGCAACTTCTTGTTTCATTGGTTCAGGAACACTTTCAAAAGTCCTAGCACCTTTGATAATTAATCTTACGTATGAGTTTGAAATAGAACGCCCCATTTCAATGTTTCTAGCTGAAAATTTAGCTTGCTGTGTAGATGTTGAACTCATAAGCACCATCTCATATAGATCTACAATACTTAAATCATGGTCACTAATCGTAACATCTTGGTCTAAGTCATAGGATGTAGCATGCTTATTCCCTTCATACTCCATATCCACTCTTACTTTAGCAAGTTCTGCTAACTCTTCATGTTGTTCTAAAGTAATTCTGTCCTTCTCATACGCTAATTGAAGGTCACTTAACATATCCTCCAGCTTATACTGACCTGCCTCTACTTTTGCTTTAATCACTAAATAAAAATCTTTCATGTACATCTTCCTCTCTTTTTATTATTTATTTAAAACTACATCTACTGTAGTACTTTCTAAGGCTTGTAATCTCGCTTCTATTTCAGCAAGTTTATCTACTGGTACTGTCACTTTAAAACTACTTGGCTTTACAGCGCCACCAGCTTCTAGAATATTAGTTTTATAGGTTAGGATGGCTGGTACAAGTTCTTTTGGAATGTGAGTTACTATAGGTGTAGCTAGTTGGTAACGTGCTGTTAATGAATTAGTTTGTAGCCATGTTTTAAATCCATTTGCATCCATTACCGTTAATTTATCTACTTTTATCACGCAATGAATTTGGGCAGAACTAACGTGAGAACCTAAGCATTCTTCTATTTCAGTTGTACCTATATTTGAAATCCATTTGAATTTATCGCACATCACATTTGATAGAATCTTCATATCAGGAACAGATAAAGCGACTCTTAATTTAGTCGAATCAGAGTTTAAACCAACATATATCCATTCCTCGCTGCCATCTAATACAATTTCTTTCGTATTTTGAGTGTACACCCCACTACCATCTTCTAAGATTTCTAAAGTGTCTTTCACGTCACCTACGCCACCAAGTGAAATAACTTTTTTATTCGTCTCATCTTCTTCATTGGCATAGATAGAATAGGGTTCACCGTTGTTTGAAATAATAGCTTGGGTTGAGGATAAGCCGAATGGAATATTTCCACTAACCTTATCTTTATCAGTTCCATCTACGATATTTATATAATTTACAGTACAGCTTGCATCAGAAGTAGAAGACCCACTCAAAAAGGCGTATAAAATATTGGTGTTTACGTTTAAGCTAGTGGAAAGAAAGACGTTTTCTCCATTTTTAACGGTAAAGGCATTTGGAAATATATTATTCCCTTCACTGTTCAATATCGTAATATTACAAGTACCTACAACATTTATAGCATTTATAGTAATTTTATACTCCCTTGCTGGAACTAACTCTACCTTCCCTGCAAACCACAATTGACGTATTCCTGTCATATTTAAACTTGTAGAAGTGGGTTTTGATGCTAAGCACTTAACCGTCTGCCCCTTAATCTCAGCACTTAATACATAGCCCTCTTCCCCATTCTTTACAGTAATAGGCTCCCCACTCATTGAAGGTATTTCTTTACACATGCGCTTGTAAAAAGTCCTATTAATCTGCTCCTGAGTTCTACCACTTCTATCTTCTACATGGTCGGTATCTGATGCTAGCCTTAAAATACTTGTTTTACCTGTAGAATCTGTAGTACTAAGTTCTTTGATTGATGGGGAGTTATTGAGAGCTGATAAGTTGTGGGCTATTTCTTGCGGTGCGAGTATTTTATTTTCGTTTATAAATACCCCTATAGATTTAGATTTTGTCATTGGATTACCAGAAATATAGCAAGTAGCTATCTTCTCACTTGATGACAACGGATATATAGGTTGAGGGCTATTTAGAGCAATTCCGTCTACGAATGCCTGTATCGTGTTGTCGACTATTCTAAGTTCTAGTTTATGCATGCCTTCAGTAAAATTGATTGAATACTCACCATCTGAATACGTCTGGTCTGGCTTTTTAAATTTTAATTTTATTTTATTCTTATATGTGAAAAAATTGGCAGTAGGAAATAAGCCGTGATTAACGTAAGACGACTCGCTTGTGGATAAGTTAAGTATCATGCACACGCTTATGTTTTTTTTAACTACGTCAACGGGAGTATCCACTTTTCCCAACTCTGCAAATACCAACCCATCCTGCACCACTTTGTTCTTAATAAAATCAATTTTTGTGTCATTGCCATCTAGCGTAACTTTTTGAGCCAATTCTTCTTGTGTAACAACACTTTCAGCTCTATCTAATGCCTCTTGTGCACTTTGTGCTGCTGTATTTGCTTTAGGAACTAGATCGTCACAAATAGCTTTTGCATTATTAGCTATTTTAAGTGCCTCACTGGAAACCTTGTCCGCATTAGAGACATTAAGTATCATCTGTTGAAGTATAGAGTAATTTGCATCAGCTTGAACAGTATTGTCATCCATTAAACTCTTGCGAACAGTATATTTAAACGTTGGAGTAGTAAGTCTCATAGTTTGATTTGTAGCATCATAGATTTGTAGTTCTGCGAATACATGCCCTACTTCTGTAAACATACTTTGTAACAATACAATTTCTGCTTTACCATTATTCGCATCAGATATCGTACAATCTTGCTGTTGTCCATTTATAACCATTCTTACAATGCAGTTTGATAGATTATAAGGTGTTATTCTATCTTCTAGTAAACTGAATGTTATTTGACACATTCCAAAATCTTCTGTCGTGAACTGTATAGCCGGTGCATTAAGTACCCCCATATAAATGTCCATCAACACTTCATAATTCTTAGGCTTCATATTCTAGCAGCCCTCCTTCCTAATATAAAAGTTTTCCTATTATGATAATCGAACCACTGCTATAGTCAATGTAAACCCTGTCACCTCTATTAACTTGTGCTAGGCTATTGTAATAAATATCAACTTCTTGCTCATCTGGCCCATCTATTTTTATTTTCACGCCTTTACCTGGTGCTACATCTAATACTGTTGCATACCTTGGTTTCATTCCAATCTCACCAACCTTTTACATACATGTTGCATTTTTGATCCTGCTTTTAATGTGATGCTGTAGCTTTGCTCTACAAATATACCTCTTAAGTCTTTGTGCCTTAAATCTAATATATCGTTAACGGTGTGTGTAGGCATATTAAGTGTTTCAAACGTCACCTCTTGCTCTACCTGCACCGCGTTAAAAGCTAATTTTCTTACGAGATTATCTAACTCTGTCTGATTTGCAATGTTGTCCACGGTATCAACGTCTACGATTTTTTTACCATGTCTACGCTGTATCGAAAAGATACTTGTGGGGTCCGTGTTGGTGTAAGTACTACTAAGCATTCCTAATTGTGGGTGGCTTACTATACGAGTTATCACATTAGGTATGTTATAGTAGTCCATCTTTTTACGAGGTGTCCCCAAGATAATAGACATTTCATTGTCTTTATAAGTGTTCGTAACATTCAATGGACTAGGTTCTACGTATTTCTTGCTGACAAACCAACCGTTAGCATCTGTCATAAGGCTTGTATAGTTGATTTGTTCTGCGAAATAGTTAAACCATTCAGCCTTATTTTTCGTATAATCGCATACCACGTCAGCAGTAAGTACTAAGTCAGTAGCTTGAATATTGATTTTGGTAATACCACAACTAATTAAAAAGTATCTAAGCACCTCACCATAGTTAGTACCTTTTAGAAATAGTTTAGGGCTATCTAGCTTATCCTGCTGTACACTTATGACTTCATCGTAGCAATTCGCATAGCATATACCATCTTCTACAATTGGAGTAAGCATTAAAAAAACACCTAAGCTATACCACTTAAGTGCTTTATTAATTCTTATCCCCATACAAACGCGTAGCTTATCATTTAGATAATCTACTCTATCATCTTCTATAAATTCAAGTGTTGCATAACGCTTAATCACCTTATCGTTATATACATTAATTGTACCATTTTTAAGATGCAGATCGCATTTTTTACTACCATAATAATCGAGCAGTTCCAATTTGTAATATTCTTCTCTCGCTCCATACTTACAAAGGAGCGCATCTAATTCAGATTTAGTTAAATTATTCATAGTCTACACACTCCTTGTAATCTACTACCGTTGCACTAATAGTACCCTCATGGTCACTCAAGATGCTGTTACGATTGTAGGGCAGCGATTGTATGATGAAAAATACTTTTTCTGAGTTGTCTCTATAACAAAATACTTGCCTGCGGTAGAACATTTCAATTAACTTATCTAAACTGTCACATTGTAGCAAGTTAAGACTTATGTTTTTACTTTGATGTTCGCCGAATACTGCTATAGGATAAGGTCTACCACTAACTTCAATAAGCGTACATTCTAGCCCTAAGTTAGCATTGAACCTATCACTTGATGTGAAGAAAGCACAATTGAGTTGGTCATCTAACTTATCTACAGTAGCTAATACGGATCTATTAATTTCTACATACTCATAGCTTCTATTACTGTCTTTGTAGACATCCGATGCATTTACACCTCTGATAACATAAATACAATCTTTGTGAGGCGTGTAATCAGTATAGTATGTGTTAGTAGTCTTGGCGATAACCTCATTGTTTCGTATGATATAAAACTTGGTAAATTTATTGTTTGGGTTATCCCATCTTAATTCTACGGTATTTTGTACACTTATACTTGATAGCTTGATAACCGTACTTTCTTTAGCATTGATAGTAATTTGTTTCGTACCCCATTCACTCTCTAAGCTATATTGATTCATTACCTTAACTCTTACAGTGTAGCTACCATTAGCCAAGTAGTCATTAATTTTGTGACTTACATACAGCCCATTATTCCAATCGGTACTATGGATAATCTCACTACCTTTTAGTAGTTCAAGGATATAGCTTTGTTGGTCTTGTGTGTCCCATGTGATAGTAGGTCTGCTTGTCGTAAAAGTACTACTACTTGTAATAGTTGGAGTAGGTGGTCTACCTTGTACGATCCATTCAGCTTTTTTTGTTACATGCTTTTCTACGCCTGCGCTCGTACGGTATGTTACTGTAAGCACTATACTATGCTTACCAGTTTGAAGCGCACCTGCTATTAAGATTTTCTCTTTTTCGGTTGTGCCTGTATAAGTTGTACTTTCGTCTATAACCAGCTTCCATTTACTTTGATTTTGAGATGTCCACCATACTCGAGTAGGGTTATCACGTTCAGTAATAACACCGTCGGGTTCAAGTACCCCAATACTTGGTAATGTTTCGGTGAGCGTTGAGGTGATTTCTTCCCAGTTGGTCCATCTATCTTTAAATGCTACTCTTACTCTAAATCTGTGAAGACCAGTAGTGAGTGAGTTGTTAGGGATAGATACGCTTATAGCTGTAGTTCCGCTGTAATTTTTTACTTTGGTATCACCTTTATAAATTTCAACCTCATATTTTTGCTGATTGGTAGAACTCCATGAAAGAGATAAAGCCAAGTCTATATTGCTACCACTCAAATTAATATTATCTAAGGTTGCTACTATATTTTTTAAGGTTACTGTTTTACTTGCGCTGTTAACATATCTATTAGAATAGGCAACCGTAACTTTAATAACTTGCTGTCCTTCGGTCAGTTGCTCTGCAGGAATAGTATAGCTAGTCGCTGTAGTTCCTGTGTATGTTTTTACCACTTGATTAGATTTTAGAACTTCTACTTTAAATTGCTGTTGATTGCTAGATTGCCAACTTACCTTAATAGGATTTTCCCAGTAGTCACCTTCTACAAGTAAGTTTGAGATGGTTGCTTCAATATCCTTTAATGTTAAGCTTCTAGTTTGATTATTTACAAATCTATTCGCATAACCTACCCAAACTCTAAATACATGTTCGCCTTTTGAAAGATGTCCTGCTGGAATAGTATAATGCTTTGCTGTAGTCCCTGTATATGTTCTAAAAACTACATTCTCTTTCAATACCTCAATCTTAAATTGCTGTTGGTCTGTACTTTGCCATGATAAGTTAATAGGTGCTTCCCACAGGTCTCCAGATACAAGTAAGTTAGAGATAGTAGCTACTACATCTTTTAATGTTATGTTTTTAGTGGTATATGCACTCCAAGCATCACCAGCACTGCCCGTATAAGCTGTTCTAACCCTAAACGTATGTTCACCAGCACTAAGGGTACTAGCAGGTATTTTTAAACTTGTGGCTGTTGTACCAGTATAAGTTTTTACTAAAGTGTTGCCTTTGAGGATTGTTACCTCGTACTTATGTTGGTTGGTACTTTGCCAACTTAGAGATATTTCTCTCTCCCAAAACTCTCCTGCAACAATCAGATTTGAGGAAGTTGCTGTAATCCTGGTTAGAGTTTTAGTAACCTCTTTAGTAACCCACCTGTCAACGTTGCCATAACCTGTATAAGCAACTGACAACTTAAATACAGCAGAACCGTAAAACGCTATACTCTTAGCAGGTATCGTATAAGACTTCTGGCTATCACCACTAAATGTATTTTTAACTACACCAGCTTGTATAACTTCGATTTTCCACTTACTTTGGTTTACCGAGCTCCATGTGATAGGAATTGCATAGTCAATATTATCAGCATTAACACTTAGTTCTGATATACTAGCTGTAATATCTTTAAGCCTAAGCGATACCTCTTGCCAACCAGAATAGTATCGAGTACCACCATAATCTCTATAAACTCTAACTTTTACACTTGATGGTAATGTACCGCTGAAAGTATTAGCAGGTAATGTGAAAGATGTTTCAGTGCGACCAGTACCGTTCCTGATTCTTTGGTTATTATAATAAGCTTCCCACTCATAGCCTTCTTGATGAGTAGAACGCCAGTTAACAGTAATAGGTTTTTCCCAATAATCACCTACAGTTGCTAAATTACTAATTGTAGGATTGCTTACTGTTAGATTATCTAACTTAAACTTTAAAAAGGCCGAGTCTGAACCTTCATTTAATTTAGTAGGCCCATTACTTTCTAGCAATAATCCTGCGTATACCCAAACATAATATTCTAAAGACAAGTCTGTAATCGTTCCTGCGGGAATATCTACAAATGTTCCATTACTTGCGCCTTTAAATAATTCAACGTATTCTTTTCCGTTATAGCTATCAAGTTCAACGTATATCCCATTAACATTATCTGTTCGGGTTACTCTAATTGCCTTGTCTACTTCACTACCCGTTATTGTTACTTGCCCGCTTTTTACACCTGCTATTTCTTTAGTGCGAAACTCTGTACCTATAACAACAGGAGTATTGTAATTTGCTGTTCCACTCGTTATGGTTGCATCAAGATTCCCACCATTAGAGTTTAAGTAGTTTATAAAAGAAGTAGGATTAATAGCGATACTTAAATCTTGATAGATATTTCTACTTATTGTATCTTCATACCTAGACGTAAAACTTCGGTTAATTATTTGATTATAAACAGAAACAGTCGCATTTACAGTCTGGTCCTTTTTTACATTGTGTACCAATATACTTAATGATGAAATTTTAGAGGTGTTACCTTTGTCAATAAGTCCGTTGTTATAGTCATTGATAAACTTTTGAAAGTTCATTCTACTTTTAGTAGATGATAAATCACTATTTACCGTACTAGGATTAAACATTACATGTGCCATGCTATCCCTCCTTTCTTTACACTAGTCCACCACGAGCAAGCATTTGCTGTTCACTTGGCAGCATCTTAATAACTCTCTCTACTTTCTGAATAGCACTAATGAGGGTATCTAGTCTATTTTCTACTCCACTATTATCTGCTATATTGTTAAACATTTCCCTTGTTTCGTGGTTGTTCACAATTTTAGCCCCTCTTTCCACGAACATTAATTCAGGGCCTACCTCATTCATACGGGTAAGTCCACCACTGAAATATGAAGTACCGTTCGCATTTCTTGGTACATAAGAAATAACTGTTCTACCGTTTTCAGTACTAGATTGCATACGGTATTTCTTTTCAATCTCTGCTCTACGTTTTTCGTACTCTTCGTCTTTTTCAAGCTGTTTATTAAGCATCTTCTCATGCAGTGCTAACTTCTCTTGAATTTTCTTTTCTTCTCTTAAAGTTCCACCGTTGTACTGTTCCCTAAGCTGTTTTTCATACTCTGACATTTGCTTTTGGAAAAAAGATTTATATGCTTCACTTATACCATTGAGACTATCCTTTGCACTCTCTTCCATACCATTAAAAGTGTCTTCTACGCTAGTGGCAGCATCCCCCATAGCATCTTTTGTGGCACTAGCCATATCTTGCATTTCGTAAGTTACTGTTCCACTTGTTTTCTTACCTATAGAAGAAATGCTATCCAATACCTCGTTAGATTTACCACGTACAGACTCTAAGATACTGTTAATACCACCGGCTATCCAGTTAATTACAGTCAGCACCCCCTTAAAGGGTAGAGTAATTATTTTTATAGCTTCTGCAAATGATTGAACTAAATTTCCAAGTAAGTTTCCGATAAGCCTGATTAGTTCCTCATTGTCGTTTATGAACTCTGCAATATGCTGTTTAAAGCTTGTTAAACCTGGTAAAAAACCTTGGCCGAAAGCATTACCTGCGTTTTCTATAGCTAACTCCATTTGCTTACTAGCATTAGCATAACCATCAGCAGTTCTAGTAGCATCTCCTTGTGCTGTCTTAGTATTTTCTAAGATATAATTGTAACGTACAAGTGCTTGCTCTGCTTGCGTTAACTCTTTCCATTGCTTATTAATATTTTGTGTAAGCATATAGGCTTCTAAGTTAACTTGCGTCATAACTACACCAAAGTTTTTCACATTTATACCGTTGGTTTCCCAATATTTTAACACCTTTTAAAAAGGTCGGATTAGACTATATCTTTATCCTTAATAGGATAGTCGGCGCTTCGAGTGGTGCTAATCTCCACCCTACAATTAGTCGTTACACCTTCCAATAAAAAAGACACCCTATCGGATGTCTATTGGCTTGGCACGGTATTGTCATGTTATATATTTAAAGTGGTAACCTTTATAAGCCCAACCATTTTTTATAGCTAATGCTATATTACTATGTTGGTTATCTTTACCACTAAACCTTAACGATGCTTTTCTTAGGCTTTTAAATTCTTCTCCAGTTTCAATACACAACACTTTCTTTATTTTCTTGTACTCCCTATTTTTATCCTTGTCTGCATATTTGAATGTATATCCTTTTGCTGTAACAGTTCTACCACTCAATACGCTACATATAGCTTGGCGTGTTATCCCTAAATCTCTAGCACACTCACTTATTGAAGGATATTCCTTATCTAATTCTATGCACACAATCTTTTTAGATGAGTATTCTTGGTTCATGTATTTACCTTTTAAAGATTTTGATATTTTCCTATAAACATCATCTTTGTTTTCTATGATTGGGATTTCTAGTGTACCTGACGCATTAACGTTGTATCCATTAGGTATTATAGAGTTTTTTTCTATAATATGCTTATTTTCAAGTTCAACTAGCTTTTCGTTTAATTGTCTCTTGTTATCACACTCGATAACCTCTAACACCCTATATGTTTTTACCACATTATCCCAACCATATTTCCTTATGGCTCTAGCAAACGGAGTATCTGCTTTTTTAGTCAATGCTTCATGCTTATGTTTATCTTTTCTTTTTCTTTCGAGTCCATAAGTTTTTCCGATATAGTATTTATTATTCACACAGTAACAGTATATAATTCCCCTCATTAAATCACCTCTTACTACAAGTATACCATATCGTTTCAGGGTTCTCAATATATAATTTAGATTTTCACCGTTAGCCCTATAAATAGGACACCGTTTTTGCTTACGTTCACCGACAGTTTCATAATAAGTTACCTTATTAAGCCGCTAAAATTAACGGTTCAGTCTCGCCTGTAATAGCACTTCTTAAAGCATTAAAAGCTTCTTCACTACTCTTGTTCCACAAAGAACCTAAGTCACCACTTAATTTAGTAAGATTAATAGACATCTCCTCTATTACATCTACACCTAAACCACTTGGTGTAAGAACTGCTCCTATTGTACCAGCAAACTTTTCAGCCTCTAGTCTACTTAAGTTAAAAGAGCTTGCATTTTCTTTAGCCCATTTAGAGACATTATTCTCTTTGCCAAAAACAACCTCTACTACGTTGGCGCTCTCTTCTAGATCACTTGCAGTTTGTACAGCCTGCTTACTAAACTCCCATAATGCAGATATAGCCTGTTGTACAGCTTGTACAGCTAAATTTACAAGGGCCATGGAAAGCCCTGCTACTGCACCTTGCATAAGACTACTCATTCCAGCTCCACCACTAAGTGCACCGCCTAAATCACCTAGTTTCATGCCAAACACACTGGCATTACTAATTCCGTCCTTAAATGCACTAGCTAATTTACCAAATGAACTAACACTATTGTTGTTTTCATTTATAGCCTTTTGTTGTGAAACTCTAATCTCCGCATTTGCTTTAGTCATAGCTTCACTCATAGTCATGCCACTGGCCTTATACTGATGTGCTAATTTCATGATTGAGCTTTGCATCTCTTTATTACTCATAAGTGTACTTTGAGCTGTATTCTCAAAAGACTTTTCGGTACTTTTAATCGTTTCATTTACACTTTTTAGGTCACTTTTGGCTTTCTCTGACCCCTCAACTGCAACACTAGCTTTAAGTGTTCCTAAGTCTAAACTAGCCATTGTCCTCCTCCTTTCCGTATTTTTCTCTCAACTTATCAATATCAGGAGAAGTACATGTATAGCGTATATTATCTTTAAGTATCTCAAGGCCTTCTTGAGTTTTAGAATAATCATTTATTTGTTTAAGCCTTTTCAATATCTCAAACTCATCAAATGGGATATACTTAACCTCTTCATAACTCATACTAAGAAATTGTGCCATTTGCACGTATTCCCACATAAGCCGTTCATCGTCCGTTGTAAACAGTGGAGATATGTCTAACCCATCACTTTTATGTTTTTTGGATATAAGCAATGGGTTATCTAGTTTGGGTTATTAAGAGACTTTGCAACAAATTCCAAGTAAGCTTTAAAAATCTGGGTTTGCAATGAGTAATCAATGTCAAGTTCTTCAAGTTGCTCTGCTGTAAACATCTTTTTACTCGTGTTATTACTTAAAATCTTGGCAGTGATTCTCTCGAGCATTTCTACCATTTTCTCAAAGTCTGTTTCTTGTGCCATTTTTAAATCCGCTTTATTTAATTCGATAAGTAGCCCTTTAGATGGGTTTTTAATGCAAACTATCTCACCATCTAATAATTTAATATCTAACGTTTCCTGTGCTAGTACGCTTAAATCTAACATTGTACATTCCTCCTAATATAAAAATAAAGACTAGGTGTAAACCTAGCCTTATGCAGCAAGTTCTTTTTCTTCTTTATAAGTAACAAGTGTTCCTTCATCGTCTTGACTAATCGCGGTAAATTCAGCATCAATTACCGTTTCATTCTCTGGATCAAATGCAATTGTAAAGCCGTTTCTACTTGTACCCACAATAGTGAGTTTAATATGTTTTCCTTTATCTGTTGTGTGTACAAAGTGAATAATATAGGACTTGCCATCTGCATGTTTCTTCCCACCAATTTTTACAATACGATAAGCGTTCTCTCGAGTAGGTTCTGTAACCCTAGCTGTTGCACATAATGCTTGCAACACTTTACCATTCCAAGCCAAGATACCACTTTTAAAGTTAACATTTTCTTTTGTTAGAAAGTTTTTAATCACAACCCCCATATCATCTGATACAACTTTCCACTCGTTTGTGTACTCTAAACTTGCCCCACCTTTTATATGTCCAATTTTATTGGCATCCACTTCAATTTCTGTGTCTTCTGGAACTTTGCCTGTAAACTCCATAATATACAGGTCCCCAGAACCAAGCTTTACATCATCTTTATCTGTCATTGTGGTGCTAGATGCAAAAAACTGAAGCTTTAATGGCATTAATAGCTTTTTAGCTTTCATCTGTTTACCCTCCTTGTAATGTTAAAGGTAGCCTTTTGATAGTACATGGTCTTATTCCCCACGACATTCTTAAGACTACCTCCACCGTTTTGTTCTACTTTTAAAACTTTATTTGTTAACTTTGCATCGCCTAATGTTAACAAAAGGCTCTTAGCACGTTCTATAATGGCTAAAGATTTACCTATAGAAAATCCTATAGCATCAATCATTAAAACATCTGTAGCCTTAATTCCATTGTCACTTGCAGTATAAAATTCATACACGATACACTCACTAACAGTTGAACCTTCACCAAATGGATAAATACCACTTACAAGGCTTTTCAGTTGTTCATCATTCATAAGTATCGCAATTACTTCATCCACTCAGTTCTAGCCCCCTCTCCTAAAACTTTTAAGATATTATTTCTATGTGCATTTACAGCAGTTAGAAGGTACCTTTTAGGCTTAATACCTTTTGTAGTGTGCCATTTACCTTTAGCATCCTTATAACGCCATGGCACCTCTTTTCTACCATTACCACTTATAGCATAAATACCTGTTCCTTCATGTCTATAAGGCGCATATTCTAATGTGTTACCTATAATGCCTATTTTGTTATTTACATCTATATCATGCTGAATATCTGCTCTTAAAGGACCATCGTCTACAGGACATTCTTCTTTAGCAGTATTCTCAATCATCTGGCATACCTTTTCTAGCCCTGCTAATAATGCCTTATCTAAGTTATTAATAGCTTTCTCCATATTTTTACTAACATCGCCCACTAGACCACTTCCTTTAGATACACTTGGCTAAGTCTTGTAACTTCATTAGGCTGTTTTTCTACTGTGTAAACTTTATCTAAAATTCTCAGTACATGACCTTTCTTAAGCCCCCTAAAAGATGTAAGACCTAAGTGTGTAATCTCTCCATATTCGATGCTATTTTTAATATTAATCGTATCTACTACATTAATTGCAATATTGATAGTTGCTATCATGGTTTCATCTTGTGAAGGTACACCCCATTCATCTGTTTCACTATCTTTTTGCCATACTGTACACCTTTGCATCTGCCGATTAATCATTATAGCCACCTCTTTTTAACAACCTATGAGCGTATAGGTCACGTTTAATGTCATTAGGTATATCTTCTACATAGGTTTCAGAAACACCACTATAGGATTGAGATTTAAGCCCCTCTGTGCCTTTACGGTTATAGAGTATAATGGCTAAATCTATTACTTGGTTTTGTAATTCTTTTTCTACATAAGCTTTATCTCGCTTAGTAAAGTTCATTACTTTATTGATAGCCTTATCAATATACCTTTGTAATAAGGGGTCCTGAGTCTCATCAGCACCAAGTTCTAGTTTTAATAGTTCAAGTGTAGTCATTCTCTCACCATCCTTAAGAAAAAGGGCAAGGAATTATTCCTCACCCTGCTGTTCTTTTTTAGGTTTACGTTTTTTAGGCTTTTCAATATCTTTTTCTTGCTTTACTTCTTGATCTAGTTGCTTTTCTTCTCGATTATGATACCTTCTTAACAGCATCTAATCCCTCCTTACGCACCAGCTTCTGCTTTGAATTGAGCAACAACTACTTTACTATCATTGGATAAATGAGCTGTGTAATGTTCATCTGCTGTGATAACAGTTGTTTTCTTAAGAATATCCCTATCGCTTTCTACAATAACATCACGCTTTTTGTAAATGGTTAATGCTGGTACATCTCCATCCACTTCTGCATTTGTTACTTTTACAATAGGACATTCATACCAAGTAGAGTTTAATTTAACTTTTTTAGATGGAATGACTTGGCATCCTGCAATCTCTCCAATAACCCCTGTCATAACGACATCTAAAGGATATTTATTTTTGTCTCTAAATTCTGGATCAAGTCTTAATTGAGTAATTTGTTTTGGATGGATAAACATTACTTTTTGTGTATAGTCTTCTTCTCCAAATACATCAACGGCTTTCACTACACCTTCATATCCGATAATAGCTGCTTTTCCATCATATTTAGCTGTAGCACTATTAAGTGCATCATAGCAATCATTATCAATCTTAGCTGCAATAGAAATTTTAAGTTGCTTTTCTGCTTCTCCTACTGGGTCACCATAACCACTTAATGCAGCTTCATCTGTAATCTCAACACCTTTACCAGCTTTTTTTACAGTAGCAGTTGTTGTAGTAGCTGATAATACTACTGTATCCATTGCTACACCTTCTGCTACCACTTCTGCATCACCAATGTAAGCATATTTAGGCACAGTAATTGTATTACCTGGTTGACCTACTAATGCGCTATCAATCTTTGCAAGTGGTGAAAACTTAATCGCTTTATCTAATCCTGCTGAAATCATATCCGCCATTACTTGTGGGTTTACTAAATTTGTTAATTTTGTTTGTGCCATATTAAGGCCCTCCTTTTATTGTGTTAGTTGTTTATAAACTTCAGGTTGAGCGTTATAGAGTTCCGCTCTCTCTGAATAACTCATTTTGTTGAATTGTTCTTTTGTAATACCTTTAGGCGCACCACCTGTATTAGTAGGTTTAAATCCACCTAGTTGTGGTGGTTGCTGTTCTTCTGCATCAAATAAGTAAGCATCACTTTCTTTGAGTGCTGTAAGCTGCTCTTCAAGTCCTGTAAATTTGTCACCTTCAAGCTTAACCTTTTCCATATCAAGAAGTGCTTTAAGTGCTTTTAAGTTCTTGGCCTTTGAACCTTTTAAAGCATCTTCCAATCTATAGTTAAAGTCTTTTTTAGCCGCTTCATCTTTAAGTTTTGCAATTTCTGTCTCATATTCAGTGACCTTATTCTGCAACTTCTCATTGTCTACATTATTTTTCTTTAAGTCAGTGATTGTTGCATTAGCAGTTTCAAGTTGAGCTTTAACATCTTCATAGTCAGCTTTAGCCTTCTCAACGTCTTTGCCGTTTTCGGCCATAATGGTGTCTATATCTTCTTTTTCAAGCCCTAAATCTTCTAAAAACTTTCTCTTCATAATATCCTCCTACGCTTTTTACGAGTGTGCTCTCACGGATTTGTTATGTTAGGTTATTCTTTTACGCCTACAACCTATTAAAAGGCAATAAAAAACAGCCTTAGCAATACTAAAGCCGATTCCAATTCTAAAACCTGTTAAATTGGCATATAAAAAGTACCCTTATTAAGAGTACTTAAATTTCTATTCTTCTTCTGCTAAAACATACACATCTGCCAAATAAGTTAATCTGCATCCAAGATTCTGCATATCGTTTGCCATTCTCAGTATACTTCGTAATATGATGCTTCAATTTAATCATCCTTTCTTTAAGTTATAAACTTACTTAGTGCTAATTATTTAGTCCATTGCAAGCTATTAATTAACTCACATACATCTTTAAGCGTTTCTTTCAATATGCAAGCCTTGCTAATTGTTTCATCCAATCCATTTGTTTCAATATCTATACTTAAAGTTCTTATAGCTTCTTTCTTATTGGTAACTTTAATATTATAATCGTCACTATAAATAACAACTTCCTCATATGCGCTTATAAGCATACTCTCACGAGTACGTGTTGCATCATCCTCTCGGATAATAACTAACTCTTTATGTGTTAACCCACAATCATTTTCAATCTCTTTAATGTAAAATCCTTTTGCTTCAACAAACATCCCTCTATCTTTTAAATGTGCTATCATGCTCTCTCTCCTCCTAATCTAATACCGGGATACAAGTACACCTGCAGCGTGGATGAGTTGGTAAAACTATTTCATCTAATGGCCTCGGCTTTTCGTTGTCTGAATACTTTACACACTTTTCACAAAGTCTCTCATCATGTGCTACTAGTATGATGCCTTTATCATAACCATGGTCCATATATTTTTGTCTTTGTCCTTCGTTAATTGTATGCATCAATTCTGTACGCACTACCATATCAGCACGGTTAAAACCTACTTGCATCTTTTCCATGACTACTTTAACAAGTTTATCCTTAGATTGTCCTTTAACAATGCAATCCTCAATACCTTTTTTCAAAATACGAACGAGTTCTTTTTTATTATCCCATTCAGTACTGGTAAAATGTTTCTCGCTCCAAGACCTTGCAATAATTTGCTGTACTGCTACATCGTCTAATACAGCAAACGAGGGTTTAATAGGCGTATGTTGTGGTAAAGGTGTCTCCACATAGATTTCTCTTAAAGCTTCTTCTAAATTGTAGTTAAGTATATCTATCTCTTTAAGCCCTAGTTTAACCATTTTCATATTTATACTGTTAAGTAAATCCTTATAGTGCTTATATGTCCATATTTCAGTCCTAGAGAGTTCCTCATCTAACAACTTATAATACATATCCTCAACTTCTTTAATTATCTCACGAGTAATTCTATCGTATATCTTACGCGTTTCTGATTGCATCACTTCATAAGTTAAATCAAATCGTCTTTGAGCTGTTTCATCTATACGTTTCTTCCAGTAATCCTTATTACTCACAGAGCACCAACTTCTTTCATAGCTTTCACCATCTTAGGTAACTGGATAGCTATCCAATCAACAAGTTGTTCATTTCTTCCCCAAGAGCATGAAACATCAAGGCCACTTTCATAAAAGAAAGCATGTATCAACTCATGCCTTACAACTGTAGCTTTATAAGCCTTCATATTCTCCATGCTTGTAGGTGTTTCATCACCAAGTTCTTTATCGATACAAATAGTTTTAGTGGTAAAATCACACAAGCCATCAGCGTTTTCAATCTTAGGATACTCAATAGGCGTGACTTCATTAATAGCATATTCAACACCTAAAACATTAACCTTTTGCATCATCTACACCTCAACTTCCTCATTATCATCTTTCAACTGTTTAACATACTCCTGCCAATTAAAAGCGTTTTCGGCTTCAATCTGTCTAAGTTCCTCATCAACATCAGTAACATATGGATGATTCGCTACAATAGTCTTATTAGAAATTACACCTGCTGAATTTTTACAATCTGTAATGACTTGGCTCTCATTCATTGTAATATCACGATTCAAAATGATACTAAGATTTTCTTTATCCTGTGGCCTAACTCCTTTAACTTCTAAGTAAGATTTGATAAACCACATAAGCTGGTTAAAGTAATTTTTAACCTCTATTTCTAACTTATTACATTTAAGGTCCAGTCCACTATAAAGTGTCTTTAATGCCACTCCCGAAGGAGTGTTGCCACTTATCATTTTGTTACGGTCAACACTACGGCCAAACAAGATAATATCATCTTTAAGTGTATTATCATGGCTCTCATTAGCTGTAGTGTCTATAGTAGGATTAACAAGTTCAACACCGCCATCTGTGTCTACCCAAATACGACGTTTCTCTAGCATTTCATCTAGGCTCACTGCATTTTCAGGATTCTCAGCGTAATTTCTAATAACAACTAGAAAGTTCTTGAAGTCTTCTAACAGTTTATCTAAGCGTTCGCGATTATGACAATACGCATCTATTAACTCTTTTACCATCTTAAGGTCTGGCATTTCACAAGCGTTGTTTTTACAAAATACAAAAGGCACTCTACCAAAACTATATTGCTTTCCATCAATGGTAAAATGCCCGAACTCTTCATTGTCATTTAGTTGTAAGTACTTCTCACTATCTAGCTTTAAAGTACCGTTATCTAAGATGTAGTAATAAGATTTATCGCTATCGTAAACCTCAACTTTAGTGACCGTTTCCTTCTTATTATTCGTGTACTCTTCAATATCATAAATGCGGATAACCCATTTCAATTCTCTATGTGAGTTATCTACCCATACAGGCTTAATTTGCTCACTTGGAATAAGCATACGTTTAAGTATACCTTCTTCATCGAAATATAACTGTTCCCATGCAATACCTTTATTACTTGTCTCTGTTCCAAGTAGCTGTAGATCATAAAGGAAATTATCACCTAGTACGTTAATAACTTCATCTAAGTAACTACTATTATCTATGCTACTTGTCATACTAGGTTCTTTACCAAGTAAGTACTGCACTTTTTCATCCACTAGGTTAGTCATAAACGCATGGGGCATTTCTATACCAAGTGGCTCGTTCTCATAATAAAGCTGTCCATCTAGCATAAGTTTACGTTCTTTACTTGCTAAAAACTCTTTAATATACTCTTGTACTATAAATAAGTCTTGTTCATCCAAATCTAACACCTCCTTTTCCTCTTAATGGCTCAACGCCATATCTTAGAGCATCTATACCATGGTTAAATGTATCAATAGGTTCATTGATATACTCATTTGTCTTCTTGTCTTTTTTCCATGTATAGTTCTCAAACTCCTCAATTAAAGTCGTACATCTTTCATCAACGATAATTGAGTGTTGCTGTAGCCACTGTAACCCATGAATAATACTATCTGGTCCCTTGCTGGCAGCTTTAATCCTGCTACAACCTAAGCGTTTTATTTCTTCGATTGACTTTTGTTCTGCACTATCGGCTATGATCTGCTCTTTTGATAAGCCTAACTGTTGCAAAACCTCTGCTATTTCATCGTTAGTCATTTCCTTTCTGAAATACTCACCAATGATATAAATGATTTTATTCAACTTATCGTAGCAACCCCAGATAATAGCAGTAGGGTCATTAACGTAACCAAAGTCCATGCCGACAAATAAGCGTAAGCCTTTAACCTCATTCTCACTTATCAGTCGCTTATGAATAATGGGAAAGACTAGCTTATCGAGTGTAGCAAACTCGCCTAAGCAGTAAATCTTATAATAAGCAGGGTTGGTATTTTTAAGATTCTCTAACGTAGCTTTGTAGTCTTCCGTAAGGAACTTATTATCTAAATAGCTACTATGAATAATTTGAGCGTTTTTAATGTCATTTAAGAACCAATGTTGGTACACCCAATTAGCCTTAGATACAGGGTTGAACATTAAGTATATCTGTGGGTTAGGTGCTTCTACTGGTCTAAGACGTATGTCTAACTGAGTAAAGTCGTCTATGGTTAGTTCACTGGCTTCTTCAATAACTATGTCTGTAATATCTGCTATAGATTTAATCTTTTCTGGATCATCTATGCCTTTAAATAAAAAAACACTCCCGTTATCCAACGTAAGTGTTAAATCTGTTTTATTTTCTTTAAATGGCGTACCACTCTTAGTAAGTATGCTTTTTACTACAGCATAAATAGAATGTCTCAAAGTATTACCTACTTTCCTAACCACTAGTACCTTTCTAACATTAAATCGAGCCTTTAGAACGATTTTTTGCACAGCACCATAGGATTTACCACTTCCACCTAACCACCGCCATAAAAGACGTTATAGCGCTTAGAATAATCGTTAATAGTGTCTAGCACCCAATCATTAAAAAATTCCTTTTTCAACTTCGATGTTTTTATACGTCTTATAGGCATCCGGCTTCACCTCCTACATACCACAAATAATCCATAGTTATCTGTGGTTATCCTTAAAAGCGTTGATAATACTATGTTTATTAAACCTTTATTTATCAAAGTTTAGTTATACTGTTATTAATCTTCCTCGAACCAGTCTTCTGTAGGTTCTACAGACACTTTTGCTTCAACTCGTTCTGTCCACATTGAATATCTTTTACCTATTAGTTCAGCTGCTTTAATTCTATCCTTTTGATTTAATGCCTTGTCCATCCTTCTAGCTGAAGAACAACCTTCACCCTCTCCTTCTACCACAATAACTTCTTCAACATCTTGCCCTCTCATAATCTTTGTAAGATATTCCATAACTTCTTTGGCATCTGCTATGCGTTCTGATGAGATTTGCTCTAGTCGTTCATCTACATATTTTTTTATGTTAGGTTTTGTTAGGTTTTCACATCCAACTTCTTTTGCTGTTTTCTTACTATATCCTGCTTTAATTGCTGATTCAGTGGCGTTGCCAGTCTGAATATAATAATCAGCAAACGCCTTTTGTTTTAATGTTAGCTTCACAACGCTCACCTTCTTTCTTTAGACTAAAAAAGCAATGCATAACCTATACAGTTAATTGCATTGCCTATCTAATTTCAAACATTTTTACACATCCTGATTTAAAATTATAATACTGTCTGTTTCTCAACAGTCTATGTACAACAAAAGGGCTCCTCAGCCTATAAACTAAGGGGCCCTTTCCTTCAACTTCACCAATTTATTTGGGGGAAAATAAATGATCGTAATGTGGTACCAAGATTCGGTATACGTTGCACACTCCGTATTTACCTTGCTTCTTGACTATATCAGTATAGCATGTTTTTTTAGTCTACTACTATCAAATACTAGCTTTTTCTTCTGTTTTCTCCCAATTACTTCTTAATCCTCTCTCTTCTGCAAATACTCTTCTAGCCTTACTTAACATTCTGTATACTGTAGCTTCCCCACAAGGTATTTCAGCTGCTGCTTTAACTACTCTACTTGATAAATCATTCTTTTCTAATGGCTTATTAGGATCTGTAAAGTATACTATTTCTATAGCCTTAATTGTCCCATAGTCAAATCTTCTTTTAAGTAATTCTAGTGTTTTTTCCACAGCTTCCAAATCATCTATCTCTGCCTTGAGTTCATTAATAACACGTTCCTTCTCCATTATGGCATGCTCAGTAGGGCTTCCTGTTCCACCAGTATTAATGATACGTTCTTCCCTAGCTTCCATAAGCATATTGCCTATATCTTCTTTAACTTGTTCAGAAGTCTTACCTATTTTGGCATAGTATCTAAATGCTGCTGTTGCATAATCTCTTAAGTGGTCTTTTTTCATATTAATCCCCCTTAGTCTAGTCTTATTCCAAATAAGTTCATAATTAATTTATCTTCTTTCGGCTTCATATAGCTTTTTGTCATATCTATACTCTTATGATGTACCAAGGCTGCTATCTCTTCTGTAGTAAATGGTCTTCCTAATTGCTCCCATAGGTAATGCGTCCCATTTTCCATGTTTTCAATCATGCTATGCCTAAAGCTATGTGGTGTAAAATATGGGGTGTTTTTATCTATACCCTTAAGCATTAAGTACATATTCTTGACCCATACTCTAAGCGTATCGGTATTTTTAATCTTAATTCCTTTATCGCTAACCCATATATCACTACCTTTAAGGTTCTGCATGTGAAGTTTCAAGCTTTCTTTTGCTCTATCATGCAATAATATATACTCCGTTTGACCGCCTTTGCACTCTACTTTAATAAATCCTCTATCTGCTGTGGCAGTATTATCTACTTGAAGTATTTCATTTATTCTTGCACCGCTATCGTATAAAAGGTCTAAAAGAAACATGTATTTATAATTTTCAATACTTCTTAAGTGCTCCCTAAGTAGTACGACTTGTTTCTCCGTTACAAAGGTAATTTCTTTCTTTGGTTTTTTATCTAATGTCTTTACCTTTGCTGCGATATTCCTCATATATTCTTCGTATTCATCGTCATCATCCTCTGCATATCCCATCATATTTCTTATGACACACATTACCCTGTTGACTCTTGCGTTGCTACACTCCCTATCATTTATCATAAAGAATTTGAAATCCTCAAAATGCCTTTTTTTGAATTCAAGAACGCTCATATTATTGTTATACACATAATTCCACACTAAGAAAAACTTCAAGTCATATCCATATTCCCTTAAGGTATTCGGCCTACTTCTATCTGTAACCTTGCTTCTTAGATACAGTTTCAATAACTCTTTATTAGTAGCATTAACATTTTCCCATCTTTCGCTAGTATATAAAACTTCTTTCATATACATCACCCCTTATGGTTAATATAAGCATTCAAAAAATCAATTTTTATTAAATCAACCATCTTTGATTGAATGTATATACTAATCTTCTTCTCATTTCTCTTTTCAATATATCCTCATATAAAATGAGCAAAAGCACGAGCGACATTTTGCAAATTATCTTCATTGTTTCACATCCCAAAAACATTTTTTATCTACTCAATATAACTTTCATGATTTATGCACTCACTACACCAACAAGTTCCTTTTCTCTGACACTCCCTACATATCTCATCTTTTTCTAAACGTGTTACGAGCTTTCTATTTTGCTTTTCAATAGCCTGTCTTATCTCTAGCAATCTTTGAATAATATTTATTGCTGCTATTCTCCTGTATTTTTCCCTAATTCTTTTCTTCTTACTATATACTGCTCTTGAAATAACCTGCTTCGTTGCCAATAACTCTACATCTTTAACAGACATAGCAAATACTTCTGATAAAATACTTATAAAAATGACTTTTTTATCTTTCTTAATCTCCAAATAATTTAATACGGATCTCTTATTCGAATGATTAAATGCACGTTGATTCTCTTTATCTGCTTGTTGTCTCATACTAAAACTTAACTGTTTTCTCATTATCTTCCTCCCAAAAACTAATTTTATTGTTTATAAATTAACTGTTCCTTTACATGCCATTCATTATCTTTTACATAAAACAATCCATCTACTTTCATTGTTATGACCACTTCAACACCTGGTATCTTTAATATGTTACAGTCTGTTACAATGCTTCTAAACTCCATTGTCGCAATTAACTTCCTTGTCTCTTTCTCATATACAATAGCTACTTGATTCATAATTCACCTTCTCAAAAAACTATTTTATTAAGTCTTTTCCAAATACATCTGAATACATCTGTAATGCACTTGCATAACTCATATTTACAATATATTTAGCTATTTCATCTCCCTTTTCTCCTTCGGGACAAAATGCTAATAATGCATATTTCATTTCTATCATATGCTCTTCCATATCTTCTCTTAAAAATCCAATACAATCATTGGTCATAAATGTTACATCTTCGAAAATTTCTGCAAGACTATCGCTTACACAAGTTCCATCCATGTTCCAATAACATTTCTTTTTACAATGTCCCATACTTCACCTCACAAAGAACTATTTTATTTACTAAATATATAACTTTATACAGCCATTTCTTGCGTTGTGTTTATCAATAATTTCTACAGCTTTGTTAAAGTCCCAACCTAATGCTTTAGAATTCTTTTTGATTTTACCTGCAAATAGTGTAAGCGTCCCATTCCCACTTGTTATATAAAGTGCTTCTGTGCGTGAACGACACACTACACAAGTTTCTCCTTCTTTTTCAGCTAAAAATTCTACTTGCACACTTTTCACCTCGCTACTCAAAGAATTATTTTATTAATTCAAACATTCTTCTTGATAAACTGTTTCAAGTTCCTTGTTAATACATTCATCACATACATACAATGGTTTATTATCATTGTTTCCAATGAAACCACATGCCTTTTCTTGACCACAAACTTCACATTTGCATACTTTTTCTTTTTCCATTCTTTACTCCTCCAAAAAATTATTTTATTAGTTGAAGTTGCTTCTTGCTGTTTGTTATACTCTAGTTAACGATTAGTTAATTTTATAAGATACAGATAGGAGATTAATCTATGAACAAGGTAGCCGCAACATTTAGTTGTACATTACTTTTAGGTATCATTGGTATTTATTTAGGCGCAGCTATTAATCTTGAAGGCATCTTAGGAGTAGTCTTAGCTATTGCTACCACAGGAGCATTTATTGTTTCTGCTATCGGTGATTTAAAACAGAAGTAAGTCTACTCTCTCAAATCCCCATTCTTGTCATCAAACCTCACATTTAAATAAGTGAGGTTTTTTAATTTTCTACTGTATCTCATCCTAACAAACTTAGATTTTGCCAATTAAGCATATAGCTTCATTTAATATCTGAACATCTTTCGCCCATTGATCTCCTTCCTCGCCACACATGTCTTCACAATGGTCCTTTAAGTCCTCAAGTCCTTTTATAATCTCTTGCCTTCTTATGTCATTCAGCACCTCTAGCAACTCTGGGTTCTCGTAAATATTCCCCATCACAATTCTTAGGTCCACTTCATCAAATAAAGGAATAGCATCTTCCCCATTATCTATGAAGAAGCCACATTCATAAAATTTAACAACTCCTTTAAAGTCTCTACCACCAATACATTGAGCTTCTACTTCTACAATGTCACCCTCATAAATCTCTTTGCCGTTTTTGTCCTTAAATCCACTGTATTGCATAAGCTTTACATCATTAATCGGTGCACCAACACGCTCTGATAAAAATATTTTTGCGAATTCAACATGCTTTAAACATATCCTACCTGCCGCTATATCTAATCGTTCTACAATACACATAAGTTTTAGTTCATTCACCCATGCTCTAAACTTAATTTCTCTCACTTGCTTCACCTCTCTTGGTTGACAAACTTAATTATTTTAGGTAAATCGGTGGAACACTACGTTCATGTCCACCGAATCAATAATTATTTTTAATATCCGCCTTTATTTGTACTTAGCCATTCCTTAAGTTTAACCTGTGCCTTGGCAAAGGCTAATTCTGGCTCACATTCTTGTACACTAATAACCTTTTCACCATGATTTTTGTTTGTTGACTTATAGCCAACTGTAATGCACCAATCTACAATGCTTGAATAATAAATTTCTAAATTAAATCCATGTTGATTAGCGATACTATCAAAAAACTTTAAAAATGCTTCCATAATTACCTCCTCAAAAGTTACTTTGTTTCTTCTATTTCCCAATCACAAGGATCTTCATCTCCTATTCTGCATTCATCAAACTCTTCACTATACATATAACAGCCGTCACAACATCTAGTATATTTGCTACACTCATTCTTAATAAGTTCTAATGCTTTTTTTAATTCTTCGCTCATCTTAACCCCTCATTCCTTAAAAATTCACTTTGTTTCATCCAGTAGCTCTGGATGTTCATGTATGTTTCCTATGACCTCAACCATGTACAGATAATTTTCTATACAGCATAGGTTCCAGTAGATCTCCCACAATGAAATGAAGTTGTCATTAAAGCAACCTTCAAACGCACTTCCACAACATTCTTCATCTTTATCCATAAATTCTTGTATCCTGTCGTAATCTACATCATCATCTATTGCTATACCAAATGCTCCACATTCAAAAACAATAATCCCTATTTGACCATTAAACCTAACGATGTCGCCTTCATAGATAAGCTTTTCATTTTTGTCTCTTAATCCTACTGACGACATATAGGTTATAAAGTGTATATTGAATAAAGGATGATGTTGTTCTTTGTATTCCATTGTTTTACTATGACTATTCCATCCTCTAATTTTAGGTACCATCCTAGTCCCTCCGTTTAATAAAAAATTGAATTTACGAATTGTAATATACAACCCTATTCCTGGTATCTTCCTTGCATTTTTTGAGGTATCTTTTGGTGTTTTCTTTAACACTTTGCACCTCATGCTTATCAGCTTTACCACTCAATACGTGATTGAGCTGCTCTAAATACCTTTGAGTTACAGGATATTTTTTCATTACATCACCTCTTTGATTTGCCAATCCCAAAGTTGATAGTAACCATAGTCTTGAAGTTGTACTTCATACAATTTACAACCTAAATACACGCACACAACGCCTGTAACGTATCCTCTCATTTGTTTCTTAATACCTCTAATTTGATCTATAAAGTATCCGAGTTCTACGATTTCAAAATACATACCGCCACTCTCCAACAATTAATTCTTTAACGCAAATTGATTGTTTGATTTAATCTTCCTCTACATCTTCAAATTCAACTTTAATATACTTAAATCCGTTATACTTTCCACTACGACCTCTTGTAATAGCAGTTGATACAGCTATAGGTGTACTACTGGCCCATCTAGCCATATCAACTACTGTGTCAGTTACATAGAGCGGTAATTCAAACTCATCAACTGTTACTGCCATATACAGCCTCATAACTCACCTACGCTATATACTTCTTAATTTCCTTAAGTTCTTCAATAAAGCTATCTATACCCTCTGCATTAAGGCTTATTTCATCAGCAATGTGTAAGAATCCACCATCTAACTTGTAAGTAAATAGCCCATTAAGCTCACTTATAGCTAACCTAGGCTTAACAACTTCTTTTTGCTGTTGTTTGAACTCTTCTTGGATCTCTACTTTAATTTCTTCTTCCTCTACTTTTGGCATTTGCATGCGCTCTTTCTTATAGGCATATTTGTAAGTATTAATGCATCCATAGTCATATCCTGTGATTGCTGCAATCTCTTTAGGACTTATTACACCTTCATCTAACAACTTAAACACTGTATCTCTTTTGCTTCCTTGCCTAATGGCCATGTCTTTCCCCTCCTTAATTTCTGTTCCTTTTTCAACTTCTTTCTTTAGCTTAATCTGCACCCTAGATATAACTCTTGATATATAGCTCTGACTTAGCCCAAGTCGCTTAGCCATATTATGTTGAGTTTCTCCAGCGATATAGCCCATCATTATTTCACATTCTAGACTTGGCAATGTCTTTATTCGCCTAATAACCTGCTCTAACATTACCTTCCCTTCTATATCTTGTTCGATGTTTACCGTATCGTCACATACGGTGTCTAGTAAACTAAATGAATTACCTTCTTTATCCGTTCCTAGTGTACTTTCTAATGAAATAGCCTTATCTCTTTTCTTTTGCTTCCTCTGATGCATCAGTATTTCATTAGTTATTACAGTTGCAAATACCGTAATAAACTTACTTTTACTAGGATCATATTTCTTAAGTAACTTGGCAAAAGCTAAATTACCTAACGCAATCAATTCATCATACTCTATATTTAAATTTCCAAACTTTTTAGCTATATAATGAATAAATTTTACATTTTTTTGATATAGGGTGTCATAATCACCCTTAATAAAAAGCTCCTCATTTGTCATTACAACACCCCTTAGCTTCTAATGCTTATTTTCTAAGTAATCTTTAAGCATTTCTCCATGCTCCCAATACTTATAAAGTATCTTTTTGCCCTCTTCTATCATCCTAGGTGTCAAATAAATAGGTTTTATCCCTACATGTGTGCTCGCTTGATTAAATGTGCTGTCTACTAACTTCTCCATATTGCGTACGCCCTGGTCTAGGTATGCCTCCATTTTATCTGCCCATCGTTCTGCAAATCCAAATATGAAACTGGTATACACATTAGTATCTGTCTCTGCCTTATATGTTGCATACTGACGTTTGTTTCTCACGAACAATTTTCTTCTCCCCCTATCTAAATTCTTTTAAACTGATAATCATATAAGTAATACCAGCCATGCCCTTCTTGATGCGTCTTAATCTATCATTAATGTCCTCTAGTTCAATTACCTCTATCATGCTTCTACCAAATCGCCTTTCATGCCTACCTCAAAAAGTTGTTCTCCATTAGCAAGATTTATATAGAACTCTAACTCCTGCACTTTACCCTGCCCATTTTTAACTAATATTGTCTGTTTTACAGCAGGGGCCATCATTTCTTTAGCATAAGCAATATCATCGTCTATCAAATCTAGTAGTTCATAGTCGGTATACCCATATAGTTCATAAAGTCGGCCCTTAGTTTCTTGTAATATTTCTATCACTTCAAAATACATCTTTTTCACAACAACACCTCACATATAGATTCTTAGCCTTATATTTTTATATCCTAAGTCCATTAACCTAAGTTCGGCTTTTTCTTGTGCCTGTTCAGTGTCACCATCAATCTCCAAGTATTCTCCATTCCCTATTACATACCATTTTTGTTCTCCTTCATAAACCATACTAAAATCAACTACATTGCATTTTTCTTTTGTTTCCTTAGATTTATTAGATGTGAGCGTACAAAAAGTAAATGTGATTAAAATACAGGCATATATCCCAACCATGCAGCATACTTTTAGACAAATGTTATTTCTTTTGGTTTAAATACTCTGATGCCTATTACTTCTAAATCTTCCTCATACTGCAACACGTATTCTTTTCTGTAATCGCTTATATCCTTAAGTACAACTGTTCTACCATAATCTTCATGTGCTACATAATAACTTCCACTCCATTCTGCAACCTTATCATTGACAACAAATACAATTTGGTTATCATGTAGTACTGAAATTTCTTTAAAGCTAATACCTTTATCACGCATTACCCTGCGGCATACATCTAACATTTTCTTTTCCTCTGTGTTTCTAGTAATCCTTTTTTGTTTGTATGCTCCATACACAAGTTCTAACCCAAGCACAGTTAAAGCTAAAACAATTAGTGCAACTAAATACTTATCCATACATTACCCCTCCGTAATCTCTGCATTTTTGATGATACTAGCTATTTCATATAAGCTCATCTTTTGCATGTCTTCAAGAAAGGCTCTAAGGCTACCTCTAATGCAATGTTGCATTCCCTTGTTGTCTGTGTACTGTACCGTGCAAATTTTAGTGTGGTCTTTGGTAATCGCATCTTGATATTTCATATAATCACCCCAAACTTGAAATTACTACCTCTACTTTAGGCTCTGATCCATATACCTTTTTCACTCGTAGTTCTACGATTTGCTTATCATCTGCATATGCTATTCCATTTAAGCTATCTAGAACTATCTTAGCTACGTTATCTAAGTCAGGCTTAACTACTGGTCTTATCTCTCCGCTGACCATTTTTAAAGCTTTTGTAGCACTTGTTTTTGGCATCTGATAATATGCTGTTATATCTGCAACAAGTGTCCCTTCTAACATGTTTCTGCCTACCTGATCTATATAACATTGTCTAACCCAATTCTCATACATCACTGTATCTTTAGGTGTATACGCTCTTCCTGTCCTTGTACTCATGCGTGGTCTTGCTTTACTCTTTACTTGCCCGGGTATTGTAAAGTTAATTATCATCAGCTTCACCCCCTCCCATAGTCTCAACTAGGCTGTCTAGAAGCATTTTTTTCTCTTATAGCAGCTTCTACATAATCTTGACGACTCATCCCTGTTGCTTTCATAGCTTGCTGTAATCTTTTAAATTTTTTATCATCCAAACGTACCCTTATCTCATGCACAGCCATACCCTATTTAGCTAACTCCTTTAATATTTCTTGGTCTAAGTACTCAATATAAGTACCTTCCATCCCAAGCGACCTAGTTTCTACAACACCTGCTATCTGCAGTTTTTTGAATGCACTTACTGCCACACTTCTTGTAGCTTTTACTTTCCCTAATATCTTGCTTACAACAACCACACCATTTTCTCCGTTCATTTCTGCATACACAGCCTTAAATGCTTGAAGTTCTGTATAACTAAGTACTTTCTTTATTTTCTGTACTCTATCGCTCATTTTTAATCCTCCCTTAGCCCTAAAGACTTTATAACATCATTAACTTTAGCCATTGCCTCAATATTTTCCTTGCTTTGTTTACGTTCTTGTATATCCATTCT
>OIWN01000407.1_pt1 | contig 40445 bp, 35 predicted proteins | sample 1587591 | NCBI WGS metagenome assembly OIWN01 (sample SAMEA3888901, study PRJEB22519) | human gut metagenome | biome: human gut; feature: human-associated habitat; material: faeces | place: Denmark | collected 2010 | reverse complement strand
GACGCCCACTACCTCCGGCGGGAGGATGCGGAGATGCAGGACATCCTCATGTGCATCCAGATGGGCAAGACGCTGGACGATCCCGGGCGGATGAAGTTTGAGACCCAGGAGTTCTATGTCAAGAGCGAGGCGGAGATGGCGGAGCTCTTCCCCAATGCTCCTGAGGCGCTGGAGAACACCGCCCGCATCGCGGAGCTGTGCAATGTGGAGTTTGAGTTCGGCAAATACCATCTGCCCCACTTCCAGCTGCCGGAGGGCTATGACGACGGGGAGGCCTACTTCCGGGACCTGTGCTGGAAGGGCTTTGCCCGGCGGTATCCGGGGCAGCCGGAGCAGTACCGGAAGCAGCTGGAATATGAGATGGGCATGATCAAGAAGATGGGCTTTGTGGACTACTTCCTCATTGTGTCTGACTTCATCGCGTACGCGAAGGGAAACGGGATCCCGGTGGGACCGGGGCGCGGTTCGGCGGCGGGTTCCATGGTGTCCTACTGTTTGAATATCACCGACCTGGATCCCATAAAATATGGCCTGTACTTCGAGCGGTTCCTCAATCCGGACCGCGTTTCCATGCCTGATATTGACATCGACTTCTGCATCCGCAGGCGGCAGGAGGTCATTGACTATGTCAACAGAAAATACGGCAGCGACCATGTGGCCCAGATCGTCACCTTCGGCACCATGGCGGCCCGCGGGGCGGTGCGGGACGTAGGGCGGGTGCTGAATATGCCCTATGCCGATGTGGACGCCATCGCCAAGCAGATCCCCAGCGGGCCGGGGGCCCTCCATATCACCCTGGAGGATGCCCTGAAGCTGTCCAAGCAGCTGAAGGATTCCTATGACGGGGATTCCCAGGTGCGCAAGCTGATCGACACCGCCCGGGCCATCGAGGGGATGCCCCGGAACACCTCCACCCACGCCGCCGGCGTGGTCATCACCAACCGGCCGGTGGTGGACTATGTGCCCCTGGCGACCAATGACGGCCTGCCGGTCACTCAGTACATTATGACCACGCTGGAGGAGCTGGGCCTGCTGAAAATGGACTTCTTGGGCCTGCGGAACCTGACCATCCTGGACGACGCGGTGCGCATGGTGCGTGAAAAAGAGTCTGGCTTTACCCTTGCTGATATTCAGGAAAATGATCCCGCCGTGATGGCCATGCTGGGGGAGGGAAAGACCTCGGGCGTGTTCCAGATGGAGTCCGCCGGCATGACCGGCGTGTGTGTGGGCCTGAAGCCCCAGACCATCGAGGACATCACCGCCATCATCGCTCTGTACCGCCCAGGCCCCATGGACTCCATCCCCCGGTTCATCGCCTGCAAGCAGAACCCGGGAAAGATCACCTATAAGCACCCGGCCCTCAAGCCCATCCTGTCCAACACCTATGGGTGCATCGTCTATCAGGAGCAGGTGCTCCAGATTTTCCAGCAGCTGGCCGGCTACTCCCTGGGACAGGCCGATATGGTCCGCCGGGCCATGAGCAAGAAAAAGCGCAAGGAGATCGAGCGGGAGCGGCAGTTTTTCATCTATGGGGACCCGTCCCGGGGGATCGCGGGCTGTATCACCAACGGCATCCCGGAGGACGCCGCCAAGGCCATCTATGAGGAGATCGACGCCTTCGCCGAGTACGCCTTCAACAAGGCCCACGCCGTGTGCTATGCCGTGGTGGCCTATCAGACGGCGTGGTTCAAATACCACCACCCCAAGGAGTATATGGCCGCTCTGCTCACCTCCGTGCTGGACTCCAGCGAGAAGGTGGCGGAGTACATCGCCGAATGCAGGGAGTGCGGCATCGAGCTGCTGCCGCCGGACGTGAACGAGTCCCAGGCGGACTTTACCGTCTCAGATGGGGGGATTCGCTTCGGCCTGGTGGCCCTGAAAGGGGTGGGCCGAAATGTGATCAACGGCCTGCTGGAGGAGCGGAGCAAGGGCGGACCCTTTACAGATTTTATGGACTTCTGCGACCGGATGTTCGACCGGGACCTGAACCGGCGGGTGCTGGAGAGCCTGATCAAGTCCGGTTCCTTCGACCGGATGGGCTGTCGGCGCTCCCAGCTGATGGAGGTCTTTGGACAGGTGCTGGACGGCCTTGCCGCCAGCCGGAAGCGGAACCTGGAGGGCCAGCTGGACCTGTTCGGGATGGGGGGCGGGGAGGCGGAGCAGGCGGCCCTGCCGGCTCTCCACCTGGCCAATATCCCTGAGTACACCCCCCAGCAGCTGATGACCATGGAGAAGGAGGTCACCGGTCTCTACCTCACCGGCCACCCCATGGACGCCTATCGGGAGGCGGCCCGCCGCAGGGGGGCGGTGACCATCGGCTCCATTCTGAGCGACTTCGCCCGGGAGGACGGTCCCGCCGTCTACCGGGACGGCCAGATGGTGAAGGTGGCTGGCGTGATCTCCACATATAAAACCAGGACCACCCGGAACAATACCCTGATGGCCTATGTCAGCCTGGAGGACGACACCGGGGGGATGGAGCTGCTGGTCTTTGCCCGCGCCCTGGACCAGAGCGGCGGATACATCCGGGAGAACCAGGCCATCCTGGCCAGCGGCAGGATCTCCGTCCGGGACGAGAAGGAGCCCCAGCTGATGGCGGACGAGATCCGCCCCCTGGACACACCCGAGGCGGAGGAGCGGCGGGAGGCGGGGGAGCGGAAGCTCTTCATCCGCCTGCCCGGCCCGGACGACCCCAGGACCCGAAAGGTGAAGCTGGCCCTCTCCTTTTTCCCGGGGGAGCAGCCGGTGGTGCTGTATTACCAGGATATCCGGAAGCAGTCCAAGGGATACTGTATGATACACCCCTCCCTGCTGGCCGACCTGAGAGAGCGGCTGGGGGAGGAGAATGTGGTGGTCCAGTGACCCACCTCCCGGAGAGAAAGAGAGACGGGGCAGGAGGCGCTTCCAACATGAAATGGAGAAAAATCAAATATATCCTCTTCCACCGCTCCGTGCTGGCGGGGCTGGCCCTGGTGGCCCAGGTCGCGGTGCTGTTCGTGATGGTCAACGAATTTACCGCCCATTTTGACTACTTCTATTGGTTCTGCATCTTCGTCAGCTTCCTGGCTACGGTGTGGATCGTCAGTGACCGCAGCGAGCCGGGCTATAAGATCGCCTGGCTGGTGGTGATCCTGCCGTTCCCGGTGTTCGGGGGCATCCTCTACCTATTGCTGGGCGGCAACCGGATCTCTGAGCGGACCCGTCGGAAGATGAAGGGCATTGCGGAGCGCAGCAACGAGGTGCTGCGGGGGGATTTCAAGGCGGACAGGCTGACCCATTTGGATGAGGACGCGGTGGGCCAGATCCGCTATCTGGAGCGGTACGCCTCCTGCCCCGCCTACACCAACACCCGGACCGAGTATTTCCCGGTGGGCGACCTGGCTTTCGTGCGGATGCTGGAGGAGCTGGAGAAGGCGGAGCGTTACATCTTCCTGGAGTATTTCATCCTCCAGGAGGGGGAGTGCTGGAACGCCATCCTGGACATCCTGGAGCGGAAGGCCGCCGCCGGGGTGGAGGTGCGGCTGATCTATGACGATTTCGGCTGCATGTTCACCCTGCCCCGCACTTATAATGACCAGATGGCGGCCCGGGGCATCCAGTGCCGGGTGTTCAACCGGCTGGTCCCGGTGCTGACCCTGCGGATGAACAACCGGGACCACCGGAAGCTGTGCATCATCGATGGGAAGGTGGGCTTCACCGGGGGGATGAACCTGGCGGACGAGTATATCAACCGCCGGGTGCGGTTCGGCCACTGGAAGGACAGCGCCATCCTCCTGCGGGGGGAGGCGGTGTGGTCCATGACCGTCATGTTCCTGTCCATGTGGGACTACTGCTCCGGCTGGGAGGAGGACTTCGACCTGTTCCGGCCCGAGTCCATGCCCCGGCTCCCCGGCTCCGGCTGGGTCCAGCCCTACACGGATACGCCCCTGGACCACGAGAAAGTGGGGCAGGCGGTGTACCTGAACATGATCTCCCGGGCCCGGGACTATATCTATATCACCACGCCCTATCTGATCGTGGACGTGGCCACCAACACGGCCCTGTGCAACGCCGCCAAAGCGGGGGTGGATGTGCGCATCATCACCCCCCACATCCCGGACAAGCGCTCCGTGTTCGAGGTGACCAAGGCCCACTATCCGCCTCTGCTGGAGGCGGGGGTGAAGATCTACGAGTACACGCCGGGCTTCATCCACGCCAAAAACTTTGTGGTGGACGGGCGGTATGCCACGGTGGGCACCGTGAACCTGGACTACCGCAGCCTCTTCCTCCACTTTGAGGACGGTGTCTGGCTGTGTGATGCCCCCTGCATCGCGGACATCAAGGCGGACTTTGAGAAGACCCTGGAGCAGTGCGAGGCCATCAGCCTGCGTCGGGCCAGGCACCTGAACATCCTGGTCCAGCTCTATCGCAGCGTCCTGCGCATCTTCGCCCCACTGATGTGAGAAAAGCCTCGGCGCTCCGAATCATCGGGGCGCCGAGGCTTTTGAGGCTTCCGGGATCTTTACCGCTTCCGCGCCTTCTCCTTGCCTGTGACCTCCTCCATATGGATGCCCCAGACGGCGGTGGACGTCAGGCTGCGGCGGACGGCCTCCTCAAAGCCCTCCATATGTCCGGGGGTCATCTTTTCACACAGGGCCCGCAGGGCAGCGGTCTTCTGGCCGGGGTCTGTGACCTCAAAGGCGGTGCCGGTGACCACGGCGCTCTGGAAGAAGGTGGTGTACATGTTGCTCTCCGGGAGGTAGGCGGGCTGGTCGGCGGCCACAAAGGTGACGCACACCCTGGGGTCCCGGCGAAGCAGGTCCAGCTTGCGGCCCTCCAGGGCGCAGTGGAAAAACAGGTCGTCCCCCACCCGCACCAGAGAGAGGGGGATGCAGTAGGGGCCCTCTCCGCCGGTGGAGAGGGCGGCGACGCCGTGCCCGCAGCGGTCGATCACGTCAAAGGCAAAGCTCCGGTCCCGGGCTCTGTCTGATCTTCTCATCAGGATCTCCTCTTTCCTGCATCAAATAGACTGGACCTACCATAGCACAATTTGGGAGGGACTGCAAGAAAAACCTCCCCTCCGGCAGGAGGGGAGGTTTTGGGGGGTCAGCAGCTGCGGGAGCAGTTGCGGCTGCAGCTGCTGTTGGGCGGGAAGAATTCGTCCACGGGGAACTTGACCTGCCGGAAGACCTCGCAGGGGTCCTCCTGGCTGCAGTCGCTGCCGCAGTCGCACTCCTTCTCCGGCATACAGTAGTCGTAGACCGGCATGAGCAGCTGGGTATCCCGCTCCAGGCGGATGATGGAGAACTGGCCCAGGGTGACGTACAGGCGGTGTACGTCGCCGCCCTGGGTGAGGGAGTCCCCGAAGCAGTCCAGGATGGCCTGGGGGATCTCGGTGAGGGAACAGTCGCAGGGGCGGCACTGGCATACGTCTACCAGCTTCATGTTCAGGATGATGGGGTCCACGGCCTCAGCCATTGCCTACAAAAGCACCTGGGGCGGCGGGAGGCTCCTCTGCCGGCCGGGCGGGGTAGATGGACACATCCCCCTTTTCGCTCACCGTGATGCGGTCGATCAGCTGCCGCAGCTCCCCGTTGGTGATGTCCTCCAGGGAGAGGACGCGGCGGACCTGCTCCGTGATCTCCGCCTCCAGATCCCGGGGCGGGTCCCGCGTCAGCCGCTCCAGATCCTCCCGGAGGCGGGCGCCCCGCTCCGCCAGGAGCCGCAGCCGCCGGCGCAGTTCCTCCATGGAGAGCAGATCGCCGGCGTAGAGCTCCAGATAGCGGGCACGCTGGCCCTCCAGCTGGTCCAGACGGCGCCGGAGAGCGGCGGCAGGGTCCTCCGCAGGCCGGGAGGGGCGGGCGTCCAGCCGGAGGCGTACCGCCTCCGCCAGCGCGGCGGGGGAGGAGATCTGGGCGGCCAGCCAGGCCCGGAGCTGGTCCAGCAGCCCCTCCTCCGGGAGGATGGTGCCGTTGCCGCAGCGGCTGCCAGCATACTCGCTGTGGATGGGGCAGTGCCAGTAGACATACTGCCGCCCGGAGGGGTAGGCCACCCGGCGGCGGGTGAAGGCGCGGCCGCAGCTCTGGCAGCGGATGAGGGTGGAGAGGGGGTAGCGGCCGCTGTATCGGGTGGGAGGGGCGGAGCCGGACTTCCGCCGACGCTGCTCCATCAGCCGGGCCGCCTCCTGAAAGGTGTCAGGGGAGACGATGGCCCACTCCGGCCTGTCGTGGTGGTAGTGCATGTCCGGAGGGAGACGCTGGATCTGGCCGGAGAGGAAGTCGCTCACGGTGTATTTGTGGTTGACATAATGACCGCAGTAGATGGGATTTTCCAGGACGCGGCGCACCCCGCGGCTGTTCCAGCTGGCCCCCAGTTTGGTGGACGCCCCCCGCTCCTCCAGAGCCTGGGCGATCTTCCGGCAGCCCAGGCCCTGGAGGTAGAGGCGGAAGATCTCCCGCACCACCTCCGCCTCCGCCGGGACGATCCGGAGGGTGAAGTTGTCCAGCCGGTCGTAGCCGTAGATGCGGGGGGGCACCCTCCCCTTCCGGGAGGTGATGTCCTTCCCGAACTTCACCCGCTTGGACAGGTTGGCGCTCTCCTCCTGGGCGATGGCCGCCATGATGGTGACGATGAATTCCGATTCCCCCAGCACCTTGAGGGAGTTGTTGACAAAGATGCACTCGATGCCCAGGGCCTTCAGCCTGCGGATGCTCTCCAGGGAGTCCACGGTGTTCCGGGCGAAGCGGGAGATGTCCTTGACCACCACCAGCTCGAACTCCCCCCGCTCAGCGTCCCGGAGCATTTGGAGGAAGCCGTCCCGCTTTTTCAGCCACTTGCCTGAGATCCCCTGGTCGGCATAGACCCGGACCAGGGTGTGGCCCCTGACCCGGGCGAAGTCCTGGAAAAAGGCCTGCTGGTGCTCCAGGCTGTCCCGCTGTTCCTCGTGGTCGGTGCTGACCCGGCCGTACCCCACCATCCTCATCTCCTGTCCTCCTTCCGGGGCGGGGCGAGGAGTCTGGCGGCGATCAGCTGGGACAGCAGCCGCTCCAGCGTCTTTTGGTCCTGTGGAAAAAAGGTATAGTGCAGCATATCGATCACCCCAGTCATGTGTATGGGGGCGGCGGAGGAGATATCCCTGGCGGGGCAAAAAAAGCCCCTCCGGGCCGTCAGGGCGGAGGGGCGGAGGGATCAGCGGAGGAAGCGGCGGATCAGCTTCTCGTGGAGGGGCAGATAGGGCTGGTAGCGCATGGGCAGGTCCATCCAGGTCTTTTTGTCCACGATGCTCTTGCGGTGGGAGAAGGTCTCGAAGCCCACCCTGCCGTGGTAGGCCCCCATCCCGCTCTCGCCCACCCCGCCGAAGCCCATGGCGCTGGTGGCCAGGTGGATGACCACGTCGTTGACGCAGCCCCCGCCGAAGGAGCAGCGCTCTGTCACGGCGCGAATGTGCCCTTTGTTCCTGGAGAACAGGTAGAGGGCCAGGGGCTTGGGCCGGTCCTTCAGCAGCTCCAGCACCTCCGGGATGTGGGAGAAGGTGAGGACGGGGAGGATGGGGCCGAAGATCTCCTCCCCCATGACCGGGTCCTGCCAGGTGACGGCGTCCATCACCGTGGGAGCGATGCGCAGGGCCTCCTCCTGCCAGGTGCCGCCGCACACCACCTTCTCCGGCTGGATCAGCCCCAGCAGTCGCTGGAAGTGCTTCTGGTTGACGATCTTCCCGTAGCTGGGGCTGTCCAGGGGGGCGGGGCCGAACTGGACAGTGATCTGCCGGACGATCTCCTCCAGCAGGGCGTCCTTGACGCTCTCCTGGCAGAGGAGATAGTCGGGGGCCACGCAGGTCTGGCCGCAGTTGAGGTATTTTCCAAAGACGATGCGCCGGGCGGTCAGCTTCAGATCCGCAGTCTCGTCCACGATGCAGGGGCTCTTTCCTCCCAGCTCCAGGGTGACCGGCGTGAGGTACTGAGCGGCGTGGAGCAGGACCTCCCGGCCCACCGCCTGGCTGCCTGTGAAGAAGATATAGTCGAACTTCTGCTCCAGCAGGCAGGCGTTCTCCTGCCTGCCTCCGGTGACCACCGAGACATGCTCCGGGGGAAAGCACTCCGCCAGGAGCCGGGCGATGACCCGGCTGGTGGCGGGGGAGTATGCGCTGGGTTTGACCACCGCAGTGTTTCCGGCGGCCAGGGCATCAATCAGGGGGTCCAGGGTGAGGAGCAGGGGGTAGTTCCACGGGCTCATGATGAGGACGGTGCCGTAGGGGGAGGGCTTGACATAGCTCCGGGCGGCGAACTGGGCCAGGGGGGTCCTGACCCGGCGGTCAGCGGCGAAGGCGGGGGTGCGGCGGATCATATAGGTCAGCTCACTGAGGACCATGCCCACCTCGCACATATAGCTCTCAAAGGCGCTCTTTCCCAGGTCGGCCCGGAGGGCGTCGTTCAGCTCCTCCTCCCGGGCAGCCACTGCGGACCTCAGGGCGCGGAGGGCCTCAACGCGCGCCCTGGCCGGCAGGGTCGCACCGCTCTGAAAATAGGCCCTCTGCCGGGCGATGAGCTGCCGGATCTCCATCTGATCCATGGGTGAGTCCTCCTTTTATTATCGTGTGATAAAAACGCTCCGGTTCTCCTGCGGCCCAGGGGACGGGAACGGGATACAGGGGATGTCAGGGGTGTATCTGGGAGTATAGAGGAGAGAGCGGGATCTGTCAACCGGCTTTTGACGCCGGTGGCCCGGACACGGCCTCTTGTAGGCAATGGCCTCCACGTGTGCGGTGGGGAGACTGCTGCCCATCAGATCCTGGCAGCTGCACACGCTGGGGGAGTCGGAGCTGAAGGACTTGGCGCCCCCCTCGCTGCCGAACAGGATGGCCCGCTTGTCAAATACGGCCAGACCGCATACCTCGATGGGGCGGGCGGCCCCGATGAACGCATCAGCGGTGATCCGGTAAAAATACCGCACATCCACGGTATAGAACCCGCGGTTGAACCCTACGGGCTCCACATCGATGTAGGCGTACAGCAGCTCGGCTGTCCCGGCCTTGACCGACAGGGCCCGGTCAAGGACCTCCTGCGACCCGCAGGTGGGATAGACCCGCAGATCCTCAATGCAGTCTTTGTCTTTGCAGGAATCAAAAATTTTTTTCGTGTGTATGCACACGGCCTCCCGGATGCAGCGATCATCGCTCACGGGACCGGGCGCGACCTTTTCAGGCATATGGATACCTCCTCGTCAGATTGAGTGGAGTGGACGGGCACGGGGGTGCCGGGCCCGCCGGAAGTGAAGGGCTTCCATACCATACTATGACCGACAGGCGGGATGGTGCCAGAGGAGCCGGAAATGCGGGGTTGTCCTTTCGCGCGTTTTGTTCTATAATAAAATAGAAAGACCATGGGCACGTTCCCACCAAAGGTGGAGCGGTGTCCGGGACGCCGCCGGCCCGCCAGGGCCGGGGCAAGAAGAGAGAGGTGTGCTTGGATGGCCCGGATGGGATTTATTCAGGATGAGATGGATCTGAAGCTGCTGGTCCTGTATATTATGGCCCGCATTGCGGCGCCGATCACGTTCCTTCAGCTTCTGGAGCTGGCGCTGTGCGACGCCGGGGTGGACTATTTCTCCCTGACGCAGGCGGTGGAGCATCTGGTGGAGACAGAGCACCTGAGCCGGGAGGGGGAGCGCTACGCCATCACGGAGAAGGGGCGGCGCAACAGCGAGATCTGTGAGAGCAGCCTGCCATACTCGGTGCGCCGCCGGTGCGACGACAATCTGGTGCGGGTGAATGAGACCCTGATGCGGGAGCAGCAGGTGCAGGGGGAGGTGCTCCCAAACCCGGACGGGACGTGCACGGTGCGACTGCGGCTGGCGGACGACAGCGGCCCCCTGCTGGAGCTGAGCCTGCTGATGCCCGCGGCGGGACAGGGGGAGCGGGCGGCCGCCCGCTTCAAACAGGCGCCGGAGCAGCTCTACCACCAGCTGGTCCAGCTGCTCAGCGTCCCGGAGGAGCGGGAGGAGACGCCGTGAGGCGCAGCGCCCCGGAACCCGGGAGAAAAATCCCGTAAAACATATTTTAGGGTTTTCTTTTTGTATATACATGTATATAATGGATCTGGATGAAAAGTCGGAGCCCCGGAGACGCGGGCCAGAGAGAAAGATTGGGACAGAGGGCCCAAGTGACGGAGGGATCACACAATGACGAGAAGCAACGCCCGTGAGGTCGCGGTGCATATGATCTATGAACTGGGCTTTGGCAGCCGCAGCGCGGAGGAGCTGCTGGAGCACGAGATGACCCGGGAGCGGTTCGCACAGCTGGGGGAGGAGGAGCCCCTCTACGCCCAGTTTCCCAACGAGAAGCAGCGGCAGTACATCCGGGATCTGGTACAGGGGGTCTATGTCCACGGGCCGGAGCTGGATGACTACATCTCCCGCTATTCCGTGGGCTGGAGCTTTGCCCGCATCCCCCGTATGGCGGCTGCGGTGATGCGCACCGCCATGTATGAGGTGCTGTATATGCCGGCGATCCCCAACTCCGCCGCCATCAACGAGGCGGTGGAGATCGCCAAGAACTATGAGCCGGCCGAGGTGGTCTCCTTTATCAACGGCATCCTGGGCTCCTTTGTCCGGGCAGAGTTTGCCGATTCCGCCCCCAAGCCGGAAAAGAAGGAGGAGGAAGCGGCGGGGCCGGAGGAGCCGGAGGAATGACCATGCCGGTTCTGGGACTGGATACCAGCAACTATACCACCTCCGCAGCCGTCTTTGACGGGGCGGATGGCTGCAACGCCGGCCGCCTGCTGGCGGTGCGGCCCGGAGAGCTGGGACTGCGGCAGAGCGACGCCCTGTTCCAGCATGTGAAGCAGCTCCCGGCGCTGCTGGAGGAGCTGGAGGGCCGCGGACTGCTCCGGGACCTGAAGGCAGTGGGGGCCAGCACCCGGCCCCGGGCTGTGGAGGGCTCCTACATGCCCTGCTTCCTGGCGGGGGAGTCCCAGGGAAGGGCGCTGGCCGCCGCCCTTGGGGTGCCGTTTTTTGCCTGCTCCCACCAGCAGGGGCACCTGGCGGCGGCGGCCTGGTCCGCCGGGCGGACGGACCTGCTGGACGGTCCCTTCCTGGCCTGGCACCTGTCCGGCGGCACCACCGAGCTGCTGCTGGTCCGGCCCCAGGGGACCAATGTGGCGGCGGAGAAGCTGGGCGGGACCAGCGACATCTCCGCTGGCCAGCTCATCGACCGCACCGGCGTCCTGCTGGGGCTTCAGTTCCCAGCTGGCAAAGCGCTGGACGAGCTCTATCCTCAGGCGGATGCCTGTATGGAGTACCGCGTGAAGCTGAAGGACCTCACGTTCTCCCTGTCCGGGATGGAGAATCAGGTGAAGAGACTGCTGGCGGAGGGAGAGGCCCCGGCCAACGTGGCCCGCTTCACCCTGGACACGGTGTGCAGCGTGGTCCTCCGGGCCACCCAGGAGGCCCAGCGCCGCTGCCCCGGCCTGCCGGTGCTGTGCTCCGGCGGTGTGGCCTCCAACCGACAGCTGCGGGCCGCCATGGAGAGGAGCTGCGGCGCCCTGTTCGCCAAGCCCTGCTACTCCACGGACAACGCCATGGGGGTGGCCATCCTGACCCGACGGGCCCTGGAGGGAGGGGAGCTGGCATGAGAGAAGAGACCATCCTCAGTCCCTCCCAGGTAAGCGGCTATATCAAGAGCTGGATGGACCGGGACCGGCTCCTCTCCGGCCTGCTGGTGCGGGGGGAGCTGTCCAACTATAAGATGTATCCCTCCGGGCACCACTATTTTACGCTGAAGGACAGCCAGGGGGCACTGCGGTGCGTCATGTTCCGGGGGGACGCCGCCTCCCTGCGCTTCCGCCCGGAGAACGGGATGCAGGTCATCGCCGCCGGGCGGATCACCGTGTTCCCACGGGACGGGCAGTATCAGCTGTACTGCGTCCGCCTGACCCCGGAGGGAGCGGGGGACCTGCACGTAGCCTTTGAGCAGCTGAAGGAGAAGCTGCTGCGGGAGGGCCTGTTCGACCAGGCCCACAAACGGCCTTTGCCCGCCTATCCACGGCGCATCGCCCTGATCACCTCTCCGGCAGGGGCGGCGGTGCGGGACATGTTGCGCATCCTGGGGGCCAGATATCCCCTGGCCCAGGTGCGCGTCCTGCCGGTGCGGGTGCAGGGGGAGGGGGCGGCGGAGGAGATCGCCGCCGCCCTGGACTGGGCCAACCTCCATCAAGCCGCCGACCTGATCATCACCGGCCGGGGGGGCGGCTCCATGGAGGACCTGTGGGCCTTTAACGAGGAGTGCGTGGCCCGGGCCATCTACCGCTCCCAGATCCCGGTGATCTCCGCCGTAGGCCATGAGCCCGACGTGACCATCGCTGATTTTGTAGCCGACCTGCGGGCGGCCACCCCCTCCAACGGGGCGGAGCTGGCGGTGCCCGACCAGAATGAGCTGTACGCCTGGCTGGACGGGCTGGCCAAGCGGCTGGAGAAGGGGACCGGCAGCCTGCTGGCCCGGCGCAGGAAGGATCTGGAGCGGCTGGGCCGCAGCCGGATGCTCACCGACCCGGGGGCCTATTTCCGGGACCGGAGGCTGCTGCTGGACTACCAGGGACAGCGGCTGGGACACGGGGCCGGACAGATCCTGTCCCGGGCGCGGGAGCGCCTGGCCCGGGACAGCGCGGCGCTGGACGCCATGAGCCCGCTGAAGGTGCTGGGCCGGGGCTACTCCATCGCCCGAAATGAGAATGGAACATTGATCGCCTCTGTCAAGGATGCGGCCCCGGGAGAGCGGCTGGAGCTGCGCCTGTCGGACGGCAGCCTGGCGTGCCGGGTGGAGGAAAGGAAGTGCCTGTGATGGCGGGAAAAAAGCTGGATTTTGAGCAGTCCATGGCCCGGCTGGAGGAGATCGTGGGCCTGCTGGAGCGGGGGGACGCCCCGCTGGATGAGGCCATGGCGCTCTTTGAAGAGGGGGCGAAGCTGATGCTGGAGTGCACCAAGCGCCTGGATCAGGCGGAGCAGAAGGTGACCCTGCTCACCGCAGGGGAGGACGGACAGCCCCGGGAGGAGCCCTTTGGAGGAGAACTGTGATATGAGCCTGGAATTTGAGCGCCGGCTGGCCGGCGACCAGAAGCGGATCGAGGAGGCCCTGGGGGCCATATTCCGGGAGGACGACCGGTACGCGGACCTCCAGGAGGCCATGGAGTACAGCCTGATGGCGGGGGGAAAGCGGGTCCGGCCCGTGCTGACCCTGGAGTGCTGCCGCCTGTGCGGCGGCGACCCGGAGCGGGCCCTGCCCTTTGCCTGCGGGGTGGAGATGGTGCATACCTACTCCCTGATCCATGACGACCTGCCCTGCATGGACGACGACGACCTGCGCCGGGGGCGCCCCACCAACCACAGGGTGTATGGGGAGGCCACCGCGGTGCTGGCCGGGGACGGCCTGCTCACCGCGGCCTTTCAGATGCTGACTGCCCGGCGGGATCTGCTCTCCCCGGAGCAGATGGCAGAGGGGGTGGACTGCCTCTCCCGGGCGGCCGGTCCCTCCGGCATGGTGGGGGGACAGGTGCTGGATATGGCGGGGGAGGGGCGGAGCCTGTCCCTGAGTGAGCTGGAGCTGCTCCAGAGCCTGAAGACCGGCGCCCTGATCTCCGCCGCGGCGGAGCTGGGGTGTATTGCCGCGGGGGGGAGCCCGGAGCAGCGGCGGGCCGTGGCCCGCTATGCTCAGAAGCTGGGCCGGGCCTTCCAGATTCGGGACGACATGCTGGACGTGACGGGCACCACCGAGGAGTTTGGCAAGCCGGTGGGCTCGGACCGCTCCAGAGAGAAGAGCACCTTCGTCACGGCCCTGGGGCTGGAGGGGAGTGGCGCGCTGGTGGAGCAGCTGACGGAGGAGGCAGTGTCCGCACTGAACGGATTCCCGCAGCCGGACTTCCTCATCTGGCTGGCCCGGGAGCTGGCCTCCCGGCGGAAGTGAAAACAGACGGGACAGAAGGGAGCGAAGGCAAATGTTTGAGGGGCGTACCGGTTTTTTAACGGGGAATCTGGTGCTGGATCTGTCCATCCTGGCGTGGTTCCTGGCCCAGCTGATCAAGACAGTGGCCAATCTGGTCGTGAACCGGAACTTGGACCTGAAACGGATGGTAGGCAGCGGCGACATGCCCAGCTCCCACTCCTCCTTCATCTGCGCGGCTACGGCGTCCATCGGGCAGATCTACGGCTGGCAGGCGCCCCTGTTCTCCCTGGCGGCGGTGGTGGCCCTGGTGGTGATGTACGACGCCTGTAATGTGCGCCGGGCCGCTGGGGAGCAGGCCAAGGTGCTCAACTATGTGATGGCCCACTGGAAGGAGATGCCGGAGGAGCTCAAGCCCAAAAAGAAGCTGAATGAGCACCTGGGCCACACGCTCCCCCAGGTGCTGATGGGGGCTCTGCTGGGCACGGCCATTGGCATCACCGGCCCCATGATCTGGTAAACCGGGAGGGGAGGCGCTGCGGCGCCGCCCAGGAAGCTGTGAGGGATTTTTTTGGATAAGAGAGACAAAACAACCTCATATGGCCCCATCCTGGCGGGGATGGGGGACCAGGAGGCCCGGGAGCTGTGCGGCCAGCTCCGGCAGGAGCTGATCCGGGACGTAGCCCGGACCGGAGGGCATCTGTCCTCCAACCTGGGGGTAGTGGAGCTCACCGTGGCCATCCACCGGGTGTTCGACACCAGCCGGGACCGGCTGGTCTTTGACGTGGGCCATCAGAGCTACCCACACAAGATGCTCACAGGCCGGCGGGAGCAGATGTCCACCATCCGGCAGCTCGGCGGGATCGCCGGCTTCCCCAAGCCATCTGAGAGCGTCCATGACGCATTCATCGCCGGACACGCCTCCAACTCGGTGGCGGTGGCGGTGGGGATGGCCCGGGCCAGGGACATGCTGGGGGAGGACTACCGGGTGCTGGCTCTCATCGGAGACGGAGCGCTCACCGGCGGACTGGCCTATGAGGGCCTGTCCACCGCGGGGCAGAGCAGGGGCCAGCTGCTGGTCATCCTCAACGACAACGGCATGTCCATCACCAAGAACGTGGGCGGCGTGGCGGAGCACCTGGCCCGCCAGCGCCTGAAGCCCCAGTACCTCACCTTCAAGAAGTACTACCGGAAGGTGATGAACGCCACCTGGTTCGGGCGGAAGATCTACCGGGTGACCCACCGGCTGAAGAAAGCGGTGAAGGAGAGCCTGCTCCCCAGCAGCCTGTTTGAGAATATGGGCTTCACCTATCTGGGGCCGGTGAACGGCCACGACCTGCGGGAGCTGACGGAGATCCTCCGCTACGCCCGGGACCTGAAGGAGCCGGTCCTGCTCCATGTCAGGACCATAAAGGGAAAAGACTTCACACCTGCTGAGGAGAATCCCGACGCCTACCACGGCGTGTCCCCCTTTGATCCCGAGACAGGGGAGCCCCTGAAGCAGGGGCGGGCCAGCTTCTCCTCCGTGTTTGGGCGGGAGGTGGCCCGGCTGGCCCGGGAGGACCCGCGGGTCTGCGCCGTCACGGCGGCTATGCAGACCGGGACTGGGCTGGATTACTTTGCCCTCCAGTTCCCGGACCGCTTTTTCGATGTGGGCATTGCCGAAGGCTGCGCGGTGTCCATGGCCGCCGGCATGGCCAAGCAGGGGGCGGTCCCGGTGGTGGCGGTCTATTCCACCTTCCTCCAGCGGGCCTATGACATGCTCCTCCACGACGTGGCTCTGGACCGGCTGCATGTGGTGCTGGCAGTGGACCGGGCCGGGCTGGTTGGGGAGGATGGTGAGACCCACCAGGGGGTCTTTGACGTGTCCTATCTCAACAGCGTCCCTGGGATGCGGGTCTATGCCCCCGCCAATTTTGCCGAGCTGAAGGCGATGCTGGAGGAGGCGGTCCTGCGCTGGGACGGGCCGGCGGCGGTGCGCTATCCCCGGGGCGGCGAGGGGGAGTACCGGGAGGACAGCGGCCGGGCCCCGGCGGCCGTCCTGCGACGGGGGTCCCACATCACGCTGGTGTCCTACGGGGTGGAGATCAACGATGTGCTCCAGGCGGCCCAGCTGCTGGAGGAGCGGGGCGTAGAGGCGGAAGTTGTAAAGCTGAACATCATTACACCGCTGGATGCCGCTCCGGTGCTGGACTCTGTGCGCCGGACGGGCGCCCTGCTGGTGGCGGAGGACAGCGTCTCCGCCGGCAGCGTGGGAGAGCGGCTCGCCTGCGCGCTGGAGCAGGCCGGCATCAGCGCCCGGGTGGCGCTGTGCAGCTCCGGCGATACCTTTACCCCCCACGGCAGCGTGGGAGAATTGAAGCGGCTCCTGGAACTGGACGGAGCCGGGCTGGCCCAGCGGGCCATGGAGGTGCTGCGATTTGACAAAACAGCGGCTGGATGTTGAACTGACTGCCCGGGGACTGGCGGAGAGCCGCCAGAAGGCCCAGGCCATGATCATGGCGGGGCAGGTCTATGTGGACGGACGGAAGGTGGACAAGGCGGGCACCCAGGTGGGGCCCGGCTGTGCCATCGAGGTGCGGGGCAGGACCCTGGCATATGTGAGCCGGGGGGGACTGAAGCTGGAGAAGGCGGTGGAGCGCTGGCCCATCCGTCTGGAGGGGGCGGTGTGTGCCGACATCGGCTCCTCCACCGGCGGCTTCACCGACTGCATGCTCCAGCGGGGCGCGGAGAAGGTGTACGCCGTAGACTCCGGCTACAACCAGCTGGACTGGCGGCTGCGCAGCGACCCCAGAGTGGTGTGCATGGAGCGGACCAACGCCCGCTACCTCACCGGGGAGCAGATCCCGGAGCCCCTGGACTTCTTCTCCGTGGACGTGGCCTTCATCTCTCTCCGGCTGATCCTGCCCCCCATGCGCCCCCTGGTGCGGGAGGGGGCCCAGGCGGTGTGCCTGGTCAAGCCCCAGTTCGAGGCCGGCCGGGAAAAGGTGGGCAAAAAAGGGGTGGTTCGGGACCCGGCGGTCCATCTGGAGGTGCTGGAGCACTTCCTGGACCATGCCCGGGAGGCCGGATTTTCTGTAAAGGATATCACCTTTTCCCCCATCACCGGCCCGGAGGGCAATATTGAATACCTGGGCTGGCTGGGGACCGAGGGGGAGGGCCCGGTCTGGTCCGGAGACCTGAGGGAGCTGGTGGAGGAGTCCCACCGGTCCCTCCAGGGGAAGGAGGGACAGCCGTGAGAGTGCTGCTCAGTTCCAACCCCTATCGGGACAGGGGCCTGCGGGTGGCGCTGGAGGCCCGCAGGATCTTGAACAACGCCGGGGCGGAGACGGCCCTCTGCCTCCCCTTTGCCCCCAGGAAGGGGGACCGGCTGGATCTGCCCCGGCAGGTGAAGCTGGGCAGCATGGAGGAGGAGCTGAAGCGGGCGGATGTGCTGCTCTGCTTCGGCGGAGACGGGACCATCCTCCACGCGGCCCGGGACGCCACCCTCCACGACGTGCCCATCCTGGGGGTGAACATGGGGAGCGTGGGCTTTATGGCGGAGCTGGAGCGGGGCGAGCTGAGCCTGCTCACCCTGCTGGCCGCCGGCGAGTATCGGACCGAGGAGCGGATGATGCTCTCCGTCCGGGTGCTCCGGGGGGAGAAGGTGCTCTCGGAGGACCTGGCCCTGAACGACGCGGTGATCTCCAAGGGCTCCATGGCCCGGGTGGCCGAGATGGAGGTCCGGGCGGACGGGGTGCTGGTCACCAACCTGATGGGGGATGGGGTCATCGTCTCCACCCCCACCGGTTCCACCGCCTACTCCATGTCAGCGGGCGGGCCTATCGTGGAGCCCACCTCACGGGACATCATCGTCACTCCTGTGTGCGCCCACCAGCTGTCCACCCGGTCCATGGTGCTGGCGCCGGAGCGGCTGGTCACCGTCCAGCTCCCCCGGGGGAGCCGGAAGCATCTGTACCTGGCGGTGGACGGGGGCAAGGCTCTGCGCATCACCGGAACGGAGCGGGTGGAGATCTCCTGTGCCCGTCAGTCCACCCGGCTGATCCGGCTGACGGAACGGAACTTTTATCAGATCATCTATCAGAAGCTGGGAGGGTATGAGCTGTGAAGCGAGCGAGACAGGCGGAGATTTTGAATGTGATCCGCATGATGGATGTGGAGACCCAGGAGCAGCTGCTCGCTGAGCTGAAGCTGCGGGGGTTCACCACCACCCAGGCCACCATTTCCCGGGACATCAAGCAGCTGCGGCTGGTGAAGGAGCTGGCCCCCTCCGGCAGCTACCGCTATGTGGCAGCGGACCGGCAGGAGGGAAAGAGCTCCGCGGGCCGGCTGCGGAACATCTTCAAGGAGGGGGTGGTCTCGGTGGAGGCGGCCCAGAATCTGGTGGTGGTCAAGACCATGCCCGGGCTGGCCTCGGCGGCCTGCTCCGCCCTGGACGGGATGGAGATCGCCGGGATGGTGGGCAGTCTGGCGGGGGACGACACCGGGATGCTCATCATGCGGGACAGCGCCTCGGCAGAGGCATTTTGCAGCGAGGCCCACAAGCTGCTGGAGTGAGTTTGAGACAGGTCAGGAGGGGCAAAGATGCTTTCTCTGCTTCACATTGAGAATATCGCGGTCATCGAGCGGGCCGATATCCAGTTCGATCCTGGCTTCAACGCTCTGACCGGTGAGACCGGAGCGGGCAAGTCCATCGTCATTGACGCCATCAGTGCGGTGCTGGGGGAGCGGACCAGCCGGGAGCTGATCCGCACCGGGGCGAAGTCGGCCTTGGTCAATGCGGTGTTCACCGGCGTGTCCGGGCTGGGCTGGCTGGAGGAGAACGGGGTCCCGGCGGGGGAGGAGCTGCTCCTCCAGCGGGAGATCCAGGGGGACGGCCGGAATATCTGCCGGGTGGACGGGCGGCTGGTGACCGTGGCCCAGCTGCGGGAGCTGGGGCGTCAGCTGCTGAACATCCACGGCCAGCACGACGGACAGCAGCTGCTGGACCCGGCCTGCCATCTGGGCTATCTGGACCGCTCCGGACACACGGAGGGGGAGCTGGCCTCCTTCCGGGAGGCATACGGAGCCTTGGCGGAGCTGCGGAGAAAGATCGGGGAACTGGAGATGGACGAGGCGGAGCGCTCCCGCCGGGTGGACACCCTCACCTTCCAGATCGGGGAGCTGGAGCGGGCCGACCTGAAGCCGGGGGAGGACCGGGAACTGGACGGGCGGCGCCAGCTTCTGCGCAGCGCCGGGAAGCTGATGGATGCGGTCCAGACCGCCCAGTACGCCCTGTCCGGGGACGAGGACGGCCGGGGAGCGGCCGACCTGCTCGCAGAGGCCGAGGGGGCTGTCCAGGGGGTGGCCCGGTACAGCGACCGCCTCTCCCAGCTCCAGGAGAAGCTGTCCCAGCTGCGGTGTGAGGCGGACGACGCGGTGGAGCTGCTGCGGGATCTGGAGGAGGAGCTGGACTTCTCCCCGGAGGAACTGGACGAGCTGGAGGGGCGGCTGGATACCATCTACCGGCTGAAAAAGAAGTACGGCTCCACGGTGGAGGAGATGCTGGATTACCTGGAGCGGAGCCGCCAGGAGCTGGACCAGATCCAGTACGCCGACGACACCATCGCCCGCCTGAGCCAGAAGCTGGAGAAGGCCAGGGAGGAGGCGGTGAGGCGGGCGGGGGTACTCTCCCAGGCCCGCAGGCGGGCGGCCGAGGCTCTCCAGACCCGGGTGCAGGAGGAGCTGCGCCAGCTGGACATGCCCAAAGTCCGCTTCCAGGTGGAGTTCGCCCCCAAGGAGGGGGCCTGGGGGCTGGATGAGACCGGCGGGGACGAGGTGCAGTTCCTCATGTCCGCCAACGTGGGCGAGGCTCTCAAGCCCATCCAGAAGGTGGCCTCCGGAGGAGAGCTGGCCCGCATCATGCTGGCGCTGAAAAATGTGCTGGCGGAGGACGACGGCATCGACAGCCTGGTCTTTGACGAGGTGGACACCGGAGTGTCCGGCCGGGCGGCCCAGAAGGTGGCGGAAAAGATGGCCCAGGTGGCCCGGAAGAAGCAGGTGCTCTGCGTCACCCACCTGCCCCAGATCGCCGCCATGGCGGACACCCATTTCTCGGTGGAGAAGGGGGAGCGGGACGGCCGGACCTACACCCGGGTGGAGCGGCTGGACCGCGCCGGCCGCATCGAGGAGCTGGCCCGGCTCATCGGCGGGGCGGCGGTGACTCCGGCCCTGCGCAGGAGCGCGGAGGAGCTCTTGGATCAGGCGGAGGCAGTCAAAAAGAAGTGATCCCGGGGGTGCGGCCCAGAGACGGGAGCGGAATAAAAGAGGCGAAGCGCAGGGACTCACAGCCCCTGCGCTTTTGTGTTCTTCTTTTCTGTCTCGGCTGCCCCAGGCACCGCTGCCTGAAGAAAGGGGACCGGCCCACATTCCTGCCTCTCTGGCTGCTGAAAAAAAGCCCGGAGCCCCCATTGGGGGGCTCCGGGCTGACCGATGACAGCGGGCTCAGAGGCTCTTCCGCTTGTAGAAGAGTGCCCCCGCCGCCATAAAGACGGCGAAGAAGAGCAGATAATAGAGGCAGTCCCACTGGTAGGACAGGATGCCGGCGATCACCATGAACAGGCCGCTGCACAGGGCCAGGGCGGGGAGCACGAAGCGGCGGAAGGGCGGCTCCTCCCTGGCTTCCCGCATGAAGCCCAGGAAGATGGGGAGGTACATGGCGTAGAGGGTGATGATGGGGATCTCGGAGGAGTCAAAGCGGAAGGGGCCCAGATGATTTTGGAGGCAGCCGAAATAGAAGTAGGTCCCCCAGAAGGCGCAGGCCAGCAGTCCGGCTGCAGCCGCGTTGGAGGTCATGCCGGTGGAGGGGTCCACCTGGGAGAGGACCTGAGGCTTGGGCCCTGTTCCCCGGGCCGCCAGGGCGTAAAATCCCCGGGTGCAGCCCATCATCAGCCCGTTGCAGGTGCCCAGGCAGGAGATGAGCACAAAGACAAACAGTATGGTGCCCCCAGCCTGGCCAAAGATAGTGGAGAAAGCCAGCCTTGCGCCATGCTCCCCGCTCTCCATCATGACGGCGTTGGGGACTGCTCCGGCGATGCCCACATAGTAGAACAGATAGATCAGCATGATGATGCCCACCCCGCAGACCAGGGCCAGGGGCAGGGTGCGCTTCGGGTCCTTGAGCTCCGCGTTGATGGTGGTGGCCACCACCCAGCCCTCATAGGCGAAGGCCGTGGCGGCCAGGGCGGTGAAGAGGGGGTAGGCGGTAACGGTGTCGGCGGTGACCTGGGCGAAGTTGGCGGCGGTCATGCCGCTCCGCAGCCCTGCCGCAGTGCCCATCCCGGCCATGAGCAGGATGGGGACCAGCTTGATGAGGGTCATGGAGACCTGGAGCTTGCCGGCCAGACGGGGGGCCATGGTGTTGATGAAGTAGGCGGCCACCAGATAGAACAGGGTGATGGTCATGCACTCGCCGCTGACGATGTCGTAGCCCAGCAGGACACAGGTATAGCGGGCGGACACCCAGGCCAGGGTGCTGGTCAGACAGGGATAGTAGACCGCGGCCAGGAACCAGCCCAGATAGTAGCCGTAGGCCCGGCCTACGGCGGCCTCGGCATAGTCCACCATGCCCCCCACCTTCTGATAGCGGGTGGCCATGACGGCAAAGGCGCAGGCGTTGGAGATGGCGATCAGGCCGCCGATGATCCAGGCCAGGATGCCTGTGCGCAGGTCGCCGCCGGTGGCGTTGAGGATCTTTTCCGCTTTGAAAAAGATGCCGCTGCCGATGACGATGCCGACCACCATGCAGATGGCGGTAGGCAGGCCGTATTTTTTCGTCAGTTGCTGCTCCAAAGCAGGCCGCCTCCTCTCTGAAAAAGGCCGGGGGCTGGAAAACACCATGTGCCAGCGCCCGGGATGCAGTACGGATACAGTCCCTAATAGTATAGTATATTTTCCCCTGAAAGAAAAGCAAAAACGTGATTTTTTTCGTCTTTTCGCGCACGGGGACCTGTTTGGGCCGGCGTAGGCGGGGAGGGGCGCCTCCCGCACCGGATATCTTTCCCGCGGGGCGGGGAGAGATGCACCAAAAGACCCCCGGCACCGGGAGAAAGAAATGTGGGAGAGGGGAGGAGAAAGCGGTTGCGATTTTTGTCCGATCCGGTATAATAGCGGTATGGAAGGAAGTCCCGTGCGCGGGACCGAGATGATACATGGAAAGGAATGGAGTTATGGATTACGCGAAAGAGGCCCTCCGGCTGCATCGGGAGTGGAAGGGAAAGATCGAGGTGGTGGCCACGGTGCCCGCGGGGAACAAGGAGGAGCTGTCGGTGGCCTACACCCCCGGGGTGGCCCAGCCCTGCCTGGAGATCCAGAAGGACCCCAGCCAGAGCTACGAGCTCACCCGGCGGCACAACCTGGTGGCGGTCATCACCGACGGCACCGCCGTGCTGGGCCTGGGGGACATCGGCCCCGAGGCCGGGATGCCGGTGATGGAGGGCAAGTGCGTCCTGTTCAAGACCTTCGGCGGCATCGACGCGTTCCCCCTGTGTGTCAGGACCAAGGATGTGGACGAGTTCGTCCAGACGGTGTACAACATCTCCGGCTCCTTCGGCGGCATCAACCTGGAGGACATCTCCGCCCCCCGCTGCTTTGAGATCGAGCGCCGGCTGAAGGAGATGTGCGATATCCCGGTGTTCCACGACGACCAGCACGGCACGGCCATCATCGCCCTGGCCGGCCTCACCAACGCCCTGCGGGTGGTGGGGAAGAAGAAGGAGGACGTGAAGGTGGTGTTCTCCGGCGCGGGCTCGGCGGCCATCTCCATCACCAAGCTGCTGCTGTCCGCCGGGTTCCGGCACATCACCCTGTGCGATAAGTTTGGCGCGGTGTGTAAAGGAGATCCTCAGCTCAACGAGGCACAGGCCGCCATTGCCGAGGTGACCAACCTGGAGCGCCGCACCGGCACCCTGGCGGAGATGATGGTGGGGGCAGATGTGTTCATCGGCGTCTCCGCCCCCAAGGTGGTGACCCCGGAGATGGTGGGCACCATGGCGAAGGACGCCGTCGTCTTTGCCTGTGCCAACCCCACGCCGGAGATCTTCCCAGAGGAGGCCAAGGCGGGGGGAGCCCGGGTGGTGGCCACCGGCCGGAGCGACTATCCCAACCAGATCAACAACGTGCTGGCCTTCCCCGGGGTGTTCCGGGGCGCGCTGGATGTGCGGGCCAGCGACATCAACGAGGAGATGAAGATGGCCGCTGCCCGGGCCCTGGCCGGCCTGATCGGGGAGGAGGAGCTGTCGGAGGAGAATATCATCCCCAAGCCCTTTGACCCCCGTGTGGTGCCCGCAGTGGCCCAGGCGGTGGCCCAGGCGGCCCGGGAGACCGGCGTGGCCCGACTGTGAGGGGAGCGCAGACAGAAAAGAGATGGAAGCAGGGCCGCGGAACAACAGTTCCGCGGCCCTGCTGGGTTTAAAAATATGTCCGGCTCCTTACAGGAGGGAGAGGGCCGCCTCATCAGCCACCAGGGTGAAGTCGGGGTGGTACTGAAGGATGGAGGCAGGGACCTGGGGAGTGACGGGGCCGAAGAAAGCGTCCTTGATGGCCTGGGCCTTGTTGGCGCCGGAGGCCACCATCAGCACCCGGCGGGCCTGAAGGATCTCCCGGGTGCCCATGGTGCGGGCGTGGGTGGGCACCTCGTCGATGCTGGCGAAGAAGCGCTTGTTGGCGTCCCGGGTGCTCTCGGTGAGGGTGACCTGATGGGTGCCGGTGGAGAAGGCGTCGGCGGGCTCGTTGAAGCCGATGTGGCCGTTGACGCCCAGGCCCAGCAGCTGCAGGTCGATGCCGCCCAGGTCACGGATGACCTTGTCGTAGCGGGCGCACTCCTCCGCCTCGTCGGGGGCCATGCCGTCCGGGATATTGGTGTTGGCGGGGTCCACGTTGATGTGGTCGAACAGGTTGGTGCGCATGAAGTAGGCGTAGCTCTGGTCGTGGTCCTTGTCCAGCCCCACATACTCGTCCAGGTTGACGGTGCGGACCTGGGAGAAGTCCAGGTCACCCTTCTTGTACCACTCGATGAGCTGCTGATAGGTGCCCACCGGACTGGAGCCGGTGGCCAGGCCCAGGACACAGCTGGGCTTGAGGATGACCTGGGCAGAGATGATATTGGCGGCGGCGCGGCTGAGCGCCTGATAGTCCTTTGCGGAAATGATCTTCATGGGGGATTCCTCCTTCTAAATTCAGCGGACCTTTTCCCCGTCCACATAGACGGAGTCCAGGGTGAGGTCTGGGTTGAGCAGCACCAGGTCGGCCTGCTTGCCCACGGCCAAGGAGCCGATCTGGTGGTCCAGCCGGACGGCCCTGGCGGGAGCAAGGGTGAGGGCGGTGACGGCGTCCTCCAGAGGCAGGCCGAATGCCACCACGTTTTGCAGCTCGGAGAGCAGGTTGGAGGAGGAGCCGGCCAGGGTGTCGGTCCCGCGCAGGGTGGCCTTGCCGCCCTTCATCTCGATGGGCTGCCCGCCCAGCTCATACTCGCCGTCGGGCATGCCGGCGCAGCGCAGGGAGTCGCTGATGATGACCAGCTTGTCTCCAAACAGCTTTTGGGTGGCCCGGATGACGGCGGGATGGATATGCAGGCCGTCACAGATCAGCTCCACCGTGGCGCCGCTGTCCAGGGCCGCGCCGATGACCCCGGGCTCCCGGTGGAGGAAGGAGGGCATGGCGTTGAAGAGGTGGGTGGCGTGGCTGGCCCCCGCACCATAGGCCGCCATGGCGGTCTCATAGCCGGCAGTGGTGTGGCCGAGGGAGACGGTGCAGGTCTGGGAGACCTCCCGGATAAAGGGGATGGCCCCCTCCTCCTCCGGCGCCACGGTGATCAGGCGGACCATGCCGCCGCTGGCCTCATTGAGGCGGTGGAACATGGAAGCGTCCGGCTCGTGCAGGTTCTCCGCCGCCTGGGCGCCCCGCTTGGCGTAGCACAGGAAGGGACCCTCCAGGTGGATGCCGGCGCACTTGGCGCCGTCCGCCGGGCGGCGGAAGTCCCGGATGGCGTGCATGGCGGGGGTGAGGGTCTCCTCCTTCAGGGTCATGGTGGTGGCCAGAAAGGAGGTGACGCCGTGGGCGGCGTAGTGGCGGGACATGATGGGCAGTCCTTCGGGCCGCCCGTCGGAGAAGTCCTCGTTCATGGCCCCGTGGGTGTGGACATCGAGGAAGCCGGGGACCAGATACTTTCCCCCGGCGTCCAGGTCACAGGGACCCTGGGCGGGGCCCACAGCGGTGATGACGCCGTTTTCAAAGGTGAGGGAGCCCTCCTGGAAGGCGCCGTCCAGGAACAGCTTGGCGTTGCCGATGATCATGGGCGCTTACACCTCCGGCAGGCTGGCGGCGGCCACAGACTGGCCCACGCGGCGGGATTTCTCGTCGGGCAGGGCGGGGAAGAGCTTGCCGGAGCACTCAGGATACTCGTCGGCCAGCACCCGCTTGGCCTCCTCCAGAACTAGGTCGCCGCCCTTGCCGGACATGACCCGGCCCAGGAGCAGCACGTGCCTGCAGTGATACAGGTCGTAGTAGTAGGCCAGGGCGTGGCCCAGATAGGTGCCGATGGAGCGGTAGATCTCGGCGGCGTTGTTGCCGTCCTGATCCATCAGCTTCTGGACCTCCTTCAGCTTCTCCGCGGGGGAGAGGGACTCGGACAGGTTGATGCCCGCCCGGGGAGCCAGCTTGATGACGCCGTCCTGGGAGAAGTACTTCACGCCGCAGCCGATGTCGCCGGACCACTCATCCTCCATGGCGTCGGGGTTCACGTCCACCGGCATGAAAGCCAGCTCGTTGAGCCAGCCGGTGATGTTGCCCTTCTCGTCCACATAGCCCACAGCCTCGCTGGTGCCCATGGCGATACCCAGTACGTTGTTCTCGCCCAGGCCCATGGCGCCCGCCAGGGCAGAAACGTCGCCGTCGTTGCACACCACCAGGGGGATGTCGGGGCCGAACACGTCCCGGGCGGCCCGGATATAGATGTCCTTTACCTTCTCGTTGAACTTGTCTTTGGGCACCTTCAGGAACAGGGAGGCTACCATAGTCCGGTTGTCGATGTAGATGCCGGCGGAGGAGACGCCCACCGCATCCACCCGGGGCATCTTCTCGGCGGCGGACTTGAAAGCGGAGACGATGCCGTCATAGTGATAGTCGGGGTCCTCAGTGATCTTGGGGAACCAGACCACTTCCTCGGAGTAGACGGGCTCGCCGTCGATGACAGCGGACACCTTGCGGTCGCTGCCGCCGGCGTCGAAGCCCACCCGGCAGCCCGCCAGATGGCGGCCGACAGCCTGGGAGGCGCCCGCCTCCTGGGGGACCTTGTCGCAGAAGACCACCTCGAAGGGGCGCTCATACACGCCGGCCATAAAGTCGGAGTCAAAGGAACGGGCGCCGCCGGGGGCGAAGGTCTTTTTCAGATAGTTGTAAATGTCCTCGTCCCCGCTGACATACACCTTGAAGCCGCCCTTCATCCACAGCATGGACTTGACCAGGCGGTCGATGTAGTATTGGTCGGCCTGGCGCATCTCCGGGGTGCCGTGGATGAAGGTGTCACACACTGCCACCTGGCCGCCGGAGCGCTCCAGGGCAATGGAGACCGGCTTCTTCGCCGTCTCAAGAAACGCGCGGTTGAACTTCAGGATGGGCATGAACTCCGGGTCCAGGCTGGGCTTGTTTTTGACCTCAAATTGGATACCGTACTGATTCACGACAAATCGCCTCCTAAAATTTTTGGAAGTCCTTCTTTCTGGCTGTTGCGATTCCCGTCGTTCGGGGATATAATGAGAAGCCGGAAGCGCGGTTTGGAGCAAGACGCCCAATCGAGGGGGGAGATATTCCAACGCTCTTGTATAATTGTATCATGCAGGGAGTGGATTGTCACCTAAAATGCGGGAAAAATTTTTCACAAATTATTTCATTGAAAAAACTTTCCTGGAGTGCTATGATGGAGTTACAGATTTGGATCGTTGTGGAAAAATCCAAAAAACAGCGGCTTTTGCCGTCATAAGGGGTTGAAATTTATGGACAGAAAGAGATTGCAGGAGACCAGGGAGTGGGTCAGGAAGGAACTGGCGTCCAGTGCCGAATTTTGGCTGAAATACGGCATGGACAAGGAGCACGGCGGCGTCTACACCTGTATCGACCGGACAGGGCGCCTGTTCTCCACGGACAAGAGCGTGTGGATGCAGGGGCGGTGCGGCTGGACCTACGCCTATCTGTGCACCGTCTACGGCACCCGGCCGGAGTGGCTGGAGGCCAGCAAGAGCTGTCTGGACTTCATGGAGAAGCACTGCATCAACCGGGAGGCGGACGGCCGGATGTACTTCACCGTCACCGGCGACGGCAAGCCGCTGCGCCAGCGCCGCTACTGCTTCTCCGAGGGCTTCTACGCCCTGGCCAACGCGGAGTATTACGCGGTCACGGGGGACAGGGAGTGCCTGGAGCGGGCCCGCCGGGCCTATGAGCTGATCTATCAGCTGAACAACGGCCTCATCAAGGACCCCGCCGGCATGGGCCCCAAGACCATCCCGGAGACCCGGAGCGGCCGCGCCCTGGCCGACCCCATGATCTATCTGAACATCACCTCAGTGATGCGCCGCTGCGACCCGGAGCACCGGGAGGTCTATGACGCCCGGGCCAAGCAGTGCGTGGAGACCATCTTCCGCTATCACCACAAGCCGGAGCTGAAGTGCACCCTGGAGACCGTGGGCATGAACGGCGAGTTCTGGTCCGACATCTCCGCCGGCCGCTTCGTCAATCCGGGCCACGACATCGAGTGCAGCTGGTTCCTGATGGAGGAGGCCAAGTACGAGGACGACCCGGAGCTGCGGGCGAAGGCCATGGAGGTCTTTGATATGGCCATCGAGCGGGGCTGGGACAAGGAGTACGGCGGCCTGCTCTACTTCGTGGACTGCATGGGATTCCCGCCGGAGGCCTATGAGCACGACATGAAGCTGTGGTGGCCCCACAACGAGATCCTGATCGCCAGTCTGATGATGTACCGGGACAGCAGGGACGAGAAGTATCTGGACTGGTTCTACAAGACCGTGGACTACTGCAAGACCTATTTCGCGGACCCGGAGTACGGCGAGTGGTACGGCTATCTCCGCCGGGACGGCAAGCCCACCGAGCCCGCCTGCAAGGGCTGCACCTTCAAAGGGCCCTTCCACGTGCCCCGCAGCCTGATCATGGCGGATCAGCTGATCGGGCAGATCCTGGAGCAGAACTGAGGGCCGGAGGACGGCCGGGGGAGAAGAGGAAGGAGAGAGCATGACGGCGCATAACATATTTGAGACCATTAGCAGCCAGTATTTTCAGCTGACCAACTCGGAAAAGAAGGTGGCCGACTATGTGCTGAGGCACCGGATCGATGTCCAGTACATGTCCATCTCCGAGCTGGCGGAGGAGTGCACCGTGGCTGACGCCACCATCTCCCGCTTCTGCCGGAGGCTGGGGCTGACTGGATACAACGCCTTCAAGCTGGAGCTGGCCAAGGCATCGATGACCCGGGACAGCCACCGGGCGGACGCGGCCATCCTCCAAGAGAGCAGCGGCTTTCACGCCATGTGCAAAAAGCTGCTGGGAGAGAATGTGGCGGTGCTGGAGCAGACCATCCAGCTGCTGGACCCCAGACAGGTGTCCCGGGCCGTGGACCTGCTCCGGCGATCCCGCCGGGTGGTGTGCATGGGACAGGGCAGCTCCATGGTGCTCTCAGAGGAGGCCTGGACCCTCTTCTCCACCGTGTCCCCCAAATTCCTGTTTGTGCCCGACTCCCACCTTCAGATGAACACCCTTGCGCTGATGGATCCGGACGAACTGGTCCTGTTCTTCTCTTACTCCGGCTCCACCCGGGACTTCCAGGACCTGCTGGAGGTGGCCCGGCAGCGGCAGGTGAAGGTGGTGCTGGTGTCCCGTTTCCCCAAATCGCCGGGGGGCCAGCTGGCGGATGTGGTGCTCCAGTGCGGCGCCGACGAGGGGCCGCTCCAGGCCGGCTCCGTCAATGCCCGGATGGCCCAGCTCTTTGTGCTGGACGTGCTGTTCCAGGAGTTCTGCATGCGGGCCCCTGAGGAGACAGAGCAGAGCAGGGAGCAGATCGCTGAGGCCGTGGCGAGAAAACACCTGTGACCGGGGCCAGATTGATCAGAATTCAGAATAGATAAGAGCCGTCCCCCTGAGACCAGTGGGACGGCTCTTTCTGTCTTATAACAAAAGGACAGGGGGCGGTATGCGATGCCATACCGCCCCCTGTCCCTGTTCCGCATTGCACGGATGGACTGCGATGGGGGAGGGATCAATAGTTCCCCTTGCCGTCGTTCCACTTCCAGTCCCGGACCTCGGGCAGGTCCTGGCCGTAGGTGGTGATATACTGGCGGTGCTCCACCAGCTTATCCTGCATCTCCTGAATGAGATAGGAGGCAGTGTTGCCCAGCTGGGGCAGACGCTTGACGGTGTCGATGACCAGGTCGAAGCGGTCGATGTCGTTCTGCACCCGCATGTCGAAGGGAGTGGTGATGGTGCCCTCCTCCTTGTAGCCGCGGACGTGCAGATTCTTGTTGCGGCGGCGGTAGGTCAGCTCATGCACCAGGGTGGGATAGCCGTGGAAGGCGAAGATGATGGGCTTGTCCTTGGTGAAGAGGGCGTCATAGTCCTCGTCAGTGAGGCCGTGGGGGTGCTCGGTGTGGGGCTGGAGCTTCATCAGGTCCACCACGTTGACCACCCGGATCTTCAGGTCGGGCAGGTAGTGGCGCAGGATGGTGACAGCAGCCAGGGTCTCCAGAGTGGGGGTGTCGCCGCAGCAGGCCATGACCACGTCGGGCTCACAGCCCTGGTCATTGGAAGCCCACTGCCAGATGCCGATGCCCTGGGTGCAGTGCTTGACGGCCTGCTCCATGGTCAGCCACTGGGGACGGGGGTGCTTGGAGGCGACCATGACGTTGACGTAGTTGCGGCTCTTGATGCAGTGGTCGAAGCAGCTGAGCAGGCAGTTGGCGTCCGGGGGCAGGTAGAGGCGCACCACGTCCGCCTTCTTGTTGGCCACGTGATCCAGGAAGCCGGGGTCCTGGTGAGTGAAGCCGTTGTGGTCCTGCTGCCACACGTTGGAGGAGAGGACGTAGTTCAGGGAGGCGATCTTCTGCCGCCAGGGCAGCTGGTTGCACACCTTCAGCCACTTGGCGTGCTGGGCTACCATGGAGTCCACAATGCGGATGAAGGCCTCGTAGCTGTTGAAGAAGCCGTGGCGGCCGGTGAGCAGATAGCCCTCCAGCCAGCCCTGGCACAGGTGCTCGGAGAGCATGGAGTCCATGACCCGGCCGTCCCGGTCCAGGTTCTCGTCCAGGTGCTCGTCGATGGGGTCCTCCCAGCGGCGGCCGGTGACCTCAAAGACGGGGGAGAGGCGGTTGGAGGCGGTCTCGTCGGGGCCGAAGACCCGGAAGTTCCGGGACTCCATATTCAGCTCCATCACGTCCCGGACATAGGTGCCCATAACGGTCATGTCCTGGGCCTCCACCGCGCCGGGCTGGGGAACATCCACCGCGTAGTCCCGGAAGTCGGGGGTGCGCAGGTCCCGGAGGAGCAGGCCGCCGTTGGCGTGGGGGTTGGCGCCCATGCGGCGGTTCCCCTTGGGGGCCAGGGCCTGGAGCTCAGGGATCAGAGTGCCGTTCTCATCGAACAGCTCCTCGGGGCGGTAGCTCTTCAGCCACTGCTCCAGCTCCTGGACGCGGCCGGGGGCGCCGTCGTGGACGGCGATGGGCACCTGATGGGCGCGCCAGCAGCCCTCCAGCGGCTTGCCGTCCACCTCCTTGGGGCCGGTCCAGCCCTTGGGGGAGCGCAGGACGATCATGGGCCAGCGGGGCCGGGTGACGTCGCCAGTGGAGCGGGCGTACTCCTGGATGCGCTGGATCTCCCGGACGGCCCAGTCCAGGGCGGCGGCCATCTTCTGGTGCATGACCATGGGGTCGTCCCCCTCCACGAAGCGGGGCTCCCAGCCGCAGCCCTTGAAGAACATCTCCGCCTCTTCGTGGGAGATGCGGGAGAAGACGGTGGGGTTGGCGATCTTAAAGCCGTTGAGGTGGAGGATGGGCAGCACCGCGCCGTCCGTCTTGGGATTGAGGAACTTGTTGGAGTGCCAGGCGGTGGCCAGGGGGCCGGTCTCTGCCTCGCCGTCGCCCACCACGCAGGCGGCGATCAGGTCGGGGTTATCCATGACCGCGCCAAAGGCGTGGGACAGGGAGTAGCCCAGCTCGCCGCCCTCATTGATGGAGCCGGGGGTCTCCGGCGCCACATGGCTGGGGATGCCGCCGGGGAAGGAGAAACGCTTGAAGAGCTTCTGCATCCCCTCCTTGTCTCGGGTGATGTTGGGATAGACCTCGGTATAGCTGCCGTCCAGCCAGTCCTGCGCCACCATGGCGTTGCCGCCGTGGCCGGGACCGGAGAGATAGATCATATCCAGATCGTTGCGCTTGATGACCCGATCCAGATGGGTATAGATGAAGTTCTGGCCGGGGCAGGTCCCCCAGTGTCCCACGATGGTCTGCTTGAGGTCGCTTTTGACCAGCGGGCGCTCCAGGAGAGGGTTATCCATCAGATACAGCTGGCAGGCCGTCAGATAGTTGGCGGCACGCCAGTAGGCGTGAAGCTGCCGCAGCTCCTGCTCGCTCAGCGGCTGCTTTTTGGAGAAGCGGATGCCGGTTTTGATGGTAGGCATGGAAAATCCTCCTTACTAAAAATATCCTTCACTGCTGAAATGTCCTCTGCTGCCGAAATGCTCTTGGCAGCAGGTGCGGTGAAACGGTCACAACAAGGTCTCCCCCGATCTGGCCGATTTCTGACACGAACCGGACACTTTTCTCACCGATCGCTGACAGGAATTTTGTCCTGTCAATGTCCATTTTTGGTACCACGTCCGGTACCAAAAATGGACGAGGGCAATCACGTCTGGCAGCGTGTCTTTCCGGCGCTTTTTGTCCTTTTCGTCTTGGCGGGCGCCGTCTGCATCTCAAAAAACAAAAATCACTCGAAAAGCCATCGTTGGCAGGGGCCTTGCAGTTTTGCCGGAGCAGAAATGCGGCCAGACAAGGAAAGACCTGCAGAGCATACTTTCCGTATGGTCAAGGGGATCGACGCAGTATAGGCGGATTTCTGCCCGGCAAGACCGTGTTTGCCCTTGTTCATCGATGGTAAGTACACCATAATACAAAAGTTGCCCTGCGTCAAGTTGAAATCTTCCTCCTCTCGACCGAAAAAACCTCCGGAAAAAACACTTGCCAGATGGAGCATCCTTCGGTTATAACAGAACATATATCCGGCGGATCTGACCGGGTATCCCATAGAGAATGTGAGATCATAAATGTCACTCTGCCCATGTCGGACGGCGGAGGGGCATTTCTTTTTTGCGCTCCGGGATCTGAGAGCAGCTCCAATGAACGCAGGAGGGCAGTTCTATGCCGAAAACAAAATGGGAATCCGTTATTTTTACCGCCTACAAATTCTTTGACTCCAAGGAGCTTCTCTTTTTCGTGGTGCTGGAGGATATCCACACCGAGGGCTTCGCCGCGGCTCAGCACTCCTTACAGGGCAACGCTGCCCTGCCCCCGGCAGAGCGTGCGGCGGCGGCCATTCCGGCGGCCTGCCGCTGGCTGTCGGAGACACGGGAGCTGTTTTAACAGGGGAAGGCTGCAGCGATGTGGCTTTTCCAAGGGATATCGGTTCGCCCATTCTAACCAAGCATTTTACCCGATGGTTAAATTCCCCTAACTGCCAAGTCACAGGAAGGAAGGTACGTTCATGGAATGTGATAGTTCTGTTTTCTCATTGTCCGACACCTCCTGACGTTTTCATGATACTCAGAAAGCTGCCGAGGCACAAAGATGCGATATATTACAGGTAGAAAACAATAAGGCTCCGACCTTGTGAGCCAGAGTCTTATTGCTTGCCGTTGCGAATGTCACTTTCCGTATTTTGAAATTACCGCCTTATAGGGCTGTGACATGGGCCGTACCTCTCCTTTTTCTGTTTTCAGAAGGTCATCGACTGCCGCAGCAGCCGAACCAACGGGCCTCAGATGACCTGATACTCCTTCAGCAGCTTCTCGATATCGGTGCCGTGGATCTTGCTGAGGACCTTCTTCAGGGCCATCTTTTCCAGCAGATTCAGCTCCATGTCGATGGGTTTCTTGCCGTCCCGCAGCTTCACGGTGGCATCCAGCAGATCCCGGACATCATATACGCTGCCCCAGACCTCCGGCACGCCACGATCCACGTTCAGCAGGGTGTACACGGCCTCCATACCGGTCCGCATGGAGTACTCCGTGGTGAAGATGGTGTCACGGGGTGTCTCGGCAAACTGGCCCAGGAAAGCGAAGTTCACAGCGCCGTCGGGTACGACCTTGGGCCGATCGCCGTAGGCACGGGGCATGAAGAAGGCGTCGATATAGGGCATCATCACAGGGACGGTGTTGGCGCTATTGGCGGCCATGTCCTCGATCTCACTCTCCGGCACGCCGATGTGATACAGCCACTCCATGCAGATCTCCTTACCGGTACACTCCCGCATAGGCTTTTTCACGTAGTCACCGGGCTTATCGGTGAACAGGGCATACACCCACACCAGGCAATGATCCTTGGGCTGCTGGCGGAACTGAGGCTGGCGGTTGATGGTCCAGCTCATGAGCCAGCTGGAGTCCTTCACGGTGACGATACCGCCGGTGACTACCTTGCCGGTGAAGGGATCCCGCTTGCAGATGTTCTTGATATAGGGGATGATGCGCTGATCCAGCGTCTCCACCGTGGCGCTCATCCAGTTGGTCTGCTCCGGATCATAGCAGAACTTGTCCGGATGGCCGAAGGAGGGGTCCTGAGCGGCGATCTTGCGCCACATATCCCAGCCGCCGCCCTCCTTGATCTCGGTGTTGTAGGGGGCGGGTGTGTTCTGGCTGCCCATGGAGGAGTTCTCTACGCAGCCGCCGTTGGTGATGAACACCAGATCGTTCTCCGTCAGGTCGATGGCCTCGCTTTTGCCGTCCCGGATGACGTCGATGCGCTTGGCCACCTTTCGATCGGCGGTGCAGTCAAACTCCACGTTGGTCACCTGCACGCCGAAGTGGAACTGGACGCCGAAGCCCTCCAGATACTTCACCATGGGCAGGATCATGGACTCATACTGGTTGTATTTGGTAAAGCGCAGGGCGGTGAAGTCGGGCAGGCCGCCGATGTGATGGATATAGCGCTGGATATAGAGCTTCATCTCCAGAGCACTGTGCCAGTTCTCGAAGGCGAACATGGTGCGCCAGTACAGCCAGAAGTTGGAGTTCAGCACTTCATCATCAAAGAAATCGGTGATCTTCTTATCCTGCAGCTGCTCGTTGGGGGTGAAGAAGAGCTTCATGATCTCCATAGCACCCTTATCAGACAGGCCGAACTTGCCATCGGTGTGGGCATCCTCGCCGCGGTTGACGGTAGCACGGCACAGTGAATAGTTGGGGTCTTCCTTGTTCAGCCAGTAGTACTCATCCAGCACACTGGCACCCTCGGTCTCCAGAGACGGAATGGAGCGCAGCAGATCCCACATGACCTCGAAGTGGTTATCCATCTCGCGGCCACCGCGCATCACGTAACCGATATCGTATTTGTAGCCGTCGCAGGCACCGCCGGGGATGGGGTCTTTCTCAAACACATGCACATGCTCGCCCTTCATCTGGCCGTCACGCACCAGATAACATGCAGCCGTCAGTGCGGCCAGACCGGAACCAATGATATATGCAGATTTATGATCGACACCCTCCGGCTTTTTAGGAGTTGCAAATGCTTCATAGTTGCCACTGGAATAGTACATAGAAAAGCCTCCCTGCTTTTTATTGCTTTTTTCGGCATCCTTGCGCCGTCCTTATGGCAACAGTATACCCCGCGTCGCCGCAGCAGACAACAAACAAACTTTAGCAGGTGTATAAATTTTATACAATCATTCTGTTTTGCTGGAAATACGTACAAATTGTGACAAAAGCCGCCCTAATAGCAAATCGTTCTGTGATATAGAGTGCTTTATAAACCAGTTTCAGCAAAAAGAAAAGCGCCTAGATTTCAACGAATCCAGGTGCTTTTTGTTGGTGGAGGCGATGGGAGTCGAACAACAAAAAATGATTGAGTGGCGTCAAAAACATATCTGCAACGCGCCTAAACACTTGCTAAAAATGTAGTGGGGTTGGTTTGTAACCCATGTATTTTGCTACGTTTACAAAAAAGAGTGTTACCAAAACTGTTACCAGAGTCAGGCCTGTGCCTTTTTGAATGCCGCGGTGGTAGCGGCAGCAAGATCTTCCCTCTGACCGTCAAGCTCGTGCCGATACACTCCGGCAGTGTCCATGTTCTTGCTATGACCCACGAGCATCTTCAGCTGGCTGTCAGTCAGGACGCTGGATTCAACACTGACAAAGGTGTGCCGCAGCTCGTAAAGTGAAACTTTCGGCTCAAGCCCGTTTGCTTCCTGATAGGATTCCCAGCGGCGATAGAGCGCGTGTTCTGACGGGATCTGAAACAGCGGGGTATTGTAGTTCAGAAGCATACCTTGAGCCTTCAGAAGCTGCACCTGTGCCTCGTATGCCTCGCGAGCTTCCTTGCCCATGTCAAAAGAGCGGATTGCGTTTTCGTTTTTTCCGGTCGTCTGTTCCCGGTGTACGTTGATGCTGCGCCGAAGGTTGACCGTGTTCCCTTTGATGTCTCCATACCATAAGCCAATCAGCTCTCCGGGACGAAGGCCGGTCGCAACTGCAAAGCGGTAGGCGTAGATATATTCATCAAATACCGGCTTTCCGTAGTAGGTACGGGTATCTACGCTAAACAGCACCTTCAGAGCGGTGGGCTGAAGAATTGTGCGTTTTCCCATTCTCGCATTCTTCGGGATAGACAGATCAGGATGCAGTGTCGTGTACTTGTTCCTTCTGCACCACTTGACAAAGGCCGTTTCCGCCGCCCGAATCGTCATAAGCGTTTTGCGGCTCAATGGCTTGTCTGAAATCGGCTTGCGCTGGTTCTTCTTCTGGGATCGCTTCCGAAACGAAACGTCGATTGCCTTTTGAAGGTCGCCCTCGGTCAGCTCGTCAATGCGGATGTTCCCGCAGGTCGGCAGGATATAGCAGTCCCCGTAACGCTGGCATTGCGTAACATAGGATGTGCCACAGGTGAGCTTCAGCTCTTCCACCCACTCTGAATAAAGGGCGCTGACCTTCTTTTTTCCGTCTCTGATGCTATCATCAAGCCATGCATCCGCTTTTGCGTTTGCTTCCCGTTGTCCTGTTCGACCCGGCGTACTGCTGTAAAAGCGCTTGCGGGTGCCGTTCTTCTGAACTGCGATGCACCAGCGCTTTTCCTTTTCGACCCAAAACGCTGTGTTCGTTCTCTTTTTCATCGTTCTGCTCCTTTCGGTTGAAATTGCAAAAACATCCAATTTTTTTGATACTTGTTGACAATAACAACTGTTTGATGTAGCATATGGTTGTGAGCAGTTGTTTTGTGAGCTTTGGAGAGGGCCACAAAACAAAAATGGAAACATGGAGGTGACACGCAGATGCAGGAGAAAACGGCTGTTCTCGAAAGCACTAAGGGTGTTGAGAGGGACAGGCAATATATGAGGAATGTATACAACACCCTCTCAAAGGATAACCGCAAAAAGCTGGAAGTATACGCTGCCGCGCTGCGAAGAACCCAGCTCGCACACGAAGGGGCTGATTGAAGCGGCTCCTTTGTACACTGGCCCTTCGGCTTTGCCGAGGGGCTTTTTTGCTTTAATAACGAACAAAGAACGGGATCTGCACACAGCAAACCCCGCTCTTACAAGTGAATGATATTCTACGCCACATGGCACCCCGTCATTCCCGGAGGATAAACATAGAACGAGGATTAACTTTTGTTTTCTTTTTCAAACTGAGCTTTGAGCAGTTCGTACATATTGACCATTGGAAGCTCGATTTTTCCATGATTAAGAACCATAGAGGACATAACCTCCATTTTTGAACGGGCAATGCCATACACCGCTGCAGAGCCGTTGAACCACAATTTTGTTTCAAAATCTTCGTCAGGTACGCTCTTATCAATCATAAACTTGCCGTGTATAACCATGTGATACTTGCAGGAAGCTTCTGAGCCATCCTGCAATGAATAAACGCCGTCAAGAATGAGCCTGACATAAGCAGCCTTCTTAGAAGGATCATCAATTGGAACTTGCTCACTGATAGAAACGGAGAGCTGATGCGTTAATTCACACTGCGACACAGCATCAATGATATTATTATCAAAAGAGCATTCCGTAAGAAAGCTTCCAAGATACTGAATGTCAGCTTCAAACTGCTTTGCATCCATTGTGTGCACCTCCGGTTGGCTTTTTAGGTGTTTCAGGGAACCGAATCAACCTTGACGAAGAAAAGTCAGGCGTTTTAAAAGCTGTGTTGTTTGCAGCATCAGACTTCACATTTTCAGGTTCGGTGGACATGATTCTTTCATCGGGCTTCAAAGGGCACTGTACCGACAGCCCCAAAGCATCGGCAATGTCAATCAAAGTGTCGATGGTATAGTTGCAATCCCCGCTTTCCCAACGGGAAACAAGGCTTTGTTTTACCCTCATTTTATCAGCAAGATCTTTTTGCGTCCAGCCTTTTGCCATGCGGGTGTCGTGTATCATTTGCTGAATTTGGATATTTACAACGGCCTTTGCAAGTTCGGCAGTAGTCATGTTTTTGGCTATGGCAGCGATAAGGTCAGACAATGTTGTTCTATGAGACATTTTCATTCTCCTTCCATAAGTTCTGCAAAACGCGTTTTAGCAATAGGTGTGTGGGTACTGTATTCAGTGTTTTTGTGTCCTTGTCTTTCGTAGAAAGAAGATAGCAAGTATATTAAACCATCTTTATAAACAAAGAAAACCCGAAGATTTGAAATTCCAAGTTTGAACCTCATAGCACAAAGGTTCTTTTGCCCTGCCAAATGTTCGATCGGTGCACCCGGAGGGCCAATTGCGGCTTCCCCATTTTCCACAAGCTGTTGAATATACGATGCTAAACGTTTGAAAAACTTATCCTCTGAACCTGATTTTGCAAGTAAGCCAGCAAGCTCATCTCGGAAAACATCATGAACAATAACTGAATTTCCATATTTTGCAAGCAACATCACTAGTTGCAGCAGTGTTTCAAGATCATTCAATATAACCACATCCTGTCTGCGCCTATGCTATTATATCACTTATAAGTGATATTTACAACACTTTTATACACTTTTACACTATTATTATAGTAGGATGTCTGTACTTTACGGCTTTTCTTTCCCTTGTTCCTGCCCAAGCAGGAGCAGCTCTGCATACTCTCTCAGTTTCCGTATACTTTCGGCATTCAAGCCCTCCATCAGGCGGTCAACGTCTGACTGGGGGGCTTTTTCTTTTTGCTCAAGGGCAGCCGGGGCTGGTACAGGGGAAGGATCATCTGTTTCACCGTTGAGGTATGCTGCGCTGGTGTTCAACTCTGCAGCCCACACCTCAAGGATTTCTGGCTTCACCTTTTTGGTGCGCTTTAGGTTGCTACCGGCTTTGGACGGCAGGCCAACAAGGTCATAGAGGTGTGACTGCATCTTTCCCTGTTGCTTGCACAGGTGCACAAAGCGTTCAAATTGAAAAGTGTCCGGTTCAATTGGAGCACTATTGTCAGGAGAATGGGTTTCAGAAGTCGCTGCAGTTCCAATACCGGTCTTTAGATATTCAGTGCTAACATCAAAATACGTTGAAATTTTGGAAAGAGATGCCTTTGAGGGAATGGAACCATGTGACCATTGTGTTGTAGTGGCGTTTGAAAAGCCCATTTCACGAGCAGCAGCGGCAGGAGATACACCTTTTTGGCGGCAGAGTTCTAAAAATCGGTCGTAAAACATAGCAGCCCTCCGAAGAAAATTAGAAAAATTAGAAAAAACTATTTACATCTAAATCTAATAGTAGTATAATGATACACAGAGAACAGTATATCATACATAAATAATACTACTATATCAGTAAAAAATCAACAAGCGAGGTACAAAACGATGAAAGACTTCAACCTGAAAATCTCCGAGATCAAGAAGGCAGAGCGGTTCGCAGCAAAGGAATCTGGCAAGACCTGCTTCCTTGCAGCTATGAGCTATTCCGGCGCTGATGTGTTCGGTTGGCAGGATGTGCTCTGCGAGATGGACAGCGCCGAGAGCGGCGAGTATGTCAGCACCGTTCATCTTTGCGTTTACATGAACGACCGCCGCCGGTCTTATGTGGCCCGCGTAATGCCCACTGTTTGATGATGAAAGGATGGCTGAACATGAACGCACTTTCTATCAACATCCCCGCCAACTTTGTTGCAGACTGCAATAACACCTTAGCGCGGTACTACGCCGCCCAGACCGATACCGAGCGCCGGGCGGTTCTTGACCGTCAGACTGTTGACGGCCTGTGGTGGGCAATCAAGTTCGTCAGCAAGCTCTGCACCCCCTGCATGAGCGACAGGGAGCTGAAGCACGCAATCCGTCTCACTCACTTCCGTGGCTCTGTATGCCCGGAGTTTAAGGCTTGAAAGGGAAATCTATTGACCCGCCTGATGATGGCTGCCCGGCAGCAGCCGAAACCATTCCGGTGACTTCACCGAGATGGTCGCGGGAACCACCGCACAACACAATATTTTTTTGGAGGTACGAAATATGTCTGCAAACGTTGAAACGATGTTCTATGTCCGGGAGAAGCCTTGGCACGGTCTGGGAACCATGGTGCAGGAAGCACCCACCAGCGCAGAGGCGCTGAAGCTGGCCGGTCTGGACTGGACGGTTGAGGCCCGCGATATGTGGCTGAACGGCGGTTATGAGCCGATTCCCGGCTACAAGGCGAATGTCCGCAGCTCTGACAACAAGGTGCTGGGTGTGGTCAGTGACAAGTACCGCATTGTGCAGAACGCGGATGCATTTGCCTTCACGGATGCCCTGATTGGTGGTGATGTCCACTACGAGACGGCTGGCAGCCTGCTGGACGGCAAGAAGATCTGGCTGCTGGCAAAGCTGCCCGATTCCGAAATCTGCGGAGATAAGACAGAGCCGTATGTCTGCTTCTCCAACACCCATGACGGCTCCGGCGCTGTCCGCGTCTGCATGACCCCTGTTCGGGTGGTCTGCAATAACACCCTGAACATCGCCCTGAACACGGCACAGCGGGCGTGGAGCGTGCGCCATGTGGGCGATATCAGCACCAAGCTGGTGGAAGCGCAGCAGTGCCTTGAGATGGCCGGAAAGTACATGGACGCTCTGGCTGAGCGTGCAGATCAGATGGCAAACACCACCGTATCTGACGAGCGCCTGCGGAAGATCCTTGACGAGCTGTTCCCGGAAGCGGATGACATGAGCAACATCCAGAAGCGCCATGTGCAGGAGATGAAGGACGGCTACATGGTCTGTGTGATGGCCCCCGACCTTGCAAAGTTCCGCAATACCGCATGGGGCGCGGCGCAAGCGGCGAGGGCGGCTATATCGATTCTGTTTCCGGTGCATTCCAG
>OIWN01000406.1_pt1 | contig 40461 bp, 41 predicted proteins | sample 1587591 | NCBI WGS metagenome assembly OIWN01 (sample SAMEA3888901, study PRJEB22519) | human gut metagenome | biome: human gut; feature: human-associated habitat; material: faeces | place: Denmark | collected 2010 | reverse complement strand
GCCGGCGGAGCACCAGCCGCTGCCACCGCAGCCGCTGCTCCGCCGGCCACCCCTCCGCCTGCGAGGGACACGGGATGGCCGCCTCCACCGTCACGTCGCCGTGCAGCTGCCGCAGCGCCAGCGCCAGCTCGCAGAAATACAGGTCGCACCCTTGGGCCATGCCGCAGATGAAGTGGCGATAGCCCCGCTCATAGGCCGCCTCCATCTCGTTCCACAGCCGCTCCTTCAGCGCAAGACACCGGCGATCTCCCTCATCGTCGCCCCACGGCAGCTTACCGGGCCGATGGCCGGAAAAACAGCAGCTGATCGGTCTGGCTCGCATGGCGCTCCCTCCTTCCCCCTTTGGTTTCCGTTTCATTATAGAACATATTTTCTATTTTGTAAAGCCCAAAAAACCGGAGGACAGCTCCCGCCGCCCTCCGTCATTTCACTTCTGTTCCTCGTACAGGGCCTCCAGCACACGGGCATAGAGATGCTCCGGGTCCTTGCGAAACCGCTCCGCCAGATCCTTGGCCATCTCCTCCGTGGCCACCATCAGCTCCAGCTGCATCAGGCTGTCCACATCGTCGCTGAGCTTCAATTCCACGGTGTAGGTGCCGTTTTCCCGCGGGATGGCCTTCCCCTGCACCTGCGCCTGCCGCAGCAGCTCCTTGTTGTATTCCTCGATGTTCCTGTCCGTCCGCAGCCGCACGGAATAGGGCAGGCTGGACTCGCAGATGGCGCTGTTTTTCAGTCCCTTGGGGGTGATGGCGTACCGCCCCTCCTCCGTCAGGCGCAGATGCTCCGTCTGCACCAGATCGTTCAGACACTCCGAAAAATCGAAATAGTCAATGCCGTCGTCGCACATGGTCAGCTCCTGCATCCCCTCCAGCGGCAGCGGCTCCGACACACGGGCGGCAATGTACAAAATGAGAAACTTGATCTCCAGCTTGTCACGGATAAATCCGACTCCCATTGGATCACGTCCTTTCGGCTTTTCTATACACCCCTATTATAATGAAAAATTTCCGATTTGTACAGAGGTTTTTCCCCTCCTCGCCTGCATTTCCCGCACCCCGCCGGGCCGGACGCATAGACTGGATTGAAAGGGCGATGCCCTTGAGTACTTAAATAGGAGGTTTTTCTATGCCTGAAAACGGTATGCCCGGCCCGGTCTGCGATCTGAGCAGCGTGCGTGAGGCCGTCTGCATCCATACCCATAAGATCTTCGACTCCTGCCGTGACAAGGACTGCGTGGAGGATCTGCGCTTTTACCCCACGGCATCGGCTCAGGAGGTTCTGTCGGCCTGCCAGATGGTGCGGGGCGGCACGGCGGAGCTGCTCTACGTCTATACCGACGTGGAGCCCGTCACCTTCAACCGGGGGTTCTACTCCATCGATATGCGGTTTTTCTACCGGGTCACTCTCCAGGTCGGCACCGGTACTCCCCGCTGTACCGAGGCGGAGGGCCTGTGCGTCTTTGACAAGCGGGTCATTCTCTTCGGCAGCGAGGGCAGCGCCAAAATTTTCTCCTCCGACACGGTGCTGGACGATCTGGATATCCCCGGCTGCCGCCGCAGCAACCTGCCCACGGCGGTGGTGGAGGCGGTGGACCCCATCGTGCTGGACGCCCGTGCCGAGGACCGCTGCAAGCCCTGCCGCTGCGACTGCGGCCTGACGGAGATCCCCGCCTTCATCGCCCAGAGCTTCGACCAGCCCCTGCTCTTTGACGACAACGGCGGCCGTCGGTATTATGTCACCTTAGGACAGTTCTCTCTGGTGCGGCTGGAACGGGACACCCAGCTGCTGATCCCGGTGTATGACTACTGCATCCCCCAGACGGAGTGCAGCGGCGGCGATCAGGAGGACCCCTGCGGCCTGTTCCGCAGCGTGGCCTTCCCGGTCAACGAGTTCTTCCCGCCCAACACCGTGGAGATGCCCAAGGACTACGCCAGCACCCGCAGCTACTGCGCCTGCCACTGATCCTTCCCCCTTTCCGTTGCCCCATTTTCCGTAAGCGCACTGCTCCATCCCAACGGCAAGACCCATCCGGCATAAAAGGCCCCGGACACCCATGGGTGTCCGGGGCCTTATCTCACGCTTTGCGGCATCCGCTGCCCGCAGGCGGCAAGAGCTTCATTTTCCGGTGAAGGCGGTTTTCACCACCACGTTCTCCGGACCCAGCCACTCCCGGCACTCCTGCACGAAGGCCGGGTGGTTCAGGCACTTGGCCCCCAACAGCTTGCCGCTGTCCGCCAGCCGGATCTTCAGTGGCGTGTCCCCCTCGAACATGGTCATCACCAGCTTGATATGCTGGAACGCCGGGCTGTCCATGCCGGGGACCCGCAGATAAATGGTGGCGTTCTCCTGTGCCGGACGGCGGTTCTCCCGCCGGGACGGCAGCCCCTCCTTCAGGGGATAAACGCTGTCGCACATGATCTGCGGCGGCTTCTCGTCCCGGACGGAGAGCTTCCCCTGCACCAGCACCGGGCTGTTCACCTGCATATAGCTGCCGCAGCGCTCAATGGTGCGGCTGAAGCACAGCAGCTCGATGGATGCCGCCTCATCCTCCACCGTCACGTAGGCCATGAGGGCGTTGTTGCGGGTGGTGCGGGTGCGGCTGGCGGTGACGATGCCCGCAATGGTGATGCTCTGGCCGTCGGCGAACCGGACAGGCCCGTCCTCGGCGGAAAAGTCCTCCAGAATGGTGTGGATAGGCACCGCTCCCGCCTGCCGGGCCAGTGCCCGGTAATCCGCCATGGGGTGGCCGCTGAGATAAAGGCCCGTAGTCTCCTTCTCCATGAACATCCGCTCGGCGGCGGTGAACTCCGGAATGTCCGGCAGGGGCGTCTCCGCCGGCGGGGCGTCCTCCCCCGCCGCCATACCGAACAGATCCAGCTGGCCCTCCACGTTCCGCTTGCGGCTGGCGGCGATGCCGTCCAGCACCTGGCCGAAGACCTCCATCAGCTGGGAGCGCTTACAGCCCATGCGGTCAAAGGCGCCGGACTTGATAAGGCTCTCCAGCACCCGCCGGTTCAGGTCATGGTCGAACATGCGGTCGCAGAAGTCCATAAAGTCTGTAAAGGGTCCACCCTTGCTCCGTTCTTCCAGCAGGCTGTTGATGACGCTCCGGCCCACACCCTTCAGGGCCACCAGGCCGAAGCGGATGCCCCCCTCGGAGACGGTGAAGTCCGCCTCCGACTCGTTGATGTCCGGGGGCAGCAGGCTGATGTGCCACTCCTTGCACTCGGCGATATACTCCGCCACCTTGTCGCTGGAGTCCAGCACCGAGGTGAGCAAGGCGGCCATGTACTCCTTGGGGTGGTGGCACTTGAACCAGGCCGTCTGATAGGCCACCACGGCGTAGCACACCGCGTGGGCCTTGTTGAAGGCGTAGTTGGCAAAGTCGTAGATCTCGTCGTAGATGCTCTGGGCCACCGCCTCGGGGATGCCGTTGGCGGCGCAGCCGGCGATGCTCCGCGCCGGGTCCCCGTGGAGGAAGGTCTCCCGCTCCCGCTCAATGTCCTTCACCTTTTTCTTGGACATGGCCCGGCGCACCATGTCCGCCTGGCCCAGGGAGTAGCCGCCCAGCTGCTGGAAGATCTGGATCACCTGCTCCTGATACACGATGCAGCCGTAGGTGTTGGACAGGATGGGCACCAGAGCGGGGTGCTTGTAGGTGACCTTCTCCGGGTTGTGCTTGCAGGCGATGAACCGGGGGATGGACTCCATGGGGCCCGGACGGTAAAGCGCGATGATGGCGGTGATATCCTCGATGCTCTGGGGCTTCAGGCCGATGCACACCCCGGTCATGCCGGCGGACTCCATCTGGAACACGCCGGAAGTACGCCCCTCAGAGAGCATCTGGAAGGTGGCCGGGTCATCCTCCGGGATCTGGCTGGTGTGGAAGTCCGGGTGGCTGCGCCGGACCAGCCGGGCCGCGTCGTCCAGCACCGTCAGGTTCCGCAGGCCCAGGAAGTCCATCTTCAGCAGGCCCAGCTCCTCCAGGGTGGTCATGATGTACTGCGTGACTACCAGGTCGTCGTTTTTGGCCAGGGGGACATAATCGCTCACCGGCCGGCTGGTGATGACCACCCCGGCGGCGTGTGTGGAGGTGTTCCGGGGCATGCCCTCGATGGCCCTGGCGGTGTCGATGAGCTTTTTCACCTGAGGGCTACCGTCGTAGGACTCCTTGAGCTGCTTGGACAGCTTCAGGGCGTCCTCCAGGGTGATATGCAGGGCCCCCGGCCCGCTGGGGATCTGCTTGGCGATCACATCCACGTCGGCGTAGGGCATGTTCAGCACCCGGCCCACGTCCCGCACCGCCGCCCGGGCGGCCATGGTGCCGAAAGTGACGATCTGGGCCACGTGGTCCGCCCCGTACTTTTGGGCCACGTAGTCGATGACCTCCTGCCGGCGGCGGATGCAGAAGTCGATATCGATATCGGGCATGGTGACCCGCTCCGGGTTCAGGAAGCGCTCGAAGTACAGGCTGTACTTCACGGGGTCCAGGTCGGTGATGTTCAGGCAGTAGGACACCATGGACCCCGCCGCCGAGCCCCGCCCCGGCCCCACGGGGATGCCGTGGCCCTTGGCGTAGGCGATGAAGTCGGAGACGATGAGGAAGTAGTCCACAAAGCCCATCTTGCGGATCATGTCCATCTCATAGCGCAGCTTGTCCAGATACTCCTGGGGCTGGGAGGGGTAGCGCCAGCGGAAGCCGTCCATGCACAGCTTCTCGAAGTAGGCGTCCCCATCGGTCCACCCCTCGGGCAGCTGGAAGTGGGGCAGGTGGTACTTGCCGAACTCGAACTCCACGTTGCACAGCTGGGCGATCTTCACGGTGTTCTCCAGGGCCTCCGGGTAATTGGGAAAGAGGGCGGCCATCTCCGCCTCGGTCTTCACGTAGAACTCCTCGGTCTCGAACTTCATCCGGTTTGGGTCATCCACCGTCTTGCCCATCTGGATGCACATGAGGATGTCCTGCATCTCCGCGTCCTCTTTCCGCAGATAGTGGGCGTCGTTGGTGGCCACCAGGGGGATGCCCGTCTCCTCGTGCAGCCGGATCAGCCCCCCGTTCACCTGGCGCTGGACCGGGATGCCGTGGTCCTGGAGCTCCAGATAGTAGCCATCCGCGCCGAACAGTTCCCGCATTTCCAGGGCAACCTCTTTGGCCTTGTCATAGTCCCCTGCAGCCAGCAGCTTGGGCACCTCGCCCCCCAGGCAGGCGGAGCAGGCGATCAGGCCGCCGCAGTGCTCCCGCAGCAGGTCCAGGTCGATGCGGGGCTTGATGTAAAAGCCCTCCAGGAACGCCTGAGAGACCATGTAGGAGAGATTGCGGTAGCCCTCCTCATTCCGGCACAGCAGGACCAGGTGGTGGAAGGAGGAGTCGAACTCGTGGACCTTCTGGAACCGGGTCCGGCCCCTTGGGGCCACATAGACCTCACAGCCGATGATGGGCTTGATGCCCGCCTCCTTGCATGCCTTGTAGAAATCCACCACCCCGTACATGACCCCGTGGTCTGTGATAGCCACCGCGTCCTGTCCGATCTCCCGGACCCGCTCCACCAGCTTCTTGATGCGGCAGGCGCCATCCAGAAGGGAGAATTCCGTATGCAGATGTAAGTGGACAAAGGCCATAAGCCCCTCCTTCTTCTCCGGAAAAGACGCAAACAAATTTGGAGCAGGACCTCTTGCTGCCTCTTTTCTCTGTCGGTCAGGTCTGTTCTTCTCAAATCCTATACAGCAGGGCGGCCCCACGGAGACGCCGGTCGGGGCCGCCCCGCGGCACACATCACAAAGAGTCTCTATTTCCGAAGGACCTTCTCCAGCTGCTTTCCCTTTGCCAGCTCGTCGATCAGCTTGTCCAAATACCGGATCTTCCGCATCAGTGGGTCCTCGATCTCCTCCACCCGGACGCCGCAGACGGTCCCTGTGATCTTCCCGCAGCTGGGGTTCATCCGGGGCGCTTCCCGGAAAAAGGTCCCATAGTCTATGTCCAGGCTGAGCTGCCGCTCCAGGCCCGCCCGGTCGTATCCGGTCAGCCAGCAGATGACCTCATCCACCTCCTGCCGGGTGCGGCCCTTCCGCTCCGCTTTGGCCGTCAGCAGTGGATATATCTTCGACAGCTTCATGGCGAATACTTTTTCCTGTTCCATATCATCCCTCCGCCGCCTTTTTCAAGGGTCTCCCCTGCCAGATGGCATATCGTCCAAAGGCCTCCATTTATTCCCCGCGGCTCCTCCGCTTTGCTATCATGCCCGCTGTGATCTGACACAGCCGGGTAAACAGGTATCCCAGGGCCGCGCCGATAAAGTTCAGGATGGAGTCGTCCACATCTGCCGCGCCGGTGGCGGTCACCCACTGGATGTACTCCACGCCGCAGGACACCAGCGCGGCCAGGGGCAGAAAGGTCCAGAAGTGGCGCATAGGCCGGAACATCACCGGCATCAGCACCCCCAGCGGCACCAAAATCACCACATTGCCCAGCAGATTGGTCACGCTGACAAAGCTGCCCGTCCGCCGGTAGTAGATGATATAGTTTCGGATGGTGTGGAAGGGCTCCAGATTCACAGCCCCGCCATAGCCCCGGTCCAGGTGGAACAGCCCGCCGAAAAACAGCAGCACCGACAGGATGCACAGGTAGTAGAGCAGCAGGACCCACAGGGCCCCCGTGCGGTAACGCCGCCGCTGCTCTCCCCGCAGCTTCCTCAGACGCAGCAGCACCCCGGTCCCTGCCAGCAGCACGGTCAGGATGGGGATCGCCATCTGCACCGGGAGCGAGAGCCTGTCCCCCAGGATCAGCCAGAACAGGTTGACGGCTCCGGCGGTCAGATAACAAATCAAGGTCATAGATCTCTCCCGTGGTATCAGATAGTTTTGCCGGGCCCCGCCCCCTCGCCCCGGGCCTGCCCCAGCTCCACCAGCTTACGCAGCCGATGGTTCAGGGCCGACTTGGTCGCCGGCGGGTCACACAGGGCCGCCAGCTCCGCCAGAGTATCCTCCGGGTGCTCCAGACGCAGTCGGGCCGTCTCCCGCAGCTTGTCCGGCAGGCCCTCCAGCTGCCCGGACTGCTCCAGGCTCCGGATCGCCTCCAGCTGGACCTGGGCCGCCTCCACCGCCTTGTCCAGGTTGGCCGCGTCACAGTTCACCCGCCGGTTCACGCTGCCCCGCAGGTTCTTCTCCAGCTTGGCGTTCATGATCTCCATGGCGGCCAGGGGCGCGCCGATGGCGGTAAGGAAGTCCTCGATGCGCTCACTCTGCTTGAAATAGGCGATATAGTTGGCCTTCCGGGTGGCCTCCTTGGGCTGGAAGCCCGCCTCCCGCATCAGGGCGGGCACCTCCCGGCTCACGTTGTAGTGGGAGGTGGACAGCTCCAGGTGATAGGCCTTCCGGGGATCGGTGACCGACCCCCCCGCCAGGAACGCCCCCCGGAGGAAGGCAGCCCGGCAGCAGGGCTCCTCCAGCACGGCGAAGTTCACGTGGTTTGCCAGACTGCCCGCATCCATCCCGAAGGTCCCGCTCACTGCTGCCAGCTTGGCAGGGTCCGTGATGCCGAAGCTGTACTTCCCCTCCCCATCAGGCAGACGGTCAAAGGAGAGGCGGAACGCCTTGCGGAACAGGATAGGGAGCCGCTGGGCAAATGCCTCGTTCTCCGTGATGATGCGGATCTCCCGCCCGGAAAAGGTGTTGCAGTAAAGCAGAACGCCGTATGCCTCCGCCTGGGTGCAGCATTTCCGGTTCAGCGCCGTCCGGCACAGCTCCCCCTTGGTCTCTCCTGCAAAGGACATGGTCTCACTCCTCAATGATGTACCGCTGTTCGCCCCGGAAGATGCGCACCGCCCGCCGGCGGTACACGTCCAGCACCGCCGCCGCCAGCCGGTCCGGGTCGTGGCGGGCATAGTCGCCCCCCTCCGAGGCCACCGGATACTCCTCCAGCTCCAGCCCCATGGCCCGGATGCGCTCCCGGTCCACCAGGATGGGGGCGGCGTCTTCTTCCCGGTACTTCTCCACCAGGCCGGGACGCACCGGCGCCGAGTTGGCCAGGCACAGGTCCACCAGCCCCGGCGCCCCGTGGGACAGCAGGGCGTCCACATGGTCGGCGGCGGTGTACCCCTCTGTCTCCCCCTCCTGGGTCATGATGTTGCACACATAGATCTTCAGCGCCTCGGAGCGGCAGATGGCCTCCACCACCCCCTCCACCAGCAGGTTGGGGATGACGCTGGTGTACAGGCTGCCCGGTCCCATCAGGATCAGGTCCGCCTCCCGAATGGCCTGGAGGGCGGCCGGGAGGGCGGCGGGCCGCTCCGGGAGCAGTGCCACATGGGCGATGCGGCAGTCCTGCTCTTTCTTAAAGGAACTGATCTTGGACTCCCCCACCACCCGGGCCCCGTTCTCAAAGACGGCCTCCAGCTGCACATCGGCGCTGGTCACGGGAAGGATGCGCCCGGTGATGGCCAGCACCTGGCTCATCTGAGCCACCGCCTCCTCAAAGGAGCCGGTCACCCCGTTGAGGGCGGCCAGGATCAGGTTCCCGAAGGACTGTCCAGCCAGGGAGCCCTCCTGAAAGCGGTAGGTGAGCAGCCGCTCCATGATCGGCTCCACGTTGGCCAGGGACTCCATGCAGTGGCGGATATCCCCGGGGGGCGGCATGCCGATGTCCCGGCGCAGCACGCCGGAGCCGCCCCCGTCGTCGGCCACAGTGACCACCGCCGTCAGGTTTTTGGTGTATTTTTTCAGTCCCCGCAGCATGGTGGACAGCCCTGTCCCCCCGCCGATGGCGGTGATCTTGGGGCCGCGCTCCCACTGGTGCAGATTTGGAATGGTGTCCGGCATAGCGGGACCTCCCTTCAAGTTTGCTCTGTCCGCTCCTTACGTCCTGCCCAGGTCCCGGTGGCTCTCCGTCACCGGGTAACCCCTGCCCCGGATATAGGCCGCCAGCGCATGGGCAATGGCCACCGAGCGGTGGTGTCCGCCGGTGCAGCCCACCGCCACCACCAGCGCCGTCTTCCCCTCCTCCACATATTTGGGGAGGAGAAAGCCCACCAGGTCCTGAAGCTTTTCCAGGAACTCCCCGGCCGCTCCGCCGGAAAACACGTAGTCCCTTACCCCGTCGTCCAGGCCGGTGCGGGGGCGCAGCTCCTGAACATAGTAGGGGTTGGGCAGGAAGCGCACGTCAAAGACCAGATCCGCCTCTCGGGGCAGTCCGTGCTTGAAGCCGAAGGAGGTGACGCTCACCGTCATAGCCCCCTCCTGGCTCCCCCGTCCGAAGAGTCGGAGCAGCTCGCCCCGCAGCTTGGCGGTGGACAGGTCGGAGGTGTCCACCACGAACTCCGCCCGCTCCCGCAGGGGGGCCAGCATCCGCCGCTCCAGGGCGATGGCCCCCTCCAGGGAGTCGCATTCCTCCGCCAGGGGGTGGCTGCGGCGGGTCTCCTTATACCGCTTGATGATCACGTCGTCCGAGGCGTCCATATACAGGATGCGGTAGGGGCACTTCATCCCCTTCAGCGCCTCCAGGGACTGGAACAGGGCGCTGAAATTGGTGCCGGAGCGCACGTCTGTGACCAGTACCACCCGGTCGTACTCCCCCGTCCCGGCCATACCCAGCTCAGCAAATTTGGGGATGAGGGGGGCGGGCAGATTGTCCACACAGAAAAAGCCCATGTCCTCCATGAAGGAGGCCGCCTTGCTCTTCCCCGCCCCGGACAGGCCGGAAATGATGATAAATTCCATGGCTGTACACCTCTTATCTCTCTCTGCCGTCCGCCCCGGACAGCTCCCGGCAGATCAGCGCCCGGGACAGGTACATGGCCCTCAGCCGCCGCTCCAGCAGGGTGTGGCGGGCGGTGCCCCGCGGAAATTTCTTCCGGGCCGCCTCACACTTATGGATGATGGACTGGACGGCCGTCAGCGCCTCGTCCAGCTCCTCTCTCGTATATCCGTCCATCTTACCCCAGCACCCGGATCTCCAGCTCCAGCTCCACGCCGGTCTGGCGCAGCACCTCCTGCCGCACCTGGTCCGCCAGCTCCAGGACATCGGCGCAGGTGGCGCCCCCCCGGTTGATGAGGAAGCCCGCGTGCTTCTCCGACACCTGGGCGCCCCCCACCGCCCTGCCCTTCAGGCCGCACTGGTCGATGAGGGCGGCGGCGAAGTGCCCCTGGGGGCGCTTGAAGGTGGAGCCGGCGCTGGGATATTCCAGAGGCTGCTTCTCTCTCCGCCGCTGGGCAAAGTCTGCCATCCGCCCGGCGATCTCCTCCCGGTTTCCCTCCGGCAGGGCGAATACCGCCCGGCAGATCAGCAGGTCCCCCTCTGAAAACCGGCTGTGCCGGTAGCTCAGGCCGCAGTCGGCCCCGGAGAGCAGCCGCTGGGTCCCGTCCCGTTCCAGCGCGGTGACCTGGAGGAGCACCTGGGCGGTCTCCCCGCCGTAGGCCCCTGCGTTCATCGTCACCCCGCCGCCCACGCTCCCCGGGATGCCCTGGGCGAACTCCAGGCCGGTGAGGCCCTGATCCAGCGCGGCCTTGGAGAGCCGGGACAGCAGCGCGGCCCCTCCCGCCTCCAGCCGCCCCTTCTCCCCCGGCCGTTCCGGGGGGAGGGCCCGTATTTCCTCCAGCGCCCCGGCCGGCTTGACCACAAAGCCCTCATATCCCCGGTCCGCCACCAGCAGATTGGAGCCGTTCCCCAGGAAAAATGGCGGGATCTCCAGCGTCCAGGCCGCCTGAAGGGTCTCCCGGGCCTCCTCCTCCGTCCTGGGCAGGGCCATCAGTCGGGCCGGGCCGCCGATGCGGAAGGAGGTGTGTCGGGCCATAGGCTCCTCTTCCCGCAGCTCCAGCCCGGGACAGCGTCGGGTCAGCTCTGTGCGCAGCAGTTCAAAACGATCCATAGGGTCCTCCCGTCCAATCAGAATGAGGTCGCGCGGAGACTTATTTTATTATTATAGCAAATCTCTCCGGAAAATAGAATACCCCAAAACATCTGTTCTTTTGGTCAGAAGCGCCAGCGGGAGATCCGCAGGGCTGAACGGGGACCCTGACCCGCCTCTGCACGGGGTGTGCCGCAGCTTCCACGCCCCCATGCATGGCCCGATGTCCCCATCAGGCCGCACACATCGGCCATCAGCACAGGTGTATGGGACCGCCCTTCCGTTTTTTTCCCGTTTTCTCTTGCAATCCTCTGTCTGCTGTGTTATCCTACGGGTGGAGTATGATTTTCATCTCCCATCTGATCTAAAAAGGAGGAAAGGTAAGTGGACGCTTACGGCCGAAGTCTCAAATCGGACAGCGACAGTTCTCTCCCGGGCCCCCTTGCCTTTTCTCCGGCATAGGGAGCTCTGCACAGCGCCCCCTGCCGCCTGGCTTCCGCACAGGCGGAGGTCTGTTATGCGCCCCGCCGGGGCCCTTCCGCTGTGCTATGCGCCCGCTGAGAATGTCGCCGCACAGGTCTTTCCCGTCTCCGGGGGGCCGGTGCGGCTTTGTCTGTCCCATTGGAGGCTTCCTGACAAAAAGGAGGTTGCCAATGCAGAACAAGAAATGTTTGGAGCGCTGCCTGGAGCTGATCCGGGACAAGCGCTACCGTGAGCTCTCTGCCATTCTGGCGGAGCAGAACCCGGTGGATCTGGCCGATCTTCTGGAGGGCCTGCCCCAGGAACAGGGCGCGCTGGCCTTCCGCACGCTGCCCAAGGAGCAGGCGGCGGAGGTCTTTTCCAATCTCCCCCCTGACACCCAGCAGATGATCGTCGTCTCCCTCCCCGACCGGGAGCTGGCCGGCATCCTGGAGGAGCTGGCCATGGACGACACGGTGGATCTGCTGGAGGAGCTGCCCGCCGGCGTGGTCAAGCGGGTGCTGAAAAACGCCCGGCCCGAGACCCGCAGGCTCATCAACCAGTTCCTCAAATATCCGGAGCAGTCGGTGGGCAGCATCATGACCGCGGAATTCATCGACCTGAAAGGGACCATGACCGCGGCCGAGGCCATCCGCCGGATCCGCCGCCTGGGGGGAGACTGCGAATCCATCTACACCTGCTATGTCACCGACGGCCACCGGGTGCTGGACGGTGTAGTCACCCTGCGGGAGCTGCTGCTGGCCCCCGACAACGCCCCCGTCCGGACGCTGATGGAGCCCAACGTGATCACCGTCCGCACCACCGACGACCAGGAACTGGCCGTCCGGGCCCTGATGCGGTACGACTTTCTCTCCCTGCCGGTGGTGGACCAGGAGGACCGGCTGGTCGGGGTGGTCACGGTGGACGACGTGATGGATGTGATGGAGGAGGAGGCCACCGAGGACTTTCAGCGCATGGCTGCTATGGCCCCCTCGGAAAAGTCCTATCTCAAGACCGGCGTGTTCGCCCTGGCCAAAAACCGCATCCTGTGGCTGCTGGTGCTGATGATCTCCGGCATGATCACCGGCGGCATCCTGGGTCGCTATGAAGCCGCCTTCTCGGTGATGCCCCTGCTGGTCACCTTTATCCCCATGCTCACCGACACCGGCGGGAACGCCGGCAGCCAGAGCAGCACCCTGGTCATCCGCGGCATGGCGGTGGGGGACATCGCCCTGTCCGACTTCCCCAAGGTGCTCTGGAAGGAGCTGAGGGTCAGCCTGCTGGTGGGCGCGGTCCTCTCCCTGGTCAACCTGGTCCGCCTGCTCCTCTCCTACCCGGGAAACGAGCTGGTGTGCGTCACAGTCACCCTGTCCCTGTTCGCTACGGTGGTCCTGGCCAAGACCATCGGCGGAGCTCTGCCCATGCTGGCCAAGCTGGTGCGGGCCGACCCCGCCATCATGGCCGCCCCTCTGATCACCACCATCGTGGACGCCCTTTCCCTGGTCCTCTACTTCACCATTGCCAGCCGGCTTCTCCACCTGTGAGGATACACCGCCGGAAAAGCTGGGGGGCACGGCTTGCGCCGTGCCCCCCCTTTCCCTGCTCTCCCGCCGCTCAGAATCGGTTGAGGGGGACGGAGCCGTCGTCCGTCCCCTTTTCGATGGATCTGACCTCCACATAGTAGCCGTACTGCTCATTGACCTGGACATAGGGCCGGTCCCCCACCCTGCGGCCCAGCAGGGCCTTTCCCATGGGGGACTCCTTGCTCACCAGGCCGTGGAGGGCATCCTGGCGCATGGTGGTGACGATCTGGTACACCTCTGTCTCGTCGTCCTCCTCCAGGTAGACCGTCACCCGGTCGTACAATCCCACCGTGTCCGCCCCGGAATGGTCCGCGATGACCACGGCGGTCTTGATCATGTTTTCCAGAAATCGGATGCGGCTCTCGTTCCGGTTCTTCTCCTGCTTGGCCGCCTTGTACTCAAAATTCTCGCTCAGATCACCGAAAGCCCTGGCCTCCTTCACCGCTTCCAGCAGTTTGGGCCGCAGCTGGACCCTGCGGTAGTCCAGCTCCTCCCGCATCAGCTGGAGGTCCTTCTGCGTCAGTTCGTTGTGCATGGCGCTTCTCCTCTCCGCCCCGTCCCGGGGCCCTTTTCTTTTGGCCCTATTGTACCAGACCCCGGCCCGGTTGGCAACGGCCTGCACCAGCTCTCTTTGCTCTCGTGTGTGCGCATGTGATCTTTACAGCATATAGGCATTGTCTTATAGGGGGGAGTGTGGTATGATGATAGATTGAAAGCCTGAGACGGAGGGGACCCTATGATCGACTACTTCCACCTGAATATGGACGCTGAACAGCTGCTGAATCTGTCCAGCCTGGGGCTGGCCCACCTGGGGGACGGGGTGTATGAGCTGATGGTACGCTCCTGGCTCTGTCTCCACGGCAAGGCCACCGCCCGCAACCTGCACCGGGCCACAGTGGGCTATGTGGCCGCGCCGGCCCAGGCCCGGCGGGCAGAGCGCATCCTCCCCCTGCTCACCCAGGAGGAGGCGGATGTCTTCCGCCGGGGCCGAAACACCGCCCCCCACTCTGTCCCCAAGGGGGCCAGCCGTGGGGAGTATCAGACTGCCACCGCCCTGGAGGCCCTGTTCGGCTGGCTCTATCTCCAGGGCCGGACCGACCGGCTCAACCAGCTCTTCTCCACCATGATGGAGGGGGAGCTGTGACCCGCCCAACCTGTGACATAAATGAGGTGATCCCATGCCTTTGGACGCGCTGTGCCTGAGCGGAGTGGTCCATGAACTGCAGAACGCCCTCTCCGGGGCAAAAATCGACAAGATCTATCAGCCAGGCCGGGACGAGGTGGTCCTGGCCCTGCGGGCCCCCGCAGGCAATGTGAAGCTGCTCCTCTCCGCCAACCCCAGCCACCCCCGGGCCCATCTCACCCAGATCTCCCGGGAGAACCCGGACAAGCCCCCCATGTTCTGCATGCTGCTGCGCAAGCACCTGTCCGGCGCCCGCCTGCTGGAGCTGGTCCAGCCACCCATGGAGCGGGTGGTGGACCTGCGGCTGGAGGCCCTGGACGAGCTGGGGGACCGGGTGGAGCGCCGCCTGGTGCTGGAGGCCATGGGCCGCCACTCCAACCTGATCCTGCTGGACGGGGAGGGCCGGATCATGGACTGCCTGCGGCGGGTGGACAGCGACATGTCCGCCCGGCGGCAGGTGCTGCCCGGCCTGTTCTACCGCCTCCCCCCCGCCCAGGAGAAGCTGGACCCCTCCTCCCTGGACCGCGCCGCCCTGGAGTCCGCCCTGGCCGCCGCACCGGAGGAGAGCCAGGCGGACAAGTGGCTGCTGGACACCTTCGGCGGCCTCTCCCCCCTCATCTGCCGTGAGCTGGCTTTCCGGGCGGGGGGAGCCACCGACGCGCGGCTGCATCAGATGGGGGAAGGGGGCCGGTCTCGGCTTCTGGATGAGCTGGAAGGGCTCCTGCGTTCTGTGCAGGAAAACAGCTTTACACCTGTCATGCTGGAAAAGGAGGGGCATCCCTCCGACTTCACCTTTCAGCCCATCAGCCAGTACGGCCCCGCCGTCTCCTGCGTCCCCTTCCCCTCCTTCTCCGCCCTTCTGGACCGCTTTTACGAGCAGCGGGAGAACCAGGAGCGGGTGCGCCAGCGGGGCCAGGACCTGATCCGCTCCGTGACCAACGCCCGGGACCGCGCCGCCCGCAAGATCGGCCTTCAGGAGCAGGAGCTGGCCGCCACCCGGGACCGGGAGCGGCTGCGCCAGTTCGGGGACATCATCACCTCCAATCTCCATGCCATGGAGAAGGGGATGTCCCGGCTGACGGCAGCCGACTTCTATGACCCGGAGTGCCCTCAGATCCACATCCCCCTGGACCCCCTCCTCACCCCTCAGCAGAACGCCGCCAAGTACTATAAGGAGTACAACAAGGCAAAAACAGCGGAAAGTATTTTAACTTTACAGCTAGAGAAAGGCCGGCGGGACCTGGACTACCTGAACAGCGTGCTGGAGGCCATCGCTCTGGCGGAGGGAGAGCGGGACCTCCAGGAGATCCGCCAGGAGCTCACCGACACCGGATATCTCCGCCGCCCCTCCAAAGCCAGAGACCGGGGCAAGCGGGTGGCCTCGAAGCCCATGGAGTTCCGCTCCTCCTCCGGCCTGCGTATCTCCGTGGGCAAAAACAACACCCAGAACGACCTGCTCACTACCAAGCAGGCTTTCAAGAGCGACCTGTGGTTCCACACCCAGAAGATCCACGGCTCCCACGTCATCCTGTGGACCGAGGGGGGGCAGCCCGACCTGACCAGCATCCAGGAGGCTGCCCAGCTGGCCGCCTGGTTCTCCCAGGGCCGGGAGAGCGGCAAAGTGGCGGTAGACTATACCCCGGTAAAATATGTGAAAAAGCCGGGGGGCGCCCGGCCCGGCATGGTGGTCTACACCACCTATGAGACCGCCTATGTCGCCCCAGATGGGGAGCTGGCCCGGCGGCTGCGGGTAAAATAGAGATCCCTTTAATCAGGGGGAGCGTCCCGCCGGGCGTTCCCCCTCCCCCATCTGTGGGCCGGGGCATCCAGAGAGGGCTTCCACCCTGGAACACAAATTGTGATCGGGTGTGAAAAGGAGGATGCGCCCAGGGACAGTTCTGAGACAAAATAATTTCAAATCAGCCATGCGCGGGACGACCGGCTGCGGTCCATACCAGACCGTTTATGCTTTTCCCCTTGAAAAATAGAGACAAGCAGATCGTCCCCTTTCTGAGAAAGCAGGAGAAAACAAAATGAATTCCCACAGCGATCACACATTGCATTTTGAAGCGGTAAACAGCAGGAACCGAGCGGAGGTCGAACATCTGGAGGTCTTTGCGGAACAGTCCGGCTTCATCGAAAGCGTGACACAGTGCCTTCAGGAGGCCGACAAATTGGAGTTGTGGAGGCCCGTCGGCATTTATGACCGCAGTATGCTGATCGGTTTTGCCATGTACGGTTATTTTCCGGAACCTGCCCCGGGGCAGGTGTGGCTGGACCGGCTGCTGATCGATAAAAAGTATCAGGGCAAAGGGTACGGAAAGCGGGTCGTGCTTGCCCTGCTTGACAGGCTCCGAACAGAATATTCCTGTGATACCATATATCTCAGTGTGTATGAGACCAACTCCCACGCGATCCATCTCTATCAGCAGATCGGTTTTCACTTCAATGGAGAGTACGATACCAACGGGGAGCATGTCATGGTATATGCTTTTTAACCTATTGTGCCGTCCGCGTTATAATACAGGGCCGTATTCCCTCAGTGTACAGAGCATCAAACAGCGATCGGCACCGGTTATCAGTCTATTGGCCGGAGAAATAGCGGGCCGGGCAGCCAACAAATGGCTGCCCGGCCCGCTTATCCTTCTTCTCTCAGGTCCAGGAGGACTCTTCGGTCTCGGACCGCTTGGCCCGGGACATCAGTTCTGTGACCACGGCGTGGACATCCCGCCCCTCGTAGAGCACCTCGTAGGCGGCCTGGGCGATGGGCATCTCGATGCCCGCCTTCTGGGCCAGGGTGCGGGCGGTGACAGCGGCGTAGTAGCCCTCCACCACGGCGCCGATCTCCTTCACCGCCTCTTTGGGCTCCACCCCTTTGCCGATGAGGATGCCGCACCGGCGGTTCCGGGAGTGCATGGAACAGCAGGTGACGATCAGGTCCCCCACGCCGGCCAGCCCGGCAAAGGTCTCCTGTTTTCCCCCCAGGGCCACCCCCAGCCGGGCCATCTCCGCCAGCCCCCGGGTCATGAGCAGTGCCTTGGTGTTGTCCCCGCAGCCCATGCCGTCGCAGCAGCCGGCGCAGAGGGCGATGATGTTCTTCAGGGCGGCGCACAGCTCGGTGCCCACCTTGTCGGTGCTGGTGTAGACCCGGAAGCGGGGGTTCATAAACAGGTCCTGCACCTGCCGGGCCAGCTCCAGGTCCTCGCTGGCCGCCACCACGCCGGTTGGGACATGGCGGCCCACCTCCTCGGCGTGGGAGGGGCCGGAGAGCACCACCACGGGGCAGTGGCCCTGGAGCTCCTCCTCAATGACCTGGCTGAGGCGGAGGGAGGTGTCCTTCTCGATGCCCTTGGACACGGAGATCACGATGGTCCCCGGGTCGGCCAGCTGCTTCAGCTTGGCGGCAGTGGCGCGGACCGCAAAGGACGGGGTGGCCATCACCACGGCGCCGCAGCCCTTCACCGCCCCCATATCGGTGGTCAGGCCCATTGTCTCGGGCAGCGGCACCCCCTTCAGCATGGGGTTCTCCCGGGTCTCCCGCAGCACCCGGGACTCCTCCTCGGTGTAGGACCACAGGGTCACCTCATGTCCGTTTTCCAGCAGCAGCAGCGCCAGGGCCGTCCCCCAGCCTCCGCTGCCAAGGACTGTGATTTTCATGGTAATACCTCCCAAGATATGTTGTAGGGGCGGCCTGTGACCGCCCGTTGTTCAATTTTCTTGGCTGTTCGGGCGGCCGCAGGCCGCCCCTACGGGGTCATTGCTTCTTGTGCAGAGAAAACTTGTTCTCTGTCCCGGTCAGCAGACGGTGGATGTTGCCCCGGTGCATGTAGACCACCAGGCCGCCCAAGAGCAGGCCCAGCAGGGTGATGATCCAGTCCTGATAGACGAACCAGGTGGCCACCGGAAAGCTGGCTCCGGCCCACACCGATCCCAGGGAGACATATCGGGTGAGAATGGCAAGGATCAGGAATCCCCCCCACACCACCAGGGCAATGCGCCAGTCGATCATGATGGCGATGGTGCCGCCGGACAGGATGCCCTTTCCCCCCTTGAAGTGGAACATGCAGGGGAACATGTGGCCCAGCAGGCAGAACAGGCCCGCCCAGTATTTCCCATACACCACCAGGCTGTCGTTTCCGAAGGGCGGGTGACCGGCAATCCACATACCAATCAGCACGGCAATCACCGCCTTCAACACGTCGGTGAGGATGACCACCAGGGTCAGGGAACCGCCAAAGGTGCGGTAGAAATTGGTCAGTCCCGCGTTGCCAGAGCCATGGTTTCGCACATCGTCCCGCAGAATATACTTGGAGACGATGACCGCCCCGTTGAAGCAGCCGCAGAAGTAGGCAATTGCCGCGATGATGGGCAGTCCATACAAGAAATAGCCCGGAAGAGTGATCGGCATCTCTTACCCCTCCTTCTCGCCCTTCTGCCGGATGGTCAGCCGCACCGGCGTGCCCTCCAGGCCGAAGGTGGCGCGGATCTGGTTCTCCAGATACCGCTGATAGGAGAAGTGGAACAGCCGGGCGTCGTTGCAGAAGCACACAAAATGAGGGGGGCGGATGCCCACCTGGGTCATGTAGTAGATCTTCAGGCGGCGGCCCTTGTCCGTGGGGGGCTGCACCCGGGCGGTGGCATCGGCCAGCACCGAGTTGAGCATCCCGGTGGAGATGCGGGTGGCTGCCTGGTCATTCACATAGTTGATCAGCTCGAAGAGCCGGTCCACCCGCTGGCCGGTGAGAGCGGAGATGAACACGATGGGGGCGTAGGTCATATAGCTCAGGTCCCGCATCACGTCCTGGCGCATCTTGTCCATGGTCTTGCCGTCCTTCTCGATGGCATCCCACTTGTTGACCACGATGATGCAGGCCTTGCCCGCCTCGTGGGCCAGACCGGCCACCTTGGTGTCCTGCTCGGTGACCCCCTCCCGGGCGTCGATCATGATGAGGCACACGTCGCTGCGCTCGATGGCCATGGTGGCCCGCAGGACGGAGAACTTCTCGATGCGGTCATCCACCCTGGACTTCTTCCGCATCCCTGCCGTGTCGATGAACAGGTATTTGCCCCGCCCGTTCTCGAAGGGACTGTCCACCGCGTCCCGGGTGGTGCCCGCCACATCGCTGACGATGACCCGCTCCTGTCCCAGGATGCGGTTGACCAGGGAGGACTTGCCCACATTGGGCTTGCCGATGATGGCCACCTTGATGACATCGTCCTCCTCGTCCTCCTCCTCGGGGGGGAAGTACTGGAAGCAGGCGTCCAGCAGGTCGCCGGTGCCGTGGCCGTGGACGGCGGAGACGGCGATGGGGTCGCCCAGGCCCAGGTTATAGAACTCGTAGATGTCCGGGTTCTCCCGGCCCACCTGGTCCGCCTTGTTCACCGCCAGCACCACCGGCTTCCGGGCCCGGAGGAGCATGTTGGCCACCTCCTGGTCGGCTGCGGTCATGCCGGTCTTGACGTCACAGACAAAGACCACCACCGTAGCGGTCTGAATCGCGATCTCGGCCTGCTCCCGCATGAAGGAGAGGATCTGGTCGTCCGTCCCCGGCTCGATCCCGCCGGTGTCCACGATGTCGAACACCCGGTTCCTCCACTCGCACTGGGCGTACAGCCGGTCCCGGGTGACGCCGGGGGTGTCCTCCACGATGGAGAGGCGCTGGCCGCACAGCTTATTGAACAGCATGGACTTGCCCACATTGGGCCGCCCCACGATGGCGACTAAGGGCTTCATACATATCACCTCTTGATGAGTTAGGAATTAGGAATGAGGAATTAGGAGTTAGAGGATAGGAGATAGGGGCGGCCTGCGCCGGGGAGTCTGCGCGCCCCAGGCGCGCCATAATCCCTACCTCCTAATTCCTCATTCCTAATTCCCTCTCAGGGGTTGTATTGATAATATTCCGTCTCCTCCCGGGGGAGCTCCTGTCGGGGGAGGCCGGACGAGATGCCGCACATGGCGTCCAGCAGCTCATAGCCGTCCTGCTCCACGGGGATCACGGGGACACCCAGTGCCCGCTCCACATCGTCCAGGGATACGTCATCCAAAAAGACCCGCTCCCCGTGGCGGAGCATATTGGCGGGGATGAGCAGACGCTCCCCCAGCTTCTTCCCCCGCAGCTGGGCGATCAGGTCGCCCCCCGTGACCAGTCCGGCCACCACGATGGTCTCCCCGAAGAAGTCGTTGCGGATGGGGTACACCGTCCCCTCTATTTTACCACATTTTTTCCGCGCCAGCTCTACCAATTCCGTTAAAAACGGGGCGGCGGACACGCCTGTGGCAATGGAGAAGGGGACGGTCCTCTCCATCTCCTCCGCCTCCATCAGGTCCAGGCCCCGGCGGAATTCCTGGCGCAGCAGGCGGAGCATCCCCACCCCGTTGTCCAGCTGGGTGAACTCCTCGTAGTAGTCCTCCTCCGGCAGGGGCCGCCCGGCCAGCAGGTAGAACTCGTCAGAGCACCAGACCAGGGCTGTGCCGTGGGCGTCGCGGTGGGCTGCCGCAAAGGCCTCCACCTGGTCCACCACCGCCCCCGCTTCCTCCCGGGTATAGGGCCGCAGGGGATAGAGGCCCTCCCGGTACTTGGTCACCCCCACCGGCACCACCGACACGCTGTGGACGGCAGGGAACATCTCCGCCAGGTCCCTCAGGGTCCGGTCCAGGGCGGGTCCGTCATTGATCCCGGGGCAGGAGACGATCTGACAGTTCATGGTGATCTGGTGCCGGGCGAAGCGGCGCATGATCTCGATGCTCTCCCCGGCCCGGCGGTTTTTCAGCATCTCCACCCGCAGCGACCGGTCGGTGGTGTGGACGGACACGTTGATGGGGGAGATGCGCAGGTCGATGATGCGCTGCACCTCCCGCTGGGAGAGGTTGGTCAGGGTCAGGTAGTTGCCCATCAGAAAGGACAGCCGGGCGTCGTCATCCTTGAAATAGAGGCTCTCCCGCATCCCCGGCGGCATCTGGTCCACAAAGCAGAAGATGCAGTTGTTGGCACAGGAGCGGGCCCGGTCCATGAGATAGGTCTCGAACTCCAGTCCCAGGTCCTCCCCCTCCTCCTTGCGGACCCGCAGGGTGCGGCTGGCTCCATCCGGGGCCTGGAGGGTAAGCGTCAGACGGGCGTCATAGGAATAGAACTTGTAGTCCAGCACATCCAGGATCTGCTTCCCGTTGATCTCCACCAGGGTCTCTCCCGCCTGGACGCCGGCTTTGGCCGCCGGGCTCCGGGGCTCCACCCGGCGGATCATGGTCTTGCTCACAGCGCTCCCTCCTCCTCTCAAAAAGGCGTTCTTTATATTATATCGTATCCCTGCCCCTCTTTTCAAGGAAAAATCCGTTTTTTCTCGGATCTCGCCGGACATTTTTTGAGGGCGCCGCCGGGTATCCGGCGCCATCGGCCACCGGACACCTTATCTTTTTCTTGATTGTACCATACCCGCCCCCGCCGGGCAACACGTTTCCACTCTATTCTGCTCTCTCGCCGGGTATCCGGGGCACAAAAAGGATGCCTCTCCCCCGCCCTTAGTTCCGCCGCTCCGGCAGAACGCCCTCTCCCCGGCCTCCGGGGAAAAGCACCCTTTCCGCCCCGGAGTTTACAGGATGTGAAAATTATGATATGATGTTTTATGATTTTCCCTTTTCTTTCTCAAATCCGCGGCTCCGGCCGCCCTGGAGGCACCTGCGACATGCTGGACGACAAGCTCAAAGCCCTGTGGACCCGGATCTCCCCCCCGCAGAAGGCGGCCTTTTTCGGCTGTTTTCTGTCGGGCTATCTGGTCCACCTCTACGTCTTTACCAACATCATCCCCAACTCCGACGGTCTCAGCCGCATCTTCGACCCCCAGCAGATGACCGTCTCCGGCCGGTGGTTTCTCCACTTCGCCTCCTATTTCAACGGCTTCACCCAGATGCCGGCGGTCATCGGCCTCTTCTCCGTGCTCTTCCTCGCCCTGGCCGCCGCCCTGGCCGTCTCTCTGCTGGGCATCCGCAGCCGTGCCCTCTCCGCCCTGTCCGGGGCGCTGATGGCCGCCTTTCCCGCCGTGGGCTACACCTTTCTCTATCTGTTCACCGCCTCCGCCTACTGCTTCGCCATTTTTTTGGCGGTCCTCTCCGTCTCCCTGGCCAGAAGGGGCCGGTGGCACTGGCTGGCAGGCTGTCTGCTCCTGGCCTGCTCCATGGGCACCTATCAGGCCTATGTGACGGTGGCCATCGGCCTGTCCCTGCTGGTCATTTTCCGGGAGACCCTGGACCCGTCCGCCTCCTTCTCCGCCACCCTGCGCCTGGGGGTGCGGCTGATGCTGTTCCTGGCTGCGGGGGCCGTCCTCTACTACGGCATCCTGCTGGTCTTTCTTCAGGTGAAGGACCTGGAGCTGCTGTCCTATCTGGGGATGGATGCCGCCAGCTCCGGCTATCCCTTCTCCCGCCTCCCCGGGCTGCTGCTGGACACCTACAAGCAGGTGGCGGCTTTCTTCTTCCTGCCCGGTTCCGCCAACACCTTCACCTCCGGCTGGATGGCCGTGCTGGATCTGGCCGCGCTGGCGCTGGGCGGGGGCTGCTTCCTGCTGTGCATGGGGCAGGAGGGGCTCTGGCGGGCGCGCTGGCGCCCCCTGGGCGGGCTGGCCATGCTGGCCCTGCTCCCCCTGGGCATCAACTTCGGCCAGATCCTCAGCCCCTGGTCCGCCCCCACCCCCCTGATGAAATACGCCTTTGTGCTGGTCTATCTGGCGGTGGTGCTGCTGGCTGACCGGGCCCTCCCCGCCGCCGGTGCCGGCGCCTCCGTGCTCCGCCGCCGTGCGGCCCCCTGCGCCGCCCTGTGGCTGGTCCTGCTGCTGCTGTTCTCCCTGAACACCAACAACCGGCTCTACACCGCCTCCGCCCAAGCCCACCGCGCCACCCTCAGCTACGCCACCCGGCTGGCCTCCCGCATCGAGAGCTGCCCCGGCTACACCCACGGGATGCCGGTCTATCTCATCGGCTCTTTCCCCACCGACCGGGTCCACAACAGCGTGGAGGGCTTTGCCCAGGTGGACCATTACAGCGTCCCCCTGGACACCGTGGCTCCCCTGAACAAGCACATCTACTACTACCTCCGGGACTGGCTGAACCTCCCCATCGAGGAGCCCGCCGAGGCCGACCTTATGGCCATGGCGGAGCGGCCGGAATTCGCCGCCATGCCCCGCTACCCCGACGACGGCAGCGTCCAGATCATCGACGGCTGCCTGGTCGTGAAGGTGCAGGAGGAATACACCCCAAAATCCGACTTTGAGATCGCCTATGAGAACAGGAGATGAACTGTCCCATGCCCAATTCTGCTCCCACTGACTCCGGACTGCTCTCCGTGGTCCTCCCCGCCTTCAACGAGGAGGAGATGGCTCCCCGGGCAGCTGATGTCATCTCCGCCCTGCTGGAGCAGGCCCAGATCCCCCATGAGCTGATCTTTGTGGACGACGGCTCCCGGGACAGGACCTGGGCGCGCATCCAGGAGAAGAGCCGCGCCCTGCCCCAGGTCCGGGGGGTGCGCTTCTCCCGCAACTTCGGCAAGGAGGCTGCCATTTTTGCCGGCCTGGCCCAGGCCCGTGGGGCTTGCTGTGTGGTGCTGGACTGCGACCTCCAGCACCCGCCGGAAAAGATCGTGGACATGTACCGCCTGTGGCAGCAGGGCTACCAGGTCGTGGAAGGCGTCAAGGTGAGCCGTGGAAAGGAGAGCCCCCTGCACACCCTGGCGGTCCGGTGTTTCTACCGGGCCATGAGCGGGAGCACCGGGCTGGACATGTCCCGGGCCTCCGACTTCAAGCTGCTGGACCGGCGGGCGGTGGATGTGCTGCTGGCCATGCGGGAGAAAAACGCCTTCTTCCGGGCCCTGTCCTCCTGGATCGGATTTTCCACCGCTCAGGTGGAGTTCCAGGTGCGGGAGCGGGAGGCGGGCCGCTCCAAGTGGTCCCTGCGCAGCCTGTTCCGGTATGCCCTCACCAATCTGGCCGCCTTCTCCACCGCCCCCCTCCAGCTGGTCACCTTTCTGGGGGTGCTGGTGCTGATCGCCTCGGTGGTGCTCAGCGTCCACTCCCTGTGGCAGAAGTTCACCGGGCAGGCCCTGGAGGGCTTCACCACCGTCATCATCCTGATCCTGTTCATCGGCAGCATCCTCATGATCTGTCTGGGCATTATCGGCTACTATATCGCCAAGATCTATGAGGAGGTGAAAGACAGGCCCCGGTATATCCTGTCCGACACCTGCGGGGAGGCGCGCCATGCTGAAAAAGATCTTTGATCCCACCCTTTTCCGCTTCCTCCTGGTCGGGGTGGTGAACACCCTGGTGGGATATGGTGTCATGTTCGGCCTTTACAACCTGGCCGGCCTCCACCTCTGGGGAGACCCGGGCTACTGGATCTCCTCCGCCGCCAACTATCTGGTGGGCAGCGTGGTCAGCTTTTTTCTCAACAAGCACTTCACCTTCCGCAGCCGGGAGAAGGGCCCCGGCGTGGTGCTCCGCTTCGCGGCCAATATCACAGTATGCTGGCTGCTGGCCTACGGCCTGGCCAAGCCCGCCATGGGAGCCCTGCTGAGCGGCACTGCCCTCAGCCCCCAGCTTCAGGGCAACCTGACCATGCTGGCGGGCTCCGGGCTGTTCGTCCTGCTCAACTACTTCGGACAGCGCTTTTTCGCCTTCCGCTCCAGGACATGACCCCCGGCATCTGGAACAGGCCGATCACATGTGGCGCGAGGTAGAAAACAGAGGGCACCGCCCGGCCTCCATCCGTACTCAGGCGCAGGGACATTGGATGTCCCTGCGCTTTTTGTATTGTTAGGCGCGCCTTTGTCCGGCCGGTCAGGCAAACGGAGGGGAATGAGCATCCTGCCCGCAGATAGCTCCTCCCCAGAGCTCCATCAAAAGCACCAGCTCAGCCGGTGCTTTTCTTTCACTATATATAATAAGGGGAGGATGTGAGCGTGCTCACATCCTCCCCTTATCTCACTTTTCAATTTTGCGCGTTTGTACAATCACTTATTGTTGTCCTTATTCTTTTTGTTCGTAACGCTGCTCAGGATAGCGCCCACGACGCACAGCCCGATCACTACGATCAGGAAAATCTTTTCAGGTCCCATTGGTCATCCTCCTCCCCTGTAAAGATTCTTAACACTTTTTTGTCGGCCATTTTTATTTCTTAACGGTTTCTTGATAAGAATCATAGCAGATTTTTATAAAAAAAGCAACCCTTTTTTACGGACATTTATATATTTTTTTGTGTCCCTCCGCTTCACTTCTCCAAATTATAAAACATTTTCTTTGATTTTACCTAACTTTTATTGATTTTCCCCGAATTTTTATCCCTTTTTGACTGTTTTATTTTTTGTTATTTTCATTAGTTTTTCTCAAGATATCTTGTCATTTTCTTAACACCTGCGCTGCATTCTTTCTCCCAATACGCAGAACGGCCGCCCAGTCCTCTCAGGACCGGGCGGCCGTTCTCTCCCTCCGGCAGAGGCTGTCCCTGCCAGTCTGTCTGTTGTCACAGCTTGACCTTCACCACGCACTTGCGTACAGGCTCAGGTCCGTCCACCGCGATGTTGGGGGCATGGGCATCCCCCGGGAAGAGGACCACAAACTTGTCCCCGCCCAGGGTGATCTCGTCCAGCGGGCCGTGGTAGAACCAGATATCCCGCTCCGGGTGGGCCTCCACCTCTTCCTTCATGTCCTCCAGGGCACCGACCCCCATCTTCTCCCGCCCGGAGATCAGAAACTGGATGTCCACATACTTCTTGTGGGCCTCGGGAGTGTCGTTGGCCGGCTTGGACTCGTAGCTCTGCAACAAATAGAACAGATCTTCTCCGTCCACCTCCACCCGGGCGTCCTCCAGCTTGGAGAAATCGGTATCCCTTAGGAGCTCCAGTCCCTTATAGATACCGGGATGGACACCCTGATACGCCTCCATATGCTTCAAACTGTCGTAGATCATAACTTGTCTTCTCCTTTCGTTGTGGTCCCAGCCCAGCGGGCCCTCAGAGGACTTTGCACCCTTATTATAATCTCCCTCCCTCCCCCTCCGCAAGCGGCAAAAAATCTTCCCTGTCAAAAAAAGCTTCCAGGTGGTTCTCGATCAGAAAACGCCAGTCGCAAAACCCTCCTTTTTCTCCCTTTTTCGCTGGCGTTCCGCCGAAAAAAAATTGCCCTCTTGCCTTTTTTTGAGCAGATTTATATAATAGTATTGCAATAAGGAAGTGTGTTCTCTATTAAAGAACGGAGGTGGGCGTCATGGATGAATGTTCAGAACCAAAAGTGAAGTCGCTGGCAAAGTCCCTGAAGATCCTCTCCTGCTTCACCATCCAGGAGCCGGTCCTGGGGGTAACGGAGCTGGCGGAGCGGATCGGGGTGACCAAGTCCAACATCCACAACATTCTGTCCACCTTCACTTCCATGGGGTATCTGGACCGGCTGCCCGACGGGCGCTACACCCTGGGTCTGAAGATCCTGGAGTACGCCTTCATCATCAACCAGAACCTGGGCTACCCCAACGCGGTGTATGATATCCTGGTGGACACGGCCGGCAAGACCAATGAGATCGTCTACTTCGGCCTGCCTTACGGGACCAACGTCCTCTACCTCTATGTGGCTCACCCGGCCAACCGGATGGGTGTCCTCCCCTACCGGGACATCCTGGGGGAGACCTCCCCCTTCTACTGCACTGGGATCGGCAAAGCCATTCTGGCCCACATGCCCGAGGAGGAGTGGCTCGCCCACATCCCCGCGGAGCGCACCCGTTTTCAGCCCAACACCATCACCGACCTGGACGCCATCGTGGAGGAGCTCCGCCGCACCCGCCGGAGGGGCTACGCCATCGACAACAGCGAGCGGGACCCCAACGTGCGGTGTGTGGGTGTTCCTGTGTACAACTCTGCCGGCAAGCTGGTGGCCGGGGTGAGCACCTCCGGCCCGGCCATCACCATGACGGACGAGAAGCTGATGGAGTGCGCCGGCATCCTGCAAAATGCGGCCCTGCGCATGCGGGAGCGCATCTACCGCTGAGCCCTCCCCATCGTTCTGTTTTTTATGTGTGCCTCCCCTCTTCGCCGGAGGATGCCGGCACATATAGAAATAAAAAGGAAACCAAACGCGACAAATAAAATAAGGAGGATTCCACAATGAAAAATTGGAAAAAACTTCTTGCAACTGGCTTGAGCACCGCCCTCATCCTGGGGACTCTGGCCTCCTGCGGCGGAGGCAACACTTCCAGCCCGGCTGCCAGCAGCGGCGCCGCCGCTTCCGGCAGCGGTTCTGACGCCAGCAGCACTACCACCACCAACTTCCCTGACGGCAAAAGCCTGAGCATGATCATCCACGCCTCTCCTGGAGGTCTGTCTGACACCAACGCCCGCTTTATCGCTCAGATGGTGTCTGATGAGCTGGGCGTTCCCTTCCCCGCCACCAACATGACCGGCGGCTCCGGTGTGGTGGCCATGACCTACGTAAAGGAATCCACCCCCGACGGCTACACCGTGGGCTACCTGCCCTGTGAGTTGGCCATGGTCAAGGCTCAGGGTCTGACCGAGATCATCGAGCCCTCCGCTTTCGACATGATCTATGCCTGCAACATTCAGCCCGCTGCCATCACTGTCAGCGCCGACTCCGAGTGGGACAGCATCGAGGACCTGGTCGCCTGGTGCAAAGAGCACCCCGGCGAGCTCCAGGTCGGCACCTCCGGCACCGGTTCTGTGTGGCATATCGCTGCTGATGCCTTCGCCAAGGCCGCCGGCATCGAGATCAACCTGGTGCCCTTTGACGGCGCCGCTACCGCCGTCACCAACCTGATGGGCGGCCATGTGCAGATGGTTCCCGTCTCTGAGTCCGAGGTGGCCTCCGGTGTCGCCTCCGGCAAGCTGAAGATCCTGGCTGTCTGTTCCAGCGACCGCAGCGAGTTCAACCCCGACGTCCCCACTCTCCAGGAGCTGGGGTATGATGTGGATGTCACCGCCTGGGGCGGCTTTGGCGTAGCCAAGGGCACTCCCGACGATGTGAAGGAAGTCCTGTATGCCGCCTTCGAGAAGGCCGTCAACTCCGAGGAGTTCAAGGAGCTGGCCTCTCAGGGGCAGTACTCCCCCCTGATCATGGACCATGAAGAGTTCGCTGAGTTTGCGCAGTCCCAGTACGAGTTCTACACCGAGTACTTCACCGACACTGCGCAGTAAACGCTGCTCCAATCTCAGTCGCACGAATCTTGTGATAGGGGCATCGGGCCGGCCTGCTGCGGCCGGCCCGATCGCTTTTTGATTCAAAGGAAAGGGTGAAAACAAACGTGGAGCCGAAAAAAGTAAATTCTATTTTCAACTCCGACACGGTCCTGGGCCTGATAGGGTTCCTGATCGGCCTGTGGTGGCTGGTCATGGCCATACAGCTGCCCAGCTCTACAGCGGTGGACGGGACGCCCGGTCCCTCAGCTTTCCCCGTTGGGATCTCTGTCCTGGTCATGGCAGTCTCCGTGATCATCATCGCCATCGGCGCAAAAAACAAAATCACATATTTTGATCTCAAATCCATCACCAAGGAGAACGGTATCGCTATTCTGATCTCTCTGGTCTTGTTCGTGGCCTTCCTGGTGGTATGGAACCTCTTCCACTACATTGCGGCCAGCCTGATCCTCTCTCTTGGCCTGGGGCTGCTGTATAAGATGAAGCCGGTCCCCGCTGTGATCCTGGCGGTGGCATATTCTGTGTCCACCTATCTGGTATTCAGCAAGGTCCTCAACGTCATGCTGGATTTCTGAGACGGGAGGAGGAAACAATATGGATTTTTCACTGATCAGCAATACTTTTATCACCATCTTTACCACGGATGTCTTTTTCTATTGCATCCTGGGCGTAGTGGCCGGTATGGTCATCGGTACTCTGCCCGGCCTGTCCGCCACCATGGGCATTGCCATTCTGACTCCCCTCACCTTCTGGCTGGAACCCGCGCAGGGCATGGCTGTGCTGCTGGGCATCTATAACTCCGCCATTTGGGCCGGCGGCATCTCCGCCATCCTTATCAACACGCCCGGCACCCCCGCCTCCATCGCTCAGACCTTCGACGGCTACTACATGGTCACTCAGGGCAAGGTGAAGAAAGCCCTGAATATGAACACCATTTACTCGGTCATCGGCGGCCTGATCGGCACTGTGGTCCTGATCGTCTTTTCCTTCCCCGTGGCGGAGTTTGCCCTGAAGTTCGGCCCCCCCGAGATGTTCGCCATGGCTCTGTTCGGACTGTCCATGATGATCGGTGTCTCCGGCGGCAGTGTGTTCAAGGGCCTGCTGGCCGGCGCTCTGGGCCTGTTGGTCTCCACCATTGGCATGGACCCCATGACCGGTGCCCTGCGCTTCACCTTTGGCAACATCAACATGCTCAGCGGCATTGAGTTCGTCGTAGTCATGGTGGGCATGTTCGGCGTGGGCGAGGTGCTCTACCAGATCAGTAAGAGCTCCCCCGCCGACAAGGAGGCCCGGAAGAACGCCCAGATCGTGAGCAACACCGCAGAGGCCTTCCCCACTGCCAAGGAGACCAAGGCCAGCGTGATCCCCACTCTGGTATGCGGTGCCATCTCCGCCGTCATCGGTGCGGTGCCCGGCACTGGCGGTGATATCGCCGCCATCATCTGCTGGCAGCAGACCAAGAACTTCTCCAAGCATCCGGAGGAGTTCGGCAAGGGTGCAGTCAACGGCTTGGCCGTCACCTCCTGCGCCAACAACGCCGTCATCGGCGGAGCCATGACCACTATGATGACCTTGGGCATCCCCGGCGATGGCGTCACCGCTGTGCTCATCGGCTCCCTGATGATGTATGGAATGCAGCCAGGCCCCATGATGTTCGTGGAGAAACCTGAATTTGTTTACAACGTGATGGGCCTGATGGTGGTGGGCTACATCATGATCCTGATCCTGGGCCTTCTGTCCACCAAGTTCGCCTCCCTGATCCTGAAAGTCCCCCAGGAGGTCATCTGGGTCATCGTCGTGGGCTTCTGCATCCTGGGCTCTTACGCGGTGAACAACTCCATGTTCGACGTGTATGTCATGTTCGCAGCCGGCTTCGTGGGCTTCCTGTGCAAGCGCTGTGAGGTGCCGCTGGGTCCCTTCGTGCTGGCCCTGTTGCTGGGCAACCTGTGCGAGAGCAACTTCCGCCGCGCCCTGTCCATGTCTCTGGGTGATTACAGCATATTCCTGACCCGCCCCATCACGGTGGTCCTGCTGATCCTGACCGTTCTCTCCCTGGTGCTGCCCGCCATCGGCCAGCTCCGCAAGAAGAGCAAAGCGGCCAAGTGATCTCCACCCCCCTGAACAACATTTGGAAAAGAAAGGTCGTTGTATTATGGCATTTTCCATTCAGCCCGGCGTATGGCCGGTCATGATCACCCCTTTTACCGAGGACAACAAACCGGACTTCAAGGCCATCGAGGGCCTGTGCAACTGGTACATTAAGAAGGGCTGCACCGGCATTTTTGCGGTTTGCCAGTCCAGCGAGATGGCCTTCCTCACAGAGCAGGAGAAGCTGGATATCGCCAAGGCGGTGGTGGACGCGGTGGACGGCCGCATCCAGGTGGTGGCCTCCGGACATACCGCTGACTCCAAATCGGACCAGTATAAGCAGATCGAGGACATGATGAAGATCCCCGGCATCGGCGCCTATGTGCTGGTCTCCAACCGCTTGGATCAGAACAACGAGGGCGAGGAGGTCTTCTTCCAGAACGCTCAGGAGATCTTTGGCCGGTTCCCAGAGGTAGACTTCGGCATCTACGAGTGCCCCATGCCCTGGAAGCGCCTGGTCTCTCTAGACTTTCTCCGTAAAGTGGCCCCGGAGGGCCGCATGGTATTTCTGAAGGACACCTGCTGTGATTATAAGTTGATCCGGGAGCGGCTGAAGGCCGTGGAGGGCACTCCCCTGAAGATCTTCAATGCCAACGCCCAGTCCTGGTATGATAGCTACTGCCATGGCTCCGCCGGCTATAACGGCGTTATGGCCAACTTCCACCCGGATCTCTATAAGTGGGCCTATGACCACAAGGACTCTGATCCTGAGAAAGCCCAGCTGGTAGCCCACTTCCTGACCACCGCCGCCATGATCGAGATGCGGGCCTACCCTGTTTCCGCCAAATACCATCAAAACCTGGTGGACGTCCCCATGTCGCTGGTGACCCGCAGCGCCGACGCAGCCAAACTGGACAAGAATGCCCGAGGCGAGGTGGAGAGCCTCATCGCCATGGAGAATTACGTCCGAAAGCAGCTGGGCATCCTGTAAAAATGTGTATCCGCTCTTGATTTCTCTGCAAAAATGATTAGAATAAAAGAGTGGAACTGTACAAAAAAAGTGTCCAAGAAGGAGCTCTGACATGCTGAAAAAGCCAAACATTCTGGTGGTGGGCAGCTTTATGATGGATCTGATCGCCTCCACCAAGCGCGCCCCCAATTCCGGCGAGACCGTCATCGGCCTGAAGTTCCAGACCGCGCCGGGGGGGAAGGGCGCCAATCAGGCGGTCCAGTGTGCCCGCCTGGGCGCCCACGTGACCATGGTGGGCCAGGTGGGGGACGATGCGTTCGGTAAGATCATGACGGATACCGCTGCCGCTGCCGGTGTGGACGTGTCCCATGTGTCAGTGGACCCCCAGGAGTCCTCCGGCGTAGGCCACATCACCCTGGAGGTGACGGAACACGGCGCCCAGAACCGCATCACTGTCTGTCCCGGCGCCAACTTCACCATCACGGTGGACGACGTGGCCTGGCTCCGGGAGGAGATCGGCCGCTTTGACCTGGTGATGATGCAGTTCGAGCTGCCTATGGAGGTCATCGAGGCGGTGGCCCAGTGGGCCCACGACGCCGGGGTCCCCGTGATGATCAACCCCGCCCCAGCCGCCCCCATGTCCGACCGGCTGCTCGCCTGCGCCACCTACCTCTCCCCCAACGAGCACGAGGCCGCCATCCTGGCCGGCCACTCCATCGACGTCTCCAACGGCATCAACATGGAGGACGTGGCCGTGGTCTCCCAGGCCTTCCAGGCCCGGGGGGTGGAGAACCTCATCATCACCATGGGGGAAAACGGCTCCATCGCGGCGGGGAAAAACGGCATCCATCACACCCACTGCGTGAAGATGGAGCATGTGGCCGACCCCACGGCCGCCGGCGACTCCTTTGTGGCCGCCTTCTGCACCGGCCTCACCGCCGGTCTGCCCCAGGGCGAGGCCCTGGCTTTTGCCAGCCACACCGCCGCCATCACCGTGTCCCGTATGGGCGCCATGCCCAGCCTGCCCACGGTGGAGGAGGTCCAGCAGCTCCTTGTGGAGCGGAACTACCAGGGCTTTGACCCGGCGGAGCTGGACGCTTTGAAGCAGTGATCTGTCCTTGACTGTCCCCGTCCCCGCGGGGGCAGTCAAATCCTATCCATAAGGAGAGTCGTTATGCTGAAACCTGAGAGCAAACAGGCGGTATCCAATTTCTTTGCCGCCGCAGAGACCGAATTCAATGCCTTTTTGAAGGCCCGCAGTCCTGAGGAGTACGAGGCCGCCGCCCAGCTGATCTTGGATTCCCAGGCCAAGGGCGGCCGTCTCCACGTCACCGGCATCGGCAAGTGTAGCCATGTGTCCACCTACGCCGCCTCCCTGTTCTCCTCCACCGGCAACCCCGCCTACTACCTCCACGGCACCGAGGCCGTCCACGGCTCCTGCGGGCAGCTGGCGGCCGGGGACGTGGTCATCGCCATCTCCAATTCCGGTGAGACCGCCGAGCTGAAGGCCACCGTGCTGGCTGTCCAGAACAACGGCTGCAAGGTCATCGGCGTCTCCGGCAACCCGAACAGCTGGCTTGCCAAGCACACCGATGCCTTCCTCTTCGCCGGCGTCAAGGCGGAGGGCGGCCCCCTGAACCGGGCCCCCCGCAACTCCGTGCTGGCGGAGCTGCTCACCCTTCAGGCCCTCTCTGTGGCGCTCCAGGTGGAGAAGGACTGGGACCCCGTCAAATACGTCCGCTGCCACCCCGGCGGAAAGCTGGGCGAGCTGCGGGAGAACGAAAAGTAAACGTTCCGGGGCGGGCCCCGTCCCCTCCGGAGAAAAAGTGAGGTCATTCAAATGCTGAAAGGAAAGCTCATCCACCCCGACATCATGGCCGCCCTGGCCCTGTGCGGCCACGGGGACAAGGTCCTCATCGCAGACGGCAACTACCCCCTGGACTCCAAGACCGGCCAGGCAGAGACCGTGTACCTGGGGCTGACCCCCGGCCTGCCCACTGTTACCGACGTCCTGGCCGCCATCCAGAGCACGGTGAATATCGAGAAGGCGGAGGTCATGGACCCCGCCGACGGCACCACTCCGGAGATCTTCGGGGAGTTCCAGACCATGCTGGACGGCATGGAGCTGAACAAGCTGGGACGCTATGAGTTCTATGACGCCTGCTGTCAGCCCGGCGTCCGGCTGGCCATCTCCACCGGGGAACAGCGTATCTTTTCCAACCTGCTGATCACCATCGGCGTGGCCTGATCCGGCCTGTCTCACTCGTTTTTAGGGAGCCTTTCTCCGCATGGATGCGGAGAAAGGCTCCTTTGTTCCCGTGGCATTTTTCTCATTTCTGTGCTATAATGCCTGTGACAGCCTGAAAGAGGAGGCGCGTATCACAGCCATTGAGAACGGCGAGAGGATCACGCGGGGACTGGAGGATGGCCCCCGCCGCGTTCTCAGCTGGCTGGAGCTGGACCCATGGCCCGACGAGATCAGATCTCTGCCCCTCTTCCAAAACGAGGCCGCCGGCTTCTCCGGGGAGGATCAGCACTCCTTCGAGCTCAAGCGCCCAGCCGGGTCCGGCCCGGAGGGGGGAAACGGACTTTGAGGGGACGGTCACCGACCTCCAGACAGGCGCTGCGCGCTGTGCCGGGGTGAGCCTGCCGCAAAAGGAGAGATCGAAATTATGATCCGTGACATCTGCAAAGACGAGACCTTTCTGGCCCAGAAGGCCGAGCTGGCTACGCCGGAGGACCTGCCCGCGGCAGCGGACCTGCTGGAGACGCTGACCCACCACAGCGCGGGCTGTGTGGGCATGGCGGCCAATATGATCGGCGTGAACAAGCGCATCATCGCCTTTGACAACGAGGGCAGCTATCTGGTCATGCTCAACCCGGAGATCGTCAAAAGGTCCGGCCCCTATGAGGCGGAGGAGGGCTGCCTGTCCCTCTCCGGCACCCGGAGGGCCCGGCGGTGGCGGTCCATCAAGGTCCGCTGGCAGAACGAGCGTTTCCAGGAGCGGTGTAAGACCTTCACCGGCTGGACCGCCCAGATCATCCAGCACGAGCTGGACCACTGCGAGGGCATCCTCATTTAAAAGGAGCGTCATGTCATGAGAACCGCCGTCTGTTACTATTCCCGCCACCACGGCAACACCCGGAAGGTGCTGGAGGCCATGGCCCGGGAGGGGGAGATCGACCTGATCGACGCCACCGTCCGCCAGACCGTCCGGCTGGAGGACTACGACTGCGTCGGCTTCGCCTCCGGCGTCTACTTTGGGAAGTTCCACACCAGCGTCTTACACGCCGCCCAGCAGTATCTGCCCCATGGCAAGCCTGTGTTCTTCGTCTGCACCTACGGGGGCGGCATGGGACAGAGCACCCGGGAGCTGAAGGAGCTGGCCGGGGAGCGGGGCTGCGCCGTGCTGGGGACCTTCGGCTGCAAGGGCTACGACACCTTCGGCCCCTTCAAGCTGGTGGGCGGCCTGGCCAAGGGCCGGCCGGATGAGGGGGACCTGGACCGCGCCCGCAGCTTCTTCCGGGACATCCTGACCCGCCTGTGAGAGAGGAGGCGGCGTGATGGAACTGGGACTGACCTTTCCCCTCCAGCGGTTCCTGGGGATAAAAACGCCGGCCTGGGGCACAGAGCCGGACCGGCGCTTCTGCTGGGACCTGCATGTCATCCGCCTGCGGGGCCGCGGGTGCCTGCTGGCCGTCCACTGCCACAGCCGCTACGCCTTTGTCCGCTGGGATGTGCCCCCTCTCCAGCGGGAGGACATCCCCGGCCTCTTCCGCGCAGGCCTGACCGACAGCCTCACCGCCGCCGGCCTCTCCCCGGCCCGGGTGGAGGGCTATCTGGAAAAGGCCGGGCCCGCCTGCCTCACCCGCACTCATGGCCGCCGGGAGGTGGCCTTCCTCAACCGGGCGTGGGAGGACGTGCTGGCGCTGGACCTGTGCCTGGACATGGAACGCCAGGCCCAGCCCCTGCTGGACCGTGCCGTCAACACCTGCTCCAGCCGGTGCGCAGGCTTTGAGGGACTGGGGACAGGGCTGGAGCGGATATCCGCATCGCTGTTATGAGCGGGACGCAGGGCATCCCCCCTAGTTTTCTCCTCTGCTTCGCGAGCTCTGCAAAGGCTGTTGTGAAGACGGCAGGCCACAGAGGTAACTGTTGAGCGCGCCGCCTTGCACTGCCCGCCATTTTTTCATGCAAAAAAGAAATGGAAAGAGAGAAAAGCTATGAAGGAAGTTCTGCAAAAAAAGACGCTGTTTGTCGTCATTCCGCTGCTCATCGCACTGCTGTCCGTGTTCGTCCTTTCCGGTCCCGCCTCGTCCCCGGATCTTCACGGCTCTACTCTGGCAGCCTTGGAGGAGAAGCAGACCACCGTGCTGGAATTGTCCGCCGCCTCCGCCGCCGCTTCTGCGGCGATCACGCTGATCCCCGGTGACGTCGCCACCCCGATCGCCGACAAGCTGGCCGATCTGAGCTCCCATTTTCTGCTGGTGCTGTGTGCCGTGTTCCTGGAAAAATATCTGCTGACCATCACCGGAACGGTGACCTTTTCCTTCCTGATCCCCGTGTCCTGCCTGCTGTATGTGCTGTATGTCCTCTTTGACTGGAAAAGCCTCCGTCTGTTGGCGGCAAGGCTGACCGCGTTTGGACTGCTGATCTTTTTGGTCATCCCAGCCAGCGTCTATGTCTCTGATCTGATCGAGGACTCCTACCAGGCATCCATCGAGGCCACCATTGAAACAGCCAGAGATGCCGCCGCAGAGCTGGAGAGCGAATCAGAGACGGCGGGCGAGGGAGAAAAAGGCTTCTTTTCCGGGCTGATCTCCACCGTGACAGACGGGGTCTCCGGGATCACGGACAAAGTGGGCGAGATGGTCAACCGCTTTATGGAGGCGCTGGCCGTGATGCTGGTGACCTGTTGCGCCATCCCGGTCCTGGTCCTGCTGTCCTTCCTCTGGTTTGCCAAGATCCTGCTGTCCGTGGAGCTGCCGGTCAGTTACAGCGGCATCCACCACGGGCTGAAGGATCGGCTTTTCCGAAAAAAACGGGGAGAGCCCCAGTAAAGGCCTCCCGCAGGTCGGGTGTGCGGAGATACTTCGCACGAGCCCCCGCCAGCAAGGAAACTGATCCGATCATAACAGATGGGAAGTGGCTCTCTTATGCAGATCACAGCTGTTTTTCACCGGAAGGGGCTGCGGCTGGCCACGGGTGTCCTGCTGGCGATGCTTCTTCTGGCGGCCGGATTTTTCTGGTATGTATCCGACTACTACCGGGCAGAGGATGCGGCCCTGGATGTATTGGCCAGCGGCGAGAACATTGAGGTCCGGGGCAGCCTGACCATCCTCTCCCCGTCCTATCCCACGGACACTGCCATCATCTTTTACCCCGGGGCCAAGGTGGAGGGGGCTGCCTACCTGCCTCTGCTGGACCAGCTGCGGAGGACCGGCCTCACCTGTATTCTGGTGGAGATGCCCTTCCGCATGGCCATCTTTGATGTCAACGCCGCCGAAGACGTGATGGCCCAATTTCCGGAGATCCGGCACTGGTATCTGGCCGGACACTCCATGGGCGGAGCCATGGCCTCCCAATTCGCCGCCGGGCACCGGGACCAGGTGGACGGCCTCATCCTGCTGGGGGCCTATCTCTACGGCGAATACCCGTCCGCAGACACCCTCACCGTCTACGGCTCCCTGAATCAGAGCGTGGAGGACAAGATCGACTATACGGAACATGTGGTGGAGATCGACGGCGGCAACCATGCCCAGTTCGGCAGCTACGGCCTCCAGCGGGGCGACCCGCCGGCGGAGATCACGCCTCAGGAACAGCAGGCCCGGACTGTGGAGGCCATCTCCGACTTCCTCGCCCAGCGGCAGGAGAGATAGGCGCTCCCCCCATCCTTTCCCACAGGCACTTCAGGCCCTGTGCCGCTCTCCGGGGCACAAAAGCAAATTGACAGGAGTATCGCTATGCAGACTTCAACAGATCTGAGAAACCTATTGGCCCGCATCGACCGCAAGGGCTATCCGGCCTATAAGGACACCCGGGGCGCCTATCAGTTCCCCGCCTACGTGCTGTCCATCGACCACGTACAGGGGGACCCCTTTGCCGCTCCCTCCAAATTGAGCATCCATGTGAACGGAAAGCAGGCCGGATTCCCCAGGCAGCTCTATCAGACCCCCTGCCGGCGCATCGCCCTTCAGGATGCGCTCACCCGCCAGTTTGGCCGGCGGGCGGCCCAGGCTTCCCTTCAGGCTAAGGGCTCGGGACACAGCGGCCTCATCTCTATCAGCCGGTGCGGCCAGGAGGTGCTGGAGCGGACCGCCTGCGCCCTGGACCCGGAGCACGGCGATCTGCTGCTGCGGCTGGAGGTGGGCTTCCCCGCCAACGGTCGCACCATCAACGCCCGGGAGCTGGAAAAGATCCTCTTCGACCTGCTGCCCCGGTGCGTGGAGGAGTCCCTGCTCTACCGCAATCTGGACGGAAAGCGCCTCCAGGAAGCGGCTGACCTGGCAGAGGACCAGCAGGATATCCGCCGGCAGCTGCCCGCCCTGGGCCTGTGCGCCTTTGTGGCCGACGGCAGCATCCTGCCCCGGACCTCCGGCGTCTCCTCCCTGCCCATGAAGCAGGCCGTCCCCTTCCGCTCCCCCAGAGAGCTCTCGGTCACCCTGGAGCTGCCCCACCGGGGGACCATCACCGGCATGGGCATCCCCAAGGGGATCACTCTGATCGTGGGCGGCGGCTACCACGGGAAGTCCACCCTGCTCAAGGCCCTGGAGCTGGGGGTGTACGACCACATCGCCGGGGATGGGCGGGAGTATGTCATCACCGACCGCACAGCGGTCAAGATCCGTGCCGAGGACGGGAGGAGCATCCGGAACACCGACATCTCCATGTTTATCAACAACCTGCCCAATGGAAAGGACACTGTCCATTTCACCACCGAGGACGCCAGCGGCAGCACCTCCCAGGCCGCCGGCGTGGTGGAGGCCATGGAGGCGGGGACCTCCCTGCTCCTCATGGATGAGGACACCAGCGCCACCAACTTCATGATCCGGGATGAGCTGATGCAGCGGGTCATCCACCGGGACATGGAGCCTATCACCCCCTTCCTCGACCGCATCCGGGAGCTCTATGGTATCCACGGCATCTCCACTGTCATCGTGGCAGGCAGCTCCGGCGCCTTCTTCCACGCCGCCGACCGCATCATCCAGATGGACCGGTATGTCCCCCGGGACATCACCGCCTCCGCCAAGGAGGAGGCCCGGGCCTTCCCCGCCGGGAGCGCCGTCATGGAGCCTGCTCCCGCCCCCGGTCTCTGCCGCTGTCCCAGACCCTCCCCCCAGTTCCGGGGAGACCGGATCAAGCTCAAAGCCCTGGGCCGGGACGGCATATCCATCGATCGGGAGACCATCGATCTGCGGTATGTGGAGCAGCTGGCTGACGGCGAGCAGTCTGCTGCCCTGGGCTGGTGCATGGTCTACGCCCAGCGGCGCCTGATGGACGGCAGGCGCACCCTGCGCCAGATCGTGGACGAGCTGGACCGGCTGATGGAAGAACAGGGCCTGCCCGCCCTGTGCGGCTCCCCCTCCGGCGTCCCCTTCCTGGCCCGCCCCCGCCGTCAGGAGATCTTCGCCTGTTTTGACCGCTGCCGCTTCCTGGACCTGCTGTGACCGGCTGGTCCCCGCAGGCCCCACGCCCCCATCCAGATGGGGGGCATTGGCCCCACCACACAGAGGCGTCCCTCTCCGGCCGGTCCGGAGGGGGACGCCTTTTCTATGGGCGGCGGTGTCAACGTGGGACAGCGGCGCATAGATTGTTTTGGGGCCTCGCCCCGAAGTCTGCAAATAAAAAGTCAATAGGGAAATAAAGCAAAATTGAGGAGAGAAAAAGGCCATGCCAAAAGCGGCCAGCAGGTAAAGGACGCTGGCCGGATGGTCAGGTATGTAACAGTGCACATTACTTCTGAGGCAGAATAATCGTTGCTTTAGAGAAGTTGTTCCAGTCAAGGCACTGCCCACAGCGGTCACAATAGGACTGGTATTCCCGTTCCATAGTCCTTCTACATTGCGGGCAAACAGGAAAACCCGTCACGCCAGAGAGGTATCGAAAGCAGCGGATGTGTGTAACTGGCATCGGTTCGCGGAAGGCCATCTCTCTCCAGAACTCTGAGGGGATCAACAGGTCATTTGGCGTCAGTTCAAAGCCAACGCAGAGTTTTTCCAGCGTCAGGATCGTGGGCGCAGTCTTGCCTCTGGCAATGTCGCCAAAGTACCTGGAACTGAGGTCACATCGTTCCGAGGCAGCTTCATAGCTGAGCTTTTGAGTATCACATAATTTGAGGACGGAGGTGGATAAATTGTCTAAAAACATCTTAATCGCTCTCTTTCTGTCATAAGATGCTTTTAGCGTATGGGCAATATGGTTCTGCTACAAGGAAGGATACTTCCTTAATTTTCCTCCAGAGATGCCAGATATTCTTTTACTCTGCCATAATAGATGCGCAGGAACTTGTTGGCGCCGGCTGTCATGTAAACCAGATAGGGTTTGCCCTCGGCTCGTTTCTTGTCCATGAAACGGTATACCGGGTCATCCTGGGGCTGTGTTTTCAGTAGGCAGTCCATAACCAGGAATAAGGCGCGGCGCAGCTCCGGCGGCCCGCTTTTGGAAACCCTTGTGCTCTTAGCCTCGTGAGTGCCGGACTGGTCAGCGCCAGGGTCAACGCCCGCAAAAGCGGTAATGGCGTTTCGGTGGGTAAACCGGGCCACATCCCCAAGCTCCGCCATAAGCTGAGGGCCGAGAGAATCGCCTACACCGTGCATGGCCATGACCACAGGGTATTCCGGGAGCTGGGCTGCCAGGGCCTGCATTTCAGCCTTGAGCCGTTCCAGAGAGGCAGAGACGGCGTTCAGCGCATCAATGGCCTGCCGGACCATGGTTTTGGTCAGAGCGTCCTTGGGGAGCATGGCAATCAGGTCCTGTGCTCCGGTGTGGACCTCAACGGCTTTGCTCTGGCTGAAGTTGTAGCCATGCCGTTTACACCACTTACGGTAACGCTCGGCAAAGGCAGTGAGGCTCATGTTTCGCACACAGTCCACATGCCAAAAGGCCGTGGCAAAGTCCACCCACTTCTGGCTGCCGTCCTCACGGACAGGGCTGTCAAAT
>OIWN01000402.1_pt1 | contig 40661 bp, 31 predicted proteins | sample 1587591 | NCBI WGS metagenome assembly OIWN01 (sample SAMEA3888901, study PRJEB22519) | human gut metagenome | biome: human gut; feature: human-associated habitat; material: faeces | place: Denmark | collected 2010 | reverse complement strand
CAAAACCATTGATTTTATTAGCTTTTTGCCGCTATCGCTATCACACCTCATTATTTGATGGGCATGACCGTTATCGTCGTTGTTCTCGCCATTACCGACAGGAGGGTATTCGCAAAGACCGATTACGCCTTGGTGATGACATTTGTTTGCTTCTTCATTTTTAGCGGGAACATTGCTCAGATCCCCGCCATTTCCGATTTCTTTAGCACCGTTTTGGATGCTTGCGGCGCATTCGTGACCTCGCTTGTCAGCAGCCAGATTATCAGCAATGTGCCCAGTGCAATTCTGATTAGCCATTTCTCGAACGACTGGGCGGGCATTGCCCTTGGCACCAACGTGGGCGCAGTAGGTACGCCCATTTCTTCCTTGGCAACGCTCATTACCCTTCGGCAGTATCAGAAGTCGGGGCTGGGTAGCAACGGCAAGTTTATCGCTCGCTTTGAGGCATATAACTTCGCCTTCCTGGTAGTTGTTTCCCTGTTCGAGGTTTTCGTTATGGGAATCCGTTAGCCTGCATGGCCTTTTGCCCCTTCTGAAGGTTGGCTTTTCTCTCGTTCCCTTGTATGCGCCGTTAGCTTCCAAGGGTGCGCAAACCCTGGATAAGCTCCGTATAATACGAGCGTAGTGGGTGGATTCTTGCTGCCTATCGCTCGGTTTTTGCTGACCGGACAGCTCCAAAAAAGCAACGAAAGGACGTTCCATGAACGATTTCGAGTTTTACTCTCCAACCCGATTCGTGTTCGGGCGTGGTGTCACCGATGCAGTGGGGCAGCACGTTGCCAAGCTCGGCTATAAACGTGCCCTGCTTGTATATGGGGGCGGATCGGTGGTGCGCACGGGCACCTTGGCGCGCGTAAAGGAATCGCTTGTAAAGGAGGGCGTCGAATTCGTTGAGCTTTCGGGTGTGCGTCCCAACCCCGAAGTGGCATCGGTGCGTGAAGGCATTGCTGTAGCTCGGGAAAATGATGTTGACCTGGTGCTTCCCGTTGGTGGTGGCAGCACGATCGACTGCGCGAAGGCTATTGCGTTCGGCGTGTTCCATGATGGCGACGTGTGGGATTTCTTCGCCAAAAAAGCAGCCATTGAGCAGGCATTGCCGCTTATGTGTGTGCTTACCATTCCCGCTGCGGGTTCGGAGGGTTCCAGCTCATGCGTTATTTCAAACGACGGTATCGACGCGAAATTTGGCGTGAATTCCGATCTTATCCGTCCTAAGGTTTCGTTCCTAGACCCTGAACTTACATTCACCTTGCCTGCGTATCAGACGGCAGCGGGTGTAACCGACATGATTGCCCACATATGCGAACGGTTCTTCAGCGGCGCAGGGTCTTCCGAGGTTACTGATAACATTGCTACGGGTATTATCCGCACGCTCATCAACCAGGCTCCGGTGGCAATTGCTGAACCTGAGAATTACGAGGCTCGTGCCAACATTATGTGGTCGGGCACGCTTGCTCACAACGATCTTGCGGGCTGTGGCCTTAACGCTGTGCCTACGAGCCGTGCCGGCGGGTGGGAAAGCCACGCCCTGGAGCATCAGCTTTCCGCATTCGACACTTCGATAACCCACGGTGCCGGTTTGGCCGTTATGATGCCCGCGTGGATGCGTTTCGTGTGGCGCGAAGACCCCAGCCGCTTCCTTGCGTTTGCCGATTTGGTATTTGGCATTGAGCCGGTAGACGAAACAGAAGAAGCCGTGGCAGATGCAGTTACGGCTGCCATCGATGAGCTGCAAGCGTTTTTTGCCGAATTGGGCATGCCCATCAAACTGGGCGAGTTTGGTCTGAAGCTCGAAAACGTTGACGTCTTCCTTGTCACCCTTAAGGCCAACAAAGGCGAAGCATTCGGAGGATTCAAGAAAATCACCTTGGAAGACGCGCGTGCTATCTACGAATCGGCTTTCTAGCTTCCGTTTATGACCAAAACTTTTGAAGGCGGCGCAAGCGTTTGGTAAGCGCTGATGCAGTTGCGTTTCTGCAGTGATTTGTTGGTTGCTGTGGGTGTTTTAGTTGCCGCTTTAGCTAAACCGCTCAGTGAAGGCGCCCTTTCGTCAACGCCTTGGAACCATCGGCGCGTTATCTCTATGGGTAGCGCGCCTTTCTTATACAATGCCTTTCGAGAAAGAAAAAAGTTAGTAGGTATTGTTATGAGTGCGCGCATCAATCTTGCTGCGGCCAATTCGGCTGCGGCATCGCGCCTTGCAGCCGAATTGGATCTGCCGCAGTTTATTGCCGCCACGTTGGTGGCGCGTGGGTTCGACACGGTTGAAAAGGCTCAGGAGTTTCTGAATCCCTCGCTTGAAAGGGATTGGGCGAATCCTTATGAAATAGGAAACATGGAAGCAGCGGTGAATCGCATCGAGGCTGCCATTAAAAACGAAGAGCATATTTTGGTGTTCGGCGATTTCGACCTTGACGGCGTATCGGCAACCACCATCATGACGCGTGGTTTGCGTGAATGCGGCGCGCGCGTTACCCCATTCATTCCGTTGCGTTTCGAAGAAGGCTATGGCCTCTCGAAAGCCGCTATCGATAGGGCGTCTGCCTGCAATCCGAATCTGGTGGTTACAGTAGACAACGGCATTGCCGCCAAGAATGAAGTGGAAATCCTCAAAGAGCGTGGCATCGATGTGATCATTACCGACCATCACGAGCCTGCCGATTTGGTTCCCGAGGGCGTGCCAGTGGTCGATCCTAAATGCGACGACAACCCCAGCTCCATCCTTGCGGGCGCTGGTGTGGCGTTGAAAGTAGTGCAGGCAGTTGGTTCGCGTTTTGGCAAACCCAACCTCTGGCGTGAGCTTATCGATCTGGCAACGTTGGGCACGGTGGCCGACCTTATGCCTATGCGCAGTCAGAATCGTGCCATGGTAGGCGCCGGTGTGCGCATGATCAACGAAAACCCGCGCCCTTGCATTGCAGCGCTTTTGGGAGAATCGGGCTTCGCCGATAACCCCGTTTCTTCTTCGAGCTTGAGCTTTACCATCATTCCTCGCTTGAATGCGGCAGGACGTATGGGCAATGCCCAGTTGGCACTCGATTTGCTGATGTGCGACGATTTCGCTGAAGCGTGTCACCTTTCTGCCGAATTGGAAAACGTGAACACTCAGCGTCGCACCATCGAAGCGGAGCTTGCTGAAGTTGCTTCCGAACAGGCAGAACGCGTCTTTAAAGGCCAGCGTGCCTTGGTGGTTGCTGGCGAGGGCTGGCACGAGGGCGTCAAAGGCATTGTTGCCTCGCGCCTTACCAACCGTTATGGCGTTCCCTCCATTTTATTCACCATCGAAGGGGACGAAGCCCATGGTTCTGGCCGTAGCGTTGGTGACGTTAACCTGTTCGAGGCAGTTTCCTCGTGTCAGGACATCCTTACGCGTTTCGGCGGGCACCATGCTGCTGTGGGCGTTACGCTGCCCGCTTCTAAGCTCCCCGAGTTTTCGGAACGCTTGTGCGCCTACATGGACAAGCTTCCGCCCGAAGATTTCATTCCCCGCATTGAAGTGGACGCCAGCTTGGATCTTTCCGAGCTTACGCTGGAAAACGTGGCAAAACTCGATTTGCTCGCTCCGTTTGGGCAGGAAAATCCCAGCCCTCATTTTCTGGCGCATGGCGTGGTTATTTCCGGGGGTAGGGCAGTGGGTGCCGATAAGACGCATCTTTCCTGCACGCTTACCGACGGGGTGAACTCTCTTTCCAGCATTATGTTCCATTGTCCTGACATCTCGGGGCTGTTGGGATGCGGATGTGCGCTCGACGCGGTGTTCGAGTTGCAGATAGATAGCTGGCGTGGGCGCCGTTCGGTCAAGGCAGTTATTTCTTCTCTTAAGCCTCTCACGCCCTGCAGCGCGCTTGAAACGTGCTTGGGTGAAGACAAGGAATTCGTTTCAGGTTTGGTTGCTGCCGAAGAAGACGAAACCAAAGGCGAAGATGCAACTAGCCTTATCGCTCCGGAATCCGATCGTCTTATGTGGCAGGAATACGCCAAGGCCGATCCTGCGGGTTTTCGCGCTGCATTGATAGGCGCGTTCTTGGGCGAAGCCCAGCTGCACGATTCGCAGCAGCGCACCTTGGACGTTCTTGATGCAGGCAATTCCGCTTTAGCCATCATGGGAACGGGGCGCGGCAAATCGCTCATTTTCCATATCCATGCCGTTGAGCAGGCCCTTGCTCATGGTAAAGCAAGCTTGTTCGTGTACCCCCTGCGTGCCCTTGTTGCCGACCAGTCATTCCATCTGGACAGAACGCTCGGTTCGTTTGGCATCCGCTCTGAAGTGCTTACGGGCGCTTCTACGCCGGAAGAGCGTGCTGCGGTTATGGCGGGTCTTGCTGCTCATGAAGTCGACATCGTGCTCACCACGCCTGAATACCTGGCGTTCCATGCGGCCGATTTTGCTGTTACCGGGTCTATCGACTTTGCGGTAATCGACGAAGCTCATCATGTGGGAACCTCGAAGGCGGGGTTCCGCCCCTTCTATGCTCGCTTGGGCGAATCTATTGCGGCATTGGGGTCTCCTCAGGTGCTTGCGGCTACCGCAACGGCAAACAGCGAAGTGGAACAGTGCATTTGCGAAGCATTCCGTATATTGCCCGAATGCGTGGTGGTAGATAAACACGAGCGCGCCAACCTCGCAGTGGTCGATCAGCGCAATATGAAGAAGCGTGAGCGCTATTTGGTTAACCTGGTAGCGCAGGGCGAAAAAACCCTGATCTACGTTAATTCACGCATGGAAACCATTGCGCTAACCCGAAGCCTTCGCAAGCAGGAACCCCATATCGCCTCGCTGATCGGCTTTTATAACGCTGGTCTTTCTCGCTCCGAGCGCGAGCGTGTTGAATCGTTGTTCCGTGAAGGTGGCTTGCAGGTGCTGGTTGCAACTTCTGCTTTTGGTGAAGGGGTTGACATCCCAGGCGTTCGTCATGTGGTGCTGTACCATCTGCCTTTTAGCGAGGTTGAATTCAATCAGATGGCGGGTCGTGCGGGTCGCGATGGCCAGCCAGCGCAGATCCATTTGCTGTTCGGTAGGGGCGATGCGCAGCTCAACGCTGGCATTTTGGATGATGCTGCTCCCACCCATGACGGAATGGCACAAATATATCGAGGGCTTCGCACCCTTCAGCGCAAACATGGGCAAGGCTTTTTTACTCTCGACGCGGAGGGCGCGGCGAAGAGCTCTTCCCGTTTGTTGGGTGCCGTTATTACCGCTACACAAGTAGAGTGTGGCATTTCGGTGTTCGAAGAATTGGGACTTATCAAAACTCAAGGTTGCGCAGGGGTTTCGGGTAAAGAACGAAGCATCAATGTCGTAGACTATAAGGGTAAGGTCGAACTGGACGATAGCGTGCGCTATCGCGAAGGCATGGACGAGCGCGAATCGTTCGCGACCTTCAAGGATTGGGTGCTTTCCAGCTCTGCGGAAGAACTGCAGAGTCGCATAAGGCGCCCTTTGCTTCCCACTACGAACTCCCAGGAGGAACGATAGCCATGTCAGATGCCAACGAACTTCATCCGGTTGGATTAGTGGCTTCGTCTGTTGACCCAACCATCAAATCGGCCACTTCGGCGCCAGTCGGCTCCGACCCGAAGGAGCGCTTCAAGGCGCTTGAGGGCTTGGCTTCTACCTATTTGGACAAAGACGAATTGGCTTTGCTGGAAAAGGCCTTCCGCTTTGCCGAGGAAATGCATGCTGGTCAGAAACGTAAATCGGGCGAAGCATTCGTAATCCATCCCGTGGAGGTTGCCATTATCTTGGCCGACCTCCACATGGACGTGGAGACGCTTATTGCCGCCCTGCTGCACGACACGGTGGAAGACACTGTTGCCACCAAGCAGCAGGTGGCCGAAATGTTCGGCGATTCGGTTGCCGAATTGGTTGACGGCGTAACCAAGATCACCAAGATCGAGGTGGAAACGCTTTCCGACGAGCAGGCTGAAACGTTTCGCAAGATGCTCGTTGCCATGAGCAAAGACATCCGCGTTATCGTTATCAAACTCGCCGACCGCTTGCACAATATGCGCACGCTTTCGGCCCTTCGCGAAGACAGGCGTATTTTCAAGGCGCGCGAAACGTTGGAAATCTATGCCCCCATTGCGCATCGCTTGGGCATCAGCTCCATCAAATGGGAATTGGAAGACCTAGCGTTCTTCTATTTGGAGCCCGCTAAGTTCAAACAGGTTTCTCGCATGGTTGCCGAAACGCGCCGTGAACGCGAGGAGTATTTGGAAAAGGTCATTTCCATTCTCCATGGCGAAATGGACAAGATCGGCGTGGGGTCTCAGATCATGGGACGCCCAAAGCACCTGTATTCCATCTATCAAAAGATGTCGAAGAAGGGCAAAGGCTTTTCCGAGATCTACGACCTTATCGCCGTGCGCATCATCACCACTTCGGTGAAAGACTGCTATTCGGCGTTGGGCGCGGTTCACAGTTTGTGGCACCCGATGCCCGGGCGCTTCAAAGACTACATCGCCATGCCGAAGTTCAACATGTACCAGAGCTTGCACACTACGGTTATCGGTCCGGCTGGTAGGCCTCTCGAAGTGCAGATTCGCACCGAGGAAATGCACCGCATGAGCGAATACGGCGTTGCCGCGCACTGGCGCTATAAGGAAAAGGGCGGCAAGGGTGCCGAATCGGCGTTCGATAAACAGATTGCCTGGTTGCGTGAAATGGTCGACTGGCAAGACGAAACCAAAGACTCGCGCGAATTCCTGAAGTCGCTTAAGACCGACCTTGATCCGAAAGAGGTGTATGTCTTTACGCCTAAGGGCAAGGCTATGAGCTTGCGCTTTGGTTCAACTCCGGTCGATTTCGCTTTCGCCATTCATACGGAAGTGGGCTACCACTGTGTTGGCGCGAAGGTCAACGGTTCCATTGTGCCGCTTTCCTATAAGCTGCAGATGGGCGACCGCGTGGAAATCCTCACCCAGAAAAGCGCTACGCCTTCTCGCGACTGGCTGAACATCGTGAAAACGCCTTCGGCTCGCTCGAAGATCCGTTCCTTCTTTGCCAAGATCAGTCGTTCCGACGACATGCAAGAAGGTCGCGACATCCTTATGCGTGAAATGCGCAAGCATGGCTTCGGTATTTCAAGTGCTCAGAGCATGCGCGCAATGCGCGAAGTTGCCGAAGCTATGGGCTACAAAGATGCTGACGATATGCTGGTTAACATCGGCACTGGTAAGGAAGCGCCGATGCATGTGGCTAACCGCATGCTGAAGCTGCTGGTAGACAACGGCACCGAAGACGCTTCGAAGCCCCTTATGGGAACATCAGCCTCGTCTACGGGCAAGATGCCGCCTATGCTTACGAGCGTCAAGCGTCCGAAGAAGCATGAAACCCATTCCTCGAACGGCGTGGTGGTTCGTGGCATCGACGATGTTTTGGTGCGTCTTTCCCGTTGCTGTAACCCTGTTCCCGGTGACAAGATCGTGGGCTTTGTTACCCGCGGCCGCGGTGTTTCGGTTCATCGCGACGATTGCCCCAACGCTGCTGCGCTCAAGCAGCATCCCGAGCGCATCATCGAAGTGTTCTGGGAAGAAGACGGCCCCTCGGGCGACACTTCGTTCAACGTGCAAATTTTCGTTGAGGCGCTTGATCGCTTGAATCTTCTTATGGACGTTGCCTCGGTGCTGTCCGAGCACGGTGCCAACGTTCTTTCCGTTAATACGAATACGCATCGCGACGGCATGGTTGAAATGCGTTTCTTGTTCCAGGTTTCCGATACGGCGGTTATCGAGCGCATCCTTTCAAAGCTTCGTGCGGTGGATGGCGTGTTTGATGCCCATCGCATGATGCCTGGCGCAGCGTCTTCTAAGTAACTATTTAAGAAAGGTTTTGACAATGAAGCTATCAGTGAAAAGAGACGGACGTACGTTCCGTGTAACGGGCGCCGCCGTTGACATCAAGTATCTGGTGCTGGGCCCCATTGAAAACAACACTTTCATTATTTCTGATGATGCAGCCACCTTCGTGGTTGATCCGTCCGATAATGCTTCTGCAATCGTTAAGGCATTGGGCAACAAAAAGCTCGATGCCATTGTGGTGACGCACCATCATTCTGATCACACCAGCGCCCTTGCCGATTTGAAGGCTATGACGAACGCCCCTGTGTATGCTTCGGCAATTGATGCTCCCGTTATCGAGAACCAGCCAGCAGGGGAGTTCCCTCCCACCAAGTCATGCAAGGTTGATCATCTCTTGAAAGATGGCGATAAGCTGCGCCTGGGCAATATGGCATGGCGCGTTATTGCCACGCCTGGCCATACGCCGGGCGGAATCTGCCTGTTCCTTGAATCGGATTCGGGCAAGTACCTTGATGGCGCTAATGTTCTTATTGCGGGAGACACGTTGTTCTGCGCCTCTATCGGCCGAACTGATTTCCCGGGCGGTAATGCTAAGCAGATGCGTGCATCGTTGCGCAAGCTTTCCCAGCTGCCCGATGAAACGCTGGTTTTGACGGGTCACAACTCTTTGACAACAATTGGCGACGAGCAGAGGCGGGTGTTTGCCTACTACTGTTAAACTTGCGCTGCGCTTTGTAAGTGCATGCGCATAGAGCGGACGAGACTGCTGCGGCAATCCGCGGCATCGGACCTTGGAGGGGTCATGGCCGGAATCGGTAGAAAAAAGAAGAAGAAGTTCGACTATTACGATGCATTTGAGGCTCAGGCAGCTTTATGCGTTAAAGAAGCGAAGCTACTAAAGGAAATTGTGCATGACTTCGAGTCTGCGGCAGAGCTTGAAAGGGAGCTGCCCCGCGCTCATGCTATCGAACGCGAAGCCGATGGCGTATGTCATAGCGTGTTCGAAGCGCTGCTTCCCGATTTCGTGACGCCGCTCGACCGCGAAGACATCATTGCCATGACGGAAAGCCTCGACGAGATCATCGATATGACCGAAGAGGTTATCCAGAACTTCTATATGTTCGATATTCACTTCATGCATGAAGATGCCAAGAAATTTTCTAAGCTCATCGTTCGTGCGTGTGAGGCGTTAAGCGAAGCTATGGTTGACTTCCGTAACTGCAAGAAGGCATCCGAAAAGCTTAATTCCTTGCTGGTACGCGTGAACGATATTGAAGACGAAGCCGATGCGCTGTTCCTGAACATCATTCGCGAGCTGTACGTTAAGGAATGCGACAACCCCATGCGCGTTTCGGTATGGACGCGCTTGTTCGAAGCAATGGAAGATTGCGTCGACCAGTGTGAAGCGGTTGCCAACAAGATGAGCATGATCATGGTGAAGTACGCCTAACGCTCAACTCAAGGTTAGGCAAGGCCCTTCGGTTCGCGGATGAATCGAAGGGCCTTGTGCGTTTTGGGCGCAACGTTTGTTTGTCTTGGAGCTTTGCCCAATCGCTGAATCGTTCGCCTTATTCTTCCTGATTGCAGTGGTGGTCAGGGTCTGCTTTCAATGCTTCGTGCGGAGCGAATTGAGCACTTTAGCGGGCGCCGTGGTTCGTTTCCCGATCATGCGTGCCGTTTTGTTTCCTGTTTGCTTCTAATCTTTTGTGACAGGGTTTCCCGCTAGGTGCTTTTGGTAATATGTAAGAGTTATCCCATACGAGGAAAGAAGACGATGGCACTTATAGTTTCAAAGTTTGGTGGCACTTCGGTTGCCTCCCCAGAACGAATCAAAAATGTGGCAAAGCGTCTTATTGCCATGAAGCAGGAAGGCAACGACGTTGTTGCTGTAGTTTCCGCAATGGGCAAAACCACCGACGAACTGGTGGGTCTTGCCGCTGCATTGAACGATCATCCCTCCAAACGCGAAATGGATATGTTGCTCTCCACGGGCGAGCAGGTAAGCATGTCGCTTTTGGCCATGGCTATTCAGGCACTGGGCTACAACTCAATCAGCTTTACCGGATGGCAGGCCGGCATTACTACCGACGATGTGTTCTCAAGCGCTAAAATCGAAGACATTAATGCTGACCGAATCCGCGGTGCTCTTGATACGGGTGCAATTGTGGTTGTTGCCGGCTTCCAGGGCATTTCAACCGATGGCGATATCACTACACTTGGCCGCGGCGGTTCTGACACTACGGCAGTTGCCCTTGCCTGCGGTATTGGTGCCGATGTATGCGAGATTTATTCCGATGTAGAAGGCATTTACACAGCCGACCCGCGCGTTTGCCCTCGTGCTAAGAAGCTCAACCGTATCTCATACGATGATATGCTTGAGCTTTCCAGTGGCGGCGCTGGTGTTCTGCAGTCGCGCGCTGTGGAATTCGCTCGTAAATATCATGTTGTAATCCATTCCCGCTCTGCTTTCTCTGATGCAGAGGGAACGCTTATCGAGGAGGTTGTTCCTTCCATGGAACAGGCAGTAATTTCCGGCATTGCACACGATACATCCGAAATGAAGATCACACTGCGTGGCCTTCCTGATGAAGTTGGCATGGCAGCTCAGCTGTTCTCTATCCTTGCGGGCAACAATGTTTCGGTTGACATGATCATCCAGAACACCACAAACGATGGTAAGGCGAACATTTCCTTCACCTTCCCCGGCTCTCAGAAAGAACAGGCTCTGGAAGCTGTTGATACCCTGGTTAAGAAGTTCGGCGCTACCGCTTTGATGGACGAAAACATTGCTAAGGTTTCCCTGGTGGGTACGGGCATGAAATCCGCTCCTGGCGTTGCCGCTAAGGCATTCGGCGCGTTGGCTGAAAACCATATCAACATTTTGATGATTTCCACCAGCCCCATTCGTATCTCCATCGTGGTCGAAGGTAGCCAGGTAGATGCAGCGGTGCGTTGCCTGCACACTGCATTCGGCTTGGACTCCGACACCATCTTCGAGGAAACCCAGCTTTCCCCTGAGGAAATCGCCGCAAAGATGGCAAAGGGCCGATAACTGGGAATATAGGGAAAGCCCCCGTTTTCCTACCAAGCCATAGGACACAGAGGCAAGGCCTCGCTTGCGCGTTTTGCTGCAATCGAGGCTTTTTTTTTGCGTGAGAAAACGGGACCTTATCCCCTATATTCCCACTAAAACCAAACGAGCCCCATCCGTTTGGGTGGGGCTCGTTTGGTTTGCGGCTAGGTATTTGCTTACTTGTCGTCCTTGTTGGAGATAAGGAGCAGGATGCCGCCGATGATGTTAACGAAGATCAGGGTGCATACACCAAAGGCGGTGGTGTTGGGCTTGGTGCCCTTGTAAATGCCCCAGCTGTGTACGGTCATGGGAATTGTCCATGCCAGCGGAATAACCGCCCAGCAAATGGCGATACAGCTCAGAATGCACAGAATGAAGTTGATCAAACGGAGGGTTTCGTCCTGCTTGGTCATGGGGTAGGTTGCTGCCTGAGCGGGAACGGGTTGAGGTTGAACAGGTACCGCGGGCTGCTGATATACAGGCTGCTGGGGCTGTTGAGGCTGCTGGCTAGGTGCGGGCGGCGGAACGGGAGCGCTTGCCGTTTGCTGCTGAGGTTGAGCAGGGGCTGTGTCAGCCTGCTTCAGGGCATTGCCGCACTGAACACAGAACTGTGCTCCGTCAACATTTTCTTTACCGCATTGAGGGCAGAACATTATAGATCCTCTCGTTTAGGGATAATAGTTTTTGGACAGATACATTGTAATGTATGAATTCACTATAACCTTATCATTAGCGGTTTTTGCCAAATGGGAAGATGAAAGCCCCGATTTGCATAAGGCTCGCCGCCATTTTGATCGTTGCCCTTTCTCGAGCTGGACCGCAATCCGCACCCCGCAACCCGTTCAAGGCAACATTTTGCGCCAAATGTTAAGTTTATGCAGTGCAACTATAGGTGAGTAGTATCATGGATCCCCAAGTACACGATGCAAAGGAGCTTCAATGACTTGGACGAAGGAAATCCCCGCAAATCCGGTTGTTGCTGTAGCGGGCGCCACGGGCGCTGTCGGCAACGAATTTCTCGAGGTTCTTCATGATCTCGATTTTCCCGCAAGTGAGATTCGTGCACTTGCCTCAAAGCGTTCTGCGGGTAAGAAGCTTCCTTTTAAGGGCTGCGGCCAGGTTCCCGCAGGTGAACTTACTGTTCAGGAGATGACTCCCGAATCTTTCCAGGGCGTCGACATTGCGCTGTTCAGCGCAGGTGCAGGCGTTTCCAAGGAAATGCGCCAGGCTGTCGTAGACGCCGGTGCTGTGATGATCGACAATTCCAGTGCTTTCCGTATGGACGAAGATGTGCCGCTGGTTGTTCCCGAGGTTAACCCCCAGGACGTTGCTTGGCATAACGGCGTTATCGCCAACCCCAATTGCTCCACTATCCAGATGGTTGCAGCCTTGAAGCCGCTCTATGATATTTCTCCCATCAAGCGCGTGGTTGTTTCTACCTACCAGGCCGCTTCGGGCGCAGGAGCTAAGGCGATGCAGGAGCTGTACGCGCAGACTCAGCAGTTCCTGAACGGCGAAGAGCTCACTGTCGATGCTTTCGCTCATCAGATCGCCTTCAACTGCATTCCCCATATCGATAAGTTCTTGGAAGACGATTCCACCAAGGAAGAGTGGAAGATGGTTGTCGAAACCAAGAAAATCATGGGTGATGACGATATCCAGGTTGCCGCAACCTGTGTCCGCGTCCCCGTCCTTCGTTGCCACGGTGAATCCATCAACGTTGAATTCGAGGGTCCGATAACGGTGGAAGAGGCTCGCGCCGCACTCGAGGCTGCTCCGGGTATTACCGTAATGGACGATCCCGCCAACAGCTTGTATCCCATGCCTGGTCTGCTTGCAGGAACCAACGGTGCGTTTGTTGGCCGCTTGCGCAAAGATCCTTCCGTTGAAAATGGCTTGGCATTTTGGAACGTTGCCGACCAGATTCGCAAAGGTGCGGCGCTCAATGCCGTCCAGATTGCTCAGTTGTTGCTTCCGTAACGTTGATTAGCTGCATATATGTGTAGACGGGCGGGAGAATGAAAACTCCCGCCCGTCTTATTTTGGGATCCTTGCAGCGTAGGGTATCCTTGAAAAGATTGTTCAGCCTCGCCCATGGCGGGGATTTTTTATGTGTGGCGTCCGGTGCTTTTCTGCATATGCGGCGCTGAAGAATGGAAATGTGATTTATGACTGCAAACGCAACGCAGGAAAAGAAAGATATGACTCAAGAAGCTGAATGTACGAGCTTTGATGCTCTTGGACTTAACCAAGAAATTATGGGAGCGGTAGAGGAATTGGGCTATACTGCTCCAACCCCCGTTCAGGCGGGGGCAATTCCTCAAGTACTCGAAGGCCGTGACGTGCTTGCCGCCGCACAAACGGGTACGGGCAAAACGGCAGCATTCCTTTTGCCAACCATGAATAATCTGGCGCATGGCGAAAAGCGTCGTGTTCGCGGTCGTAGTCTGGGGTGTGGTCCGTACCTTCTGGTGGTTACGCCCACCCGCGAACTTGCTCAACAGATAGAATCGGTGTGTCGTACCGTTGCCAAGCATACGGGCCATTCCTCGGTCACGGTTGTGGGCGGCTTGAGTTACGGCCCTCAGCGCAATGCTCTGAAGCAAGGCTGCGATATCCTTATTGCCACTCCTGGTCGCTTGATCGATTTGATGGAGCAGGGTGCTTGTTCACTCGATCAGGTTCAGGTTCTTGTTCTTGATGAGGCAGATCGCATGCTCGATATGGGCTTTTTGCCTGCCATTCGCACCATTGTGGGTGCAACTCCCGAACAGCGCCAAACGTTGCTGTTCTCTGCAACTCTCGACGAGGGCAAGGTTGGATCCATCACCGATTTGGTGAAAACTCCTGCTCGTATCGAGGTTGCGCCGGTAACCTCAACGGCAGACACCGTAGAGCAGTATGCACTTCCTGTTTCCCTAGAGGCGAAGAATGCGCTTTTGGCTCAAGTGCTGAAAAAGGCGGGCTCCGAGCGCGTTATTGTCTTTACTCGCACCAAGCATCGTGCCGATGCTTGCCGTCGTCGTTTGGTGAAGGCTAACATCACCTGCGCGGTTATTCACGGCGATCGCACACAGAACCAGCGTGAGCGCGCTCTTCGCTCGTTCAGCGCCGGTGAGGTTGATGTTCTGGTCGCAACCGATGTGCTGGCTCGAGGAATCGATATCGCCGATGTGAACTATGTCGTCAACTTCGATGTGCCTGAAGATCCTGTCGACTATATCCATCGTATTGGTCGTACGGGCCGCGGCGGCGATGTTGGCTGGTCGCTCACGTTTGTTACCGAGCAAGACTTTGATGAGTTCAACGACATCGAGGCCTTGATGGGCAAAACGGTGGATCTCTACGACACCGAAGGCCTTGAACTGGGCGAAAACCCTGTATTCATCGACCCTGATCGAGTCCCTGCTTCGAAGGTGCCTGGAAAGAAGGCCAAGAAGAAACGTCGCAAGGCTCGTGAAAAGAAGGCGGCATCGAAGCAGGTTCAGGCAAGCAGCAAAGCAAGCCAGGATAGGTCCGAGGAAGCTTCCGAGGGCACTGAACGGCCTTCTCGTTCCTCTTCTGCTGGTCGCGGTCGTAGCGGCAAGCGCAATCAAGGTGCAGGCCGTAGCCAGGACAAGAGGCAGCAGGCAAAGCCTTCGCGCAAGAATGCCGTTCGCTCTTCCGATAGAAAGCGTTCGAATGGCGGCAATGGCAAACGTCGCAATTCTGAGCGGAGCGCCGAAGAGGTGCCAGCAGCGTTTAGGCCTGGCGTGCGTTCTTCTGGCGTTCGCCAAATGCCTAAGCCTGGAAAACGTAAGCGTTCCCAAGGAGCGAAAAATCATCGCGGAAGGCGCAACAGCCAATAGTATCGTCCACTCCCCTTATGGGAAGCGTGCGTGAATGCTAAGGGGCATGCGGCTTTCGCGGCTGCTTGAGGTAATTGAGCATGATTAGCACGCCTTAAAAACAAAGCCTCCTGATTCAATTGCGAATCAGGAGGCTTTTGTGTCTTGGCGGATAAATCGAAAGAGGTTTATCTTTCTATGGCTGTCCTTCGGTTTTGCCGCTAGTCGAGCCTGCCAGTGAACAGGAATTTAATGCGCTGCCACAGGCTGGGCTTCTTCGGCACCAGCTGGATAGCTGCCTTGTCTGCTGCTTCTTCGACTTTCCTTTCCAGGGAAGGGGAAAGCACGATAGGCCTAGCATCGACCTTTTGCGCATTCACCTCGGCGGTGTTGGTAGCGGGCCCTGCAACACCAGGCTCAATTTCCTCGAGGCCACGAGGAATGTTGATCTCGGCTTGCTCTGCGGCCTTTTCGGCGGCAATTCGCTGAGCTTCAGCTTCTTGCTGTGCTTTTTTCAAGGCGGCGAGTTCTGCTTCGGCTTCGGCCCTTGCCTTTGCTTCCGCTTCGGCCTTTGCCTTCAGCGCGGCTGCCTCGGCTTCTTCCTGGGCTTTCTTCAGGGCAGCAAGCTCCGCTTCCGCTTCGGCCTTTGCCTTTGCCTCTGCCTCGGCCTTCGCCTTCAGCTCAGCAGCTTCCTCAGCGGCCTTCCTGCATGCTTCTTCAGCAGCTTCCTTTGCCTTGGCTTCTTCGCGAGCTTTGCGCTCCTCTTCCTCAGCTGCTTTCATGCGCTCGATTCGGGCAAGCTCAGCTCGGCGCACCTCTTCTTCTTCGCGCAGTTCGCTGGCGTGGCGATAATCATCGCGTGCCTTCTGAATCAGGTAAGCCTGAGAATCGAACGATTCGGTGCTGCCGTCAGCATTTTCACTGCAGAAGAATTCGAGCGGGGTGTATTCCAAGTCGTTCTTCAACATGCGCAGTTTGGCGGTGTCGGAAAGCGAGATGTCCAGATACTCGTTAACGCGTTCCTTCAGCTCGGGATCGTAGATGGGCCAAGCGATTTCCACACGCTTTTCCATGTTGCGCGTCATCAGGTCGGCGCTGGAAAGGTAGATCTCGCGATTATCGCGCGGACCGAATCCGTAGATGCGGCTGTGCTCCAGCAAGCGACCAACGATGGAAACAACCTCAACGTTTTCGGTGTAACCCTCAACGCCGGGAACCAGACACGAAATGCCGCGTACGAACAACGTGGTTTTAACGCCAGCCTGGGAGGCTTCGGCAATCTTGTCGATGATGTCCTTGTCGGTGATGGAATTGGTCTTGAACGACAGGCCGTTGGGCTTGCCGCTTTTAGCAAGCGCGATCTGCTCATCGATCTTATGGAGAATCATCGGCTTGATTTGCAACGGAGCAACCGAAAGCTTCTGATATTCATCGGAAGCGTTTTCTAAGCTCATGTTGCGGAAGAACTTTGCGGCATCCTTGCCGATTCCTTCGTCGGTGGTGATGAAGCTGAAATCGGTGTAGAGCCTCGAGGTTTTCTCGTTGTAGTTGCCCGTACCCAGCTGGGTAATGTACTGGATGCCGTTTTCGGTATGGCGTGCGATGGTGCAGATCTTCGAGTGAACCTTGAAGTCGTGGAAACCGTAGATTACGTTGGCGCCAGCCTGCTCAAAGCGTTGCGACCACTCGATGTTGTTGGACTCGTCGAAGCGGGCGCGCAGTTCGAACAGCGCGGTAACTTCCTTGCCGTTTTCTGCAGCAGTTACCAAGGCTTCTGCCAGATGGGACTGGCTGGCAAGGCGGTACAGCGTGATCTTGATCGAGAATACCGAAGGATCGTTCGCTGCTTCGCGGAGCAGGCTGATAAACGGATCCATGCTTTCATAAGGGTACGCAAGCAGAGCGTCGCGCTCGGCTACCTGTTCCATGATGGGCCGCTTTTTGTCGAAGCATGCTGGCCATTGCGGCGTGAACGGTTCGTTGGTGATGTCGCGTGCTAGCTCAGAATCGATCATGCTGGAAAGACCCCAGGCATAGCTCATATCGAGCGGGACGCTGGTAACGTAGCTCTGGCAGGGCTTCAGATCCAAGCGCTTCAGAAGGAACTTTTCCGTAGCGGAGGAAAGGGGCGTATCGGTTTCCAAGCGAACAGGAGCCAGGCGTGCGCGCTTCTTCAGCATGCGCTTCATGTGCTCGCGGTAGTCGTAATCAAGATCTTCTTCGGTGCCGTCGTTCGGGTCGATGTCGGCGTTGCGTGTTACGCAGATAACGCTTGCGCGCTTGGTGGTGTACATAGAGAACACTTCATCAACGATGGTTTTGATAGCGTGTTCCAGAAGGATGTACTGAGTACCTTCACCAGGCAGCTTGATTACGCGCTTTGCCTGATGGGGCAGCGGAATAAGGCCGAACGTAGCATCGTCGGCGCCAATGTTCTTGCCCTTCTTTTTGCCCTTGCTCTCAGTTGCTTTGGACTTTGCGCCACCCTCTTCGTCGCTGACCAGGCGCGCAAGAACGTACAGTGCACCGTTTTCCAGGTGAGGGAAGGGGTGACGCGAATTGATGATCTGCGGCGAAAGGTAGGGAACAACGCATTCTTTCAGGTGCTTGCGAAGATACTCCGCCTGTTCGGGCGAAAGGTCTTCGGGCTGAAGCTGGCGGATGCCGCATTCGGCCAATTGACCCATGATCTTGTTGTAGATGCGTTCTTCCTCCGGGTACAGCTCATGGCAGCGCTCATAGATTGCCTGGAGCTGTTCGTTGGGCGTCATCTGCGTTTTGTTGTCGCGCAGGTCTTTGTTTACCAAAGAAAGATCGGTAAGGCTGCCAACGCGTACCATGAAGAACTCCTGCAAGTTGCTGCAGAAGATGGACACGAAGGTGAGGCGTTCGAGCAAGGGAACGTTATGGTCTTCGCCTTGATCGAGTACACGCTTGTTGAATTCGAGCCAAGAAAGCTCACGGTTTTGCATATAGGGCAGAACGTGATGACTCTTATGTTTGGGATGTGTTTCCGTGGTAGCAGATACACCAACACTGGAATTCTGTTTCGCTTCCATGATTTCCCCTCTATTCTTTTCCCCAGATTAATGGCGCATGCGCCAGTATTATCTAGGAATTATTGTAATCGTTAATAGCGGTTTTTCGCAGGTAAGATGCCCTTTTATCGCGCAACGAATCGCAATATCTTGTGGCATTCCTCCGTGATGATGGTGTTTTTAGGCGAAACTGACGGGTTTTACTAGAACGCGTTCAGCCAAATACCCCTCGCGCACACCGTACTTGCAGATGTCTAGACGCTCGCCACCGCACAGCTTGAAGGCTTCGCGGATGATGACGCAGCCGGGAATAAGCGTATGGATGCGGTCGGGGAGGGTGCGTAAAGCCTCATGAGCAAAGTCGTTGGGGTCTTCTGCGTAGCGGTTCAGGATGGCATCAATGTGTTCGGGCAGCAAGTAATTGAAGCGGTTGCCGTTGTTGCACAGATCGCCATAGAGCTTTGCGGCAGATCGGATGGAGCCTCCGATGCCGTAAAGCTGGGTGCAGTGGTATACGTCGGTTTCTTCCTTTTCTGCAAGTTCGCGGAAAGCCTGCGCTATGGCGTCGACTTCCTTCTGAGTGGGCATCAGCCCCGCTACGTAGTTTGCGAAGGACGAAAGCGAACCCTGCGGAATGCTGGTTTTCGCAAGATCGAAGCCGCCCTTGATGCTGGTGAGCTCGGTGGAACCGCCGCCGATATCTACCATGGTGCCCGCTTCGAGGTCTTGGTCGAGCTTTGCACCCAAATAGCCAAGATGCGCCTCTTCTTCGTTGGAGAGGATGCAGATGCGCTGTCCAATGCCTTCTTCGATTGCTGCCGTTGCCTTGTGCGAATTGGAGCAGTTTCGCAGTACGGCAGTTGCGAAAATGTCAATGCGATCGCAATTGAAGTGCGAAGCGCGGCGCAGGTGCGCGTTGATGGTTTTAATGGCGCGCTTTACCCCTTCTTCGGTCATAGCGCCCTTTTCGACGTGCGAAGCGAGGCCCGCCATCACCTTGTAGTTCAGCAGGGTGTCGATATCCTTCTTCCGCAGGGGCTCATGCGCGGCGCAGGACACCTCGTAAATGCAGAGTCGGATGGTGTTTGAACCTAAATCGATAATGCCGTAGCGGGACATTTCATAGCTCCTTGTTGTTAAATCTGGTGCTTTCGAACACATCATTTGATTTAACTATATTCGCGCATCGGGAAGTGGGGTAGCATCGCCTATAACGTGTTATTTAACATTTTTCTGTCATTTGCCAGGTGCGTTGCATGCTGTGTAAGCAAGTAGCGGTGCAGTGGGGACTGGCGTGGCATAGGATAGAGGGGGTTTCGCGATGCTTGATACGGTTCGTTTGGGTTCTCAGAAGGTGTCCAAAAAGGAATATAAAGTCCGCTTCAAAGAATTGATCAATAAGCTGGTCGTGCTTCAGCAGGAAGCGAAGCGCCAGGAGCTTGGCGTGGTAGTGCTGTTCGAGGGATGGAAGGGCGCCGGGAAGGGCAGTCGAATCTCAGATTTGCTGTATCACTTGGATGCGCGCGACACTTCGGTATACGTTACGGAAGATTTCGAAGGCGAAGAAGCCGAAAACGTTTTGAGCGAAGAGTTCGGCTCCACTGGCTATTTCCCTGTTATGCAGCAGTTTTGGAAAGCGCTTGGTCAGCGTGGAAGTATGACGTTCTATGATCGCGGTTGGTATTCGGTGGCGGCGCAGCATGTGATCAACATGCTCCCAAAGAAGGGAAAGCTTTCCAAGAAAGAACGCGCTGCGGTTGAGGCTCATACGGCACGCATGCTTCCCTCCATTGAAGACTTCGAAACACAGCTGCGCAACGATGGCTATCTGGTAATCAAATTCTTCTTGCATATCTCCGAGCAGACCCAACGCGAGCGTTTGGTGGGTTTGTATAGCGACCCTGCAACCAAGTGGCGCGTGACCCAGAGCGATCTTGAACAGCTCGAGCACTATAGCCAGTCTTACCGTGTTTATGACGAGATGCTGAAGCGCTCTAACTTCAAGGCTGCCCCCTGGATCCTGCTTGATGCCTCCGATCATCGTCGGGTAAACCTGAGCGTTGCCCAAACGTTGGTAACCGCTTTGGAACGCGAGCTCTCCAGGCCGAAGAACAATGCCGCTTTGGAAGCGGAAACGAAGGCAAAGGAAAACTCTGCTGCTGCCGTTGCTGGTTCGGTGGCAGACGATGAGCGCGAACGCTCCGACGAGGAAAATCAGCTTCTGCGCTTGCAGGCAGAACATGAGGCCGCAGCGATGAGCACTCATGCGCCCACGATGACACGCTTTATCCCTAGTGCACATATACCTTCGCTTGATGAGGTAGATCATTCGCTTGCTCTAACTCACGACGAATACAAGCTCCAGTTGAAAGCAGAACAGGAACGTCTTCGTCGTATTGAGCTGGAAATGTACATTAGGCGCGTACCCATGATGATCATGTATGAAGGTTGGGATGCGGCTGGAAAAGGTGGCAGCATCAAGCGTGTGGCGCAGGCGTTGGATGCGCGTTCGTACACCATTTTCCCCAGTCCGGCACCTACGAAGCCTGAACTGCTGCACCCTCATCTGTGGCGCTATTGGACGCGCTTGCCGAAGGCGGGGCATGTAGGTATTTATGATCGCAGTTGGTACGGCCGTGTGTTGGTTGAGCGCGTAGAGGGTTTTGCCAGCACTGACCAATGGAGCCGCGCATACGAGGAAATCAACGAGTTTGAGCGCGACATGGTTGATTGGGGCGCCATCCTGCTTAAGTTTTGGGTGGACGTTTCCCCAGAAACACAGCTTCGGCGTTTTGAGGCGCGTGAAAACAATCCTGCGAAACGCTGGAAGATTACCGCAGAGGATTGGCGCAACCGCGACAAGTACCCCCAGTATCGTGCGGCGGTAGACGACATGTTCCGCCTTACTTCTACACACAACGCACCTTGGATAATCTTGGAAAGCGACGATAAGTATTACGCCCGCGTGAAGGCGCTGCGTATCATCAACGAGGCCATTGAAAAGCGGTTGGGGCTGTTCTAGCTCGGTATAGAGCTGCGATTGCTGCCAGGATGCCGCTTTGGCATTAATGGTCTGCCCCAGTCTTGCTCGAAGAGTTGACGGAGCGGGCGAGCGCGGTGCGTTGTGGGTTGTTTCTGCGGGCTGATCGTTAACCCGCTCACTTGCTTTTTCTGCCTGTTGGCAGAACGTTTGAAATCCCTCTTACGAATCTTCGTATGAGGGATTTCTTTTTGTTACTATAGTTTAGTTACATCGCTGCGTTGCATGCTGCGATGGCAGTTCGTTTCAGAACCAAATGTGTGAAGGTGGTTCATGCCAAAAGGCGTAAACAGACGCGGTCCATCGCGGGGGTCCCATGCTGCTCCGCAACGCTCTCAGAGCACCCTGCCTGCTACGTATCGTTCCCAACAGGTTCCTTCCAGCCAGAGCATTTCCCAGTACAGCCGCGATTCCTACGGTTCAGCTGCGCGCGCAAGCCAAAGCAAAAAGGGCGGCATATGGCGTGTGGTGTTTATTGTTTCCATTGTAGTGTTCGTGGGCGCTTTAGCTGCCTTGGGCGCTATCGGCTATCAGTACTGGGCGCAGCAAAACGCTTACAGTGGCCTGGAAGAATATGCAGAGGTGGACGACAATTCCAATCTTGCTCTTTCCGACCTGAAAGTTGATTGGGACGGCTTACGTGCCATCAACCCCGACATCGTAGCGTGGGTGTACGTACCTGGTACGCCCATCAATTATCCTGTGGTTCAAGGGTCTGATAATCAGGAATACTTGCATAAAGCTTTTGACGGATCTACCGGATGGCTTGCTTCGGCAGGCACCATCTTCCTGGATGCCTCCAATGCGAGCGACTTATCCGATCAGAACAATGCGCTATACGGCCACCACATGAACGATGGTTCGATGTTTGCTTCTTTGGCCGATTTCGAGAACCAGGATACCTTTGATTCGCATCGCGATATCTACGTGTTAACCCCACAGGGCAATTATCGCCTTAAAACGTTTGCTTTGGTAAAGACAACGGGCAGCGACGCCATCGTTCAGACGTCGTTTGCCAACGACGCAAGTTACCAGGCATACGTGCAGGACAAGCTTAACCGCAGCGTGGTAAGCCAGAAGGGGGACACGCTGACCGCTACCGATATCAAGCAGTCAGTGCTGTTTTCTACCTGCGAATATTCGCAAAACGACGGCCGTGCGGTGCTGTTTGCCGCTGTGGTGGAAACCACGGCAGCAAACGACCCTTACCTGAGCTCGAGCACCTCGGGGACAACTGGTCTTTCGTCAAGTCAGGACGCGGTCATGGATCGCAAATATGAGGAGGCTGCATAGATGAGCATGTCGGTGTTTCCCGGAGAGCGCCCCGACAGAATGGAAGAAGAGTGCGGTGTTTTTGGCATTTACGCACCTGGTGAAGATGTAGCGCGCATGACCTGCTTCGGTTTGCAGGCGTTGCAGCACCGTGGGCAGGAATCTGCCGGCATTGCCGTTGGCGATGGTGCCACCATCATGGCTTCCAAGGATCTGGGCTTGGTGACCCAGGCATTTACCGAAGGCGACCTTTCTGCGTTGAAGGGCGATTTGGCTATTGGTCATGTTCGCTACTCCACGAGCGGCGGTGTCGATTCGTGGGAAGCGGCACAGCCCCATATCTCGGCAATCGATGAAGTGCTTATTGCGCTTGCCCACAACGGAACGTTGGTGAACACCAATTACCTCAAGGCGAAAATCATTGATTACGGTGTTCATCTGCGTGCGGGCACCGACTCGGAAGCAGCAGCGAAGATCATTGGCGAGGTAACCAAAACCACGAATTCCCTTCGTGCGGGCATTCGTATGGCCATGAAAATGATCAAGGGCGCTTACGCTATGCTGCTGGCAAGCCCTGACCATCTTTACGCTTTCCGTGATCCAAACGGCATTCGTCCTCTGGTTGTAGGTAAGTTGCCCAACAATCGTGGATGGGTTGTTTCTTCCGAAACCTGTGGTCTTGATATTGTGGGCGCGGAGCTTATGCGTGAAGTTGCCCCTGGCGAGATTATCCGCTTCGGCAAAGATGGCATGATCTCCGAGATGGGCGTTGAGCCCAAGAAGCGCGCTAGCTGCATTTTCGAATACGTGTATTTCGCTCGTCCCGACTCCGTGATGGACGGACAGAGCGTATACGTTGCCCGCCGTCAGATGGGGCGTATCCTTGCGCGCGAGGCTCCGATCGATGCCGACCTTGTTGTGGGCGTTCCCGATTCTGGCTTGCCTTCTGCTATGGGCTACGCTTTGGAGAGCGGCATCCCTTATTGCAACGGCATCGTTAAAAATCGCTATGTTGGCCGTACGTTCATTCAACCTACCGATGAGATGCGCCAGCTTGGCATTCGCTTGAAGCTGAATCCGCTTCCGTCTGTAATTTCAGGCCAGCGTTTGGTGGTTATCGACGACTCTATCGTCCGCGGCAACACCTCCAAGAAGTTGGTTGACATGCTGCGAAGCGCAGGTGCCAAGGAAGTTCACCTGCGTATTGTTTCGCCTGAAACCCGTTGGCCTTGCTTCTACGGTATTGATACCGACACGCAGGATCAGCTTATCGCGGCAAACATGACCAATCGGGAAATGTGCGATTTCATCGGCTGTGATTCGCTTGCGTTTATTTCGGTTGAGGGCCTTCACGAGGCAATTCAGTGCGAACACCCTGGTTTCTGTGACGCTTGCTTTACCGGCGAATACCCTGTGGATATTCCTGATACCATGAAGGCCAAGAGCTTCCTTCCCGAAGGGAAGGCAGTGCTCGATTAGCGGCCTGCTCGAAGGCATGCCATAGTGCCTCGAATTATGGCAATACGTTGTTTGTAAGCCCCCGAACAGGGGATTTGAGTTCCAGGAGATGCTATGACTGATCGCATTAAGGTCAACGCGATGGATAACGATGAAACCAAGTGGCCCAGCTGGACGGCTCAGGGCGCTACCACCTATGCCGAAGCGGGAGTAGATACGGCAGAAGGCGCCCGTGCGGTAGACGCTATCAAGGATGCGGTTCATCGCACGTACCGCGATGAGGTTCGCGGCGATATCGGCGGCTTCGGCGGCTTGTTCTCCATCAACGTGGCGAAGAACATGGCCGATCCGATTTTGGTTTCCGGCACCGACGGCGTTGGCACTAAGATTCAGCTGGCTAAGCTCGCTGGCAAGCATGACACCGTGGGCATCGACCTGGTTGCCATGTGCGTGAACGACATTCTTGCAACAGGCGCTGAGCCCCTGTTCTTCCTCGATTACATTGCCATCGGAAAGCTTAAGAGCGAAGCGGTTGCCGAAATCGTTTCCGGCATTGCTGATGGCTGCCAGATGTCGGGCGCTGCTCTTATCGGTGGCGAAATGGCTGAGCATCCTGGTGTAATGGATCCCAATGAGTATGACCTTTCCGGTTTTTGCGTAGGCGTGGTAGATCGTCCTGAAATGCTCGACCCCGCCAAGGTCCAGGAGGGCGACGTGCTTATCGGCCTGGCTTCCTCTGGCATTCACTCCAACGGCTATTCTTTGGTTCGCAAGGTGGTTACCGACGGTAAGACGCTCTATGAGTTGCGTATGCCTCAGGAGTCTCTGGGCGGCCAGAGCGTGCTCGACGCGCTGCTCGAGCCCACTCGCATCTACGTGAAGCCTGTTCGCTCCGTCTTGCGCCAGCTCCCTGGCGCCGTTCGTTCCCTTGCCCACATTACGGGTGGCGGCATTACTGAGAACCTGAATCGTGCGCTTCCCGAAAACATGGACGCAGAGCTTCATGTGGGAACCTGGAGCATGCCACCGGTTATCCCGTTCGTGTGTCGTGCGGCTCATCTCGATGAGCACGAAGCCCTGAAGACCTTCAATATGGGCTTGGGCATGGTTCTCGTTGTTGATCCTTCCAAGGTTGATCAGGTTATGGACATCCTGGAAGCCGAGGGTGAAACACCTACCGTTGTAGGCCGTATCATTCCTGGCTCGGGCGAGGTTGCCTATGTTGATCAGGAAAAGCTCTTTGCCGACGATCCGTCTGCTGAAGAGTAGGTAATCATTATGCGCGATTGGCTCAAGCGACCAATCGCGCTTTATGTTGATGCCAGTCGATGCACGTCGAAGGGTTCTTTTCCAACTTCGGGGCATCGATTGGCACGTTCATTGCGGTAGCGACAAATGAAGGTGTCTTATCGATGCCTTGCCTAGCAACGAAAGGAAGGGCATGACTGCTCAAGTGCAAGAACCGTTGAACATCGGCGTTTTGATTAGCGGTAGCGGCTCTAACCTCCAATCGCTCATCGACCATATTGAAGAAGGCACGCTCAGTGCGAAAATCAGCTTGGTTGTTTCTTCGCGTCCTGACGCCTTTGGCATTGAACGTGCCAAAAAGGCAGGAATTCCCGTCTTGGTGATGAATCGCGAGGCGTATGCCGACACTTCGGCGGCTAACCAGCGTATTGCTGATGCCCTGAAGGAGGCTGGTGCCGAATACGTGGTTATGGCCGGTTACATGCGTATGGTTACCGCAGAAATCCTCGACGCTTTCCCTGATAGGGTAGTGAACCTTCATCCCGCTCTGCTTCCTTCTTTCAAAGGCGCGCATGCCATTGAGGATGCATACAATTTTGGTGTGAAGGTAACTGGCGTTACGGTTCATTTCGCTAATGCCGATTACGATAAGGGCCCCATTATCGCTCAGCAGCCTGTTGAGGTTCGTGAAGGTGAACCCATCGAGGCTCTTGAAGAGCGTATTCATTTGGCTGAGCATGAGCTGTATCCTCATGTGATCCAGCTTCTTGCCGAAGGGCGGGTAGACGTTTGCCCTGAAACGCGTAAGGTGCACATTTCAAGCTAACTAACAGTACTGCCCGCTGGGCGGGCATTTTCACTTTCGAAGGTTTGCGTTTGGCTGGCGCTGCTATGCTGAACGTAACGAATATCAATAGCCAGACAATTCGGAAAGGCGGTACCAGGTGGCAGATCCTAAGGTAAAGCGTGTTCTTATGTCGGTAACGGACAAGACGGGTGTAGTGGAATTCGCTCGTGCTCTGTCCGAAGAGTTCGGTGCGCAGATCATCTCAACAGGTGGCACGGCTCGCGTTATTGCGGAGGCGGGCATTCCCGTTACCCCCATCGATGAGGTAACCCAATTCCCAGAGATGATGGATGGTCGCGTGAAGACGCTTCACCCGGCAGTTCATGGCGGTCTTCTTGCTAAGCGCGACAACCCCGAGCATATGGCTCAGGCTGCTGAGCACGGCATCGAGATGATCGACATGGTGGTGGTAAACCTTTATGCATTCGAGAAAACGGTAGAGTCCGGAGCCGATTTCGGTACCTGTATTGAAAACATCGACATCGGTGGCCCTTCTATGCTGCGTTCTGCTGCAAAGAATTTTGCAAGTGTTGCCGTTGTTACCGATCCTGCAAGCTATGGAAGCATTCTTGCCGAAATGCGTGCAAACGATGGCGCAACCACACTCGCAACGCGTACCCAGCTTGCTCTTCGCGTGTTCCAGACTACCAACGCTTACGACGGCGCTATCGCTGCATGGCTCGGCAACCAGTTGGGCGAGGCAAACGAGCTGTTCCCTGAGACTCTTTCTGTTGACCTTGTTAAGCAGCAGGGTCTTCGCTATGGCGAGAACCCACACCAGAGTGCTGCGTTCTACCGCGTTCCTGAGTTTGCTACGCCGCATTCTCTGGTTAACGCCAAGCAGCTCAATGGCAAAGAACTCTCTTACAACAACATCCTCGACACCGATGCATGTTGGACGCTCGCTCGTGAGTTTGACGAGCCCGCTGTTGTGATCCTGAAGCATCAGAATCCCTGCGGTTCCGCAACCGCTGCCGATGTTGCCACGGCTTACGACAAGGCATTTGCTTGTGACCCGAAGAGCGCTTTTGGCGGTATCATCGCTGTTAATGCCGAGGTCACCCTCGAATTGGTTGAGCATATCAATGAGAACAAGCAGTTCGTAGAGGTACTCATTGCTCCTTCGTATGAGTCAGCTGCTCTTGAGCTGCTTCAGCAGAAGAAGAACCTGCGCGTTTTGGAGACTGGTGGGGTAGATGCTCCTGCGGCTATTGAATTCCGTTCTGTTGATGGCGGTATGCTTTGTCAGCAGGTAGATCGCGTGGATGAGGATCCTTCAGAGTTCACGGTGCCTACTAAGAAGAAGCCCACTGAAGACGAATTGCATGAAATGCTCTTTGCCTGGAAGGTTTGCAAGGGCGTTAAGTCTAATGCGATTTTGGTTTCGAAGGATCATGCTGGGATTGGCATGGGCCCTGGTCAGCCTAACCGTGTTGACTCTGCGAAGCTCGCTTGCGAACGTGCGCATGAGGCGTGCGAACGCATGGGTGTTCCCGCAGAAGGCCTGGTATGCGCATCCGATGCGTTCTTCCCGTTCCGCGATAACGTTGATACGTTGGCAGGCTATGGCGTCAAGGCCATTATCCAACCCGGCGGTTCCATCCGTGACGAAGAGGTTATTGAAGCGTGCGATGAGCACGGCATTGCCATGGTGTTCACTGGTCACCGTCACTTCCGTCACTAGCAGTTACGCTGGCCTACGGCCAGCGTACGTTCTCGCGAAACGCAATGACGCTGCGCGGGATTCTAGCGGTACAGGAAGCTTTCAATCGGTCGGGGCGGGGAAAAGGCCAGCCAATCCTGCTCGATTTTGTCGAGCAGGATGCACCCGCTCGGGCGCATAGTTTGGAACTAAGCATGCCACTGGCATGTTTACTCAAGCTTCCTGCACTCGCCAGAATCCCGCTCGCTGATTTACTGGCGCATGCCTGGACTTTCATATCGCCCTTTTGAATGTGGTGCAACAAATGTTCGGCGACAACATTTTTGCGCAATTAATCACTGCGTAAATTCCCAGCAAAGAAAACGCTTTCACGCGTCCATTAACCAAAAGGGCGGGTACACCCCATTCGAAGCGAACAACACCAACACATGTCCCACCTCCCAAAATGCCGAATTTTGCTCGGGGGGGGGGCAACTCAAAAGCGAATGTGTTGCAACTTTGTACTGGAAAAGAAAGCCAATTCCCCCGACACCATTAGGTTTTCCGGATGCATTCGGAAAATTCGGATGGATGGAAATTGCCAATGTTGGTTGAAAGACACCAGGTAAAGGTGCTAATATAGTTTCTGCTAAAACATTAGGCTGTAAGAGCATGCCGCAAAATCGAAATAACTGAGCCCTGCCAAACCATTTGGTTTCAGCAGGTTCGTCCCCGTTTAGGTGGTAAGGAGCTACAAAGCGTGTTGCACGACAAGAACAACGATTCGCTGAACAATGCTTCAAACCAAAATAACCTAGCGGGGAGGGGGCGCTTCTAAGCAGTCAAGCTTTCAGGACCACCAAAGCCTAAATTCCAATAGTGAATTAACGCGCATTCGTAAGAAGCACAAATCTCATAAAGCACGCAACCGAGCCCTTGCTGTTTTGGGCGTTCTTGTTGCCATCTTCGCCATTGTAGGTGGTGCATTCGCGCTGTACCTGCATTCTCTTGATTCAGCCATGGGTTTCAAAAGCCAGGAAGACAAAGACAGCATGAGGGCTGCCATGCTGAAAACCAACCCGGTAGAGGATAAAAGCCAAGCGTTCTATATGCTGGTGCTTGGCTCCGATGCTCGCGTCAACGACGCAACATCCCGTTCCGACGTGATGATTCTTTTGCGCGTAGATCCTACCAACGGCAAAATTACCATGGTTTCCATCCCGCGCGATACCAAGGTTGAAATTGAAGGCCACGGCACTCAGAAGATCAACGCCGCTTACGCTTTCGGTGGGGCAGCCGGTGCCGTAACGGCGGTATCTCAGTTCGCCGGTGTGCCTATTCTCCATTATGCCGAAGTCCATTTCGATGAGTTGGAACAGTTGGTAGACGACCTGGGCGGCGTTTGGGTAGATGTTTCCGTTTCCAACAATCAAACTGGTGCTAGTAATACAGGTCAAAAGCTGAACTCTGGTTATCAGCTGTTGAACGGCAGCCAGGCTTTGGCCTTCGCCCGTGAACGTTACGGCTATACCCGTGGCGATTTCCAACGCGCTGACAATCAAAAGCTGGTAGCGCAGGCTATCGTCAAGCAGGTGCTTGATCAGCAGCCCACAGAGTTGCCGGGCACCATTCAGGAATTGGCCGGCTGTGTAACCACCGATCTTTCCGTTTCAGACATTGCTTCCTTGGCTCAGCAATTCCAAAGCACGGGCGTAACGTTCTATTCGGCAACCGTGCCTTCCACTACGCAGACCATCGATGGTGTTTCCTACACCATTACCGTGCAAGACAAATGGGACGAAATGATGGGCCTTGTTAACCAAGGTAAAGACCCAAGCGCGGTAGACCAGGTAGCAGCTGGTCAAGGTTCTCTTTCCGCAAGCTCTGACACCACAGGAGGAACGGCTCAATAATGACGCTCCTAGAATTGTTCGCGCTTCTTAAGAAGCATTTGAAGTTGGTAATTGCACTCCCCATTGCATGCGCACTGGCAACGGCAGTGTTTTCTTGGGCGTTTTTACCGAACACCTACACTTCTACGGTTTCTATGTACGTGCTTACACGCGCCAATGAGAATACTTCGGTGCTTACCAGCACCGACCTTACGGCAAGCCAGATGCTTACCAACGACGTAGCCACGCTTATCGAAAGTGATCGTATTGAATCTGATACGGCATCGAAGCTGCAGATGGATAGCTTGAAGGGCTACGACGTTAAGGTATCCAGCGAAACCACCACGCGCGTTATCACTGTTTCGGTAACGGGCAAATCGGCTCAAACCACAGCCATTGTGGCAAACGGTTTAGCGGAAACCGCCGATAGTGTTGCGCGCGAGGTTATGGACATTAAAAGCATCAACGTTATCGACAAAGCCGTTGAAGCCAGCGCTCCTTCCGGTCCCAACCGCATTATGTACACGGCTGTAGGTTTCCTGGCTGGCTTGTTCATTGCCATTGCGGCAGTGGTCCTTATGGACATGACGAACACCCGTGTACGCAATGCCGACGAACTGGAAGAGCTGTTGCCCGTTCCGGTTATTGGCCGAATTCCCGTAATCAAGTAAAGGAGGGTACCCATGGCAAAGAAGAGAAAGGCATCCTCCAACATGCAGGAGGTTCAAAACGCGGCGAAGACGCTGTTTGCGAACATCCTCTTTATGTCACCCGACTGTCCGCTGCGCACTATTGTTATGACGAGCTCTGTGCCCAATGAAGGCAAAAGTATCACTTCGATAGAGCTGGCAAAAGCCATTGCCACTTCTGGCAAGAAAACGCTTTTGGTAGAAGCGGATATGCGCCGCCGGAGCTTGGCAAACGCTTTGGGTGTTCGCGCCCAAGCAGGTGTGTATTCGGTACTTACTGATGCTGTAACAATCGAGCAGGCGGTAGTACCTACCAAGGTGCACGATTTGTATTTGCTGGACTCCGAACCGAACATCCCGAACCCGGCGGACATTATTTCTTCAAAGAGCTATGCGTATCTAACGCGTGAACTGGAAGATCGCTTTGATTACGTGATTTACGATACGCCTCCGGTAGGCACGTTCGTGGACGCTGCCATTCTTTCCACGTTGGTGGACGGAACGGTATTGATAGTTAAGCCAGGCCTTACTAAACGTGTGGAATTACAAGATGCCTACGAGCAGCTGAAAAAGGCTGACGCTAACGTAATTGGCACATGCGCAACCTTCTGTGAGGGTACGGGTAGCGAATATTACTACGCCTATTACACGCAGGACGGTAAGCGAGCGAAGCCGGAAGATAGTGCGAATGCTCCGCAGATGCCTGGCCGTTCGAATACTCCGCGGGTTACAGGCCGTTCTGCTGGCGCTAACCGAAGGGGCGGCAGATAAATGCGCGACATGCACTGCCACATACTGCCCGGGGTAGACGATGGTGCGCACAACTTGCAAGAATCGCTTGAAATGCTGGAAGCAGCAAAGCAAGTGGGCATTACTTCCATAGTGTGCACGCCCCATTGCCGCGATCCGTACTTCGATTTCGATGCCATGTGGGAAGCTTTTCGTTTGTTGGAGCAGCATGCAAATGGTTTTCCATTAACCATGGGTTTTGAAGTCAATCATGCAAAGCTGATGGACTTGGGTATTGAATGGGCGCCGAAGCTTGCTTTTCAGGGAAGTAACGAGTTTTTGCTGGAGCTTTCCACACGGGCTACGGAATACCACTTCAGGGAGTACGAAAGCACCATTTACCAGCTGCAAAGCATGGGGTTGGATGTGATTAATTGCCCATCCAGAGCGTTACAAGGCCATTCAAGAGAACGTTGAAATTGCCTACAACCTGGTTGAAATGGGCTGCAAATTGCAAGCTTCAGCCGATTTTATAGTGGGTGGCCGTACAGGGGCGGAAAAGAAGCCCGCCAAGCGCTTGTTCGAAGAAAACCTCTACACCTACATTGCCAGCGATGCCCACAATGTAGCTCACTACGGCTTCTACCAACAAGCAAGGCAAAAATTCCGAACCCGCGGCAAGCATGCCCGCCTGTAACGCTTGCAGCAGGTGGCTCAATGGGAATTGACTCCTTTGGCAAGAGAGATAAAGCATCAGCTGGTAAAGCCAAGCATACTTTTTCCGACTTGCAGCAGCAACGAATATGCCAAAAGTGCCTGTCCCCATTGGATCACCCCACAAAACAAATGCCTTGAAAGAAGGCTGTCAAAGGGTAGATACGGCAGCCTTCCTTCAAGCCATTTAACTTAACAAATCCTAGAGTGCGCGGAATCGTCGCTAGAAGCGTGTTTCGTTAGCAGCTTGGAATCATCAGAAAGCACCCCGCGATAACGCAATGGCGAAGCCATGCCCAAATCCTGTTCTTTATGTCATTCGCTCAAACAAGACAGGTTTTTGTGCGAAGAAGGGCAAGCCAGCAGGTGCTCCAATGGGGACTGGCTCTCTTGGCAAAAGGAATAAAGCCCCAGCTGAAGTAATCAAGCATGTTTTGTTCAGCAAACAGCAGCAATAAAACATGTCAAAAGTGCCTGTCCCCATTGGAGCACCCTCCCAATCCATACGAGGAAAGGAGGTTCCCATGTGGTATGTAGTGCAAGTAATCGGCGGGCAAGAAGATGCCGCAGTGCTGAAAATCCAAAAACAGGCAAGTAACGAAACGTTCAAAACCGTTTTCGTTCCCAAATACGAAATTCGCAAACGCTATTCCGGGGCTTGGAAAACCCGAAGGGAAGTCCTTTTCCCAGGGTACGTATTCGTAGATACCAAAACACCCGATTCATTTCGCCAAGAACTGAACAAGGTAACAACCATGACAAAACTCCTTTCAGGCGAAACCGAAACAGGCAAAAAGAAGTTCATCCCACTTTCTAATGAGGAAAAAACACTGATCAGCTCATTCGTAGGCGATGAAGACCACGTTATGAAAATGAGCGAGGGAATCATCGAAGGCGACCAGATTAGGGTGCTGAAGGGCCCGCTTCAAGGGTACGAAGCCCTGGTTGCCAAGGTGGACAGGCATAAGCGCCTGGCCTACATCGATCTGAATATTCTAGGACGAATTAAAACCGTGAAGGTTGGATTGGAAATTGTTCAAAAACGTTGAAAACCAAATAACTGAAACGCAGAAGAAGCCCGTACTTACTCCTGCGCAGGAGCGCTTGCTTGGCTTCATCGTTTCCCAATGCATGGAAAACGGCAGCGTACGCCTTACCAAAAATGAATTAGCCCAGCACATGGAATGTTGCGTACGCACTATCGATCGTGCTGTACGGAAGCTCCGCGACGAGGGCTACATCGAAGTAGTGGTCCTCTACGGCGAAGATGGCGGCCAAATCTGCAACGAGTACCGCTTGGCGGAGCATAGGAGCTAGTAGATTTGAACCTGCATAGCTTAAACAGTTCGTCAATGCAAGGTGCTTCGTTTGATAGGGAGATAGCTTCGGGTTTCGCTAGGAAGGCTATTAGCCAAGATGGCGAGGCCGTTCGGTCAGATTCAAGTGCGGTGGCCGTGGATGATGCTCAGGTAGCTCGCACCACGTCGGCACCGGTCGTGCTCCGATGGGTTTCAAGGCAGGGAAGATGACGGCTGGCAAGCACGGGGAAGATCCAGAGGTTTCTGAGGCCGTGCGGTGCCTGCAGAAGAGCCGGTTGGGTTACCGCTTCGTGAAGCGCGCATTCGACATCGTCTTCAGCGCCTTCGTCCTGATCGCTTTCAGCTGGCTGTTCGCCATCGTGGCCATTGCCATCAAGATCGACGACCCCAGGGGTCCCGTCATCTTCAAGCAGAAGCGCGTCGGGAAGGACGGCAAAGAGTTCTACATGTACAAGTTCCGCAGCATGTGCGTGGACGCGGAGTCCAAGCTCGCCGAGCTGCGCGAGCTCAACGAGAAGACCGGCCCGGTGTTCAAAATCGCCGCTGACCCGCGCATCACGCGCGTGGGAAGAGTCACGCGCAAGCTCTCGATCGACGAATTGCCTCAGTTCGCGAATGTGTTAAAGGGCGATATGTCCGTCGTCGGACCGAGGCCTGCGCTGCCTGCTGAAGTCGCGACTTATAACGACTACCAGCATCAGCGTCTGCTGGTTAAGCCCGGCCTCACCTGCTATTGGCAAACCCGTCGCAACCGCGACTCCATCACCTTCGACGAATGGGTCGACCTCGACCTGCTCTATATCAAGAAGTGCAGCCCCTGGGCCGACTTCAAACTGATCATCCAAACCGTGGGCGCTGTGCTCACCGCGCAAGGAAGCTAGATTCGTTTTGAAAAATATAGCATGCAATAGGAATGACGAAGCACGAGATCCGCTGGTCAGCGTAATTATGCCTTCGTTTAATTCTTCGAAGCACATTGCCGAGGCAATTGCTTCTGTTCAAGCGCAGACATTCGAATCTTGGGAGCTCCTCGTAACGGATGATTGCTCTAAAGATAATACGGCTGAGATTGTAGCCGAGATTGCTGCGAATGACTCGAGGGTCAAACTGTTTAAACTTGTGGCGAATTTTGGCGCTGCCAAAGCTAGAAATAACTCTCTTGCAAATGCTAGAGGTCGTTATGTTGCCTACCTGGATTCCGGTGACTTGTGGTATCCGCAGAAGTTGGAAAAACAGATTGCATTTATGAAGAAGTTGGGCGCTAGTTTTTCTTGTGCTTCTTACGAGGTGATTGGTGAGAGCGGAGAGCCAATGGGAAAGACGGTCAAGATGCTTGATCGCTGCGATTACATGGGCTTTCTTACGCATAACCTTCTCCAGACGGTTGGCATTATGGTCGATATCAGCGTTGTTGACAGAAAACTGCTCGTTATGCCCGACTTGCGTCGACGACAGGATGCTGCCACATGGCTTCAAGTGCTCAAAGCTGGATACGAATGTTACGGGCTAACCGAGCCGCTGTGTGGGTACAGAAGGGTTCCCGGCTCTTTGTCTAGCAACAAAGTCAAAGCTGCGAAAGGTGTTTGGTTCCTTTATAGAAGTGTTGAAAAGCTGTCTCTTCCGATAGCCGCGTACTGCTTCATTCGTTATGCGTTTCTAGCTGTTTGGAAAAGAACCTATACATCAAATCAAAGGGGACAGAGTATTACGAAACTATCGGAAGGAAATTAATGAAAATCGCAGTTGCAGGTACCGGCTACGTCGGCCTTTCGCTGGCCGTGTTGCTTGCGCAGCATAACGAGGTGCATGCGCTGGACATCGTGCCCGAGAAGGTCGAGAAGATCAACCGCTTCGAGTCGCCCATCCAAGATGACGAGATTGAGCGTTTCCTGGCCGAGGCAAAATCGGGTGAGCGCGAGCTCGACCTACATGCCACCGTCGACCCGAAGGAGGCCTACGCGGGCGCCGAGTTCGCCATCGTGGCCACGCCCACGAACTACGACTCCGAGCGCAACTTCTTCGACACCTCGTCGGTGGAGGCTGCCATTAGCGCCATCCGCAGCGTGAACCCCACGGCGTGGATCGTGATCAAGTCCACCATCCCGGTGGGATACACCGCCTCGCTGCGCGAGCGCCTGGGCGACGCCTGCATCGTGTTTTCCCCGGAGTTCCTGCGCGAGAGCAAGGCGCTCTACGACAACCTGCATCCCAGCCGCATCGTGGTGGGCGCGCCCAAGGACGACGCCGAGGCAGTGGAAGCCGCGAAGAAATTCGCCGACCTTCTGGCGCACGGCGCCGACCCCGCCGAGCTGGGGCGCGCCAACGCCGACGGCACCGTCGGCATCCCGCGCCTGGTGCTCGGCACCACCGAGGCCGAGGCCGTGAAGCTGTTCGCCAACACGTACCTGGCGCTGCGCGTGGCCTACTTCAACGAGCTGGACACCTACTGCGAAGCGCGCGGGCTTAACACCGCCGACGTCATCGAGGGCGTGTGCCTGGAGCCGCGCATTGGGTCCCACTACAACAACCCCTCCTTCGGCTACGGCGGCTACTGCCTGCCCAAGGACACCAAGCAGCTCCTGGCTAACTACCGCGACGTGCCCCAGAACCTCATCGAGGCGATCGTCGAGTCCAACCGCACCCGCAAGGACTTCGTCGCCGACCAGGTGCTCTCGCGCGTGTCCCAGCTGGTCTACTCCGGCACCCCGGCGCCGGTGGTGGGCGTGTACCGCCTGACCATGAAGTCCAACTCCGACAACTTCCGTGCAAGCTCCATCCAGGGCATCATGAAGCGCGTCAAGGCCAAGGGCATCCCCGTGGTGGTCTACGAGCCGACGCTCGACGCCCCCGAGTTCTTCGGCTCCGAGGTGACGCACGACTTGGATGCGTTCAAGAGCCGTTGCGACGTGATCGTCGCCAACCGCTGGAGCGACGACCTGGCCGACGTGGCCGATAAAATCTACACCCGCGATTTATTCAAGCGAGATTAATAATGACCTCATCAGGACTTGCGAGAGATCTCTATAGACACGCATTGAATGCATCCTCTGCGATTCTCGGCGTTGAAACAACGAAGAAGCTGGATTCTCGTATTCGCTTTGGGCGCAAGCTCGATTTGGAGAATCCCAAAACCCTTTCAGACAAGATTTGCTGGATTGAGCTGAATACAGACCAAACGCTCGCGGCTCGCTGCACCGATAAATACGCCGTGCGCTCTTATGTCGAGGAAAAGGGGCTAGGAGACATCTTGATTCCTCTTGTAGGGGGACCGTGGATCAATGCCTCGGATATTGATATCGACAGTCTGCCCGAGCGGTTCGTTCTCAAAGCGACGCATGGCTGCGAGATGAACTACATCTGCAAGGATAAGTCAAGGCTAGATCGCAATGACCTCTTGAACAAGGCTGGACAATGGCTGAAAGAAGATTATCCGCGCGCCTGCATCGAGCCTCATTATAAGCTTGTGCCCCATCGCCTTTATTCTGAGGAATTCGTAGGAGTGCTTGGGGATGTCGTCGACTATAAGTTCCACTGCATCAATGGGGAACCTGCATTCGTCTTAACGTGCTCAAACCGCGAAGACTCCTTAAAGCTCAACCTCTATGACTTGGATTGGAATCCAATTTCGGGATTGCAGGGGGCGATGAGAAACGAGAGAAAGATTGAACGGCCTAAGAATCTCAAGGAAATGCTAGAGGTTGCGAAGACGCTTTCCTCAGATTTTGATTTCGTGCGAGTCGATTTATACGAGGCAGACGAAAAAATCTTCTTTGGGGAGCTCACTTTCTCGCCGGCATGCGGCGTTTTGGAATATTTTACCGATTCCTTTGTGGCGAAGTGGGGTGAGGTGCTGCATGTCAAAGGGCTCGACTAAGAAAATCGGCCTCATTGGGCGCATCGACCCTGATTGCAGGCTCTTCGACGGCCAGACGGTGAAGACCCGTATGATGTATCGACTGCTGTGCGAGATGTACGGCGAAGAATCCATCGTCACGGTCGACACGTATGACTACAAGCACCGTGCCCCTATGGTAATGGCGGATTTTGCCCGTTGCCTAACATCATGCGATCGGCTTGTCGTCCTCTTGTCGACAAACGGGCGCCGCGTTTTCTTTCCCTTACTCTCTTTTGCTTCTAAGCATATGGGCAAGAAGGTCTACCACAATCTGATTGGTGGTTGGCTCGCCAGCAACCTAGAGAAATATCCCAAATGGGTCGATTACTTGAACTCTTTCGAAGTAAATTGGGTCGAGGCGCACGCACTTGTCGAACGCCTCTCTGAAAAGGGCGTTTGCAATTCCGAGTATCTGCCGAATTTCAAGTACTTTACAGGTGAAAAAGCCGGAGTCCTGATGGATCGTCATTTTGACGGGCGGTTCCGTTTCTGCACTTTCAGTCGCGTCATGGAGCAAAAGGGCATTACCGATGCCGCGATGGCTGTTGAGCAGCTCTGCTCCGAGGGGACACAGTGTGACTTGGACGTATACGGGCCGATTGACGATGGATACAAGCAGGACTTCGCGCGAATCATCGAGTCAAGCCCCCATGTCGAGTACAAAGGATGCGTGGCGCCTGAGGAAAGCCTCGGCACTGTTGCCGCCTACGACGCGCTTTTGTTTCCGACCAAATGGAAACTGGAGGGAATTCCGGGCACTATCATTGACGCGCTGGCAGGTGGCGTGCCGGTGATTGCCAGCAAATGGCAATATTACGACGAGATGCTCGAAGATGGCGTTACGGGGTTCGGATGCGAGTCGGGCTCTCAAAACGAACTGACGGACGCCATGCGGCGGTACATCGCGCTTGAAGATACGAGAAGGGTGGCGATGAGAGACGCCTGCCTGAAGCGAGCGCAAGCGTATAGCCCCGAAGCCGTTGAAGAAATCGTTTGCAGGGAGCTTTCTAGGTGAAAATGAGTGTGATTTTGCCGCGCATGCGCGGCAACTCCGTTCGGCGGCTCATCGGCGAGTGCGACTCGCCGTTTTTTGTCTGCCTCCTGTTGAGCTTCCGTGCAGCGAAGGAGGTCGTTTGATGTCTGATTGTAATACGCTTGACAGGCCATACAGGGTGATGCTCGTAGCGCAATCCCTTCGCGTCGGCGGCGCAGAGACCATGATCGAGAATCTTGCGTATGCCCTGCTGAAAGAGGGATGCGATGTGTGCGTTGTCGTGCTCCAACCTGGAGAGACTATTATCTCTGAGCGGATGCGCAAGCGCGGCGTGATGCTGACCATGATGAACAAAAAGCCGGGAATGGATTTGAGGCTAATAGGTCGCCTTTCGAAGGTGATGGATGAATATCGGCCTGATGTGATCCATTCCCATTTGCCCATTTTGCATTATGTCGTTCCTGCTGCGAAAAGGGCGGGAATCTCGAATTTGGTCCATACGATACACAACATGGCCTCGAAGGAGACGAAAAGCAGGCTGAAGGGCGCATATTACGGTCGCTTCTACAGGAATGGGAACGTCGTGCCCGTTGCCTTGACTGAAACCACCAAAGATAGCCTTGTGGACCGATATGGGATTTCCCCGTATCGGGTTCCGGTCGTCGCGAATGGCATAGACCTCTCGCTTTATCGGTTTGAACGCAGCTATGAAGTGGGGGATGCTCTGGAAATCGTCCATATTGGGCGCTTCGAGGAGGCAAAGAACCACTCCTTCATCGTTGATTGCGCAAGTGCTCTGAAGTCGCGAGGGGTTTCTGCCAGGATTCACCTGTATGGTGTCGGATCGCTGATGGAGGATATTAAAAGCCGCGTGGAGGACGAGGAGTTAGCCGATCTGGTCTTGTTTCACGGGCTTACGTCTGATGTACCGAGCGTTCTGTCGGAAGCCGACGCCTTCATCTTCCCATCTCTGTATGAAGGGATGCCGATGGTGATTGCGGAGGCAATGGCTGCTGGCTTGCCGATCGTGGCATCGAGGAACGGCGGGATACCGGACATGGTCGAGGATGGTGTTTCCGGGATTTTGCTGCCGCTTGAGGTCGAGGATTTCGTCGGGACGATTAGCGAGATATCCGCAAGCAAGGAATTGAGAGTGCGCTTGGGCAGCCGTGCCCGAGTGCGCGCTGAGGCATACGGGTCCCGAGCCATGGCGAGGGGCTATCTCGATGTGTATAAGGATCGTTGGAGGGAAGAACGTTGAGCACGCGAGCCCTGCCGCTTGGCAGTTCCCTGCTGAATAAAAAAATAGGATGGGCCGAGCTCTCGATATTGGCGACTTATGCGCTTGTCGTTCTGGCCGGCTTGGCATGGACGAGGTCAATGGGAAGCGTCGCTTTTCTGTGCACGCTCTGCGTTCTCGCGATCGCGTTGGTTTCTTCTTCGGAGATCTGTTGCAGGCTCCTGTTCGTGTGCTTCCCATTCTTCAATATCATGGGGAGCGATTTGGGCGGTACGAGCATGTTCTACGTGCTCATCTTGCTGTTTGCCGCCAAATCGCTCATAGACGGGAGCGTCCAAAGCGCCGGAAGGCGCTTGGCCCTGTACGGCCTCATCATCTTGGCCACTCTTTACAACTATGGGGCGGGCTTGACCTATTTGAAATGGCTTATCCATCTTCTGGTCCCGGTTCTCCTTATAGGGACGGGGCGGATGAGGCGAAACTTCCCCGGGTACCTGAAGTTTCTTACGATTTCTCTCATCCTGTCGTCCGCAGTGGGCCAGATGATGCTCGATGCCGGTGTCTACTTGTATACATTCGGCTCTGTTCGCGTTGACGCGGAGATAACCACGAGGTTTTCGGGTCTCGTTGGGGACGCGGTCGTCTATGGCCAGCTCGTCTCCGTAGTTATCGGGGCAAATGCTTATCTGGCTTTTTCGGGCAAGGGGTATAGGCTTATTGCCCCTCTTTGCCTCATCCTTGTTTTTTTCGCCTTCATGACGTATTCGAAGGGGGCTCTCGTCAGTCTCGCGATCGTGGGCCTGTTCGTCCTTGCCGCCTATGTGAAGCGTGTTGTTGAGGGGCAGGTGCCTGTGCGCTATGTCGTGTACGCTTTGGTGGCTGTTGCCGTGGCGTATTTCGGAGCCGGGATTCTGTTGTCGGGGGTAACGTCGTTCTCTCCCGACGCCTTGATGAAGAGGCTGGATTCCGATGACCTTCTTACCGCCCGCGGGCAAATCTGGTCAGCTTATTTCGACCTTTGGGGGCAGGTTGGCGCGCCCATGGTGTTCAAAGGCATCGGATTCGACGTCTACCAGGGAACCACGGTATACGGAAGGTGGCATAACTGCCACAACATATATATCGAAGCCGTCACGCTGTTCGGCGTTTTGGGCGCAACAGCGATGGGGGCGGCGCTTCTCGGATTTCTTGTAAAGCGAGTACGCTCTGGAGCGGCGGCTATGTCGATTTTGCCGTGCGTGATCCTGCTCGCGTCCGGAATGATCCTCCACGGATTTCTCGACTTTCCCTTTTTCTACGTCTGGACCGTGGCTTTGGGCTGCGTCGACTACTCGTTCTGCCTGGCGAGAGAGCCCGGGCGGTCTTCGGATAGCAATATCAGTGTTGGAACCGAACCGAAGGAGGGGTAGCGTGTCGTTACTCGGGGATGCAAAAGGACGGATCATCGCATATTTCAGGGGTGATCCGAACCTGAAGAAATTGAAGAAACGAGGGCTTAGAGTCGGGAAGAACTTTAACATGCTGGGCGGCTGCATCATCGACCACTCGCACAGTTGCCTCATCTCCATTGGGGACGATGTCACGTTCGCCCCTCGGGTTCATATCTTGGCACACGATGCGAGCACGAAAAAAGACTTGGGCTACACCCGCATCGCTCTAACCAGCATAGGAAGCCGCGTGTTCGTGGGCGCAGGGTCCATCGTCATGCCCGGCGTGTCTATCGGGAACGATTCTATTATTGGCGCAGGGAGCATCGTCACACGAGACATTCCCGCCGGCCAGGTCGCGGTCGGCAATCCCGCCAAGGTCATTTGCTCCAAGGAATCGTATCTTGACAAGCAAAAGTCAGAGATGGAAAAGCTTCCTGTTTTTGGAGAAAAATACACGCTGGGGGGTGTTCCTATAGTTCTGTCAAGGGAGATTCGCCCTTTCGATGGGCGTTTT
>OIWN01000395.1_pt1 | contig 40811 bp, 36 predicted proteins | sample 1587591 | NCBI WGS metagenome assembly OIWN01 (sample SAMEA3888901, study PRJEB22519) | human gut metagenome | biome: human gut; feature: human-associated habitat; material: faeces | place: Denmark | collected 2010 | reverse complement strand
TCCCATAAAAGTACTAGCTGCTCAACGATTTCATTCAGATAATCCGGTACATACTCCGGATTTGTTGTGATCTGCACCCCGCTCCATGCGATTTCTGCATTAATCTCCTCAATCTCCGCAGTGATTTTTTCGTAAAGCTTGTAACGGAACTTTTCGGTAGCCTTCTTCCATACCCAGGTATACTTGTTTGCGTTTGCTTCAAACTTGGAGCCGTCGATGTAGAGATGTTGCAGATCTACATGCTCATCGTTAAAGATAGCATGATTGATGTCGTTAAAAATGTTTTCAATCTTATCTTGAAGTATTTCATTGATGAAATATCCAAAGGTTCTGTATGACGGAGTCTGATGATCCATGAGATACATGAACCTGATATTAACTTTGCAGTTGTCTTCCAGTTCTCTCAGAGAGCAGTAGCCGCTAGTCATAAATCCGAAAAGTACTGTTTTTAACATGTTGACTGGATTATATCTGAGTCGTCCGGTTGTGTACTCCGGAATATCCGTCAGATACTTGTTTAAATCGATTCCTCCCATCAATCTGTCAAATGTTAAAACAGGATCCAGCAGATCCAAACAATCTGAAAGAAACAGTGGTAAATATCCTTGTTTTGAATTACAATAATTATTGTGTAAAGTTTTCATCGCAAGTTAATTTTACCACAAAAATAGGACCTTTCGCATGAACGAATGGTCCTATTTCTTTTAGGGACTTATTTCACAGCCCCTTTTTCTAATGCGCTCTGTTCAGGTCTTTCGGTGGTTCCAATCCGTTCCGTTTCGATAGCTCTGCGGTCGCACTCTTCATATCACCGATTTCGGAACCGAAGAAATCCGGCTCCTCACGCTCAAGCGAATGGGCGGGAACCGGAACGATGATACCATGGGAACCCTTGATATAGGAGAGGGCATCGTGGCGCTCGCCGACCTCGGTGACCGACGCGGCGAGAAGGGAATCCTTGAACCAAGGATATCTTTGTTACAATTTCTCCATGACGGCCATCGCCTTGTCAATCGGCATCACCGCTATCGACTCATACCCGGAATACTGGGTATGGATGAATCCGTTGCGTTCCATGAAGATTCGGATAAGCGACCAAGCTCCGCGCCAAGCGTTCGGTCTGATAGAGTTGTAATTTTCACTGAGCGCAGCCGTTCCCAAATCGAAGTGAAGTTCCTTGCGGGTCTTGGGGCGGAGGGGAAGCGATAATTGCAATCCGTTCTCAAGAAACTCCTTCACATCATAGCTTTCACCGATTTCCGTGAAGGTGGCTGCTTTCACGCATCTATGAAACCAAGGAAACTTATCCATCATCTTATCTACGGTGCCATAGGCGCGTTGATAGGACATGACGATATTTTCAGCCGATTCATACCCTGAATATTGTGGCTTTTCAAAGCAATGGGATTCCAGAAAGTCCTGAATGTCTGACCATGGATTCTTTTTACCAGTATAGAAGCGTTCAACAGATTTGTTGTCTAGGTCGAAATGAAATGCTTTCCTATCAAGTTCCATTTGGAATCCTAAGTGTAAATGCGGTTAGTCGTAAATACGTTCCGGACTGATATCCCGGATTACCTGTAGGTAGTCTTCACCCTCCGGTTCATTCATATCCTCATAGGTGCGCCATGACTTAATGTTCTGCATCACCCAAGGCTGTTTGGATAGAGTCGCGCAAACAGGGCACTGCGCCCCGAACTGCACCTTGCGGTTCTTTGCCTGCCAAGTACCAAGACCGATGCGCACGTTGCCCATCTGCTCCGCATACTTTCCCACGCAATCGTAGAGGTCATCTACGTTGTAACCATTCCTTTTTGCCTTCTCATCATCGAACTCGATGGTGAAGCGCCAAGGTCTCTTTTCCATTTCTGCCATACCTATCGTCCTTTCTGCCAGATGGCTGTTATCATATGTTGCCATTATACTATAATGCCGGTATTACGGCAATATGGAAATTGAACACACGTTCTTTTTGGCAAACGCATGTTACAGAACGGTGGAGAGAACGTTTTCCGGCATCTCGCTTTCCGTCTGGTGCTCGGATGCGCTTGCCATGTCATGACTCTCCCCGGCGAGCGATACCTCCTCTTCCAGTTCCGGTGCGTCAATCTCGATGTTCTTTCCAAGCTCCTCCTCGTAGCGCTCCATGATGAAGGTGTCCGCATGGTCTGCCTTCGATGCGGCTTTGAAGAGGTAGGATGGGTCGTTTTCCAAGGCGTTCATCCAAGATTGCAGATAGGAGACGTGGTTCTCGTAGAACTCGCCCTCAAGTTCCGTGTTTTGGATGCCGAGGTCTGCGGAAAGGAACAGGCTTCCAAGCTCCGCGACCAGCTCTTCCTCAGCATAGGAAGGGCTTCCGAAGCGGGTGTCGAGTTCACGGGCGAGGGCGGATGGGTGTCCGGTGGAGTGGGTCATCTCATGCAGCAGGACGCGGGTGAACGCTTCATCCGAGCGAAAGGTCTCTCGCGGGGCGATGAGGATGCGGTCGGTAGCCGGAGAGTAGGCGGCACTTCCGAGGTAGCCGCTGCTCTCGATGACGGGGCATCTGGAAGACTCCTCAAGGTTCTGTGCGATGGTTGCCGTTCGGTCGTTCAGATGGACGGGAGCGTTCTCCGGCGGGATGCCCTCGATATCCTCCGCATTGAAGACGTTCCAGTAGCCCACGAGCTTCGGGTAGCGTCCGGCAAGTTCCTTCTCGCCGGTATCCTCGTTTTCCTTGTAGAAGGCGAACTGCTTCCATTTCTCGATGAGCGCGGACTTGGCACCCTTTTTCACATGCCAACCGGCATCCTTTATCTGGTTGAAGGTAGCCCACCGGTTGTCCGTATAGCCGCGCATGAACCCGATGAAGCCAAGATGCACACGGTTTCCGCCCTGATACACGGTGCCGGAGACGGGGTTGTGCAGTGTTAGGAAGGGCAGGTACGGTTCTGCCCAATGAAGCCCGTCGCGCTTCATGTCCTCGATGATTTTCTCAACGACCGCCTGACGCTGGTTATCAATAATCTCCGTAGGAGTCTGCTTCTGCTTAGATTTCATCATGGTCTCCTTTCCGGGAAAGCTCATTGAAATTATACGATAGCTGCCGCTTTTCCGACATGTTCTAAGAAAACGACCCCACAGAATCGCATCTGCGGGGTCTTGACGGTACGTTTGTAGCGTGGGTGCGAACGGATTGAAACCTGCCCTTATTCGGCATCAGAGCCAGTCTGACGGGATTCGGTCGAAACAGTTTCCGTTTGCGCCTGTTTTTGGTCGATACTGGTGGTCACAACCGTCCGCTCATTCTGCTTCCAGAAGTTATAGGAGCAGGAGACGAGGGAGATGACCTGATTCGGTTCGGAATCGGTATCGAGTACCATGGCGGCAGATTCCCGCGAGGAATCGTACCAGTTCCGAAAATCCGAATCACCGGCAAAGACCGTCCGTTTGGTCGGCTCCCATCCCTTCACGATATTCGCGAAGCGCACGGTGTAGCGCATCTTGGTGTTTGGGGTTTGGATGAGTACAGTCTGATGCTCAGAAGCGAAGGATTTATCGCTATACCGTTGGATGTTGCCGAAACAGGTGACCGCGTTCCCGAGGGTCAGGCTGTGTCCGAGGATGACGGCATTCGGACTTTGAAAGCCCTCCTTCTCGCATTCTGCGTCGAGATAGAGCGCACCCAAGGGATTGTAGTTCCGGTAGATATCGTGATGCAGGTAGTAATCCGGGTCAGATGCGTGGGCTTGCAGGATGGGATGGTTGATATCCGTCCCCGGCACGGTTATCCATCCGATAACATCCCCGTTCACGCTCTTCCAGTAATCCCAATCAACAGTAGGGAACTCGGATTCCCGACCACCTGCGCTTTCCGTGGCGGTTTCCTGCGGCGTGCCGTTTGGTGACGGTGAGGGACTTGCATCCCGATAGAAATGAAGCAGCACGCCGAAAAGGATGGCAGCGACGGCCAAGAAGACCGCCGCTGCCGCAAAAGCCGCACGGGATTTCCGGTTATGATTTCCCAATCTGGCCATCTGAATTACTTGGCGGCATCCGATGTGGCCTGCGGGGCATCCTTCGTCGCTCCGCAGGTGGTGCAGACCAGCTTGTCGATGACCGTCTCATCGTAAGCCGGGGTGTCGGTGACCTGTTTGTCATAGCCCTCGCTCACCATGACCTCATCGGTGATGGGGACATTGGTGGAGTAGCCGGAGTGACCGGTCTGCTTGATGTGGTCATCGGCCTTGCCGTCGATGACCTGCTTGCACTCATTGCAAACGGTATGGTAGGTGGTCAGGTTCTGGTAGACGGGTGCTACGTGCTCCGTGTGCGTCACAGCGTCATGGTGGACGGTCTTGTAGGTGATAGACCAGTCGTGGGTGTGAGACTTCTCTTTGCTCTTAGAGCCGTCCTTCGCAGACGCATCGGAACCGCTTTCCTTGGAATCATTCGCCTGCACGGATTCGGTCTTGGAACCTGCGCCGGTTGGGTGGCCGATGCCGTAATAGGCACCGCCGCCGATGAGCGCGACGAGAGCAAGGCCGCAGATGGCGGCAATGACCTTCCGGTTATGCGGCTTCTTCTCGCTTTCCGGGTTCGCGTGCATGTTGTTCCCATCCGCAGGTGATTCGGTGGAATCTCCGTCGTTCATCTCGATATCGTTCTCTTTATCGTCCTTCATGGGTGTATCCCCCTTTCAAATTAAAAAGGAAGGCAGGGTGCCGGAGTGTCGCGGCACCCTGCCGGTTTCAGGCGTTACGGGCACTAGGCTTCGGTGTTATCCTCTGCGTTCTCGTCCGCATCGCCCTTGGTGGTCTTGCGGCTCTTGATGCCGTAAGCGGTCGCGCAGCCTGCGGCAATCAGGAGGATGCCGATGGCGATGGCGATGTTCGTCATGTCAACGCCGGTCTTTCCGTAGGTGGAGCCTGCCGGGGTCGAGGTGACGGTCACGGACTGTCCCTCGTCGTTGATATCCTTATGCTCCGCTACGGTAACGTCCGTGGCCTTGCCGTCGATATCGCTCTGTTTGGTCAGCTCCTCGAAGACAACCAGTGTATGACCGTCGAGGGAGGTTGCATCGAACTCGCCGAGGTTGATGGAGACCGTGCCGCTCTCACTGTTCGGCGTGAACTTGAGTTCGGCGGTCACGCCCTTGTCGGCAACCTTCAAAGGTTCGCCGGTCTTCTTATCCATGAGCGTGGCATGGAGCGTGTACTCCTTGCCGGGGATAAGACCCTCGTACTTCACCTCGTCAGTGATGACGGCATCCTTGCCAGCCATCAGTTCATGGTCACCGTCGGACTTGTCAGTCGCGGTGGTACCGATGGTACTCGGGGCGAGTTTTACCGTCTGTCCCTCGTTGTCCTTATCGCATTCGCTCGCGACGATGGAAACGGGAGTCTCATCGGAAGCGTTCTCGATGCTGCCCTTGAACATGACCTCGAAGACCACGAGGTTCTTGGTCTCGCCGGACAGGCGGTCGATAACGTCGTTGGAGTTGAAGGTGTAGTCCATGTCGATGGAACCGGACTCCTTCTCAGGGGTGAACTCCGCCGTCTTGTAGACAAGGCAGGAGAGGAGGTCTTTGTTCTCCTCGGCATATGCCTTGACCTTGGCGAGGTCGATGGAAGCGGTCGGGAGCTTCTTTGCGTTCGACCAGTCGATACCGTTATCGGTAACCTCGACCTCATCGGCCTTGTAGGTTTCCTCGATATTACGGACGAAGCTTGTGCCGCCGTCTGCGGTGGCGCTGCCGCTACCCTCCAGACCGGTGAGCTTCCAAGTGCCGTCTTCCTGCTCGGTGAGAGTCTGGGTGTCGGTCTTGACAGTCCAAGTGCCGTCCTTGTTCTCGGTGCGCTCGGAAGCATCATAGGTGTAGGAACCGTCCGCGTTCTTGACGATGGCGGCACCGTTGCCCCAGTCCTTGTCCTTAACCTTGATGGAGTAGGTGTTCGACTGGAAGCCGAGCACGCTCATCAGGCCGGAGGTGAACTTGGTGAGGTCATCCTCGGTATACTTCTTCGCGCCTTCGCCGGTCAGTACGGGAAGGCCGGTCTTTACATCCATCAGGATACCGGCCATGGTGTAGGCCTTGCCGGTGAGCACATGGTCGTACTCCACCTTGTCGGTGACGGTGGACTCGGCATCGGCGATAACGGTCTTGTCACCATCGAGCTTGTCCGTGGCTGTGGTACCAATCTCGGAAGTGTGCATGGTGACCGTCTGGTCTTCATCCTCGATATCGCTATGGGAAGCAATCTCCTTGTCCTTGTAGGACAGGGACTCGAAAGCGACCACCGGCGTGTTGTCTTTCAGGAGCGACCCATCGAAGGTGAAGGTCACATCGACGGTGCCGTAGGTGTCCTCGGGAACGAACTCGGTCTCGGCGGTGACGGGGTTGCCGTCGGCATCGAGGAGCTGCTTCTTGGTGACCTTGCCGTCCTTGTCGGTGACCTTCTCGTAGAGGGTGCCGGAAACCTTGTAGGTCTTGCCGGGGGTCACGTTCATGTAATGGACGGTATCGACGATGGTGGCATTATCCTCACCGATGAGGTTCTTATCACCATCAAGGGCATCCGTTGCGGTAGTGGAGAGCTTGGGCTTCGTGATGATGACAGTCTGGCCGGAATCATTCACGTCGGCATGGGAAGCAATCTCATTGTCGTTGTAGGACAGGGACTCGAAGGCAACGAGAGAGGTACCTTCCTTGAGCGAACTGCCATCGAAGTAGAAGGTCACATCGACGTTTCCGTAGGAGTCCTCTGCGGTAAAGTTTGCTTCCGCAGTGACGGGGGTACCGTCCTTGTCTTTGAATACCTTCTTCGTGACCTTTCCGTTCTTGTCAAGAACCTTCTCGTAGAGGGTACCGATGACCTTGTAGGTCTTGCCGGGGGTCACGTTGTTGTAGTGGACGGTATCGCGGACAGCGACATTTTCCTCGCCCGTAACCGTCTTGTCACCGTCGGCAGCATCGACGGCGGTGGTGCCGATAACGGGAGCCTTCACGGTAACGGTCTGGTCAATGTCGTTGATATCCTTGTGGTCGGCAATCTCGATACCGTTCGTGGAAAGGGTCTCGAAGGCGATGAGCTTGGTGCCGGTCTTGATGCTGCTGGCATTGAAGGTGAAGGTCACGGTCGCGGTACCGCTTTCGGCTTCCGCCGTGAACTCAGCAGTCGCGGTGACGGGGTTGCCGTCGGCATCCACGAAAGCCTTCTTGGTGGACTTGTCCATAAGGGTTCCCGTGAGCGTGTAGGTCTGCCCGGCGGTAAGCCCGGTGTAACGGACATAATCGGTAACGGTAACATCACCCTCAGCGGTGACGGACTTGCTATTGTCCGCATCGCCCACAGCGCTTGTCGAGAGCTTCGGCGTGAGCACGGTCACCTGCTGGGAAACGTCGGATTTGTTCCTATGCTCGGCGAGCTTCGCACCCTTTGCATCGGTAAGCGTCTCATAGACCACGAGGGTCTTCCCCTTGAGGTCGTAGGAATCGAAAGCGTAGTCAAGCGTGACGGAACCTGCGGAGTCCTCAGCCGTGAAGGTCTTTTCAGCAGTGATAGCCTGACCGTTAACCGTGACAGCATCGCCGGTAGCGGCATCATGCAGTTCACCGATGACGGTGTAGGTCTTACCCGCGACGAGATGGCTGTACTCTACCTTGTCGGAAATCTTGACGGTGCCGACCCCAACGTAATGGTCGCTATCAGAAGCGTCGTAGGCGGTGGTGTGGATTTCCGGCTCCGGGTCATCGAAGGTGCCGAGGTCGATAGTCTTGGCATCACGGGTCACAGTAACAGTCGTGTTGATGAGCGCATAGCCCTCATTAGCGGAGCAGCGAAGCTCTTCAATGGAATAGGTGTCAAAGGGCAGGGCACCGAGCTTGTTGTCCGCCTTGACGGCATCGGAGGTGGAAGTGGTGCCGTTCCCATCGAGCGCGCTGTTGTTGCCGAACCAGAAACCGGCGTTAGCATCGAGCTTTGTGCTGTCGATGGTGTCGCTTGCGGTCAGCGCCCAATCGTTCGCGTTGGTGTTCGAGTCATGCGCGTTCCAAGAGGACGCGGAGCTGAAATAGCCGTTCTCATCGGTCACAGCGATATGGGACTCGCCGGTAGTGAGGGAGGTCACCTTGAAGGGCACGCCTGCAAGGTGCTCGGAACCGTTATCGGCCTTTTTCGTGAACTCGATATCGGAGCGGTAGACCTGCTCGGCAACCTCCGGGACGTTGTAAGTACGAACGGCACCTGTGGTCGGATTCTCCTGAATCTTCTGGAAGGATACATCGTCGGACTTCACATAGCCTGTGGGTGCCTTGGTCTCACGAATGACGACAGTGCCGCGTGGGATGCACGGGTCGTTGTTGGAGTTGTAGTAGAAGGCATCGCCGGAAACAAAATCGTCGGCCTTGAAGTTGGCGATTCCGTTTTCGTTCGTCTTGAACGTCCAAGAACGTGTCGGCTTCACGTCGGCGTTCTTAAGGTCATCGTAGCTCTTGTAGTCAAGGGTGGCGTAGTAATCGACGGTGAACTCGGCACCTGCAAGGGTGGCGGAACCCTGCGGGAGGTTACCAGCGCCGTTATAGGTCTTCTGGCCGTCGTATTTACCAAGGAGCATAGCCATAGGGTCATTTGCGGGATTGTCGCTGACTGAGAGCTTCACAGGCGAGGATTCGCGATTCGCACCGGAAACATCTGCGGTGTAAACCTGCGAATCGGTGAAATATCCCTTGGGAGCCTTGGTCTCCTTCACATAGTAGCGTCCGGGGTTGAGCGAGACGGTGTTCGCGTTCCCGCTTACGTTCGTCGTAAGGGTCGCTACCTTGTTCGAGCAGTTGGAGTCAGTGTAGACCCCATATTCGGCACCTGCGAGGGAATAGCAGTCATTGGCATCGGTAAGGGTCTTATTTGAGGAGTCCTTATGCAGTGTCAGATATCCCTTGTGCAACGTCTTGATGACACGGTAGTAGCGAACGGGATACTTGGGCGTGATTTTGGAAATCACGTTGCCGCCTGCGGAGTTCGGGAAATAGCCCTTTACAATACCGTCCGCGTGGCTGGAAGAGTGCCAGAAAAGGTCTTCCGAGCTGTTGCTGCCCCAGAAGAAGCCGATATGGCAGTCTGAATTGCTATGATTCCAGTCCGCCGGCTCCATGTAGATGATATCGCCCTTCTCAAGGATACCGGACGCGAGCATCTGCTCTTTGGAGCTGAATGTGTAGCTGACGGCATTGTTGTCGCGGCAATACTCATCCCATTTAGATGCGTTCGTCTCGTTACCCCTGTTGTAGCCGTCATTGGCGGTATAGTTTCCGATGATGGATGTATTCGCTCCACAGGCACGGAGGACGGCAACCACAAAACCGGCGCAGTTCATATAGGCACCGCTACCGTACTCGCCCTTCGGTTTCCAGCAGTCCCAAGTGTCGATTGCGCCGCCCTCGCCATGAGGCCCATTGTTGCCATATGGCGTGGTGAGGTAATACTCGTCGTTCTCGTGCTGGGAGAGCACGGACTCGACCGTCTTGGTGGCACCGAGTGCTTGGTCGATGGTCTGACCGGCAGCATAGGCGCTAACACCCGATTTCTGCGCGGCATAGGCAAGCCCGGTGGGGCAGGCCGATTGGAAGATGAGCACTGCGGTCATGACCGCAGTGAGCACCTTAGATTTCTTGATTCGTCCGAGAATCTTCATGTGTTCTTTTCTCCTTCCTTGTTTGCGTGGTTTTCTGTAGCTTCGTTGGTGGTTCGTTTGAACTGCGTTTCTCATTTCGTTCTATCTCTAACCGAAGTCATATCCGCCGCGAAGTCATATCCGCCGATAGCCCCGGTGTTGTCTTCCTCGTTTTGACCTTCCCCGTCATCGTCCACGAAACCCTCGTCCTGAGAGATTTCTGCATCGCGGATGCGCTCGATGGCGGATTCGGTGTAGCCCATGATGCGGGCAATCTCATCATCCGAGTACGTCGGGTGCGCGTGCTTCAGATAGTCGAACACGGCGATGGCGCGACGGTTGATGGATTGCACTGTGGCATCGGAGTAACACAGCTGCTCCATGGCGAAGAACCGCTCACCGTTTATCAGCTCATCGCCCTCCCGCCACAGGAGCTTTTCGCCGTCCTTCTTGAGCCAGACCACATCGTCCAGCTCATCTGGCGAGACGAGGAGCATGGCGCTCCCGACCTGACGGGTGGCGGCGGGAACCTTGGTGCCCTCAAGGGTCACCTGCCCGCCTGCGTGCTGCGGATTTCCGTCATACCAGTGCTCTGCGAGGATGATGCCGTTTTCCTCAAGGGCACCGAGGTAGAGGTTCCAGTCGGTAAGGATGTTCGTTCCCTTCGCGCGGAACGGCTCGGAGTTCGTCTGGGCAGACGAGTCGAACTTCTCGTAGCGGAAGGACTTGTAGAGCACCTCGATTACCATGGACTGCCACCTCTTTCCTCTGTACTACTGGGCAATATCCTGTCCGGTTCGCGACTTGGTGGACTTGGCGGGGTCATCGCCTGCGAGCGCGTCCTTCCCGGTCTCCATGTCGCGCGCTTCGCCCGCAAGGCTCACGCCGTCCTTTGCGGCGGCACGCTCTGCGGCTTTTTCGGCCTTATAGGAGTCCTGCGCCACCTTGAGTGCGTGGGTGAGGTCGGTGGCCTTCACCTCGTAGCGCTGATACGGGTGCTCGGCATCGTCCTTCTTCCCCGTCCAGATGGGCACCGGCTCGTCCTTCTTGAACGAGACCGTGGCGCGTCCCTTCTCAAGCATGTCCTTCTTCATGTAGTCGGAGAGGAACACATCGGTTGAGAAGCCGCTCACGTCGATGCCGTTCACCTTCGTCCCCTTGGGGAAGGAAACGAAGCACTTCTCGAAGGTGCGCCCGTCACTTGTCTGAATGTCGTGGGGCGTGAGGAAGGCGGCGGGCATGTTGATTTTGGCGTAGTTGTCTGCCTTGGGAGCCTGCTCTGGCTCCGGTGTCTTCTTGGGCATGTTTTTTCATCCTTTCTGTCTGTGCGGAACGGGTAGTCCCGCGCGGTGTGTATACGGTACCCGATTTTAGCACAATGGTGTGTTTTGGCTGCTTGGGATAGCTGTCGGCGAACGGATGCAAGTCCGGTTCGAGAGAAAGCGGCTCATGCCTATCGCACCCCCTTCGCATGGTTCATGGGTTGTTCCGCGCGTGTCGTATCGCAGGTTTCGAGCACGGCGCTTCCGGAAGCGCAGTCATGGGATTCGGCGTTCAGGTCTGGGGAACCGAAGTTCACGGTGACGCTGCTCCAAGGCTGACCGAACGATTCGTCGGTCGGGTCGGAGAGATAGGCGGTCACTGCAAGGTTTCCGTCCGCATAGGACTCCCTGACGAGTTCGACCTGCTGGGTGTATCCGAAGGCATCGAAGGAGAACTCGATGCCCGATTTCTCACTGTCGTTTCCTCGCAGGTTCCCGGAAAGCATGTCCGGGGAGAGCGGTATGGCAGGGCGGTCTGGTGCGGATGTGGTCGTATCGTAGGGCACTTCCGGGGTCTGGGCTTCTGGCGCGTGGGGCATGGAAGCCTGCCCGAAATCCATGTTCCGAATATCCTCGGGAAGCATATCCGGTGATAGGAGTGTTGCCATGTCATTCCTTCCTTTCTGCCGCTACCTGCGGCCTTTCTTCGTGGGTTTTCTCGGTGTGAAAATAGGTTCTACCGACCCGTCCTTTTGAAGAACGACTTTGCAGTCAAAGGTCTTCCCGGCCTTGGACTTGCAGCCCCTTAGCGAGACCGCCTTCCCGTCAAGAAGGGATGCGGCCTGCTTCTCGGTGAACTTCTTGGTGCAGAAGCCGAACAGCTTGAACCCGCAGCCCGCGACCTCCTTCCAAGTGCCGTCCTCCTGCTTCTCGTTCTTGATGGAGGAGCAGGCGTAGATGGAGCCGGTCTTTATAACGTCCTTGCCGCACCTCGGGCACTTGCCCACTACGGTCTTTCCGGCACCTGCGATGGATGCGCCCACGTAGGCGGTCTCGCGGTGGTGATTGAAGACCTCGATGACGGAATCTTGCAGGGCGTTCACGTCCGCCTTGCCGTCTGCGATATCCTGTTGGATGAGCCACCATCTTGCGGTCACGTCTGCACCGCGAATCTCCGGCGGGAGGAGTGCGTAGAACGCCTTGGCCTTATCGGTCGCTCGAACCTTTCCCTTTCGTTCCTCAAGGTAGCCACGGGTTTTCAGACCCTCGATGATGGAGGAGCGGGTGGCCGTCGTTCCGATACCGCCGTGTTCGCCCTTCTTGCCGTCATCCTTACGCTTAAGGATTTCCCGGATTTCCGGGTCTTTGACGTACTTCGCGATGGATGCCATGTCTGTGATGAGGGTGCCCTCCGTATAGGGTGCGGGCGGGGTGGTCTCCCCTTCCGTGATTGAACAGGAGATACCGGCAAGGGTGTGGCTTCCTGCGGGAACCCATGGGTTCCCCGTATCGGAATCCTCTCTGACGCGGCTGTTCGAGATGTTCGGGAAGACAGCCGTGAACCCCGCGTCCGAAAGGCGCTTCGCGGTGAGCTTAAGCGTTCCACCGTCCACGCTTACCGTGCTCTCGCTCACGTCGTACACGGCGGGAGGAAGAAATTGCGCCGCATAGCGCTCACAGATGGCGGTGTAGACCTTGGCTTCGTCCGGTTCCATCGCGGACACGGGCGCATCCGCTTCCTGCGGGATGATGCCGTGGTGGGCGGTCACGTTCCCATCGTTGAACGCCTTGGAGTGGAGCCGGTAATCCAAAGGCCAGCGCACGCCGAGGTTCTTCATCGCCTGCGCAAGGACTGCCGGTGCCTGCTCTCGGTGCTCTTCCTTGAGGTATTGGGAATCGGAGCGGTTGTAGGTGATGGCTTTGTACTTATCACGCAAATCCTGCGTGATTTGCTGAGTCTCGGCGGCAGTGAAGCCGAAGCGCTCGCTCATGTCGGAAAGCAGCACGGTCAAGTTGTAGGGAAGCGGCGGGTTCTCCTGCTTTTTCGATACGGTCGTTTCAAAGTGCAGGTCGCGTCCGTCGAGCTTTTCCTTAAGGGCTTCCAGCGTATGCCGCTCGAACAGATGCTTCTCACCGGCAAGCAGCTCCTTTCCCGGCAGATACTTGAAGGTGAGTTCTCCGGCATCCGAATCACCGCTTGCAAACAGCTCGTAGAACTTTCGGGTGACGTGGTGGGCGATGGCTTCGTCGCGTTTCACCACAAGCCCCAGCGTCGGGGTCTGCACGCGTCCGACGGTGAACAGGCCGTCGAGACGCTTGGTGGCGAGTCTCGTCTCGTTCACGCCGAAGCACATATCCGCCATCCGTCGGGCATAGGCGGCATTGCCAGCACCCCGGCAGGAGTCGTTGGGCACGAGCTTGTCGAATGCCTTCACGATGTTCTTCTCGATGTTGTCGTTCACGTAGACGCGCTCGACCTTACCGGCGTAGCCGAGGTAGTCCAAAAGCTCGTCCACGATAAGCTGCCCCTCATCGTCCGGGTCACCGGCGGCGATGACGGAATCGCAAGTTTTAAGGAGTCCCGCAATCTGGTCGATGAGGGGCTTCTTGCTCTCTCCGGTCTTCTTATCGACCGCCGGTTCCTTCGGCCAGTCGTGAACCTCGATAGGGAGTACATCAAGGCTCCAAGGCATTCCCCATTTTGGGTCGATGGCATCCGGTTCTACCAGTTCCAAAAGGTGGCCGGCGCAGGCACAGACCGTGTAGCCGTTTCCCGAGATGGGAAGGCGGGCGCTTTCGGACACCTCTTTCCCCGTGATGGCGCGGGCGATATCGCGGGCGAGCATCGGCTTTTCCGCGATGACTAATTTGCTCATATGGTTTCCTTCCTTTCTGGTTTGCTAGGCTTCTGGGAATGAAAAGGCTGGGATATCGTCATCGTCATCATCGAACTCATAGTCGAAGGTATCGTTTGGAACTCCATGGGTATAGGCGGGCGCTTCGGCTTCGCGTAGGTACTTAAAGTCGATGAGACGGGAGGTCAGGCTCGCTTTGAGGGAGATGCGACGGATGGCCGGAAGATGATTTACCGAGTCCCAACAGAACAGGGCGAAGTCCTCGCTGCCGACGAGTTCTTTGCGGTCTGCCGGTTTCATGCCGTCGGAGTTTCGCCTGTACTTGCTCGGCACCCAAAGATACTGATGGTATTCCGCTACATACCTGTATGCTTTTCCTGTTTCAATTTGGACGAACATAAGGTCGAGGGCGGACTTGAAGTTCTCGTCGTTTTCACGCGCATCTGCAAGGGAGAGGAGTGCGGCTAGTCTTTCCAAAGAGAGGTCTTTGCGCGGGCACCATTCCACGAGAAACCCGACGAGTGCCATGAGATAGTTGCGCTCCGCACGGTCGGCAATCGCGAGTTCTGGCGAAAGCTCGTCCGTGATGCGCAGAAAATCGCGGCACCATTCGGCAACATCCTTATTGGTTCTAAGCTCTTCGATGGGCTTCATGTTAGGAACGACCTTCCTGTTCGAGGTTTTCGGTGTTTTCCCTTTTTTCTTCTTGAAGAACATGCTTTGAAATCTCCTGACCCGTATCTATCCAAGGCACTTCGGGCGTTGCAGAATCCTGTCAATATCGAGACCGGAGCAATTTTCTGCAAGCGGAAGACCGGATAGGTCTTCGAGCGCTTCGATTTTCCTGCCGCTTACGAACACGAAGGCATCCATATCCCGTAACAGGGCGAAGTAACGGATGAAGTTCTGTCTGCTGTAGACGCTCAAGACCATATTCGTTTCCACTTCGCGCTCCCCGTAGTTTCCCGTGCCGTCCGGCTTGATGCCCGCGATGAGCGGGGTGTCGTAGGCATCGGTCGCGAGAAGGATGGCAAGCAGAACATCGTCCCTGGTCGGGCTGTTGGCGAGAACCACCGGGGAAGCAAGAAGCTCGGGAAAACGCTTTACCTGTTCGATGGAGAAGCCGTGCCGGTGGGGGTTGTAATCGGATTTCGGCGTGAGAGCCTGAAAGGCTGCTCATCGAGATTTAGGTATCCGGTGAGGGTTGCCCAAGTATCCCCCTCCGGCCAAGCGAAGGCATAGGTGAAGGATTCCTTATCCGTCTGCTTGGCGAAGCCTGCGCCCGCGCCTTCCCTGCCGAACAGGGAACCTATCTCCTTGAAATTATCGGTCATCTATTCCATCTCCTTGTTCTGATTGATTTTTTGGGTGCCATCGAGTCCCGCCTGCTCCGCAAGCGCTTCCTTGCCGGATGCCATGTCACGGGACTCGGACTTGACACCGGTTTCGGCAACTTGTGCCTTCTCGGGTTCCGCCTGTGCCAGCAGATGCTCCTTCATGGATTCCAGAGCCGGAAACGGGGTACCGTCCCTAGCTTCCGCGAGCAGGTAGCGCATCTGCTGGGAGGTAAGGGTTGGAGTGTGCATAAGGATTGTGGAGACCTTTGCCATAGTGGCATCGGAAAACTCTGCCGCCGTTGCATCGAAGACGGCCATGAGCTGTTGCGCGTTCATGTCCGCGCACGCCTGCATGGTCATCATGAGAAGTGGCGTGTTATACCCGCACCGGTTCACGGCATAGGCACAGGCGCTCATCTGCTCTACGGAAAGGGAAGCCGGGAACAGCCCCGCAAAGTCCGCATCGCTCAGGTCTGCAACCGGGGTCTGCCCGCGCATGGCGGTAAGAAGCGCGATTTGCTGCTCCGGTCTGTATTCCGGGTTCATGATACGCGCCACCTGCGCTTCGGTCAGCGAGTGCTCACCGGTATAGGGGTCATGGTGTGCGTTTTCCATGGCGGCGGCGATGACCTCCATGCTCTCAGGGGTAAACGCGGGCTTCGCGATGGCGCGGACGGTCTCATAGGGGATATGGCCTTGCAGGAGGATGTTGTTGATGGTGAGCAGCTGGGAGCGGGAGAGATGTTCCACAGGCAAGTCGCTCCCACCGTGCGCCACGACCAGATAGGCGGCTTCCATGCGCCGTGCGTCCATCTGCGGGTCTAGGAAGCGTGCGAAGTCTCCGCCCCTGATGGCGATTTTCGCGATGGCTGTCATCTGCGCTGCGGTGTACTTGGGGGTCGCGAGAGCATCCAGCACGTCTTCTCCCACCGCCGGGTTCAGCGCGGCGGCGATGATGGCATTGGCCTGAAAGCCGTTGTACTCGTGTTCGGTCAGGCGCATCGCGTCGGCTTCGGTTAGGCCACGGTCGATGGCCTGTTCGTACTGAACGAGCTGTTTGTCGGTAACGGTTTCCGGGTCGAATGTTTTTCCGTCAGGTGTCATAGGTGTCCTCCTTTCTGCCCATGAAACGGCTTTGTCACAGGGAGCCATCTGCCTTTTCCGCGCGTGTCGGGGTATCCTTCGTCTCCGACTGGCTATCGAGTTCGGTGCGAGCAGCCTTCGCGTCGCGGGCTTCGGATGCGAGAGATGCGGCAGTCGCTTCCGGCTCGGCGGATGCAGACTTCTCGGCTGCACGCATGGCTTCGGCGGGGGAAGCCCCGTCCATCAGCGCGAGGTCTACCGAACGCAGCTGCGCAAGGTCAAGCTCCGTCACGGGGAGGTCTTTGCCGCCGTGGAACAGCACGGAAACAGCCGCCTTAAGTGTCTGCTCGTCCATATTGCGAAAATCGAGGGGGTTCTTGCCGACAGAAGCGATATCCAGAAGACCGCGCATCTTACCGGACGAAAGGGTCTTGTCGGCTATCGTCTCAAGCGTCTCGGGCGAGACGTGCGGGTTACGGGCGGCTTCCATGAGGATATCCGCCTGCCTGTGAGAGAAATCATGCTTGGCAATCTGCGTAGCGATGGGAAGCGGCACATGGCTCTCCATCGCTTCCGCGTAACGTGGGTAGTCTACGTTTTCAGGCACCGTCGCAACGCTCTCCGGCACCGCTTCATAGGAGACGATATTTCCGTCGATGCAATAGCCGAGGTCGATGGGAAGATAGCTGTCAGCTTCCTTGGTCTCGGGGGAAAGTTCGCTTTCCTTAACGAGTCCCATGATGCGGTACACGTCCTCGGGGGTCGCACCGGAATCGAGAAGTTCGTGGAGGGTGTTCTCGATAGCACCGGAAACATCCTCCATCTCCGGGTCGAACTTGCGCTCACCGAGCGCGAAGCAGGGACGGGCGAAGTTGGTGTTCAGGGTATCGACGGTATAGACCCTGAGCGCATACTCCCCCGGAGCATACCAGTAGTCCTCATCGTTGTGGTAGGTGAGCAGGAGGGAGAGGTCAACGGGAATCTGCTCCTGCCCAATCCAGAAGTCGTTATCTTGCATGGCAATCATCCTTTCTGTGTTTCTGGTTGTACGGTTTGCTGGCTTTCTGTGGTTCTATCTAACGGGAGAGGTCGGGCTTTGCGACCAGATGCTCGCGGGAAGGTGCGGCAGATGCGCCTGCAAGCTGTTTGGAAGCTGCCATCATGTCCTTGGCTTCCCCGGAGAGGGAGATGCCGCCACCGCCCTTTCCTCCGATGCCCGCACCCTTTGTCACGACGGCCTGAACGACCTCTTTTGCGGCTTGCCCTGCGGTATTCACAAGGCCGCTTCCCGTGCTGTCACCGAAATCTTCTGCCATGTTCATTTCTCCTTTCTTGGTGGAAACGCCTAAAGGGCGTTCCCGTTAGCGAGGACGGTCGCGGCTTCTTTGCACTCGGCAGCTTTTTCTTCAATCCCCATCTGGTTTCTGCTCAGCCCATTACGGGATGCAGTGGCATCCTTCGCTTCCCCCGTGAGGGAGTAGCCATCCTCGTCCTTTTCGTCACCGGGAAGGGAGCCGCAGAACTCCATGCAGCTTTTCTTGAGAAAGTCGTTCACCTTCGCAAGGTCATCGCCTTCAACCGTCCAAGCGGGAATACCGCCATCAAGGGAGAACTGGTTCCCGTTCTTGAGCATCGTGTCGAGGGAGACGGCGATAGAATCGTCCTCAAGCAGGTCGGTCATGTAGTAGCGAGAGACGAACTGCCCGCCCGGGAAGCGTGCGGCATCCTGCGAGGTATCGTAGAACTCCACAAGTGGGTAGGACGCGCGATGGGCGGCGGCAGGTGCGCCAGAGTAAGCATTTAACTCATAGGTCAGGCAACCATCGAGACCGTAACGCTCTCCGGGGTAGATAAGATGCACGCGCCATTTGCCGGTGGTGAAGTCGTGAGGGAGCGTCCCTTCCTCTTTCTCGTATTCCTCAGAAGGGCATCCGAAGGACTGTTCCACGTAACGGGGGGCGACGCAGAGTTCCGGGCTGTTATAGAGGTCGTGGACGAACCGGTTCTCATCGCCAAGCTCATAGTGCTTTCCCATGGCGGTAAGCCCTTCGAGGGGCAGAGTAAGCGTCTACGCGCCGAGGATTTCCTTCGCCCAAGAGCCGGACTTTACAAGCCCCATCATGGTCGTGATGAGAACGGCGATAGTCTTGATGATGACACCGAACGAGTCGAATGTTTCTACGCCCTGTGCGAGACCAAGCATCTCAGCCTTTCCCAATCCGCCGGAAACCGCGAGGGCGGTCACAAGATGCGGGTAGAGGTAGAGGATAAGAACCATGACCACGCCTGCGAGGGCTGCTGCCGCAAAGTTCTTGAGGTAACCGATTCCGATTTGCTTCGTCTCCTCGAAGCCGAGAAGGGAAATGGGAATCGGAGAGAAGGCGGCATAGACATAGAGCTGAACGGAACGGCCGAGGGCAACGACCATTGAGACCGCATAAAAAACGAGTCCGACCGCCCATGAAATGAGTCCGAAAATCAAAAGGAGGAAGCATCCGCCGAACGTGGCATCGGCCGCATCGTCCTTGGTCATCTCGATTCCGGGTTCATACCAGTTTTTCGATTGCAGCTTGTCCGACACGTTACCAACGAGGTCGTTGAAGATGCTGTAGATGGCGGAAACGAGGTCGAGGGCGTTGTCGATGAAGTAGCTGAGGATGCAGTAGGTCACCACGAGGAATACGATATCCTTCACGGCGGGAAGGGTGCTCGTCGCGTCGATGCGCTGGCTAATCTTGATGAGTTGCATCAGCATGAAGAGACCTAGGATGGCATGGGCAACGGGGATGACCCCGGCCTGATAGAAGTCTTTTACCACGCCATACGGCTCGGTTGTTCCGAAAAGCTCGTTGAACGGCCCGGAAATGAACTTCGCATCAAGCGTCTGGTTGATGACACCGAAATAAGTATTGAAGAGCGTGGCAGCGATTTGCAGAAGCCACGTTTTAATCATGTTGGGGATATCGAGGAAGTCCCCGATGATACCTGCATAGGCCGGATGGGGAATGAGGAGCACGAGTGCGCAGGCAGCGAAGAGCGCGAATGTGCCCGCGAGACAAGCCTTTCTCCTGCGCAGGGGAACCGTCTTCGTCTCCTCATGCTGTGTGGATTGTAAAGTCAGTTGTTCATTCATAGAGATTCCTTTCTGCCTGCATGGCGATGTTGCCCTAGCCCTCGAAGGAGAACTCGCCCGTGGACTGCTCGTAAACGCAGGTGACGGAAACAGAGTTTGTGTCGTTGAGCTTGAAGTCCGTGGTGATGACCCCGTTCTCATAGTCGAGGTTCACGACCTTCTGCCATGTAGCTTCGGTGACGGAAGGGTAATGGACGGCGCACCACTTGGAGAGGGCGGTGGTGACGGCCTTCTCATCCCCGCCGAAGAGTTTCGTGACCTCGCTGTTCATGCCCTTCACGGTAATGTTTGTCACCGCTTCGGCACGCTCGTATGCGGTGTTTTTCTGAGCGAACATCGTAGAGCTTGTAAGGGTGGAGATGGTGTTCTCACCGGGGGTCTTAGAATCGGAGTTCACCGCAGCGCCACTGCCGTTCGTGTAGGTCACGATATGGGTGCCGGTATCGGTCTCGAAGACGATGGTATAGAGATAACCGCCGTACCCATCGGAGGTCTTTTCCACGCGGGAGATGGCGTAACTATGGACGGTCGGGGTTCCGTTCACCGTTTCCACGTAGGAGTCATCGGCAAACTTGAGGGTGTAGCGCCCCTCGCTTACCGACCAGACGGAAGAGGAGAGGGTGTCGATGAGTTCCTTGGTATCGGTATCGTATCCCTTGATGATTTCCTTCTGGGCATCGGTAAGCTCCACTTTCCCGGTTTCCTCCTTCGTCTTCTTCTCAGCGGCTGTGGTAGTGTCCGTGTTATTTCCTGCGTGCTGCTCCTTTGCGGTTTCCGCGCGGTGATGCGACACGTTGATGGCGCTCATGGCAGAGCCGCAGGTGAACATCAGGAGCAGGCACAGGGCGATGACGGAAAACTTCTTGTGTTCCGCCATCCATGCTTTCAGTTTCTTCATAGCAGGTATCCTTTCTGGTTTCCTAGCGCCAGTCCCATGGATAGCCGCAGACAACCCATCCTCTTCCGTTTTGGGAAACCCAATCGGACAGGGAGATGGTGCGCAGACCGGAGTAAATGCTATCCATGACCTTGCCGTCACCGATATAGATGCCGACGTGCCCGTAAGCGTTACCGGCGGGGGGGAGCCGTATTGGGCGGAGATGAGCATTCCTACCTTTATCTGGGAGAGGTCGGTGGTGGCGCGTTTCTGGCTGTAATTGGCACCGTATCCCTGATTGCCGAGCTGCGTATTGCCGTTGCCGCCGACGGGATGACCGGCTCTTGCATAGACCCTTGTTGTCCATGTGGCGCAAAGGTTGGCTCCCGGCCACGGAGTCTGCGAGCAGGCATTCACGATATCCTTCTGCCACTGCTCGGCGCTCTGGTAGTCCTGCCCGCCACCGGGAATGAGGGTGGTGCCGGAGTACCGATTCTTGAACTCCTCTGCGGTCATGGAGTCAAGCTGCGCAACGAGCGGATAGGCTTGGCAGATGGAACGGTACTGGGCGATATAGCTGTCCTGCGACGCGGTGTAGTACCCGCCTTCGCCGAGGGCACGCAAAAAGAGTTCGGAGTTGTTGGTGTCGATGGCCTTCTGGTAGTTAGGGACACGGGTGTAGTTGGACTGCTTGTAAAGATGCTCACACCGGTATTTCATGTACGAATCATCGTCTTTGAAGACGGCGAAATCCGCGTAGGTCTTGTAGGCAGAGCCGGAAGCACTGTATTCGGTGGTGAGCATTTTAACGGAACCCGTGATGAGTCCGCCGTAATCGTAACCGGCATATTTCACGCCGCCGTAGTTGTGGTACAGCCGCCCGAGGTCGGAACCGGAGTCCGAGGTGCCGTTCTCAATCATCATCTGGCCGAGGAGTGCCGAAGCGGGATATCCGTACTGCTCGTGGGCGTTCAGGCACGCGAGCACGAGGTCGTAGGTGACCCATGCGGGCATCCCGTCAAGCGATGCGCTCTTTTGCTCCTCATCGGCGGCACCTCCACCGACAACGGAAATCAGGCCGAAGGCCAAGATGAAGGCAATGATGAGTGGAAAGAATTGGGAGACGGCACCGGCAAGTGATGAAAGCATTCCCTTGATGCCACCGGAAAGAATCGTGAGCGCCTTTTTCTTTCCCGCTTGCGCCGCAGCATTCTCGTAGACGTTCCTATGGAAGTATTTGGAGAACTGCATCCGCTTCTGGGCAGCTTTTTTATCCAGTTTCTCGGTGCGGTATTTCTTTTCCGAGAGGGCACCGAGGGAGTCTTTCTTTTCAAGTGCATCCTTACCGGAACGAAGGTGCTTTCTCGCCTTTCCGGCAAGTTTCGCGCCGGTGTGCGTGGTTGCGACCAAATCGTCCGTGCCTTCCAGCTCGGAGTCTTTGAGAGCGTTGTGGGTAGCTTTTGCGGCTACACCCTTTGCACCACGTTTCAGGCTCTTATTCAGATTGTAGCGAGACTGCACCTTTTTCGTGAGGGCATTTTTTCCGGTTATCTGGCTACGGGATTTTCCGTCAAGGGCATCGGCGGCGGAAGTCTTCTTACGTTTCCTTGCGATGGCATCAAGGGCGGTACTTCCCGCGCCGTGCGTGCCCTTCTTGCCGACGGAATAGAGGTCACCCTTTAAGGCTTTGGCGCTCTTATCTGCCTTTTCCACCAGACCGGTATTGACGGCATCCGTCTTTTCGGTCTTGAGGAGATTACTCATGGCTTTCTCACGGTCGTTTCCGCCGGTCGTGAAATCCGAAGCCTTCATCTGACGTTCACCGTCCTTTCCGGGGTCTTCTTACTGGGTTGCTAGATAACGGGTTTTGCATCTTTCTTGTCCCCAAGCCCCGTCTTCTTCGTCTCATTGGGGTTCGTGGAGAACAGGTCATAGAGAACGTTGCCGGACGGGAACTTGCCGCGAATCGGCACGCGGGCGTTACCTGCGATGAGCAGGCCGTCACCCGGCTCTGCGGACTCGTCGATGCATTCCTCCTCCTGCTCGGACAGGTTCAGAAGCTCCGCCCACTTCATACGGTCGAGCGGGGACTGCTTGAGAAGCATGAGGAAGTCCGCGTTAAGGACGATATTTCGCGCCGCTTCGTTGGCGAGCATCGCCGTGGCGTTCTGACTGATACCTGTCAGCAAAAGTCCGAATTTTCGACCCTCATTCGAGAAGCGGGAGAAGTAGTTAAGTACCGTCGGGTACGCGAACATACTCTGCATCTCCTCGACGTAGAGCCATGTGCGGACGTTTCGCTTTGCATTGAAGTACATGCGGTTGCGGACGGCTTCGCAGACATTGATGAGGGCGAAGACCAGCATGGAATCCGGCAGGTCTTTCAGGTTGAAGTCCACGATGCGGGTGTTGAAATCGACGTTGCTCTGATGGTTGAAGAAGTTCATGGAACCCTTCACGAATCGCTCGTAACGGAGTGCGATGACCTGTGCCTGCTCCTCCGGCTGCTCGTTCGCGGCATCGTAGAAGTCCTGTAAGGTCGGCGGAAGATTGTCTCCGCGCTCTGCGGCCTTCTGGAAGGCAAGCTCGGTGCAGCGCTGTACGAGTGACTGGTCAACCTCAGAGAAGTTCGACCCGGCTTCGGCAGCGGAAGCGCCCGCCTGAGCTAACATCGCGTCCACCTTGAACGCAATCTGCTCGTTTCTCGTCATGTGTTCCACGGATACCGTATCGAAGGGGTTCAGATGGGTTCCGGTACCCACGCCGAAGTGGTAGGTGCTACCGCCGTAGCGTTCGGCGATATCTTCGGTCTGCAAGTCCTTAAACTTCTTTCCTTCCTTCAAAGTGCCCCAGCGGGCGGAACCGGATTCTTCGCCGGAACGATAGTTTCCGATGAACGCCACGTAGCGAAGCCAAATCATCCAGATAATGAGAAAGCAAGCCCCGCCAAACAGCAGGGAGTTACTGGTCATATCGAGGGCAAACGGTGCATCCTTTATGGTCTGCCACATGGAAAGGAATGCATCGCTCAAATGGTCGAAAATCTGCCCCGGATAGGTGACGAGGGTTTCGGCATAGCGGTCACCGAGATAGAAAAAGACCGTGGCGATGACGAGGGTGCCGAGCGCCGAGGTGGCAATCTTCTTATTGATTTCCGGGTTCGCGCTATTTGCCATATGCATCCTCCTTTTCCACTTCTTCCAGCACAAGCAAGAGCGTGGTCACAATACTCGTGCGCGTCTCCCGCGTGGCCGCGTGGCGGAATCCTTCATAGCAGGTGAGCGAAAAGTCCTCGGACACATCAATACCATTGGAATCGCGCGGAGTGAGACCGTCGCACCGGGAAAGGGCGGAAGGCTCCCAGAGGGTCGTGATGCCATCTTCCGATTTCACGCGCTTGCACCCGGACTTCATTTCATAGAAAAGGTTGTCGAGGGTGGTATGGGTCTCGTTGTCCTTTGGCAGGGCGGCATCAAGAAGGGAGATGAGGTTCCCGATGGTACGCTGGGAAGGCTCGCACCAGTCCCTTAAATATCCAAGGCAGGCCATCAGAAGAAGTTTTTCCGTCTTCTTAAAGAAGTCCCCATCTGAATCGGAGAGGTTCACGATGGATTCCGCGATGGTCTCGATATCGCTGTCCGATTCCATGGTAAGAAGCGGGGAGCATTTCAGCCTGTCCGGCAATTTGTCTTTGAGGGTCATGGTCTATCTCCTTACAATGCATCTTCGTTCTTAAAGGGCAGGTCAGTCCTTCGTTCCTGCGAGATTTCCTGCGACTTCGTTTCCGTTTCAATTTGAGTTTTAGCAGCGGTCATATCGCGTGCTTCCCCCGTGAGGGAATAGGACTCGGAATCATATTGCTGCTCCTCGCGAATATCGGAGGGGCGAATCTCGCTTCCGGTCTGCTCTGCATCCATGACGGCGGTGCGGGAATCGGTATCTGCGCCATCGTGGCTCTCAATACCGGAGTTCGGGTCGGGCGTGCGCCCGTCGTTATCCATGGCACCATCAGATGCAACCGGCTCAAGCAGCTGTTGTTCGTCACGCATCTGCTCCTGCGCCAGACGCGCATTCTGCATGGCAAGGTCTCCATCCGGGAGGGTGCCAGCGTCCTTCGGGGTATTCTGCTCGAACCAGTTGTGGGTCACATCGAGGTCATACCGGTTCTTTAACGTCTCCGCAGAGACCGGCCAGTCACGACCGCGCTCATACGCCGGTACCGAACCGTCTTTATTCAGGCTTGCAGGCTCGTAGGCCATGACCTCACCCTTGCTGGTTTCAGTCACACCGAAGCCCTGCGCGTTCATCTTGCGCTCGAAGTCGGAAAAGTCCGTGCAGTCTTCCCTTGCCTTTTGGGCAGCGTTTCGGATGTTCTGGGTATGAATGGCGGTGTCCTCGGCGCGAAGAGTGGCAACCCTATCGCTGCGGGCAGGTGCATCCTTTCCCGGCACGTCATAGGTCTTTTCCGGGGCATCCGTTTTCACCTGCGTCGCGTGAACCTTGTAGGGGGCACCGACGGAAATTACATCGAAATCCTCATGGGTTTCACGACCAACCATCTCGGTAAGCTCCTTGTGGGAGTAGCCGGAGAAGCAAATCGAATCGTCGATATTGAGGTTTTCGGTATCCTGTTCGCTAAAGAGCACATCGTAAGTTTCTTCCGGTGCATCCTTGTAACGGATGGTGACCGGAATGACCGTTACGTCTTCCGCCGGAAGGTCGGGATAGCTTGTCAGCTCCGTGAGGGAATCCATGGTCTTCTTATTCACGGGTTCCGCGCGATTCAGCGCGTCGGTGATACGCTGCTCATCGAGACGCGCCATCACGTCCTTAAATTGCGGGGCATACCCTGCGACGGTCTTAGCATCCTCCTTGGCAAAGGCAAGGAATCCGTTTCCCTGTTTGTCCGTGTAGGCGGCGGCATAGGTACCATTCTCGCGGCATACCTGCGCATAGTAGGCGGCTTCCTCGGAAGTACCAAAGGGCACGACCACCTGCTCACGAGAGGATTGCTTCTCAGCCATTGCTTTTGCCTGCTCGGGAGTGTTCCCCTCCTTCTTATAATGGCGCTGCCACCAGTCAAAAGCACGTTCCCTGCCACGTCCGAACCGCAAGTAGTTCTCCGTCTGCCTTCTGACGAAGTTTAGGAGGGCGTTTCCCATGTCGTCGCCGAAATCCTGAGCCATGTGGTATCATCCTTTCTTTTCCGATTTCCTGCTTTTTGAAGCGGCAAGAATGCCGTCTCCTTGGGGACAGATTATAACGCAGGCTATTTTTCTATCCCTCTGCCCTATACACGAACATACAGGTAGAAACTGCCAAATGCACGGATGCCGATGATAGAAAAAGACACCATTTGGCATCAAATGAACCCATTTGCGCCTATTTGCGAACGTTGACCCTTTTCTCGTCCGGGTAGAGGGATTCGCCCCTCAACCATTCCGCCCACAAATCTTTCATAAATCCGCAGGCGGATTGACGGAAACATTTGGAACGGAAAAGTTGACCGGCTCCGACTCCCGTGCATTCGCCTTCGCTGCCGCGATGCGCCGGACGCAGGAAAAGCGAGGGGCTTTCCCGCCGGGCACCGCGACCGCTCATTATATGCACGGAGATTGCTGAAATGGGGCGCTGCCCCAAACCCCGGCCACTCCGCGCAAGCCGCAGGATTTTGCCCTTTCGGCGGGGAAAATACAAGTCTTGAATGTTTACCGGCTTTCTTGTAAAATATATATATAGCAAGATGGTTGATACCTTCTTGTGAGTCGAACAGGAGGTGGTCTTCACCGATGAATCAGGAAGAAACGATGCTTAAGCATAAGGAGAGATACAAGAAAACGATTAAGAATCTGACCGTGATGAGCGATATTTTCGCGCGGAATGTATTCAAGGATAAGAAAGCCTGCGAGTACGTTCTTAGAATCATCATGGAGGACAAGGATTTGACCGTCATCGACAATGAGACGCAGGTGGATTTCAGAAACATGCATGGCAGAGGTGTCGTGCTGGACTGTGTGGCAAAGGATGGAAGCGGACGCATCTTCAACGTCGAGATACAGCAAGACGATGAGGGGGCGCACCCGAAACGTGCCAGATACAACCTCGGGATGATGGATTCCAACGTGCTGGATACGGGAAAGAACTTCGATAAGCTCCCGGAAACCTACGTGATATTCGTCACGTTGAAAGACGCACTGGGGCACGGACTTCCGATAGCCCATATCGACCGGATAATCCGCGAGAACGGCAAGGAGTTCGGGGACGAGGAACACTTCATCTACGTGGATTCGAGCAAGGACGATGGCGGCGAGCTTGGAAGACTGATGCACGATTTCCGTGTGAAGGAAGCGAAAGAGATGCAGGCGGGAGCATTGAAAGACCGCGTGCATGAACTGAAAGAGACCGAGAAAGGGGTGGAGCATATGTGCAAGGAAATGGAAGCCCTGCGTCTGGAAGGCGTGGAGGAAGGAAGACTGGAAGAGAAAAGAGAGAATGCCAAAAACATGGCGGAAGACGGCATGACGGTAGATAGAATCGCAAAAATCTTGAAAGTGAACGCCCAGATGGTGCAGGAGTGGCTTGCAGGTAGCGTTTCTACGGCAAGATAGATAACCACTTAGACGGCTTTACAGTTTTACGACTCTGCGGGTTTCTGGCTCGCAGGGTTTTTGAAAACAGGTAAATAATTTTGTTAATGAAAAACTCGTTACCAATGGGGACATAACCCAGTTGATAACGAGTTTTTTGTTTTGAAAGACGATAGTTTTGATTGCACACTGATTGCACACCTGCGTATTTTTTTGTTGTTTTATAGGTTGCTATATTGCCTTATATTGCCGGAAAATCGCTTATTTTTCGGCATATGGAAGGTTGTCGAAATCGAGTTTGAATAGTTGACGCTGGGCTACAAAGCCCGTAACCACGGGGCTTTGCGGCTTTGGGTGTTTGAAATTGCATTATCATTGCATTTTTATATTTCTTTGTGATACATTGCAGTATGCTGATTACTGGTATAATTAGCAATACTTTGAGAAGCTGACTGGTAGCTGAGAACCCCGGTCAGCTTCTTTGCAATCTCAATATTGGTGTTTGGATACAGATGACCATAAGTTCCTAGTGTCGTCTGTATTTTTTCATGTCCAAGACGCTCTTTAATCAGCAGTGGATTTTCGCCCATGCTGATAAGCAGGGAAGCATGCGAATGTCTCAGGGCATGAATTTTGATTCTGTGGACACCAGCTAAATTTGCCAATTTCTCTAATGCTCTTGGAAGCGTTGTTTTGCTGGTGGGTGTACTGTTATAACTCAGTACGAATCCACAATTTGGTAAAACCTTTGCCTGGACCGCCTTCCATTCTTGTAATTCCTTGATGGTATCAGCATCAATATAAATGGTACGGTTGCTTGCCTGCGTCTTAGGTTCAACGAATTTGTAGTCATTCATTGTTTTATAGTACAGTGTTTTACTAATAATCAGCATACCTGTTTCAAAATCAATATCATCCCACTGTAAGGCGGCAGCCTCTCCAATACGCATTCCAGTCATAAATAAAAGCCAGAACGAGATGAAGAGATAGTGCTCGTAGTAGTCACCTTTGTACAGCAGGGATATTACCTTCTGAAACTCCTCCAAAGTCCAGAAGTCGATCTTTACTTTTTTAGATTTGATATTGCCGATCATGCGGGCAGGATTCTTCTTTGCAAGTCCGAGGATAATCGCCCGGTCAAAAGCTAAACATAACATTCCCTGAACAATGCGTACATAGTTTGGACTGAATTGTTTTGCCAACTTGAGCTGCCAGGTCTGTACATTTATCGCTTCTATTTCGGACACTTTCTTCTTGTAGAAATAGGCAAAGTGTTTTTGAATGGTCGAGTAACGATTCTTGTAGGTACTTTCTTTCACCTGAGTTTTGTACCACGGAAGATAGATTTCTTCAATAAACTTTTTGAAGGTAATGTCTTCCTTCTTATCAGCTAATTCTTCCGTTGATGCAAGAATCAATTTGGAATACTCGGCACGGGCTTCTTTTTTTGTTGAGAATCCGCTGCGGTATTTTTGAATCTGTTTTCCGGTTACAGGATGATATCCGAGGTTGGCTCGAAAATAATAAGTGCCGTTTTCTGCTTTTTTAATTGGATCTTTTGCCATGATTTCACTCCTTACTAAAATGCAAAAAGCACGATCATTCTTGCTTATCGGGCAAAGTAATCCCTAATAATTCTTCAACGGCTTCTTTTGGAACCCTGTCTAATTTTCTGGATTGATAATAGGTATGCCCCTTTTCTACCATAAGTTCCTTTGCTTTTTTGATAATATCAGCAGCAAAGGAAGGACCGTAGCCTAATTCAATCAAATCCCTTTTTGTTACAGTTATCATGAATCTCCTTTCCACAGACAGGGAATCAACTTGATACCTGTCTATTATTATATCAAATTTTGAGTAAAAGTTCTCTAATAAAAGCGCTATAAGCTAAAATCCCAAAAGTCTATGTTATTCTTTCAGAAGCCAGTTCCTATGCCCGTTCCGGCCACGTAAAACGGTGTTACTTTGTAACTATTAAGCTGCAGGCGTGCGAAGATGCAAACTATCTGCAGTCACCTATATCAATCTCCCGAAAGATTTCTTTTGTTTTCAAGGTACGGCGAATGGATATATTACCCATTCAATTAAGGAATAGGGGGCTTTTCTTTAAGATTGAAAAATTTTAAGAAAAAATGATAAAAATAAAAGCTGCCTTGATTTGGCAGCCACGGAAATCTATTTGCGTTTTAGAGCCAGACGATTCAGCATGGAAATGAGCGCAAGCATATCCTCGTCATCGAGTTGTTTCATCAGATCAGTTGCTTTGTCAATCAGAGGAAGATTGTGCAGCTCTGAATCGAAGAACTGTTGAGGAGTGACTTCCAGATAGTCACAGATATCCAGAAAGCTCTGCATGGTAGGCAGAGAACGTCCGGAAGTGAGGGACTGGATGTAGCTTTTATTTTTGCCAAGATCCAGACTCATCTGATATTCAGATACATTTTTCTTTAAACGCAGTTCGCTGATGCGTTCTCCAATAAAGTTTTTATCCATACATTTACACCTCTCTTCCACATTTTAAACTATTTACTTACAGCAAATTACGGAATAAAATAGAGATATATTTGAAATATAGTGATTATTCCGTAATATAACCGTAATTTACTAAAATGATACAAAAAAAGAAATTATGGATGATAGAAAATGGATTTTGGGGTATGATGATAGCAAAGGAAGTGGATGTCTGTGCGGATTATAGGAAATGAGCAGGAAATTGAATGGGCGAAGGAAGCACTGCGGAATCAATGTAACGATTGTCCCTACTTGGACTGCTGTAATGAAAAGGCGAAAGAGGAGTCAAAGCAGTGTGGAACGGTTCGGTTTGGCTGCCGGGAGTATCTGAAAGAGAAGATTGAATTCGTAGTAGAAAAATAGATGTAGTATTTTGAACAAATATAAACACCATATATAGTATAAGCCTGAATTGACATGAGGAATATCTTGTGCTAGTATACTGATATAGTTTATTTTATGCACACCCTTTTTGGGGAGTTTCGGGATTCATAAGAATCTCCAAACTTACAGGAAACAGCAGGAGCTGATTCCTGGCATAAGTAGTTTATGTTTGTAGTGAGTGTCACGGTATGCCTTTTTTGGCTGCGTGGCACTTTTGTTTTTTCAGGAAGAAACCAGACTTTTAAGAATGAACAGAGAAAAGACTCTCTTTTCATTCTTTTTTTGTGCTTACATTTAGGTTTCGGCATAGTTGCATGCCACAACCAGCTTCGGCTGTTGATGGATAAATATTATTTTAAGAAAGGTGGAATAAGAACATGAATGAAGCAAGAGTGTATGCAGATGGATTTGAGAGATCCTTTGCAGAAGTAAAAGATCTGCTGGAGTTTCTGGCAGAGAGAGGAAGAAATGCCAAATGGATCAGAAAGCCAACGAATACGTTACGGCTGGCACCACTGGAAAAGGAGGCTCAAAATCTGGATGCGGCAGATGCATCCATGGAAGAAATTTTGGAGGATACAGAGAAGAATACGCAGCTTGTACTGAAAATGAGAGGAGAATCCTATCCGGTACGTGACTGTGCCATCCGCACCATTTTAAGCCGCGCAGGTGTCAATGGAGACGGGCTTCGCAAGCTGGATAAGGCAACATATGCGAAGGTAGTCAATTACTGCCTGCGGGTTGCAAAAGGGGATGCCCTGATTAAGATTGCGGACGGAAAGGTTTCCGCAGTACATGGCGGGGATAAACATGATTATTGCATCCTTGATATGAAAGCCATGTTTGAGACAACCTGCGAATATCTGAATCTGAATTTCAAAGGCAGTGTTTACATGGAGGGCTCTGGTATCTATGACCATTCCATTGTATCTGCCATGTGGAAGCTCGGAGGAAGTCAGGAACTTCTGGATACTTACCGAAAAGCACTGGATGCACACGGAATGGATGAGAAGATCCTGTCACCGGCACTTCGTTTTACCACATCTGACGTGGCAGCGAGCGGTGCAAATCTGTATCCGATGCTTTTGACAGACGGACCAAACGGCGTTATCAGTCTGGGAAGTCCAATCAAGCTGGCTCACGATAAAGGGGCAACGATTCTGGACTTCCGGAAAAATCTGGAGCAGGTATGCGCCCGCTATGTGGATGCGATGAAGAATCTTACTCAGCTTATGGACATTGAGATCCGTAATCCGGTGAACTGCCTGAAGCTGCTGATGAAGGAACTTGGCATTAAACAGAAGATCCGGAATGAGGTGGTGGAGCTATTTGTATCCCAGAACGGGGAAGGTGCCTGTACGGCACATGATCTTTATTATGCCATGAATGAAGCCTCCTTTTTTGCAGCCTGTGAAGGAATGTCCGGACAGGGCATCCTGAAGCTGGAGGAGGATATTACGAAGGCGCTTATAAAAGACTGGAAAAAATATGACGTTTATGGAGCAGTCAAATGTTAGGAGGAATTGGAATGAATAACAAAGCAGAGTATACACCGGAAAAGGTTGTGGATATCAGTAACCTGTCAAGAGAAGACTGGTTGGAATACCGCAAAAAAGGAATCGGCGGCAGTGATGTAGCGGCAATCATGGGGATCTCTCCATTTGCCACTATCCGGGATCTGTTTTACAACAAAACAGGTGTGCAGCCGGTCATTCAGGAGGAAGAGGAAAGCAACTGGGTTGCCAAGGAAGTCGGACACCGGCTGGAAGATCTGGTGGCAGAAATCTTTTCCAAAAAGACCGGACTGGAAGTATTTCCGGTACGTGTCATGTTCCGGCATCCATTATATCCGTTCATGCTTGCAGATGTGGATTTTTTTGTTCGTATGCCGGATGGGAAATTTGCGATTCTGGAATGTAAAACCTGCAATTATAATGCGAAAGATAAGTGGGCTGATGAGGGTATTCCAGCTCATTATGTGCTGCAGGTAAGGCATTATCTGTCTGTGATGAATATGCAGAAAGCCTTTATCGCATGCCTGTATGGAAATAACGAGAATGAGTTTGTGTATCGCACCATTGAGCGTGATCTGATTGAGGAAGAAGACATCATTGATCAGGAAACGTATTTCTGGCAGGAACATGTATTGAAAAATGTAGTACCGCCGCATAACGGGAATTCCGATCTGGTTCTGGCAAATATCCGTAATTATGGTGGTTTTGCAGACAAATCTATTCCGGAAATTGTGCTTTCCGGTCTGGAATCAAAAAATCTTGAGAAGTATCTTACCCTTTCGGAGGAAAAGTCACAGTTGGAAAAACGGAAAAAGGAAATCGAAGCAGAACAGCGGGCAATCAGTGTTCCTTTTGTGGAACAGCTGGGGCAGGGCTGCAAGGCAGTGCTGGAGGACGGTACGAACCGTTACCGTATTACCTATAATCCGACCAGACGTACTTCGGTTGGGAAAGACCAGATGGAGAAGCTGAAAAACCAGCATCCGGATATCTATGAGGAATATACAAAAACAACGGAGAGCCGTACTTTCCGAATTAAGAAGGAGGCGGCGTAATGAGAAAACCAAATGAACGGATGCGGATAAAAAGCTGGAGGGATATAAACAATGAGGTGCAGATTTAAACATAAGATTTTCCAGAATGAGGAGAATGGGTATACGATTGCCATATTCACCACACAGGATACGTCTGTCCCCCTGTCAGCCAGAGACAAATATCTGGCATCCCGGAATATCATCGGCTTCTCAGCGATTGGATTCGGTCTTCCGCTTACAGACGAGATTGAGCTTGAGATGGAAGGCAGATGGGAGAGCGGAGAGCATGGAACTCAGTATCAGGTGGAAAATTTCATGGAGGTTGTACCACGGACAAAGGAGGGTATCTTAGGATACCTTTCTTCCGGTGCAATCAAAGGTATCGGTCCCAAGATGGCAGATACTATTTTCCGGAAGTTTGGGCTTCAGACACTGGAAATCATGGAAAACAACCCGCAGGAACTCTTGAAGATCCGTGGAATTTCCGAGAAGAAGCTGGCTGCTATTGTGGAGTCCTATGGAAAAAACCAGGTGTTCCGGGAACTGATGACGTTTCTGGCGCCTTTTAAGGTAACACCCAAAAAAGTGAATATGATTCTGAAGAAATTCGGAAATGAATCGGTGGATATTATCCGGCACCGCCCTTACATGCTGAGTGCAGTCAAAGGCTTCGGGTTTCTGACTGTGGATGCGATCGGAAGACAGTGCTGCTGTGCACTCAATGATCCCATGCGGATATCCGGGTGCATCGGACATATCATGAATCAGGCAATGAAAGAAGGACATCTGTTTAAGCAGCGTCAGGAGGTTATCAGGGAAGCACTGGAAATGCTGAACCGGGATCTGCAGGTCATGGCAGTATCGGAGCAGGATGTCAGTCAGGTGCTTTACCGGCTGGTGCTGCAAAAAAGCATTGTTGTGGAGGAAGAACGGATCTATTCTATCCGGCAGTATGAAGAAGAAACACAGACCGCTTCCATGATAGCCAGACGGCTTTTGGAGAAGCCGGTTTTGCTGTCCATTGAACCGGAGCTGGAAAAGGCACAGAAGACACTGGGGATCACGCTGTCAGAAACACAGAAACAGGCAGTGCGGATGGTGTTTGCACATCCCATCAGTATTATTACCGGAGGTCCCGGAACCGGAAAGACAACGGTTCTCAAGGTGATTCTCTATATCCATCAGGCGTTATGCAGGTCAGAGGTACAGCTTATGGCTCCGACCGGACGTGCGGCAAGACGTATGGTGGAGAGTACCGGCTGTGAAAATGCATCCACGATGCATCTGGCCCTGGGGCTTTTGGGAGATGATACGGATTTTGAACCGGATTTTGAGTACCTGTCTGCCGGATTTCTAAATGTAGATGAGGTGTCCATGGTGGACATGCATCTTGCCTATGAATTTTTCCGGCGGGTTAGCAGACATGCCAGAGTCCTTTTAGTCGGGGATAAGAACCAGCTTCCATCCGTAGGAGCCGGGGATGTGTTCCGGCAACTGATTGCCTGCGGGCTGATTCCGGTCACGGTACTGGATCTGGTTTACCGGCAGGGCGCTTTGAGCAGCATACCTTATAATGCAAAACTGATGCAGGAGAATAAGACTAATCTGAGCTTTGGGGAGGATTTTCAGTTCATTGCCTGTAAAGGAGCAGATGAAGCGGCAGAGATTGTCCGGAGGATTTATCTGGACGAGATTGCAAAAAACGGCATGGATCAGGTACAGATCCTGACTCCGTATCGGAAACGCAGTGCTGCCGGAGTGGATGAATTGAACAAATCTCTGGAGGATTTTGTAAATCCGCCAATCGCAGGGAAGAAGGAACTGCATATCGGCAGTCAGGTGTTCCGGGTTGGCGATAAGATTTTACAGAATAAAAATACCGAGATGGCGAGTAACGGCGATCTGGGCAGGATACTGGACTGTATCACGGATGAGGATGGAAATGCCAGGGCAGTGATCGGATTCCCGGATGGGCGGCAGGTGCAATATGAAGCTGACCAGATGGAAATGATCGAACATGCTAACGCAACAACCATCCATAAGGCACAGGGTTCCGAATGTCCGGTTGTCATCATCCCTTGGGTAAAAGCCTTTTATATGATGCTGAAGCGCAATATTCTCTATACCGGAGTGACCAGAGCGAAAAGCAAGGTTTATCTGGTAGGGGAATGGGCTGCAGTCTGTCAGGCAATCCATACGGATGACAGCGGGACAAGGAACACCATTCTGAGTGAGCGGATCGTACAGTATTACGATCAGTATCAGAGTGAACAGAAACCGGAAATGGAGCAGTTAAAACTTGTTGTTTAAAAATATTTTTCAATTTTTGAAATAAGCGGACTATTACTCTTATATAGGGGAACGTCTGCTTTTCTAAATGAAAGGAGCAGAGAATGAAAGAATTATTGTATAAGAAATCAGAGGCAGTTGCCGCTTTGAACCGTGTGGATGGCTTCCATCCGATGGAACTGGCAAGAAAGATTGGAGAAGAAGGGCAGGAGGAGCAGCTTTATCTGGATGTGAAATACCGGAAGCTATGGTTTCGTCTGGTCAATCCGGCAGGAAAGATCATCAGCCGGATTATCACTTTCACAGAGAACATGGCAGTTGTGGAAGCACGTATCTATCTGGATAAATGTGATCAGGAAGACAATTATGTAGCCAATTCCTTTTCGCAGAAATTCCGGAGCGATGACCCGAAGTTTGGAGACAAATTTCTGGAAATGGCAGAAACAGCAGCCGTAGGAAGGGCATTATCGGATGCCGGATATGGTGTGCAGTTTGCGGATGTGGGAGAGGAAAATGATCCTGCACAGGTAGATGCCGGAATTCCATATCAGAATCCACAGATGCCGGATTCAGGTGCCATGGAAAATGCAGCCATGCCGGATTCGGGTGTCATGCCAAATGCCCCTATGCCAACTTATGGAGAGATGCCAGGTCAGCCGGAATATGCAGGCCAGCAGATGATGAATCAGTTCTATCAGCAGGCACAGGCGGCGGGAAGCACCATTTACCATGGCAGTGGACAAATGCCTGGCTACGGTTCCGCTCCGGCTGCCTCTACGCCGCCAAAGACCGGACAGATGCTGCAGGGAGCATTACAGAATCTGGATACGTCCCTTCCGGTAGAAGAACTGATGAAACACATGAACTATGAAATGGCAGTCGGGACTGTGATTCCGGGAAAGGGAAAATACGGCGGAAAGACCATGGGACAGGTGGCAGTTGAAAGCCCGTCAACGATCCAGTGGTTTGCCGAGCAATATTCCGGACCGAACAATCTGGTTCCGGCGGCAGCAAAGGTAATTTTACAAAAAGCAATGCCGATGGCTGGTTAAGGAAGAACCCCGCAGAGAGCTTTTTTCTGCGGGGGAAAGGAGGAAGAGACCGGGATGTATTATGATATGTCTGGGTTTGATTATGGAATACTGGATGTGGTGCAGGTGCTGCATCTCAGAAAGCGGCGGGGAAACTATTATGACTGCCCGTTTTGTGGAGAGACGCATGGAAAACTGAATATCAATGTGGAAAAGAATGTATTCCGGTGCAACCGCTGTGATGCGTCCGGGGGGATGCTGAAGCTTTATGCGGATTTGCACAATGTTACACTCTCCGAAGCAAATCAGCAGATCCGGGAAGCATTAGGAAAAGGAGAATACCGGACGGATTATATCAAAGCAACGCCGGTACAGGAAGAAAAGGCAACGGCAGAGCTTGCACCCATAGAGGAAATCCACCGGACGTATCAGAGAATGCTGTCCATGCTCACGCTTAACAGGAAGCATCAGGAGGATCTGCAAAGACGAGGATTAAAACCGGAACAGATCGAAGCACAGCGTTACCGGAGTGTCCCGCTGTTTGGAATGAAGAAGCTGGTCAAAAGGCTGGCAGAAGAAGGATATATGGTGAAAGGCGTGCCGGGATTCTACCGGGATACAGACGGAAACTGGACGATTAACTTCAAAGCAGAAAACTCAGGAATCCTGATTCCCATAGTTTCTTTGGACGGGTTCATCCAGGGTTTTCAGATCCGGGTAGATCATGTGACTGACACGAAAAAATATATCTGGCTGTCCAGTGTCAATTATGACCAGGGAGTTTCCTCCGGAAGTCCGGTACATGTGATCGGTGATCTTGCCGCAGAACGTGTCTATCTGACCGAAGGAGCCTTAAAAGGGACCATAGCCCATTATCTGTCCGGCGCTACCTTTGTGTGCGTTGCCGGAGTGAACCAGTACCGGAATCTGAAACCGGTGCTGGAGCGGATGAAAGGATATGGGATGAAACAGCTTTTGGAGGCGTATGACATGGATAAGAAGATGAAAGTAGCCTGCAATAAGCATGACAGTAAGTGTGCGGTCTGTTTTGAGCGTTCCCCTGTTATCTGCCAGCATAAGGCGGAGAAACGGAGGATTATCCAGAACGGCTGCAATAAGGTCTATGAAATCTGCCGGGAGCTTTCCCTGCCGATGAACCGGATGGTCTGGGATATGGACGAGAGCGGGGAGTGGAACGGGAAACACAAGGGGATTGATGACTATTTAGCCGCCATCAAACAGAAGGAAGGAACCGGGGCACAGACTTCGGCTCTTCCGAAAGGAGAACAATCATGAGAAAAAAAGGAAATACGGTTCTTGCAGGACTCATTATCTGCCTGTTGCTTGTTTTTCTCGCAGCGGCAGGAAAACTCTTTGGTGCTTATCTGAAGTATCAGAAAGGGGACGTAAGTTACGAGAAACTGCAGGAATATGTTCAGGAACCAGAGGAAGAAGAATCACCGGAGTCTGAGAAAGAAAAGGAGGAACCTAAGAATAGGTATCTAGAAATTGATTTTGCAGGTTTAAAAGCGGTTAATCCGGATGTCATAGCGTGGATTCAGATTCCGGCACTGGATATTAGTTATCCGGTGGTACAGGGGAAAGATAATGCATATTATCTTCATCACCTTTTTTCGGGAGAATCCAATATCAACGGGAGCATCTTTGTGGACTGCCATAATCAGCCGGACTTTACGGATCAGAATACGATCGTGTACGGGCATAATATGAAAAACGGGAGCATGTTCGGAACTCTGGATAAGTACCAAGACAAAGAGCTATTTGAACAACATCCGGAGTTTTATCTCTATTTGCCGGACAAGATCCTCAAGTATCGTATCTTTTCCTGCTATGCGGGAAGAACCGGAAGTGAGGGATATAGGTATCATTTCCCGGAAGCGGAAGATTTTCAGACGTTTCTGGATACGGTGTCTTCTTATAGGGATTATGATACCGGCACCGAGCTGTCGGCAACGGATCGGATAGTTACGCTGTCTACCTGTGTCAATTCCAGACGGAATTATCGCTATCTGGTACATGGAAAATTAAGCAGTGAGATCATCACAGAGGAATAAAAGAATCGTGCTGGTGTGAGAAGAAATTTCTTATGCCAGCTTTTATTATGGGAGGAAATGTAATGGGAACAGCATTGGTTATGGAACATGCAAACGCACTGGCACAGATGATAGTCAGTGAAAAGGACAAGTTATTTGATGAAAGAGTGGAGGCTCTTGTAAAACTTTATAGAAGGGCGGAATTTTATCTGAAGCAGGGATTTCTGGAGAGCATCGTCTGCGAGTTCCATCGGAAGAAAGTGGAAATGATTATGCAGGCGGAAACAAAAGGAGAGATTACGGAAATACTGAAGTTATCAAAACCGCATTTTGACGGGAAAAAATTTGTCTATACCTCTCCGTATGCTGTGGAAGAGGAAGAGCTTCTCCTTTGGTCTCTGACATCACTGCAAGGTCCACTCCGGGATGAAGGGTATCGAAGATATCGGGAATTATTTGAGAAGTGCCTGCCGGAGATGGCAGAAAAGATTCCGGCGTAGAACAATGGCATAACAAAGGAACGAAAAAACTATCTTTTATTTTACTGTAATTTCACTCTTTATTGAATCTGCAATACTTTACAAAGTTTTTTACGGAAAAATGCTTCGGATTAATATACTTAACACCAGTATCTATCAGCTTAAATTTTGAATAACCAAACACCAGTGTTTCATTATTCACAAAAATCGTCATCTATCCAGAAAGCAGGTAAAATATGTTCACAATAATCAGAGTATTTTCTGCATTCAATACATTCTTCATCTAAAGAATCTACGCCGACATAATGAATATGATAATCTACAGTATCGTTTACAAATCTTTCAAGGAAGATGTTCAAAACAAAGGCTACTCTATCATCACAATAAACATAACCAATTAAATTCTTATGAATGATACAGTAAACGAGATAAACACAGCGTGTATCAACGATGCAGTTGAAATTGTATCCAGATTAAAGCCTATTTATACTTTAAAGCATGCACGGAGACAGCAAGAAGACCTATTCCTGTACGGAAGAGGTCTTCCTGTCCTTATACTAAAGTTAATTGGTATGCTGAAGTCCCGCAAAAGCAACATTTAATTTACCTCCAGATTACCGCTTTTAAGAGATAGATAATCGGAACTTCCGCTAAGCAGATAGAAAAAATATTCCCCTTTTTCATCTGGTGAGAAACTATATTTTCCACTCAGTTCATCGAACACTTCTCCTTCATACATTATCCCGTCTTTTACATAACCGATAATCAAATCTTGGGATACTGTAATGTCTGATTTATATTTATCAAACGAAATGACTATATTATCTTTATCAGTTAGTTCCCATCCCTTTCCATTGTCTTGTGTAAGTACACAAAGTGAATTGTTGATTAGAATTATTTCTGGAATGATATACATTTCATCTGATTTATCAGTAGGAATCTCTACTATTGATGATGGTATGAAATTAGGCATCAGACTGCTTTTAACAATTCTGCTTTCAGGAAATTCTGATGAAGATTTGGCTAATTCCTCAATATCAACAACTTTCCCCTTTTCATTGGTATATACACCGTCTTTTAATATGATGTAGCTTCTATCATTGGTTTCTGTCCCGATTAAATGTCGATTGCTGTCATCAATTAAAGCCGATGTTAACAGATGACTGATTGCAGCATATACAGGCATACACAAAAACACTGAAACCACAGTTACAATAATTGCAGTTCTATAAGTGAACTTTAAAGGCTTATGTTTTGAAGCTGTTTTACAAAATACATTTTGACGTATCTTTTGTTTGGAATATTTTTTCAGTATTTTATTGCAATCATGAAAATACACTTCCTCAATAAAAGATTCATCAATTTCACTCATTAACTCATTCAAAGAAAATTTTACAGTCTTCATATCTAAATCCCTTCTTTTCCATTTTTAGTTTTAATTTTTTACGTCCGCGTAACAGTTTGGATTTTACTGTAGATTCTTTTAATCCGGTTTCTTCTGCTATTACAGCGATTGTCTTAGTGTAATAGTAGTACGAGATAAAACATTTTCTTTCGTCAACTGATAGTTCATATATGCTTTCTTTTAAGCATTTGATTACTTCTTCTTTTAACGGCCCGTATTCAATATGTTCGTTCGTTCCAACCTGAAACGCATCTTCGTAATTTTCAAAATGCATCTTAGAGGTTTTTCGTAATGCGTTTTTTGCCATGTTTCTTGCGATTGTTCCTAAATAGGGTTTGAATGTGCTGTAGTTATCTGTATCTAAATCTGCACTGTAATTCCATAGAGCTACAAAAACATTAGACACGACCGCCTCCTTGTCTTCATATGGCAAAGCACTTCCAATAATATTCTCGACTATGTATACAACATATCTGTAGTATTTGTTCATACATATTTTTAAAGCGCGCTCATCTTTATTTTTTAGTTCGAGCATCAGTTGTTTCTCATCTATGTTAAATAACATGCTTCTACCTCATAAATTCAGTGAATACTATAGCAGTGGTTTAATAATGGGAATGTGTATTTTCAAAAAAGGGAACCGAGAAACCAAGTTAAAAAGCTTCAATTAAAATCAGGATAAGTACTCACCAGCACTTGAAATATTTTCCACTATTAAAATGTAATAGAAAATGATTTGATTGTAAAGGCATCAGAGGACAGATTAGTTACCATGCCGTAATAGTAATCTGTTGCCTGTGTCGTAAATCCTGAACGCAAACCACTTGCTGTAATCTCACGCACAAATTCTGATGAAGGTCCAGCTACGTATGCGCGTACTCTTGAACGATGAAAAGCAGAACGGCTCAAAGTGTAATTTATAGTTATGTATCTGCCGCTATTACAATAAAGTCCCATACTGTTATTTGATGGTGTTAATATGGCGACTTCGCCATTTTTCAATGTGATTCCGCGCCAAGTATATCGGGCATATGCATTTGGAATAACACCTTCTTCAACAACTTTCTGCAGGCTTTCGTTAGCAAACACAGTGTACTTCCATTCAATCATATTAGGGTCATCTGTAAGCGGCTCTGCTGCAAAAACATTAACACTTAGCGACAGCATCATAACGAGTGTTAGGATAAAACTGATTATTTTTTTATAAGCCTTCATATATGTACACGACTCCTTTCCAAGGTTCCCTTTGTAATAAGATACACAGTAAATATTGTAACGGTTGCATTTATTTAAAAAATTAAAAAAGATAATTTTTAATTTTTGTT
>OIWN01000377.1_pt1 | contig 41840 bp, 47 predicted proteins | sample 1587591 | NCBI WGS metagenome assembly OIWN01 (sample SAMEA3888901, study PRJEB22519) | human gut metagenome | biome: human gut; feature: human-associated habitat; material: faeces | place: Denmark | collected 2010 | reverse complement strand
GCACTATGGCAACCGCTGAAAAGATATTGGAGATCGCCCGGTCGCAGATCGGGACCAAAGAATCCCCTGCCAAGAGTGATAATGTGAAATACAACACTGCCTACTATGGCAGAGCAGTCTCGGGCGGTGGATATCCCTGGTGTGCCGTGTTCGTCTGGTGGGTGTTCCGGGAGGCTGGGGCCTCTGACCTGTACTATGGCGGAGATAAGACCGCCTACTGCCCCACGCTGATGTCCTTCCACAAGAAGCAGAAGGTGACTGACTACCGGCCGGGAGACATCGTGTTCTTCAATTTCTCCGGCAGAAGCTCCGCCGGACATGTTGGTATCTGCGAGAGCTGGGACGGGACCTACATCACCACCATTGACGGCAATACCGGAAGCGCCAGTGAGGACAACGGAGGGGCAGTACTGCGCCGCCGGAGACACAAGAAATTCATTGTGGGCGCATATCGCCCCGAATATCAGGAGGATGATGATATGACTCAGGATCAGTTTAACAGCTTTATGGACAACTATTTGAAAGCGATAGCAAAGGAACCGGCCAGCGATTGGGCAAAGCCGTTTATTGATACGGCAATCGATGTCGGAGCTATGACCGATGTGGGCGGGACAATCGAGCGGCCCAAGTCGTGGATGACCCGTGAAGAGCTGTCCGTGGTGGTTGCAGCGCTGGCAAGGAAGGGATAAAGAAAGGACGTGGAGCATGGGCGGAAAAGTGAAGCTTCCTCCAGAATTGGCTGACCTTTTACGCTCTGATCTGGAACGTGCAATTTACGAGGCGGCCCTGCACCGGGACGATGATTTGATTGCCAGACGCTGTATTATTGAAAAATCAGCACAAGTCGATGTTGCGGCTGAGTTGGGCTGGGATAGGTCAACAGTGTCTCACCACCTTTCGTACATAATGGATGAAGTGAAGCGGTCCGCAAGTAGAATTGCACAAAAAGAAGGAGTCGGGAATTGACCCGGCTCCTTTTTATTGGTATAATTCGGCTGTGGAAACCCACCGTCTACTGTCGAGTTTTATCCGCCTTTGTAGATGGTGTGCGGTTAAAAAAGACGGTTGCCTGACCATCCCGCGAGAGCGGAAAGGAAGGCGAAATATGTAGCCTCGCGGGAAATAATTCCTCGGGAGGTGATACATATTACTTTGACTTTCACCTTTGCAGTTTTGGGTGCCATTGGCTCCATTGCAAGCATTGTGTCCCTCGTGCTCTATGTGCACGATAGAAAGAAGAAGTGAGCCGTCTGCTGCAACAGAACGGCTCATGGATGTTTGAGGGCTAAGCCCTCGGCCCTGTAAGTCTTATGTATGTGGCAACCGTCTGGGTTTCCACACTTTTATTATACCCCAAAGAAAACGAATGTCAACTATGCAGAGTAACGAAGTTACGTCGTTACGTATTTCACATAAATCCCACATAACTCCCACACAACTCCCGCATGGATGCCACCCATGCGGGCTTATTTTATGCGACAATATATCCATGGAGGACGTGGGGAACAAGGGCTGTACACGTCGCAGTCCTCCTCACGGACTCCATTATTTTTATACAAAGGACGTGTGATATATGACTCCGGTAGAAAGGCTGGTGGCCGCCGGCATCCGACCGGACTGTGCCGCCGAGAGTGTGATGTGGTATCAGGCCCAGGGGGATGACTATGGGCTCCAAAAATACTTGGATGAAATAGAAGCGAGGAAGGAGGCGCTGGACAATGGCCGGATTTCCTAATTATACATACCCCGCTTATGGCGGATACAACCCAGTAACTCCGTTTGCGCCTGCTCCACAGATCTACCAGCCTATGCAGCAGCCCTCTCCGCAACCCGTACAGGCCGCACAGACGGTTGGGAATACAAACCACACAGCCTAACTTTTTCTGCCGTCCTGTGGCCTCCCGAGAGGAGGCGCTTGGGGTCCCGGTAGACTTTATGGGTGCTCCAATGTTCTTCCCGGACCTTGCCCATAATGTGGTCTACATGAAACGATTCAATACCAACAGCGGTGCAGCTGATGTGTTCGAGTTTAAGCTCGATGTACCCAGAGAAAAACAGCAACAAGCCCCTGCGCAGGTGGCGGCCTTTGCTCCACTGGACGAGTTTATAGACATGAAGGACACAGTGCAAAACCTAAAAGATGAGGTGGACAGACTGAAAAAGCCCGCTGGAAAGGCAGTGAAAAAGAATGATGCCTCCGATGAATAATCCCATGATGGCTATGCTCCAGATGGCACGGAACGGCGGAAATCCCATGCAAATGCTCCAGCAAATGGCTGGGCAGAACCCACAGGCCGCCCAGGCTATGCGGCTCATCCAGGGGAAAAACCCGCAGCAGCTCCGCCAAACTGCGGAGAACATGGCAAAGCAGAGAGGGACCTCAGTTGAGGAGATCGCAAGACAGCTTGGGATTCCGATGAAATAAAATAGCGCACTCTTTATCAGTTTTCGGGTCTTGATAAAAACCGCTCTTTGGAAACATCCGGGGAGCGTACGGCCCCGATGTAATAACTGATAAAGGAGTATATACAATGGATAACGATTTTGCGACTGGCTATGCGCTGGGCAGCGATTCCAACGGCGGAAACTGTAACAACGGCGGCTTCTGGGGCGGTGACGGCTGGTGGGCTATCATCATCTTTGCCATGATCTTCGGCTGGGGCCGCGGTGGTTTCGGCGGCTTCGGTGGTGGCGGTGCCAGCACTGATCCCGGACTCCAGGGCCTTGCCACCCGCGCAGATGTAAACGAGGCCATTGCCTTCAACGGTGTGGAGCGCGGCATCTCTGCTATCCAGCAGGGCATCTGTGACAGCACCTATGCCCTGAACAACAGCATCACCAGCGGCTTCAACAACACCAATGTGGCTCTGCTTCAGGGCTTCAACGGTGTCCAGTCTCAGATGTGCAATATGGCCGCTCAGGCTCAGGATTGCTGCTGCCAGACCCAGCGGGCCATCGATGGTGTGAATTACAACATGGCGACCAATACCTGCGCCATCCAGAACACCATCCAGGGCAGCACCCGCGATATCCTGGAGAATAACAACTCCAACACCCGCGCCATTCTGGACTTCCTGACTCAGAGCAAGATCGATTCCCTCCAGGCGGAGAATCAGTCTCTCAAGCTGGCTGCCTCTCAGGCCAACCAGAACAGCTACCTGACCGCTACTCTGGATGCCCAGACCTCTGAGCTGATCCGCCGGATCAACCCCATGCCTGTGCCCGCCTATCAGGTGCCCGCCCCCTATCCCTACTGCGGGGCCTATAACAATGGCTGCGGCTGTGGCTGCTAAATTGCATCAAAATCGAGGCAATTAACTTTCCGGCTCTGCCGTGACTATTTCGGGGCGGTGGGCTGAGTGTCTGCCGCCCCTGATTTTTGGAGGTAATTATGTCTTGTAAACCTGTATGCAGACTTTGTGACCGGCTTGTGCTCTCTCAGGCAGTCGCCTTTACCGGCGGGAACCTGGAGATCAACCTGCCTGCTGGCGCCTACAACAACGGAGAGAAGTATTGCGTGGTCGTGGCTCAGGCCATCCCCGACACCACTACCATCAATGCTCCGGTATATTTTACCATCGGGACCGGGACTACTCTCTATCCCATGACAAAGCGGAATTGCGCTCAGGTCACCGCCTGTGGCATCCGTACCCGGACCAAATACTCTCTCTGTGTCGTTACTACCCCAACCGGAGGTTCGTTCCGTATGCTGGGCACTCCCTGCTGCTCCCCCAGCAACAACCTAACCAGCATTGACGGGGGCGCTGCTCCCGCCCCTACGGCGTAAGGAGGGATCAAAATGAAACGATCCACACGGATGATGCTCATGTCCAGTGGCAGCAATCGCCGCTACAACGATGGACGCAGCTATGAAAACTACGATGTTGATGATAAATTCCGTGACCGCCGTGGCCGGGAGCACTATGACAACGGTCGGTATGCGCCTCGTTCTGAGATGATGGAGCCGGAGGACCGGGGATATCGTCGATATTCTGATGGCCGTTTTGCCCCTCGCAATGATGGTGGGACGTGGGTGGAGAGCAACTACTGGGATGACCGCATGACGGGCCCTCAGTCCCACTATGGCTATCCATACTATATGCCTCCGGCCTATACTGATAGACGGGAGATGACTAGGCCCATGAATAAGATCGGATTCGCCATTTCTGGTGAGGGTGAAATGAAGACCCCCAGGGAGTTTGAGCACGACTACCGCATGAACGAAATGGAATACCGGAGAGGTGGAGAGCGAATGAGTGGCTATGGAGCCGCTTCCGGGCACATGCCCTTCGACCGCCGCATGGCGGAGGAATGGACCGCCAATATGGAAAATGAGGACGGCACAAAGGGGCCTCATTGGTCGTTTGAGCAGGCCAAGCAGGTCATGGCCCAGCGCGGGATCGAGTGCGACCCTGCGGAGTTCTGGGCGGCCCTCAACATGATCTACAGCGATTACGTCAAGGTCGCCAAAAAGTTCAACGTGGGGAGCAATATCGACTTCTACGTGGACATGGCGAAAGCGTTCCTGGACGACAAGGACGCCGGACCGGACAAGCTCGCTAAGTATTATCAGTATGTCGTGAGATGACAGATCCGCCCTCAGAAATGGGGGCGGATTTTTCCACCACCTTTTCCACCACCTAATAGCTTGAAATAGTCTATTTTAGTCATTTAGAGCTTTGCTTTTAGAAATGGAAAAAGCCCCGAAAACCCTTTAAAATCAAGGCTTTCGGAGCTTTTTTCTTTGGTACGGCCGAAGGGACTCGAACCCCCAACATTCAGAACCGGAATCTGACGCTCTATCCATTGAACTACGGCCGCATATTAAGAAGCATTTTCTCAATGCGCTCCGTTATTATAGCAGGGATCTTCCAAAATGTAAAGGGGATTTTTCACTTTTGGGGGATTTTCTTTCCCACGGGAGGGAGTTGCCCCGGCGTGAGCCAGCGGATGGAGGAGGCGCAGCGGGCAGGAGAGCAGACGGCGGCCCGCCAGCCGGGGCCGGAGAACAGGGTGAAGCAGACGGAACCGAAGGGGAGACAGGCGCCGGAAGGGAGGATCTGCCGGGGAAGGGGGACGGGGATGGCGGAGACGGGCCGAGTCAGACCCAGACCGGTGAATTTGCAGAAGCTCTCCTTCAGGGTCCAGAGCTGGGTAAAGGCCTCCGGGTCGTCTCCCAGCCCCAGCAGCCAGGCCCGCTCCTCTGGGGAGAGCAGGCGGTCGAGAAAAGCGGAACGCCGCAGGGTGATCTGCTGGATGTCCACCCCCACCTCGTCCCGGTCCAGGGCACACAGGGCCCGGGGTCCGCTGTGGCTGAGGTTGAAGCGGAGCTGGGGGAAGTCCGGAAAAAGGGGCTTTCCCCGCTTTCCACGGGCGATGGAGGGCAGCTGCTCCAGATCCCAGTGCTCCCGCAGTCCCACAGCCAGAAGCCCGTAGGCCTGGCTCCGGTGCGTCATGCCGTCCAATCCGTACAGCACCATGGTCCTCACCTCCTGAGAGGGATTTTACCACACCGGCCCCCAAAAGTCATGCCGAAAATCAGGACAGGTCGGCAAAGAGCACCCCGGCAGGCGGGAAAAAGGTGAACAGGAGGATCAGCGCCCCCAGAAGGAAAGCCAGGATTGCGGGGATGCGCCACCGCCAGCCCCGGAAGGGACCGGAGAAGCGGACAGGGAACCAGAATCCGAAGGCCATCAGCCCCAGATACAGGGCGATGTCCAGCCACAGGGCGTGGAGGGCGAGCGCCGCATGGAGCAGCAGGCCCAGGACCAGCATCAGGGGACACAGGATGACAAGGGACAGCAGCCAGGGGCGCATCCCGGTGGGACGCCCCCAGGCGAGGAAGGCGGATGCCGCCAGATAAGGCCAGTACAGGATCTTGATATGCTCCCACAGGCTCTCACAGACGGGAGACAGAAGGGCGGAGAGGGTACAGGGAAATCTGGCATACAAAAAGTGGAGGCCCACGCCCGCCAGAACGGCGCAGACAAATACCGGGACGATCAGCTTTTTGGGATAAAACATGGATATGCCTCCTTCCATGAGAACGGTTCTGGTGCATTGTATGGCGCGTCAAAAAAATTATGCAGATGCCGCCGTATAATCCATGAAAAAGAAGGGGAGATTAGGAACGAGAATTTTTTGGATCGCGGAGGTGTGCCATGGATATGACGAATCAGGACTATGGAAAACTGGTCAACCAATACTCTCAGTCCTCCCCTCTGGGGAAAAATATGGTGTGGGCCTTTTTGGTGGGCGGCGCTATCTGTACCGCGGGGCAGGGGCTGTCCAACCTCTATCAGAACTGGGGGATGGATCAGGATGCAGCCGGCGGCGCCGTCTCCATCACCCTGATCCTGGCGGCGGCGCTGCTGACCGGGCTTGGGTGGTTTGACAAGCTGGCCAAGCGGGCGGGGGCCGGAACCCTGGTGCCCATCACCGGTTTTGCCAACGCCATGGTCTCCCCCGCTCTGGAGTTCAAAAGCGAGGGGCTGATCACCGGCACAGCGGCTAAGCTGTTCGTAGTGGCGGGGCCAGTGCTGGTGTTCGGGATCAGTGCATCGGTGCTTTATGGACTGATCTTGTGCATCTTCCGCGGATAATATCAGCAGACGCCGTCCCAATCGAGGGACGGCGTCTGCTGTGTGCGCAAAAGAAATTTTTAACAGTTCGGGAAGAGAACTCCCTGTAAAAAATGGAGGTCCCTGCGCCTGAGGCATTTCCGCATTTTCCATGGAAGGAGTGGAAGGTCCCGCCATGGTTTTTCGGCGGAAGGGATGGCCATAATGAGTGTGTGGACGGCGCCAAGGGCAGTCCACGACATGATTTTTGAAAACAGGGGGTGAAATTGATGGAGCAAGAGACAAAGCAGAAGCCATGGACCGGGATCGCTGCCGGGGTCCTGGTCCTGTGCCTGATCCTGAGCCTGGCACTCTCCGACGGCGGAGCGCGGGCGGCCTCGGCGGGGGCGGTGCTGGAGCTCCCCCGGAGCGGCGGAGGGGCTCAGCCGGTCTCAGGCGCCCAGGTGGGGGACAAGGTGGTCCCCCTGGGCCGGGCGGTGGGAATCAAGCTGTTTTCCGACGGCGTGCTGGTGGTGGGCCTGTCGGCGGTGGAGACGGACAGCGGTCCGTCCAGCCCGGGCCGGACCTGCGGCCTGAAGGCGGGTGATATCATCACCCACATCAATGGTCAGGAGGTCAACACCATCGAGGAGGTCCAGGACATCCTGGGTGATGAACAGGGGGATGCCATGACCCTGCGGGCCACCCGGAACGGAAAGCCGGTCCAGCTCTCTGTCCAGGCCATTCAGAATATCCAGGGCAGCTATCAGCTGGGCGTCTGGCTGAGGGATTCCATGGCCGGAATCGGTACCATGACCTTTTATGACCCGGACAGCGGGGTGTTCGCTGCCCTGGGCCACGGCATCAACGACGTGGATACGGCCACGCTGATGCCCATGGAGTCAGGGAGCATTATGTACGCTTCTGTGACCGATGTAAAAAAGGGAGAGAGCGGCGCGCCCGGAGAGCTCCATGGCAGCTTTGACGTGAACCGGGATCTGGGCGATCTGTATGCCAATACCAATCTGGGAATCTATGGCGTCCTGCGGGACGGAGCGCTCTCCCCTCGCGGGGAGGCTGTGGAGGTGGCCGCCCGGGAAGAGGTGCATGTAGGAGGCGCCACCATCCTGTCCAACATTGCCGGAGAGCAGGTGGAGGAGTATCAGGTGGAGATCACTCACGTTTACCCCGCAGCCGCGGGGGATACCCGGAACCTGATGGTGCAGGTCACCGACCCCCGGCTTCTGGAAACCACTGGAGGAATTGTCCAGGGGATGAGCGGCAGTCCGATCCTTCAGGACGGCAAGCTGGTGGGGGCGGTGACCCATGTCCTGGTCAACGATCCTACCCGGGGATACGGCATTCTGGCGGAAAATATGGTCTCCCAGTGTGTGTGGGAGGAGCAGGCCCAGGTCTCCTGAGTGCCGGCGTTCTGTCGAAAAAAGCGGAAGATACCCGAAAAGTTTATTTCCAAAAAATACCAAAAACATCTTGCATATGCTGTCTGATTATGATAAATTATTGGTGACCGGTCGAAACCCCATAAGGGAAAAACAAGGGCAGGTGCGGAAGCCTGTCGGAAGGGACTTGATTGTGAAAATGGGTGCAAAACGGATTTTGGTCGCCGATACCGGGGAAGAATTTCGCCGGAGCTTTATCGAGACCGTGGCCAGCGAGCCTGACATCCAGGTTTTGGGAGAGACGGGAGACGGGCAGGAACTGGTCCAAATGGTAAAGGAGATGGCTCCGGACCTGGTAGTCATGGAGATCGTGCTGGCCCAGATGGACGGCATCGAGGTGTTGGAGGAGCTGGGAAAGCTGGAGCATCGGCCCAAGGTGCTGATCCTGTCCAGTTTTGCCAAGGGAAGCATGGCCGAGCTGGCCGCCGCCAAGGGAGCGGACCACTATATGACCAAGCCCTGCCGGGTGAGCACGGTGTGTGAGCGCATCCGGCAGCTGACCGGCGAAAATAAAAAGGAAGAAAATGGAGATATCCCCTATAATCTGGAAAATACTGTCACTTCCATCATTCACGAGGTGGGGGTGCCTGCCCATATCAAGGGCTATCAGTATCTGCGGGAAGCCATTCTGATCGCAGTGGCCGATATGGATGTCATCAACGCGGTGACCAAGGTGCTCTATCCTGAGGTAGCCAAGCGGTTCAATACCACCGCCTCCCGGGTGGAGCGGGCCATCCGCCACGCCATTGAGGTGGCCTGGGACCGGGGCGACTTGGAGACGCTTCAAAAATATTTTGGCTATACTGTATCCAATGTGAAGGGGAAACCCACCAACTCAGAGTTTATCGCAATGATCGCCGACCGGCTCCAGCTCCAGCAGAAGGAGATGTGATGCGGGGCGGCAACAGGCGGGGGATCGCAGGGAAAGATCCTCCGCTTGTTATTTTTTCCGCCGTCTGGTATAGTAGCAGGAGCGGCCCGGATGAAAGAGAGCCCGGGCCGGAAGATCAGGGAAGGGAGGTGGGAGTCCATGACGATCCGTTATCAGCCCAGGGGCGTGTGCGCCCGGCAGTTCGAGATCCAGGCGGAAGATGGAATCATCCAGTCTGTACAGGTGACGGGGGGATGCAGCGGGAATCTCCAGGGCATCTCCAGTCTGCTGAAAGGGATGCCGGTGCAGGAGGCGATCCAGCGCATGGAGGGGATCCGCTGCGGGATGAAATCCACATCCTGTCCCGACCAGATGGCCCAGGCGCTCAAACAGTTCCTGTAAAAGAGAAAGGTCCGCGGATCCCGTCTGTGAGACGGGCCCGCGGACCTCTTTTTTTGAATCGGTCGGCAGGTCAGCGGCGCCGCCGGCCATGATAGCTGCCCCGGCGCCCGCCTGCTCCGGCGCCCGCTCGGTAACGGCGGCGCTTACGGAAGACCAGCAGGCGGAGCAGGACGAGGACGGCCACGACCAGGACTGCGGCCAGGATCAGCTTCGTACCGGAGTTGGCAAAAAACTGACGGATCTGCTCCTGCCGATAGAGCAGCTCGGAGCGATCCACAGAGGTGGTGGCCACCAGGTCCAGGGTGCCGAATACCTCCCCGTCGTAGGTGAGGGTCATGGTCCCCATCACCTGCCCCTCCTTCACCGGGGCCTCTACCGTGTCTTGGAACAGGGAAATGGTGGGCTCAATGGCCTCCAGGTCCATATCCACCGGGAGGGTGCGCTCCAGGGTGCCCACCGGCTTGACCAGGACTTGGTTGGCGTCTTGGGACAGGGTGACGTTCACTGCGGCCACGGGGGTGTCCTCCTGGGAGATGGTGGTGCGCTGGAAATTCCGGAAGCCCCATTTCAGCAGGGCGGTGCTCTCCGAGAACTGCTTCAGGTCGGTGGAGCCATCCTCCCGGACCGCCGGCTCCGCTCCCAGGATGACAGCGATCAGATACTCATCCCCGTCCACGGCGGCAGAGACCAGGCAGCGTCCCGCCTCCGGCGTGGTACCAGTCTTGACGCCGATGGCCTTGTCATAGACATAGCCCATGTAGTGCCAGTTGGAGAGGAGGGCGTTGGTGTTGTAGAACTCCCGGGGCTCAGACAGGTTGGTGGCGGGGACGGTGTAGACCGAGGTGCCCACCACCTCCCGGATCAGGTCGTGCTTCAGAGCCTCGCGGGTGAACAGGCAGATGTCGTAGGCGGTGGTGTAATGGTCGTCGTCGTGCAGGCCATGGGTATTGGCGAAATGGGTGCCGGTGCAGCCCAACTCCCTGGCCCGCTGGTTCATCAGCTCGATAAAGGAGGCTACGTCGCCGCACACGGCCTCGGCCAGGATGTTGGCCGCCTCGTTGGCGGAGGGGAGGAGAAGACAGTACATCAGGTCCTTCACCGAGATGACCTCCCCCGGCTTCAGGTTGGCGGTGGAGCCGTCGGCGGAGAGGTCGAACTGGGAGGTGCTGCTCACCGTGATCATCTGATCCTGGGACAGCTCGCCCCGGTCGATGGCCTCCGACACCAGCAGGGCGGTCATCACCTTTGTGATGCTGGCCGGGTAGGCCTTCTCCCGGGCAGCCTTCTCGTAGAGGATCTCACCGTAATTGGCGTCCATCAAAACGGCATGGCGGGAGGTGATGTGGGGGGCGTCGGCCGCCAGGGCGGAGAAGGGGGCCAGCAGGGTGAGGGCCAGCACAAAGGTGACCAGCAGGGAAGAAAGACGATATTTTTTCATAGGAAAATCCTCATATTTATGATATACTACCATCAGCGCGGGAGCAGAGCGCTCCCGCTCCTGGTGAGATTATAATTACAATCATTATAGCAGGATCTGACGAATTCCGCAACAGCTGGGAGGGAACAACTTGGCCGCCATGACCAGATTTGACAAGATCGTTCTGGGGCTCACCGCCGCCTTTCTGGTGGTGACGGGGGGCTATTTTGTCTCCGGACAGCTGGGGGAGGCGGAGTACCAGGTGACCGTCTCAAAACAGGCGCCTGCGGTCAGCGCCTCCTTGCCGGAGGTGGAGGACGGCTATCCGGACAGCCTGCTGGAGGGAGAGGTCATTGATCTGAATACCGCCTCCGTCGCCGACCTGACCCGGCTGCCGGGGATCGGGGAGAAGCGGGCCCAGGCCATCGTGGACTACCGGGAGAGCAGCGGCCCCTTCCAAAGCGTGGAAGAGCTCACTGAGGTGAAGGGGATCGGCGAGGGCATCCTGGCCCAGGTATATGACTATGTGACAGTGGGGGGACCGGACTCACCCGCTGAGTAAGGAGAAAGACGCAATGGCAAAGATTCTGATCGTGGACGACGAGCGGGTGCTGGTAAAGGGCATCAAGTTCAACCTGGAGCACGAGGGCTACCAGGTCCAGGACGCCTATGACGGAGAGGAAGCGGTGGAGCTGGCCCGGGAGGGGGGCTTCGACCTGATCATCCTGGACGTGATGATGCCCAAGATCGACGGCCTCCAGGCATGCATGCGCATCCGGGAGTTCTCCAACGTGCCTATCATCATGCTCACCGCCAAGGGGGAGGACACGGACAAGATCATCGGCTTCGAGTGCGGGGCGGACGACTATCTCACAAAGCCCTTCAACATCTTGGAGCTGAAAGCCCGGGTGCGGGCTCTGCTCCGCCGGGCCGGGGCTGCCCAGCAGCAGCGAAGCGGCAATGAGCTGGCCGCAGGCCACATTATCCTCAACACGGGGGAGCGGACGGCCAGCCGGGACGGGGTCTCCGTGGAGCTGACCGCCAAGGAGTTCGACCTGATGGAGCTGCTGATGCGCAACCCTGGCCGGGTGTACAGCCGGGAGAACCTGCTGAACGTGGTTTGGGGATATGAGTATATCGGGGATTTCCGCACCGTGGATGTGCATATCCGCCGCCTGCGGGAAAAGCTGGAGCTGGACCCGGCCAACCCGGAGTATATCCGGACCAAGTGGGGAGTGGGGTACTATCTCAGCGCCCGTGGCCCGCGCCGCCTGGAAAACGTTTGAGGAAAGGCGTGTGGAAGAGATGTCAAAGCGAGAAGAACAGGGCAAGCAGGGTGAGCCATCCCTGGAGGAGCTGGGCCATGGAGTGGGATCGCCCTTTTGGGGGGAGCTGCACAGCTTTCTTCGGGAGTCCTATGGGGTCTCCCCCACTGTGGAGTACAGCGGGTGCAGCCTGGCCCCCGGCTGGAATGTAAAATATCGAGCCAGAGGACGAGCGCTGTGTACCATCTATCCGGATACCGGCACCTTTACCTGTATGATCTCCATCGGACAAAAAGAAGCCCCGGCAATGGAACTGGTGCTCCCTGGTCTGACCGCCTATGTGCGGGAGGTCTATCAGAATTCCAGACCCAGCCGAATGGGGCGCTGGCTGATGATCCGGGTATCGGGACCGGAGATCCTGGAGGATATCAAAACATTGCTGCGGATCCGGATGCCGGTCCGGGGAGCGGGAAACAAAGGCTGAAAATATCCGGCTTGCGGGAAAAGGGAGGGAGCGCTGTGCGGGAGGAAAAGAAGAAAAAGAGGGGCAGAGTTCCGTTTTTTTCCTCCATCCAGATGAAATACGCCATGAGCTACCTGGCCATCGTGTCAGTGGTGCTGATTCTGCTGAACACCTACCCGGTGCTGGCCTCCCAGGACCTGCTGTTTGGCTCCAAGCGGGATTCGCTGAAGAGCCAGGCTGCGGTGATGGCCTCTGCCCTGATGGAGCTGGAGCTGCTCACCTCGGACCAGGTGGAGCGGGTCATGACCATGCTGGACAGCAGCGGCCTGACCCGGGTAGTGGTCACCGACCCCGCAGGGCTGATTCTGTACGACAGTACCCAGCCCAGGGAGAAGCGTGGGGAGACAGCGGAGACCGCCCCGGTCCAGGAGGAGCCGGAAGAGCCCCAGTACCGCTATGCCCTCTATCAGGAGGTTGTGCTGGCCCTTGGGGGGAATGACGTGACCTGCTCCGAGTTCAGTGGCCAGGTGTTCCGTTCCACGGCGGCGGTCCCCATCGTGTACCGCAATATGACCATCGGCTGCGTCTATATCTGTGAGGAGGACGCGGTCCAGGGCGCGCTGCTGTTGAACTTACAGAAAAATTTGCGGAGCATCTCCCTGGTGGTTGCGGCGGTGACCCTGGTGATGAGCCTGTTTTTCGCCCAAATGCTCTCCTCCCGCTTTACCGCCCTGCTCAGCGCCATCCGCATTGTGGGGGAGGGGGAGTATGGGCACCGGCTCCAGCCCTCGGGCCGGGACGAGCTGGCCCTGCTGGCGGAGGAGTTTAACCAGCTCACTGACCGTCTCCAGACCACGGAGGAGGTGCGCCGGCGCTTCGTATCCGACGCCTCCCACGAGCTGAAGACCCCTCTGGCCTCCATCCGGCTGCTGGCAGACTCCATTCTCCAGAACGAGACCATGGACCAAGTGACCCTGCGGGACTTCGTTTCCGACATCGGGACAGAGGCAGACCGGCTGACCCGGATCACCGAGCACCTGCTGGCCCTGACCCGGCTGGACAGCCTGCCGGCGGCAGAGACCTTCCCGGTGGACGTGTCGGCGGTCACCCGGCGGGCGCTGTCCATGCTGGCGCCGGTGGCGGACGCGGCTGGGGTGGCCCTGGGATCCAATTTGAAGGATAAATGTGTGGTCCAGGGGACGGAGGACGACCTATACCAGATCTGCTTCAACCTGCTGGAGAACGGCATCAAGTACAACCGGCCAGGCGGCCGGGTGATGGCGGACGTGTACCGGGACGGGGACCAGGTCCTTCTGGAGGTATCGGACACGGGGGTGGGCATCCCGGAGGAGGACATGCCCAAGGTGTTCAACCGGTTCTACCGGGTGGACAAGGCCCGCTCCCGGGCCGCCGGCGGCACCGGGCTGGGGCTGTCCATTGTCCGGGACACGGTGCGCCGCCACGGGGGATGGGTCACCGTCCGGGCCCGCCAGCCGGAGGGCAGCGTGTTCACGGTGGGCTTTCCCGCTGTGCCGGAAAAACGGAAGGAGGGAGACCGGGGATGAAGCGGTGGACGATGTGCCTGCTCCTGGGGCTGCTGCTCCTGCTGGGGTCCTGCAGCACTGCCGCGGAGAAGGGCGGATACCAGCTCTATTTCGCCTCCGGTCTGGAGGACGGCAGCGCCATCCTCAGCGAGCCCTACCAGGGGGAGGCGGACCCGGGCCCTCGGGAATTAATGGAGGCTCTGCTCTCCGGTCCCACGGAGGAGGAGCTGAACAGCCCCTTCCCCAGCGGGGTGTCCCTGCGGAGCTGGGGGCTGGAGGAGGGGGTGCTGGTCCTGAATCTGTCGGAGCAGTACGGCGGACTGACGGACATCTCCCTCACCGTGGCCGACTACTGCATCGTCCTCACCATGAGCCAGCTGGACGGAGTGGAGGCAGTGGAGATCAATGTGGCCGGACAGCCGGTGAGCTACCGGAACCACCAGATCCTGACTCGAGAGGAGGCGGTGCTCTCCCAGCCGGGGCAGGGGCAGGAGGCCCCGAATGAAGGGGCTTGACAAAACGGGCGGACCCGTTTAATCTAAACTACATTGTACCGAAGAGCGGCGCCGCCGCTCCGGAGAGAAAGAAGGAATCAGAGCATGAGTGACTATCAGATCGGCACCAACTGCCTGCATGCGGGCTACCGCCCCGGAAACGGGGAGCCACGGAATTTCCCCATCGTCCAATCCACCACCTTCCGCTATGAGACCAGCGAGGAGATGGGCAAGCTGTTTGATCTGGAGGCCAGCGGCTATTTCTATACCCGCCTCCAGAACCCCACCAACGACACCGTGGCGGCCAAGATCTGCGCCCTGGAGGGAGGCACCGCTGCCATGCTGCTCTCCTCCGGCCAGGCGGCCTCCTTCTACTCCATTTTCAATATTGCCTCCTGCGGTGACCATGTGGTGTCCTCCTCCACCATCTACGGCGGCACCTACAACCTGTTTGCTGTCACCATGAAGCGCATGGGCATCGAGTTCACCTTCGTGGACCCGGACTGCACCGCCGAGGAGCTCAATGCGGCCTTTCGGCCCAATACCAAGGCCGTTTTTGGGGAGACCATTGCCAACCCGGCCCTGACTGTGCTGGACATCGAAAAGTTTGCCGATGCGGCCCACAGCCATGGGGTCCCCCTGATCATCGACAACACCTTTGCTACCCCGGTGAACTGCCAACCCTTTGAGTGGGGGGCCGACATCGTGACCCACTCTACCACCAAGTATATGGACGGACATGCCCTCCAGGTGGGGGGGGCCATCGTGGATTCGGGCAACTTTGACTGGACCCGCTATCCAGACAAGTTCCCCGGCCTGTGCACCCCGGACGAGAGCTACCACGGCGTGACCTACACCGAGCGGTTCGGCCTGGGCGGCGCCTATATCACCAAGGCCACCGTCCAGCTCATGCGGGACCTGGGCTCCATCCCATCCCCCCAGAACTGCTTCCTGCTGAACATCGGTCTGGAGACCCTTCCCCTGCGCATGGCCAAGCACTGCGCCAACGCCCAGGCGGTGGCGGAGTACCTGGAGAAGCACCCCAAGGTGGCGTGGGTCAACTACGCCGGCCTGCCGGGCAACAAGTATTATGAGCGCGCCCGGAAGTACCTGCCCAACGGCAGCTGCGGCGTGGTCTCCTTCGGGGTCAAGGGAGGCCGGAGCGCAGCGGAGACCTTCATGGCCGGTCTGAAGCTGGCCTCCATCGCCACTCACGTGGCCGATGCCAAGACCTGCGTCCTCCACCCCGCCTCCTCCACCCACCGCCAGATGAACGACGAGGAGCTGGCCGCGGCTGGGGTAGCCCCCGACCTGGTTCGCTTCTCAGTGGGCATTGAGGATGTGAAGGACATCATCGCGGACCTGGAGCAGGCGCTGGCCGGGGTGTGACAGGCGTCCCAGCTGGACCCTGCATGCGGAAGGATGGGAAAACTGCCGGAGCCGGATCTTCCGGCTCCGGCGGGACCAGAAGGAGGGACTGTCATGGCAAAGGAAACAGTTTTGCTATACAACTGCGGGGGCGATGAATTTAAGACGCTGCGGGCCCTGCTCATGATGCTCCGGGTCCGGGTCCGCATGGTGGAGCCTTCCCGGTACCACCTGCCCCTGGAGCAGGTGGCCGCCGGAAAAGGCGAAGAGGACCCGAAACAGCAGGCGGATATCCCGGAAGCGATGATGGTCTTCTGTGACCTGGGGCCCGGCAGGCTGGACCAGCTGCTGAACACCATGCGCAGGACGGAGTTTCCGCCTGTGCTCCTGAAGGCAGTGCTGACTCCCACCAACCGGACGTGGGATTCCCGCCAGCTCTGGCAGGAGCTGCGCCGGGAGCACGAGGCGATGCGGGGCGGTCAGGAAACCCAGTAAAAATTCATTGACAAACCCCTGTAAAAATTGTATAATAATCAAGCGGTTCTGAAAGAGCCGCTGATTTGCGGCTGTGCTGGAATTGGTAGACTGGCAAGCTTGAGGTGCTTGTGTCCTATGGGCGTACGGGTTCGACTCCCGTCAGCCGCACCACTCTTTGAGTCCCCGGAGTCCTTGTAAATCAAGGATTCCGGGGCTTTTCTTTTTCTTCTACTAGGTGATTTGTCCGTTGTTTGTCCGTTATGGTTTGAAAAAGCTGCCTCCAACGATGGGAGACAGCTTCTTTTTTATGCCTGTTTCTTTGATAGAAGGTCAGCCACAGCTTCGCTCGCTCTGGCCTGTGCCTCCTCGAAAGTGTGGGCATAGATATTGAGTGTAGTTGTCACTTGGGAGTGACCCAGGGAGGCGGATACTGTTTTGACATCCACGCCGCTGTTGATTAGCAGGGAGGCATTGAGATGTCGGAATGTGTGGATACCTAGAAACCGTTGGCCTGTCTCTTCGCAGAAACGCCGCAGCCAGTGATATGGTGTGTTGGGGTGAATCGGATCTCCCATATCGCCCACAAACAGGCGACCGGAGTTGTGCCACTGATCTCCCAACCGTAGCCGGTCTTGTGCCTGCTCTGCCCGGAGCTGCCGCAGTACGTTAAACACTGGAGCGGGGAGCTTTAATGCCCGGTGGCTTTTTTCGGTCTTGGTATCATCGGTAAATGTTCCACGTCCTGCTAGGTATTGAGAAGTCCGCTGCACTTTGACCACGTGGGACTGAAAATCTATGTCCTGCCACTCAAGCCCTAACAGTTCTCCGCGCCGGAATCCGCCATAAATCGCCAAAACAAAGAAGGCCCTGTACTTAATAGGGGCGTGGTCCAAACTTTCAAGAAATGTTTGTGCTTCCTCGACAGTATAGCAATCCCGTTCCGGGGCCTCTCCGGCAGGGATTACCACACGCTTGCATGGATTGGAGGAGATTATTTCAAACCGAAAGGCATAGTCCAGAACAGATGATACAAAGGAGAGATAGTGCTGGATAGACTTCGGGGCAAGTTTTCCGCTTCCCTTTTGGATGGTAAATAGCTCTTTTGTGGCTTTCCCCAGAGTCGTGGAGATCTTCTCTGCTGTGGTTAGGGTTACTCCCTCCCCTCGACACATAGACGATATAGTGGAGCGGGAAACGCCGCTGGTCTCTGCTAGGTCCTTTTGGGTTCTACCCTTCAATATGGCGGATAAATCGGCCTTTGGTTTTGCAAGGTCTCTTTTTGTGCTGATTCCATCCTCCCCCAGGTTATCAATGAATCGCTGGATGTGGCGTGCGGTCAGTTTGTCTAGGCGAATATGTCCGATGGCCTGATAGGTCCGCTCCTCCAACTGGTGAAGCCGTGCCACAGTCCGGGGGCGTAGATTGGGCTCTGCGTATTCTTTGAACCACTGTTCCGCAAAGGCCTGAAACTTGATGTTTCCGTTGCCCACACCCTGGGCCGAACACTTTTCGTCAAACAAAACCGCTTGCCGATTCAGTTCCTTCTCAATCTGCTTCTCCGTCATGCCTGGCTTCGGTTTCCACGTCATGGAGCGCATCACCTGTCGGCCCGATGTGTCATAGCCACATGAGGACCGAATAAGGTAGCTTGTTCCCGTCTTGCCCTCTCGCTTCTTGATCGTGGCCACAGGTCATTCCTCCTTATTTGGCCCCGCAGGAGCGCCGTTGTCCCGCTCCATAGTCTCCGCTATGGCCCGGTTCACAAAGCCGTTGACGGACTCGCTGTGGGCCTCTGCGTGGGCTTTGATGATCTCTTTCTGTCCTTTCGGGACGGTTAGGTTTATGCGGTCATAATTCTCACTCATATACTTATTGACGGCTTTTTGCTGTGCCTTTGATACTGGCATGCTCTCACCTCCAGGGGGTGTCTTGAAATAGGGACACCCTTTCCATTATGGCTCTATTATAGCACATTTGTCTATCTGTGTATATATACATATTGTATATATCTGCGTAGATATATTTGGCTACTGTGCGCATTGATATATCTGCACAGATATATTATAATAAGACCATAGCGAGAGGTCAAATGGTGCTGAAGCAATAGGCACCAGGCAAGAGCGGGCAATCGGCCAATGGAGCGCTGAATCGTAGACCAGCCCAACCCGCCGCCTCTGCAAGTACCTTGACAACCGAATACCGACACCGTATAATCTGAGCAAGGAGTGATGATGATGGTAGACAAAGAGCTGCTAGAGGCCATCGGCCAGATGATGGATGAAAAATTCGATCAGAAATTACAACCCATCATTGATCGGCTGGACAAGCTGGAGGAATCCAATGAGGAAGTCCGTGATGGAGTAAACGCCCTTCTGGAATGGGCGGAGGAGTGTGGGAATGTGATCAAGTTCCCGCTTCCAAAAGTAAAGTAAGTACACAAATCAGGCGGTGCCGGTGTTCGGTGCCGTCTTTTATTTTGCGAGGGTAAGTGTATGCCCTCGCTTTTTCATGCGTTCAATTTCAGGACGGCAAAAAGGCGGGGTTTAGCCCCCACCCTCTTGCTCGTCTCGCTCCATCCGCTGATCTATCGCCGAGACTATATATTGATTCATGCTCTCGCCAGCGGTGGAGGCAGCGGCCTTTATATCGTCCTTCTTGCCTTTAGGCATCCTAATTCTAATTTCGTCCAGCTTTTCAAGGTATTTAATTGATGCTTTTTTCTGTGCTTCACTGACTGACATATTGCTCACCTTCCGGGGGCGTCCTGAAATGAGACATACCCTCTTTATTGTGCCTCTATTATAGCATATCTGTCTATATGTGTCCATATAAAAATGCAACAAATATGTGGGAACATATTTAGCTGTTCTGTCAATAGATTTATATGGGAACATATAGTATAATAAGACCGTAGCAAGGGGGGACACCCCAAGCGGGACAAGCGAAAGTGGACGATAGGATCAAGACCACTACATAAGACCGGAACGGGATACAGAATGAGCCCTGCAAGATGGAATCCCCTGTAAAGCCCACCAGCGCTTGTCCCAGAGAAAACAAGGAGGAAATTTGTAATGAGCACAAACGAATTAGAAAGCAAGGTCCGGGAGCTGCGCCAGCTGCAAGCCCTGATCGCAGAGGCTGAGGCAGAGGCGGAAACCATCAGGGACGCTATAAAGGTGTTTATGGGCGATTCTGGGGAGTATAGAATCACATGGAAGCACGTAACTTCCACCAGAATGGACACAGCGGCCATCAAAGCGGCCTTGCCGGAGGTGGCGGCCAGATTTACCAGGACCACGACCACACGCCGCTTCTGTGTAGCATAAAGAGAGCCCCCATATCCCAGCCGACCAAAGCAAGAGGATATAGGAGCCTGTAACCCCGGAGGGGGCTATGGTGATAGCTTACCACAGTCCCCTCCAGATTTCAAGATGGAGGAGATACCGACGGAAACGATACATGGCAACCTAGCCACTCTCAAGAGCGTGGAGGCCATAATGGAAGAAACAGACCGGGCCATTGTCCCTGTGGTGGGTGACTGCCTAGAGGGGGCTGGGGTGCAGGATGGCGGACGGGTGGCTGTGGCCTTTGACAGATACCCGCCACCGCCCAGACATAAGAGCAGGGGAGGAGACGGCTCTGTGGACCTCTGCCTGTGCTATGCAACTTTCCCCGGCACCAGAAAGCCTTCGGTCATGCTCAAGGCTTATGATGGTGTGTGGGGCGCTTACCAGATGGTGGGGACCAGATACAAGAGCATGTGGGACGGGGATAGGTTCCGCCCAAACTGTGGTATATTCGCAGAAAGGATCTTCGGTGTGATTTTCGCAAGCTGGGACAAAGATGGGAATCTGTTGTGGGAGCGGGATCTGAACAGCTTTCCGGCCACGCTGGGGTGCACGCCGACCATCCACGGGGAGGTGGAGCCGGCATGAGAGTATCACACCGTGCATCTGAATATTTGGCCCTGTTCGCTGCGGGCTTTACAGTCACAGAGATCTCCCGCCGCTGCGGGGTCTCAAAGTCTACAGTCTCCACCCTGTTGAAAAAAGCCAGAGCCCCGAAGGTACAAAGAGAATCCGCTTCTAGGACATGCCCATATAGCTCAAGCTGCTTTACCTGCCCCATGCGTGATTGCGTTGTTGAGGGAACGGAGATAAATGCTCTTGTCTCTTGGGAGGAGGTTGCTGTATGAGCACATCAGCAAAAACGCTTATTGCTGCCCCGGTTATCTACAATGAACTCAAAGACGCAGAGGAGAAAGCTATTGCGGTGCTTGGTCTTTTAGAAGATGTAATTCAACCTGCTTTTGGAGATTTGAGGTGTGATGGCCTGTTAGATCAGAAAGGGAAAAGCCGGGGAGATTGTGCAATCGACTGGGTAGAGAAAAACTTTAACGCCTTATACTCAGCCTGTTATGCGGCAAGAAGTTTAATCGAAGATGTGGCCGATACTCTCCAGATGCTTCCTGTACAGCAAGAGACGGAAATAGGAAAGGAGGCCGCACAGCATGACTAAAGAAGAGCGCCGCCAGAGGGCGGAGAGAGCCCGCCTGGAGCGGGAGAGGGAGGCGCAGATAGAAGCACTCCGCCAGATCAGGGACGACCCACAGGCCACGCCGGGGGAGCGACTGGAGGCGGTGAAGTTGCTGCTAGAGCTGGAATAAAGAGATGAAGGAGGGGGCTGCCCGCACGAGCGGCCCCCTTTTTCTGTATAATGTTTCAGAGTTGGAGAAAGTTCCCCTCACCGGTCCCTTAGCGAGATTCCCCCAGGGGGTAGAGGTGGGGGGATGTACTATCGGCATATCCGGGCCAGATCTTTCATCAGCCGCTTTCCGTGCCGGAGCTGATATTGTGAGAAGCGAATCAGGTGGCGACGGTATGTTGTTTCGTGCATCCCCTTCGGCTTATCTGGACGAAAACCCAAAAAGGAAAATCCATCTATAGGCCACGGCGGGAGGGTCAGATATTTCTTTGCGTATTCCATCCCCTTCCAGTAGTCCACCATTCCGTCCTTTGTCTGCTGCTGGCTTTTGTAATTCAGCCGGGCGCACTTCCGACATAAGAACCCCCGCCGCCCGGTCAGGTACAAGAACCGCACCCGCCCGCCACATCCAGGGCACAGGAAAAAGGTCTGCCGCCCGCCATAGCCGTTGCGCTTGTGGGATAGATTGATCTTGTATTCGCTTGGAGGAAATATCTCACAAAAGCTATCTTCCTGGTATATGTCTAGGTATTCCCCACCACAGAATAGCCCGCCCCAGGCATGGGTAAATGCCAACTCAAAACTATCTATTCGGGGTGTCCTCTCAACCTGTTCATGGGTCTTATTCCACCCTCCAGCATTACAGCGAAAATACAAAGCATCACCTTCTTTTGTGCCTAAACACTATGTAAGATATGCTCTCAAGTCTCTGGATACCCCGGGATGTCGCAGAGCCCGCAGAGCAGCGGCGTGGATCTTGTGGTCCACCTTCTGCTCCAGCCAATACCGCCGCCGGATCACCGTCCTCTGATGCTCTGGCAGGCCGTCCACAGCCCTGTGAAGTGCTTCCCACTCTCCGATGCTCTCCAGGGCTTCCTCCGCTCTGGGGTCCGGTATCACGTCCTCCAGGTACAGGAGATCTCCCTCCCTGTCCGCAAGGGGCGTCTCCAGGCTGACCGCTGATTGAATGGGGTCCAGCTGGTCCCGCTTTGTACGCTGCCCGCTGGCCTCAGAAAAGGCCCCTCTGAGCTTTAGACCGTACCATGTGAGGAATGACCCGCCCCTATCATCCCAGCCCTCCAGGGCTTCCAGAAGGGCGAGAAAGGCCACCTGCTCGAAATCATCCACAGACAGCCCGGCCCGGCCACCTACCGCCATAGTCCACCGATACGCCCGATCATGGGCAAACCGCCGCACCGCTGCCCACAGCTCCAGCAGCTTGTCCTTGTCCCCGCCCTGGATCGCCCTCGCTAGTTCTTCATTGGTCATTGATGTCCGGCCCCTTTCGTGGTAGAATGTGGGTGGCAAGTTCACACACCATCACGGGGCCGCTCTCACTCGCTGGGAGCGGTTTTTCTTGGTTCGCTCTGGGTTTGATATAGCTCCAGCCAGTCCCCCAGCTTCATCACCACCAGCCACGGGGAGCGGGAGCGGCGGAAGAACACGGCGGGGAGGCCATCACCAAAGCGCACGGCGTCCCGCTCCGCCTGTTCCAGCCAGGAATAAGGCCGCAGCTGCTCCGCCCGCTTGCACTCGATATGGACGCCGGGGAGGCCGGTTAAATCCGGCACCTCCCCAAAGGACAGGGAGCCGCCCCGCTCGACGGGATAGCCATACTCACGGAGCAGGGCGGCAAGTTCCCTCTCCCCATCTGCGCCTTTGCGCTGGGATTTTCTACCCGTTGGGATCACCCCACATAGAAAGGATTTCCTCCAGAGCATCCGCAATCCGCTCCAACTGCTTTACGATTGCTAAAGCCTGGTTGTCCGTCATATTTTCACCTTCTTCCCATTTGGAGTGAACATCATCCCAACATCACCGCCGCCCAGGTCAATGATCTTCGCCCCCAATTCCTGGGCCGTGGTCAGGAAACAGCCGCCACCGGGATGATCTATGTAGCGGTCCGGGCAATCCTTTTCGCAGGGCTTACCATCCAGGGGACAAATTATATCTTTCACGATTACAGCTCCTTTTCTTCGTTTTTGCCCACACCGGCAATCCGTTGCGGCGCAAGGGTTTGCAAAATGGGGTCCGGGTGGGGCCGGGTTTTCCGAGGGGTATAAAATTTTCTCTCGCATAGAAGGGACTATAAAATGCCAGACCCACCCGGACCCGCCCTCCATTTCATCCCTAAAACAAAGGCCATCTTTGACGCAGAGTGCGGTGCTCCCGCTGGCCTTTTGCGCTTGATTTCAGCGTGGGCCTCCATAGCCTGCTTCCAGTTGGACATACTTTCGGCTCGGTGCCCGTTGCGCTCGCACCACCCTTGATAGGCTTGGTATGCCTCCTCGGTCCTGATCCCCCCGTGTGGGTCTGGCTCCATCATCTCATCCACAAAGCGGGCTATCTTATCGCTGTCCCGCCGGTATTGGGCCGTAGCCTCCCGGACGGCGGGCGGAGCCTCAAGGCCAGTTTCCCGCATCATCCAAAGTCCATCCAGGCACCAGTTGAGAATACCGCTCATATTTTCAGCCTGACGCAACTTGTGTTTCAAGCTCTTGTCCTGCTCTTCTTCAGAGAAATGCCGGTTGAACGGGATCACCTTCACACGCCCGGAATCAAATACAGTGGGGTCCGTCACCTTCGGCAAGTGGTTGGTGTTGATGAACAGCTTGAATTGCGGAACAAACTCAAAAGAATTTTCATTGAGAAAGCGGGCGTTGATGGTGTCCCGGCCCGTCAGGGTCTTAACCAGACTGGCAGATAGGACCATCTGTTTGCCCGGCTCAGAGATGTTGACCACACGGGCTCCCGCCAGCCGTGCGATATCCTCTGTGGGAGCGTTGCTGTTGGCCTTGTCCTTTTGAGTGATGGTCTCAGGCCGTGCCGCCCGGCCATATCCGCCTACAAGGGTCATATAGGTCTCCATAAGTGTCCCTTTGCCGTTGCGGGTGGTGGCTCCGTAGAGGGTAAAGAAGCACTCCTCCGAAGTGTCGCCGGTCAGGCCGTAGCCCATAGCCTTTTGCAGATATGCGGCGGTATCGTGGTCCCCCTGCATGATGTCGTTGATAAACCGCTCCCACAGCTCGCTTTTTGCCTCCGGATCATACTTCACGCTGGAGACCGTTGCCAGCAGATCAGATGGGGAGTGTGGTCTAAATTCCCGTGTGTTCAGGTCCAGGGTCCCATTTTTGCAGTTGAACAGATGGAGGTCTTGGTCAAACTCTGTCATGCTTACCGGGTGAACACTGGCCGCATCTTTCAAGATGGTCTCCCGGTTGGTGCGCCGCTGCCACTTCCCCACATGGGCTTGATAGGCGACCCTCTGCTTTTCGTCCTGGATGGACAGCGCATAGACCGCCAGGGCGTCCGCAAGGTCCTTGCATAGCTCCATAGCCCTCAGATTGCCACTGTCCGGCTCCCACACCTTTCCGTTGTAGATATACCACCGCTTGCGCTCCGGCACATACCGGGCCTTGTTCTTGTACCAATCCGCGAACAGGTTTCCATTGCCGATATCGCTCCACCCATAGCGGGAATTTTTGTCCGGGCGCAGGTCCGCCAGCTTTACCGGTCCATTTGTGGTGTCGGTGGTGATCTTCTCCGCCTTGCGTCTGGAATGGGCCTGTGGGTCATATCCACCGGAGCAAGAAGCAATAGCTTCCTGAATGGTGATCGCTCCGTAAGTGGACCCGCTCTGCCGCCGGTCCCATTTCTCACGCATCAGGCCGGAGGAGCGGAAAAGCCGATCCATCCGGGCGGCGTCCTTGTTGGTCCACCACGCCAGCCAGTTGCAAAGGGCCATATCCGCCTCGCTCTGGCTCTGATAGGAGGAGGTATCCCCCGCCCACAGGGCGGCAAACTGCTCCCCGTTGCGCCCCTTCTTGGCTTTTTCAATCAATGCCACGTCATCCAGCTCGACCGGTCCACAAGAAGCGGAGGCTGGTGTGGTTTTCTTCGTTTTGGTCCGTACCATATACTTCTCCAGCACAGCGGCCAGTTGTTCCCCATGTTCCTCAATCTCAAGGCCAGGGGTCAGGGCGTTGCCGGTCACGGTGACAAACTTGTTGGTGCATCCCGCTATGTAGATCTCTAATCCCAGCTTTTGGTTGTTGATGTAATACCGGGCCTTGTCATACTGAAAACCAGCAGCCTTGAACAAAATCCGCAGGCCGTGACCGCTGGGGGAATACTCCGTATAGCCTTTTATGGTGTCCATCACATCAAAGGCCAGCGGGGACAGTTCACCGTTGTCGTCAATGCAGTCGTCAATGCAGTGGTCAATGTCGATCGCGCCCACATGCCCGAAGATGCCAACGCCCAGCCCATCATACTGGCCCAGCACTGCCAGCGCCGTATCCAGCGGGGCAAAGGTGGCCGGGTTGGTGCTCTGCGCTCTGCCGCCGGTGCGGGGATTATAGGGAACCTTTGTGGGCTTTCCCTCCCGATTCTCATATTTCCACACGCAAAATAGACCGTCTCGGAGCAGGGCGGGAGGTAAATTTTTATATTCAACCATTCTGCCTACCACTCTGCTTTCTCGATTGCATCAGCGGCTTCCAGAATCTCCGCCGCTCTACGGCGAAGCGAATCTACGCAGCGGTCCTTTTCTTCCTTGCTAGATGGGAGGTAGTATCCGTCCAGGTTGTTGCTGAGGATCGGGATATGCCTCCGGCGCTCTATGTGGATCTGCTTTCTTACATCCCGTTCTGAACGCTGGGTAATCCTTACCAGATCCCGAAGATGGAGACCTTGTCCCGCCCCAGGAAGTAGAAATTGAGAAATATATCCCGCTTGCGTCCGGTCCTGGTCTGATGTACAATAGTTTTTGGAAGTGGTGTCCGCCCGCGAAGCCGACCCCGTTTCCTCCGCCCGTTCTGCTGTGCCACCAGCAGGGCGGGCACTCTTTCTGTTTCGCTGATCCACGTCTTCACCCCCTAATGGGCCGAATCTCGGCACTGTGGAAGGGAGGAGGCGTAAACAGAAATTCCTCTAATCTGTCCAGGTCCAACAGATACTTCTTTCCGCATCTAGTAGAGGGAATTTCTCCTGCGATTACTTTTCTTCTAATTGCGGTTCTGGTTAGTGCTGTGCCCGGATCATGTTCCCGCACATAATCGGCAGCTTGCTCAATGGTTCTCATTCTCATTTACTTCACATCCTTTCTTGAATCGAACACTAGTTTGTGTTCCTGTGACATATAGTAGCATGTTTTAAAATACTAAGCAATATGTTGTGGTGTATTCTTATTTTATAATGTATCTTGTGTATCGACATGTATAAAAAACGATGATTAGCAATAGCCAGCTATTCCCTAAGACCCCCAAAATCACAGCGCAATTTCTTGCGTGAATAATTATTTTAAACAGAAGTATAAAAATGAATTTCCTTGATAAATTTCTAATATTTTCTCAATTTTCTACAAATAAAAACAAGGGGAGGGTGGTCCGGTTTTTGTGGCTACTTTTTGTCCGTTATTTGTCCGTTGTTTTTATGAAAAGCTATCGAAAAAGGAGAGCTGGGAAAATAAATAAATCCCTTGTATCCGTTGGGACACAAGGGATTGTGATATATAATAGAAAATCATAAAAAGAAAAAATGCCCATTCGACTCCCGTCAGCCGCACCACTCTTTGAGTCCCCGGAGTCCTTGTATCGCAAGGGTTTCGGGGACTTATTTTTTGTTATGATGAAATTTCTGAAAATTTATCCGAAATAGAAATGCCGCCCTGGAATGTTCCAGAGCGGCATTTCAAACAATATAGGGACTTACTCCAAGTCTCCGTGATAACCAAGTTGCTGTGAAATTTCCTTTGCTCCTTGCTTGATTAGGGAGACAAAGTAAGAAGGATCATCAGGAAAGCGAAACTCAGGGGTAGAAATACCGAGACAGGAAGTGACAGATCCATCGGCATTATAGATCGGGGCAGCAATGCAACCCACGTGAGTGCCGTCACTGTCTCCTTTTTTTAGACAATAGCCCTGATCTTTTGTAATGGCAATTTTCATCAACAACTGCTGCAGATTCACATCTTTACAGTAGTCCTTCATTGCGGCCAGAGACTGTCCCAGCTCTTCCGGCTTCTGAAAGGCGAGCAAAACTATTCCTGTTGCGCCATAGCACAGAGGCTCGTGGGTCCCTAATTTCGTTGACTGGCGGATGCTTTGTGTTCCTTCTGCTTGCGCGAAACATACCCGCTCGATCCCTTCACGGATAAAGATATGAGCCGTCTCCTTCGTTTCATCCCGAATCCGTTCCAGAATAGGTGTACAAATCTGGCCGAGATCCGCACTTTTTTTTGCAATCTGTCCCAAAAAGTACAAAACACCACCTAATGTGTACCGTCCTGTAGATGGGTCGCGGATCAAAAAGCCCTTGTTTTGAAGGGTGTTCAGAAGCCGGGATGTGGTGGCAGTGCTCCACCCCATCGTCTTGGCAATATCTGTATGGGAGAGCTCTGGAGTTTCTGGGGTGAACAGCAAAAGAATATTTAGAGCTTTTTCAATGCTTTTGACATTTTTTTCATCAGATTGAGCTTGGTTGCCGACTGTCATGATATCACGCTCCTCATCCACAAATAAGGTAGTAAAAATTAAAAATGATTCACATTGCGGATGTTAAACTCAATTTTAGCAGAAGGATTAGAGAGTGTCAATTGTTTCGGCAAAAGATAAGTTGTAATTCAACTGCTATAACTAGATAAAATTTCCAGGATGATGAAAGCATATTACTGTACAATTAGACAAAAAATCGAGAATTTCTTTTTCTCTTAAAAAAATTTACATAAAAAGCGAAATAAAATCATTAAAAATTAAAAAATACTCATAAAATTCAGCAAAAAAAGTTTTTGAATCAAATTCTACATAAAATTTGATTTGTAAAAAATCTATATTGACAAAAATGAAAAAATAATGCTATCATGACCGTAGAACGGATTCAATATCCATAATGCGGATATAAATATGGATTTGGATTTGAAATTCGAAAATGGAGGAATTGAACATGAAAAAATTAATTAGCCTTTGTTTAGCGATGACAATGCTGCTGGGCAGCATGGTCGGATGTGGAAAGACTCCCACTTCAAGTTCCGGTAATCCCTCCAACAGTGAAGGGGGAGGGTTAGGGACACCGCAGACCTTTAAATTTGGGTTAACTGTGGCCAGCACTCACCCCTATTCTATTGCTGCTCAAAATTTTGCCGAGCTGGTGGAAGAAAAAAGTGGGGGCAATATGACGGTAGATCTGTATTATGACAGTTCTCTTGGAGATGACGCAGCCTTGATGGAGTCTATGCAGATGAACGCCGTGACCTTTGCATTGGTCGGACCGGCCGGAATTGCACCTATGTGCCCGATTTATGAATTCTTTGACTTGCCCTGCTTATTTGCGACTCGAGATGCCGCTTACGCATTCCAGGAAAGTGAGCCCGTACTGGAACTGATGGATAGCCTGAGTGCCAATGGTTTGCGTGGACTGGGATTCTATGAGAATGGATATTATGCGATCTCCAATAACGCCAAGGAGATCACAACGGTTGATGGGCTGAACAATTTGAAACTGCGGTCCATGACTTCTGAAATGGCGATCAAGTCTTGGGAGTGTCTGAATGTACAGCCTGTGGCCATGGCCTTTGGTGAGCTGTTTATGGCGATGCAGACTGGCACCGTGGATGGCCAGGAGACTACAATTGGTTCTTTCTATACCTCAAAATTCTATGAAGTGCAGAAATATCTGACTTTGGCGAATCGAATCTATCACACTATGACCTTCCTGATGAGTGATGCTGCGTGGCAGGGGTTGACTGAGGCACAGCAACAGATCCTGCTGGAGGCGGTGAATGAGTCTAAGATGGCCCATAAGGATTATATGACCACCTATAATGAGGATGCACTTCAGGATATGATAGAGAATCATGGCCTGGTGGTCAGCGAACTATCTGAAGGCGAATTTGAAAAAATGAGAGAAATGAGCCAGCCTGTCTATGATTTGGTCGAGAGCTACGATCCTGAGAGGTATGCTGCACTGATGGAAGCTGCCGAAGCTGCCAATACCCAGTTTCCCACCGAGTAAACTTAACACAGTCCAGGTGCGGGGTTATTCCCCGCACCTGGGATCCTCACCCAAGGAGGTGTCATAAATGGCCAGGTATATTAAGTTTGTAGACGCACTTAACAAGGTTGTCAGGGTAATTCTGGTAGGTATGTTCATCATGATGTTTTTGACCGCGTTTCTGCAAGTGATTATTCGCAATATGACAACGGGTTCCATCCCATGGAGCGATGAGCTGTGCCGGTATCTGATTATTTTTATCGTCTGGCTGGGGGCGGGGTTGGCAGCGCGTTCCAACCGGCTGATTAGGATGGAGGTGCTTCCATCTCTGACAAAAATGTCCGACAGAAATCTCCATATTATGTACTGGATCTCTACCATTATTTCTTTGGGATTCGCAGTCTTGACCATATATTGTGCAGTAGGCGTGATTTCTGTTAATTATAAAACAGTTTCCCCCGCACTTCAACTGTCTATGGCAGTTCCTTATGCTGCAATCCCGGTTGGATGTGTGTACTTGATTTTAAACATGCTGGCCAGTGATATGGAACGCATGCTGCAGGCAAAGGAGGAGAAACAGGTATGATTGTCTTGATGTTTGTGCTCATGTTCCTGCTTTTTGTTTTGACTGTGCCAGTGGCTACTTCACTTGGGCTTGCATCAGCGATTACAGTTCTCGGTCTGGAAATGCCGGCAGGACTGGTAGTTCAGCGCTTTTTTTCCGGACTAAATTCTTTTACTCTGCTGGCGATCCCCTTCTTTATCCTTGCTGGAGCGCTGATGGAGAGTGCGGGTATTTCTCAGCGGATCGTAGATTTTGTCGCCACTATGGTCGGTCATTATCATGGTGGGCTGGCTACCATATTGATTATATCCTGTATGTTTTTTGGGGCATTGAGTGGTTCCGCGGCAGCTACTGCGGCGGCAATCGGTTCTATTATGATTCCCAACATGGTAAAACGGGGCTATGATGTCCGTTTTTCCGCAGCCACACAGGCATCAGCGGCGGGACTGGCTGTTATTATTCCACCTAGTATATCCATGATCTTGTATTGTGTTGCCACCAATGTCTCCATTACCAGTATGTTCGTGGCGGGTGTAATTCCCGGAATACTCCTTGGATTGACAGAGATCCTGTATGCCTGGTATGTCAGTCGGAAAAAGGGATATGCCGGTGACCGCAAATATACCTGGAAGGAGCGCGGGACCAGCTTCCGTAAGGCTATTTGGGCCCTGTTCATGCCGGTCATCATCTTAGGCGGCATCTACAGCGGACTGTTTACTGCCACTGAGGCATCTGCGGTTGCCGTCGCTTATGCTATTTTTGTTGGCTTTGTGATATATAAAGAGCTGACCTGGAAAAAGCTGATGAATACCTTTGCAGAGGCAGTCATTCTGGTAGCGGTCATTATGCTGGTCCTCTCTACAGCTGACCTCTTTGCATATGTGCTGACATTTGCTCAGATCCCCACAATCGTGGCCAATTTCTTTATCAGCATTGCGGGGAACAAATATATATTCCTGCTGCTGATTAATCTTTTCCTGTTTTTGGTGGGAATGTTTTTTGATCCGGGGCCCGGCATGATTATTCTGGCGCCAATCCTCTCTCCGGCTGCGGTTGCATTGGGGATCGATCCCATTCATTTTGGATTGATCATGGTCATCAACTTCTCCATCGGGGCCATTACACCGCCCTTTGCGGTCAATCTCTTTGTCTCTTCTCAGGTTGCCGGAATTAAATATGAACAGATTGTCAGGCCGATTTTGCCATATATCGCATTGTTGGCGATCGACCAGCTGATTATATCTTATGTGCCGCCGCTGAGTCTGCTTTTACCTGGCCTGCTGGGATAAGTTTAGCGGAGCAGAAATGGTATGGAATACAATAAATGAGGTTAGAGCGATATGAATGAGTATGGACTGAAAAAGAAAACACGCGGACAGGCGAGGCAGATACGCCGAGTTCCAGTTATGACAGCTGCAGAGGCAGTGAAACTGGTCAAAGACGCCGATGTGGTGGCCATGTGCGGCTGCGGGGGCGGGATCAATGAGGCCACAGAGCTGATCTGTGCCCTGGCGGAGCGCTACCGCCAGACCCAGACACCCAGAGACCTGACCTTTTACCACTCTACCGGACTGGGGGACCGGGGGGACAAGGGAATGTCCCCTCTGGCACAGAAAGGGCTGGTGAAGCGGGACATCGGCGGCCACTGGGGCCAGTCGCCCCGCCTGTGTGAAATGGCGGAACGCAATGAGATTGAGGCATATAACTTTCCAATGGGAGCGATGGCGCAGCTGATGCGGGCCGCGGCAGCAGGAGCTCCCGGAATTCTGACCCATGTAGGCTTGGGCACATTTCTGGATCCCAGGCAGCAGGGGGGGCGTCTGAACGATGTGACAAAGGAGGAGCTGATCAAGCTTCAGGTCATTGATGGAGAAGAGTGGCTGTTTTATCCATGCATCTATCCGGATGTAGCCTTTATCCGGGGCACCAGTGCGGATACCGAGGGTTATATCACCATGGAAGACGAGGTGCTCTATACAGATAGTTTTGCTACAGCTATGGCCACCCATAACAACGGCGGGATCGTAATCGCGCAGGTGGAACGAGTGGTGAAGGCAGGGACCCTGCCAAGCAAAGAAGTGAAGATACCGGGCTACTTGGTGGACGCTATCGTGGAGGTCCCCGGACAGCCCCAGCTGTACGGTGTGCCGACCAGTGGCTTTGTTTCCGGCCGGTATATCCAGGACTTCTCGGAGGACCGTACTGTGATTCCCCTTAATGAGCGAAAGGTTATTGCACGGCGCGCACTGATGGAAGTAGAGCCTGGTTACATCGGGAATGTAGGTGTGGGAATTTGTGACGGTATAGGAGTCGTAGCTAAGGAGGAGGGGGTAAGCGATGAGTTCACCCTCACCGTGGAGACGGGGATCATCGGAGGAGTTTCCGCCCAGGGAATTTACTTCGGGGCCAGTGTCAATGCCCGGGCCGTAGTCGACATGCCGGCTCAGTTCGATTTTTATGATGGCGGCGGTTTGGATATCTCCTTCCTCAGCTTTGCGGAGTTCGACCGGGACGGAAATATCAACGTACATAAATTCAACGGGAAAATCATGGGGACCGGTGGCTTTGTGGACATCTGCCAGAATTCCAAAAAGGCTATCTTTGCTGGAACGTTGAAGGCGGGGGGACTGAAGGAGTCTGTGGAAGGAGGAACCATTCGTATCCGGCAGGAAGGAAAGTTTATCAAGGCGGTGGAAAAGGTTCCTGAGATTACCTTTAACGGTCGGAATGCTGTAGCGAGAGGCCAAGAAGTGGTAATTATCACGGAGCGGGCCGTGTTCCGCCTGGCGGAGCAGGGGGTTGTGCTTACGGAGATTGCTCCTGGTATGGATCTGGAGCAGGACATCATTGGCCAAATGGCTTTCCGTCCCATCATATCCGAAAATTTGAAGGAGATGGACCACAGACTGTTTCAGGAGGAGGCCATGGGGCTGCGCAGAACACAGTTCCATCTGGAATAAGCTGTCCGGAACGCCAGGAGAAAGGAGAAACGATCATGCAGGATATGTACCATAAATATTTTGAGGATTTCAAACTGGACGAGACTTGCAGAAGCAGTGGACGGCAGATGACCGAGGCGGATACACGGATCTCTATCGGGGTGATTGGAGGCAGCCACCCCCTGCACATTGACCCAGAGTACTGTGCGTCACGTCCGGATGTAGGACGGCCTATTGTACAGGGGTCCATGGTTTTGGGATTTATTGACGCAGGCATGTATGATGCACTCTGCCCCGGCGGCGAAGTGGTGGTTATCCCCCGCGGGTATGACAAGATCCGTTTTATGAAGCCGATTTATATCGGAGATATTATCAACTGTGAGTTCCAAGTTAAAGGAGTATCAGACTTTAATGATCGATACGGTCAAGTGACGGTGGCTGCTACAGTATATAACCAGGAGAAGGTGCCAGTCACCTTTGCGCTGGAGCATTTTCTGGTGGAAAAGGAAGGGGGACGCTGAAATGGGGATGACCCGGTATTTTGAAGAATTCCAGGTGGGGGAGCGGATCATCAGCCGCAGCCGCACCTTGGAGATGGCGGATATTCGAATGTATTCTGCCTGCACCAGCCTGTGTGCCCGCATCCACAGTGATCCGGTGTACTGCCGGGGAATTCCGGCGCTAAAGAGAATCACGGTGCCTTACTCTCTGGTGCTGAATGTGGTGGACGGATTTTATGCCCAGAGCGTCAGTCCGGACGGTGTCCCGACCTTTCACTACGGCTACGACAAAACGGACTACTGTGCACCCATTTATCCAGGGGACTGCATCCATACAGAATTTGTACTGGTGGACAAGCAGGAAAAGAACCAGCAGTTCGGAGTGTTGACCTTCCAATGCAGGACCTTCAATCAAAACGGAGATGTGGTCATCGAGCATATTGATAAGCTGTATGTAGGAAAGAAGAGCGCGTTCTGTGCTGGGCAGGCCGGCTGAGAGGACAGAAACGGGGGAACACAATGGCTTATATTACAGTAGACACCAAGCTGGTGGTCCTGTTGGGGACGCCTCTGCGTCAATCCGTCTCCTATCTGGCCCAGAACAGAGTGTATGAGCGGCTGGGGCTGGATTATTATTATATTCCGGTGGAGGTAAAATCGTCAGACCAGCTCCGTACCGTGGTGGCGGGATTGAAGCAGATGAATCTGGGTGGACTGGCCGTGACGAAACCTTACAAAGAGACGATTCTGCAGTATTTGGACGGCATGGATGAGACAGCCCGCCAGATGGGAGCCTGCAATACCGTGGTGGTAAGAGACGGTGCCTGGATCGGCTATAACACCGATGGTATGGGCTGTGCCAGGTCTTTGAAAGAGGAACAGGGATTTGATCCAGCGGGAAAGCACATTTTTTCCTATGGAGCGGGAGGAGCAGCCCGGGCGGTGTTGTTTCAGCTGGCCGCCATGGGTGCCAAAACCATTGTTACAGCGGCGTTGGACGGAATGGCTCTCCGGCTGGCCGAGGAACTAAACCAGTTTTATCCAGGCGTCTGCCGGGGACTGGAGATAGGGCAGAGAGATCAGCTGGCTCGAGAGACAGAGAAGGCCGATTTGGTCCTCAACCTGACCGGGCTTGGAATGGCACCTCACTTGGAGGAGACCCCCATGGACTGCCGCTGGCTCCGTCCCGGACAGCTGTGTTATGATGCTATTTATCAGCCGAAGCAGACCAGATTCCTGCGGGAAGCGGAGAAAATGGGATGCAGGACGCTGAATGGGCTGGGGATGGTGATCTATCAGGGTGTAGAACAGATCGCACTTTGGACAGGACGGGAGATCCCTTCTGAATTGATGTATCAGGTGCTGGAGAATGACGAAAAAAGGTGGCAGGACAAGTGAGAACAATTCGGTTAAGAGATGTGGAAATTGGCAGCGGCAGTCCTAAGGTGATCGTCCCGATTGTAGGCAAGAATCGGGGGGAGATCCTGACCAAGGCCCAGGAGCTGACAAATATCCCACTGCATGTGGTGGAATGGCGGGCAGACTTTTATCAGGATGTAAATGATCTGCCGTCTGTGCTGTCCACACTACGGGCACTGAGGGAGGCTCTGGGGAACATTCCGATCCTCTTCACATTCCGTACCAGAAAGGAGGGCGGTGAGCGGGAACTTCCACTGGATCGTTATACTCAGCTCAACCTGGCGGCAGCCCTATCTGGAGACGTGGACGCTGTTGATGTGGAGATTTTCTCCGGGGACAGTGTGGTGCGGGAGAATATCGACGGGATCCATCAGGCGGGCAGGATCGTGGTGGGTTCCAATCACGATTTTCAAAGAACACCCAGCCAGGCGGACCTGATTTTTCGCCTGAGGAAAATGCAGGATATGGGGGCCGACATCCCTAAAATCGCTGTGATGCCCCGGAGTGCAGGGGATGTGCTGACGTTGCTGTCAGCCACAGAGGAGATGGCGCGCTGTTATGCGGACCGCCCTATTATTACCATGTCCATGTCTTCCCAGGGGGTGGTCAGCCGCCTGTGTGGCGAAGTGTTCGGCTCCTCCATGACCTTCGGGGCGGTGGGACAGGTGTCTGCGCCGGGACAGATCCCAGTGGATCAGCTCCGCCAAGTCCTTGAGATTCTCCATGGTTCTCTGTAATGTGCGTTTCCGGAGCCCTGCTGTTTTTAGGACGGGGATGTCCGGTTGACGATACCTCCTCTTCGAAAGGCCCGCCGCCATGAGCGGCGGGCCTTTCCTATGTATATATGACGACTGGAGAGCAAGGCATAGAAAAACGAAGGCCCGTGAGCACGACTTGTCGTGCCCACGGGCCCTTTTTCTACGGGACAGAGGGAAGCCGGGATCAGTTGTTGATGCCGGTCCACTGCTCGGAGCCGCCGGCCTTGATGTGGTCGTGGCTGTTTGAAGCCTCCATGATGGGGTAGAAGGCCCAGTGGCTGCTGTTCAGGTCAGAGAAACTGACCAGCCGGTCCAGGCTGCGGTCCACGAAGCTCTGGTCCGGGGTCCGGCCCAGCATGTGGTTGACGATCACGGCCACCTCGGCCCGGGTGATGGAGCCGCTGGGGCGGAAGGTGCCGTCGGGGTAGCCGCCGATCCAGCCGTACTCTGCGGCGCTGGCCACATAGGGGTAGAACCAGTCCTGCGCGGACACATCGGGGAAGCTGCACCGGGCACTGGGAGCCATATCGGCGAAGGAGAGGGCCGCCGCCGCGAACTCAGCCCGGGTGATGGTGCTGTTGGGGTGGAAGGTGCCGTCAGGATAGCCGGTGAACATGCCCAGGGAGGCCAGCGTCTCCACCGCGTCAGCGTACCAGGCGCCGTCGGGCACATCGGAGAAGGAGACCGTGGCGGGCACATTCTGGTCATTCAGAAGGGCGTAGAACATCTGAGCCACCTCGGCCCGGGTCATGTTTCGGTCAGGGCCGAAGGTGCCGTCGGGATAGCCGCTGAGGTAGGCGATGTGGTCCCGGGTATTCAGCCAGCGGTCCACGCCGTTCAGCTTCTGGCTGGCGGTAAAGACAGCGGTGATGGTGTGGTTCTTATGCACCTTTTCGAAGGTGTAGCGGCCCACGGCTCCCACGCTCCTGCCGTCCACCAGCACGTCCGCCAGCTCATAGCCCTCGTCCGCCTGGATGATGAAGCTCTTGTTCCGGTCATAGGCCACCTGCACCCGGCCGTCCGGGCTGATGGAGCCGCCCTCGCCGGCCGTGGCGGTGATGGTCAGATAGGTGATGCCGCCGTCGTCATCGTCGTCGTCATCATCGTCACCGCCCTCGTCGGTCTCCGTAAAGGTGACGCGGATGGTGTGGTTCTCCGTCACCTCCTCAAAGGTGTAGGAGCTGCGGACACGCTCACTGTCTCCGTCCACCCGGACACGGTCGATCTCATAGCCGCGGTCGGGGTCAAAGTCAAAGCGCTGGTCCCCGCCGTCCGGGACGAACACATCCCCCTCCGGGTCGATGCCGCCGCCGCTTCCGGCGGAGGCTTCGATGGTCCAGTAGGAGGGCTCGTCGGGCACGCCGTCTTCGTCCTCATCTGCACCGAAATAGGCCACCACTTCGCTGTCCTCCCGGATATCCTCCAGGGTCCAGCTGCCGGTAAAGGCGTTCTCCGGGTCGTTGTTGGAGTAGACCACATCGTCGTTGACGGTGATGTAGTCCAGGGCACAGCCGTCCTCGGCGTGGATGGTGAAGGGCAGATCATCTCCGGCGTCTACGGTCGCCTCGGTGGGATCGATGGAGCCCTGCTCCTCGCTGTCCGAGGAGGCGGTGACGGTGTACTGCTCCTCCTCCGGCTCCTCCTTGTCGTCGGGCACGCCGTTGTCATTCTCGTCCTCGCCGAAGGTGACCACAACTTCGGCCGCTTCCTGAACATTTTCCAGCGTCCAGGTGCCCTCAAAAGGAGCGGTTATATCGTCGTTGGTGTACTCAGTTTTACCGTTCACCTGGATGGTGTCCAGGGCATAGCCGCCCTCGGCGTCGATGGTGAACTCCACGTCCTCTCCGGCGTTTACGGTCTTGCTGGTCGGATCAATGGAGCCGCCCTCGCCCTCCACGCGGGCGGTGACGGTGTACTGGGTCTCAGTGACATCGGGCTTGTCGTTGCCGTCCTCGTCATAGCCCCAGGCGGCCCAGACCGCCTTGTCCTCATCCATAGCGACAGAGGTCACGGTGTTGGGGGCGGTGTCCTCGACGCTGTAAATGGTTTCGTGGTCGTCCTCAGTCATCCAGCCGATGAAGAGGACGGGGACATCCTGCTGTCCGTTGTACTCCACAGCGTCGTGGGTGGGAGCAGCGATGTCGCTCAGAGTATGCGGGCCTGCCGCCACATCGTTTACCACATATGGATCAGTTTGACCGTCGAACGCGCCGCCGTTGGCGTGGTAGGTCAGGGTATAGGCGGCCTCCGGCTCGTTGGCGTCAGGCACACCGTTGTCGTCCTCGTCCAGACCGAAGGTGACAGAAATCGTGTGATCCTCCGTCACATCCTTAAAGGTGTAGGAAGTCCAGCTGGTGCCGGGGGCGGGAGCCGTTCCGTCATTTTTATGCGCTGTGCTGGCAATGGTGATGGTGTCCACGGCGTAGCCGCTGACGGGGGTGATGGTGAAGGTGGCGCTTCCTCCATCGGACACATAGGCTTCTTTGGGATTGATGGAGCCGTTGGGCCCGGCGGTAGCGGTGATGTGGTGGTCATCTTCGGTGACATCCGGCGTGCCGTCGTCGTCACTGTCCAGGCCCCACACTGCGTAGACCGTCATATCGCCGCTGATGGTCAGGCGCGTGGAGGTTTTGGGCGGAGTATCGCCGCGCTTATAGACTTTATTCTGTGCGGAAGTATCTGTTGTCCAGCCGATGAACAGCACCTTATGGCCGTCCTGGTCGGCGTGGGAGGGATGATACTCGTCTGTGGATTTCAGAGTGTGTCTGTCCCCGTCGTTCAGGCCGGTCTCCGTCTTTTCGGTCGTGCCCTCACTGCCGAAATATCCGCCGTTGGCGTCATAGGTCAGGGTGCGGTCGTACTTGTCCGGAGTGCCGTCTTTGTCCGCATCCACCGCAAAGGTGACGGTGATGGCGTAGTCGGACCGGACATCACTCAAGGTGAGGGTTCCGCTGGTATAGCCGGGGATGTTGTGCTCCCCGTCGTTGGGGTAGGTCTTAGTTTCCACTGTGGAACCACCGACATCCTGCTTCACAATGGTGACGGTGTCCAGGGCGTAGTTTGTATCGGGAGTGATGGTAAATTCGGCATCCGTCCCGGCGATCACATAGCGGGTCGGGGGCGTGATGGAGCCGTTGCCTCCATCAACAGAAGCGGTGATGCCATAGGACTCATCCTGCACGTCGGGTTTGCCGTCGCCGTTGGTGTCATAGCCCCATACGGCGTAGACGGTCTTATCCTCCGAAGAGACATCCACCGTGTCGGCGAGGATGCTGTCATCATAGTTGTCATCCAGTCCGTAAATGTCGCTGTGCTGAGTCTCAGACCAGCCCACAAAGGCCACCTTTGTACTGTTATCATCCGCATGGGTGGGCTTGAATTCGGCGGTGGTGTTCAGCCTGTAACTGGGCTGCGCCGGGACCGTCTCGGTTTTGGTCTCATCACTGCCGAACGTGCCGCCGTTGGCGTTATAGGTCACGGTGCGCTTGTCCTCTGTAACGTCGGGATTGCCGTCACCGTCGGTGTCGTAGCCCCAGGCGGCATACAGGATGGTGTCGGCGTTGACAGTGTAGGGGCTGGCCACAATGGTGGGGGCGGTATCGTTGGCGGACAGGATCGTAGTGGTCTTGTTAGTTGCATCCGTCCAGCCGATGAAGGCCACTGCGACGCTGCCCACGGCGCTGTGTGTGGGGCCGCCGGCCAGGGTTACCTGAGTGCCGCCTGTGATGCTGGACTGGGCAGACGGGACATTGGCCACACTGCCTTGAACTGCGTTGCCGTTGTAAGTGAGGGTAAAGCTTCGCTGAGAGGGGTCATAAGCGTGACTGACGGTAACGGACGCGGCTATATTGCCAGTCGAGTCATACACGACCCGCCCCTGTGGGGTGGTTTCATATCCGGGATAAGAATTTTCGTAAGTATCTTCGTAGCCCGCAATTGCCGTCTCAGTCAGCTGATAGGCGGTTCCCGCCGGGATACCGGAAACGGTCGCGGTCTGGCCGGGCTGGAGCTGGAAGGTCCCATCGGAGTTCAGCGGAGTCTCTGAGCCATCCCCGATCTTGACTGTGACAGGGGCCTTCTGGGTATCCAGCTTCCCGTTTACAGTTCCCTCCGGCGACACGTTGTAAAGCTCCAGTTTGTAGGTGAATTCCGGCTCGGGACTGGGGACATTGCTGCCAGTGGTCGTATTTACCTTCACCGTCAGCGTCCCGGTGGGGGTCTTTTCGGTGCGCAGGCCGTTGTTGCCCAGATGGACGGTGACTTTGGTGTCGTCCACATTATAGACCGGGTGGCGGTAGTGGACGGCGGTGCCGGTCCCGTTGACGGTCTTGGCGGCGCTGCCGTCGGACACCCGGCTCAGCTTGGCGGAGCCCTTTTGGATGGACAGGCCGCCGGCGTCGTCCACTACATGACCTTGGAGTGCATTGGGGTTGAGCACCAGATGGTAGTCGGTGAGCAGGTCGGCATCAAGCTCGCCCGTGTCCCCTGTGTCTTGCGCCTGATAATACCGGTGCTCATAGAAGAAGGCGGCGCCTTGGCCTTTATGCGCCTCCTGAGCGCGCACGATATTATAGGTCGTTCCATCGATCACAACAGTCCCTCGCTCGGGAATAACAGTGGACTGGAGCAGGTGATCCAGGGCCTCATCGTGCGTCAGCAGCTTCTGGTTGCCGCCTGCAACATTGTCCACCAGCACATACAGGGGGGTGTCCTCGGTGTAGTGGTAGAAGGCGTTGGAGGCAGCGGGGGTAAAGACGGCGGTGGCGGTGCCGTACTGAGTGTCATCCTTGGCGGCGGCATCCCAGGCGTTGCTGTAGAAGCTGGTGGTGCCGTCTTTGGAGTGGGCGATCAGGTAGTCGTTGTCGTCCTGATCGAATGTGACAGCATCATCCCGGGCCACCGAGTAGAACAGGCGGATGGGGTAGGCCTCCTGGTTCTGCTGGATGGAATAGGTCTTGTGGCCGTCTCCGTCTACATGGGTGGTAGCTGTGACGGTGCGCAGGGGGATCAGGCTGGCCGGGACCTTCCAGGTGAGGGTCTGGGTGTCCCCGTCTGTTGTGACGGTCAGCTCCAGATCAGCCAGGTTGGCCTCTCCGTAGATCTCGTTGCCCTCCACCGTGCCGGTAAAGGTGTAAGTAGCGCCATTGTCGTTTGTTGTGGCCGTGAACGCGTGGTCTCCATAGAGCACGGTGGGGGCGCCCACCACCTTCATGTAGGGGCCCAGCTCATCGGTAAAGGTGATGAAGCCGCTCTCTCCGCCGGTGCCCGGTGCGCCCTCAGGGGTCTCAGTGGGGGAGGTGGGGGCAATCGTGTTGATCTCGTCTAGGATCTGCTGAAAAATTGTGTTCCAGTCTTCTTGGCTCTGGAAGTTGCTGGCTAAATAGAAATTATCGTTGTACTTGTAATCTTCGTAAGTAATATTGTCGCTTCCGGGGTTATCGGTTTTGGAAATAGTAGTATATTGGTCCGCACCTGCCGGCCCTTCAGCGCGGCTGAGACGGACGGAGCCGTTTGTCTGGTAGTCGGTGTACGCCTGTTTTAGTTCATCTCCAAAGCCGGCACCAGTCTCCAGACGCTCTTTGGGGTTGAGGGCAGTGATGGCAAGTCCTTCGTCAGGACCTGCCTCCTCAAGACCGACACCAACAGTGAAGACGTGTACGGAGCGGTCGGGATCTGCTCCATAGTAGTGCTCTGATACTTTGGCCTTCATATTGCCAGCAGTCATCATTGTCACAAAGGCCTGGGCTCTGTGATTCAGAGGAGTATTATTTCCAATATACTCTGGATCAATGTTTCGCCTGGAAGGCGTCATAAAGTTGGTATCACCATTCTCCGGCTCGCCGCAGGATAGGAGCACCATCACAGGGGCCCGGGTCAGCTCGACACCGTCCACGGTGACAGTGGTATCCGACGTTTGGAGCAGAAGATCCATACCGGTATAAATACCAATCTGCGTGTTTCTCTCTTCTCCGCTGTCAAACTCAAATTCTTCCTCGACAATTGAGATGCCCGCATCCGTCTTGCCATAGGAAGCGACATAAGTGGTATCTGCCCAAATACCGTTATCATGGACCCCAACCTGCAGCAACTCCTCCGGGGACTGATCGGAATAGTTGCTGTAGTGATCCAGCGGCAACAGGGGGATTGCCGTATTACCGTACGCCACAACAGCGATCCGGTTGTTGGGGTTGGCGGTCAAAAGATTTTCCAGTGCGTCGTTTGCTGCCGCTACCATATCCTCTACATATGGCTCCATTTCCGGTGCCATATCCAGCACGATCACGGTGTCCGTGGGCACCTTGGTCTCGTCCACAATGGTGGCCGCCGAGCCCAGGCCGGACAGGGCCACCAGAAAGTCAGCGCCAGCCTCTTTCTTCACCGTGTTGTCCGTCAGCCCCTCTATGGTGGTGCCGGGCAGTTTGATATCCTGGGTGGACACGGACTTGTCCGTCCAGATACGTCCGATGTCCTTGGTGGTCAGGTAGGCGCTTCCGCCCACACCGAACAGGTCCTCCCAGTCGGTGTAGGTGGTCGTGTCCGCGACCGGAGCCGGGTCCGGGTCCGCCGCCAGGGCCGTGCCGGGCAGAAGACTGAACAGCATACAGACCGCCAGCAGCCAGCTCAGCGGCTTTCTCAGTTTTCGCA
>OIWN01000366.1_pt1 | contig 42351 bp, 33 predicted proteins | sample 1587591 | NCBI WGS metagenome assembly OIWN01 (sample SAMEA3888901, study PRJEB22519) | human gut metagenome | biome: human gut; feature: human-associated habitat; material: faeces | place: Denmark | collected 2010 | reverse complement strand
AGCGCCCTCCTGGTGGGGGCAGGAGCCAAGTCTGCCGACTTGCTCCGGGGCGCAGCCCCCACTTGGGGAGTGCAGAGGGGCCGCACCTCTGGTGCACCCCTCGCAAAGGGCAGGGGCTACAGCAGGGGCTACAGCCCTGGAAAGAAAAAAGAAAGGATGAGGCCGATGGCATATCGGATTCTGCTGGTGGACGACGAGCACCAGCTGCGTCGCATGGTGGGCGAAATTCTGGAACAGGAGGGCTATGCCGTCCTGCTGGCAGCCGACTGCGCGCAGGGGGAAACACTCTTTTGCCGGGAGCAGCCCGACGCGGTGCTGCTGGACGTCATGCTGCCGGACGGCGACGGCTTCTCGCTGTTCCAAAAGCTGCGTGCGGTGCGGGATGTGCCGGTGCTGTTTTTGTCCGCACGGGACGAGGATGAGGCCCGGCTGCGCGGCTTGGGCCTCGGCGCCGACGACTACATCACCAAGCCCTTTCTGCCGCAGGAGCTGCTGCTGCGGCTGGCGGCGGTGCTGCGCCGGGTCTATGGAAGAGGGCAGAAAAATGCAGGGCATGAAAATGCCCTGCGCCTGGGCAGCCGGGTGGTCGACTGGGGCGCAGGGGTGGTGCTGCACGAGGGGGATAGTATTCCCCTGACCGCAAAGGAGTACGCCCTGCTGCACAAGCTCTGGGAAAACCGCGGCAACATTGTCACGGTGGATGCGCTGTGCACCGCTTTGTGGGACGGGGTGCTGGTGGGGTACGAGAACACGCTGATGGTGCACATCCGCCGCCTGCGGGAGAAGATTGAGGACGATCCCTCCCACCCGCGGTATCTGGTGACGGTGCGGGGGCTGGGCTACCGGCTGGAAAAGGAGCGCGCGCGATGAGGGTGCGGGAATTTTTCAAACTCAGCCTCCTGGTGGTGCTGGCGGCGGTGATGATTGTGGGGATTGCGCTGGCGGGCCTTCTTGCCTTCATCGGCGTCACGGCGCAAAAGCAGCAGACCTGGAACCTCTCGATCGGCGAAATTTCCGAGGCGCTCGTCGAGGATGAAAGTGCCCCGGGAGAATACCACTTCTCGATGCAGCAGGTACTGGACGAGGATCAGCTGTGGGCGATGCTGATCGGTCAGGACGGCGAGATTCTGTGGGGATATGACCTGCCGGACGACCTGCCCGAACGGTACAGCCTGACCGATGTGGCCTCCTTCAGCCGCTGGTACCTGCGGGACTACCCGGTGCAGGTCTGGGTGCGGGAGGACGGTCTGCTGGTTGTCGGGGAGCCGAAGGGCAGCACCTGGAAGTACGCCTTCTCGATGGATCGGGAGATCCTAGACCTGGTACCCTACTGGGCGGGGATGGTGTTCTTTCTGGCGCTGGCCTGCGTGGTCGGGGTGAGCTATCTGCTGCTGCGGCTCTGGTTCCGCAGCGACCAGAACAAGCGCGACCAGGCCCGCTCGGACTGGATCAACGGCATCTCCCACGACATCCGCACCCCCTTGAGCGTGGTGATGGGGTACGCCAGCCAGATGGAATCGGACGGGAGCCTCGGCGAGCGCCAGCGGGAGCAGGCGGGCATCATCCGCCGCCAGAGCGAGACTATCCGCTCGCTGGTGGGGGACTTAAACCTCACCATGCGGCTGGACTATGAGATGCAGCCGCTGCGCAGGGCACCCCTCTCCCCGGCGGCGCTGATCCGCCAGACGGCGGCGGACTTTTTAAACGGTGGTTTGGACGAGAAGTACAGCATCGAGGTGCAGATCGACCGGAGCGCCCAGTCGCTGACGCTGGAGGCCGACCAGTTTTTGCTGCTGCGGGCCCTGGCCAATCTGGTCAACAACTGCATCCGGCACAACCCCGACGGCTGCGCCATCACGCTGGGGGTGCGCTCCCGCGGGAAGGAGTGCGTGCTGTGGGTGCGCAACCAGATTGCCAGCGGGGAGGACCCGCGCCCACAGTTTCGCAGGCGGCGGCAGCAGCGGCAGCTGCTGCCGCAGGAGAGAGGCGGCCTTTTACCGGACGGGACGGCGGGGCACGGGACGGGGCTCAAGCTGGTCGAGCAGATTGCCCGCGCGCACAATGGCCGCGCGGTGCTGCGGGGAGGGGAAGGATATTTTTGCTGCGAGGTTTGGCTGCCGCTATAATTTTTTGGCCCCTGCTGACGTGGGCCTCTGCCTCAATGCGAGGGGCTGCGCCCCTCTGCGCTCCCCAATGTGGGAGCACAGCTCCCACACCCTCAGAGGGGAGGGCGCTCCGCCCCTCCGACCCCGGGTGACTTTCCCGACGCGGGGAAAGTCACCAAAGGTGCGCCAAGGGCTGCACCCTTTGGAATCCCCTAGGGGGACGCTTCACTTCCCCTGCGGCAAGCCGCAACCCCCTCGATAGGGTTTGTGCCACAAAAATAGACCGATTTGCCACTTTGGGTTGGTGGGGAAATCGGTCTTATTTTTTCCTTTGGTTTCATTGAGGAAACACTCTCTGTTTTCAAATCGTGGCTTGGCAGGGGGAGCCCCCGAGGATGCTTGAGGGTTTAAGCTACCGCAACCAATACCGCTAGGGTAGAGGGCGGGGGAATCCAAGGGGGTCCGCCCCCTTGTGCCGGAGGTCCAGGAACCAGGAGGTTCCTGGCGTATCTTTGCCTACTTTCTCTACGCGAGAAAGTAGGCCGGGGCATGGGGCGGAGCGCCCATACAAGGGAGGAGTGCAGAGGAGGGTGCCAGCCCTCCTCGCATTGGGGAGCGCAGAGGGGCGAAGCCCCTAGCATCGGTAGCCTTAGTCCAAAAAGTCTTTGAGCCTCTTGCTGCGGCTGGGGTGGCGCAGCTTGCGCAGAGCCTTCGCCTCGATCTGACGAATCCGCTCGCGGGTGACGTTGAACTCCTTGCCAACCTCCTCCAGCGTGCGGTTGCGGCCGTCCTCCAGGCCAAAGCGGAGCTCCAGCACCTTCTTCTCGCGCGGGGTGAGGGTGGAGAGCACGTCCTCCAGCTGCTCCTTGAGCAGGGTGTGGGAGGCGGCGTCCGCCGGGGCCGGCGCGTCGGAATCCTCGATGAAGTCGCCCAGGTGGCTGTCCTCCTCCTCACCGATTGGGGTTTCCAGCGAGACCGGCTCCTGCGCTACCCGCATGATCTCGCGCACCTTGTCGATCGGCATGTCCAGCTCCTCGGCAATCTCCTCCGCTGACGGGTCGTGCCCGTTTTTGTGCAGCAGCTGGCTGGATACCTTCTTGACCTTGTTGATGGTCTCCACCATGTGCACCGGGATGCGGATGGTTCTGGCCTGGTCGGCGATGGCGCGGGTGATGGCCTGGCGAATCCACCAGGTGGCGTAGGTGGAGAACTTGAAGCCCTTGGTGTGGTCAAACTTTTCGACCGCTTTGATAAGCCCCAGGTTGCCCTCCTGAATCAGGTCCAGAAACTGCATGCCGCGTCCGACATACCGCTTGGCGATGCTGACCACCAGCCGCAGGTTTGCCTCGGACAGGCGCTTTCTGGCCGCGGGGTCGCCCTTGGCCATCCGCTCGGCCAGCTCCACCTCCTCCTCGGGGGTGAGCAGCGGCACCCGTCCGATCTCCTTTAAATAGACCTTGACCGGGTCGTCGATGTTGATGCCGTCCACCGAGAGCAGGCTCTCGTCGTCCTCATCGTGCTCGCTGTCAAAATCTTTTCCCTCCAGATCGGACAGGTCGATGTCGTCCACGATGTCGATGTTCAGCGATTCCAGCGTGTCATAGAGCTTGTCCACCTTCTCCACGTCGAAGTCCAGCTGCTCGAGCGCGTCGTTGATCTCGCTGGTTGTCAGCTTTCCGTTGGCCTTTCCGTTTTCGATCAGGCTGCGGATGACCGATTTTTTATCCTTTGCTGCCAAAGCAAATTCCTCCTATTTCCTTTTCTTCTTTTCCGCCAGCTGGCGAACATACTCGCCGAGAGCCTGTTCGTCCATCTGAGCGACTTCCTTTTCTGTCTTTTCACTTCTGTGTTCCAAAAGCCGGTTGATATAATCTTCCAGCGCCGCCTCGTCGCACCGCTGGGTGGGGGCGCTGGCCAAAATGGCCGACACCCTGCCCATCGCCTCGGGCGAAAGGCTGGAGGACAGATCGAACATCTCGATGGGCTGCCCCTGTTCCAGCCGCTCGGCTAAGGCCTGATAGAGCGCGCGGTTCTGGTCGGTGACAAAGTCCTGCGGCCCGATTTTCTGCGCAATCTGCCGGTAAAAGTCGGGGTTTTTGAGCAGGCAGTACAAAATCCCCTCCTCGGCCATGGCGTAGCGCAGGTGGGTGCGCCGCTGCAGGTCGTCCTTGGCGGCGGCCATGTTGCCGATGTAGAGGTTCATGTCCTTGCGCTGCCGGCTGCGGTCGCGGTAGTAGTCCTGCTTGTCCAGATTTTGGATCTGCGCCTTGATGGCCTGCGGGGCAATCTGCAGCTCGTTTGCCGTCTGGGTGATGTAGACCTCCCGCTCCACCGGATTGCGCACCCCCGCAAACAGCCTGCACGCCTCCTTGAGAAAGCCGACCTTGCCCTCCGGCGTGCCGGTGTCAAACTGGGCGCGCAGCTTGCTCAGCTCAAAGTCCAGAGCCCCCCTGCTGCCGTCCAGCAGCATCGAGAAGCGCTCGGCGCCAAACTTCTGGATAAACTCGTCCGGGTCCTTGGCACCGGTCATCGAAAGGACGCTGACCTTGACCCCCACCTCGTCGAAGATGTTGATGGCCCGCTTGGTGGCGGCCTGTCCCGGCCCGTCCGAGTCGTAGGCCAGCACCACCTTGTCGGCGTACTGGGAGATCAGCCGCGCCTGCTCATCGGTCAGCGAGGTACCTAAGGTGGCCACGGCGTTGTCAAACCCCGCCTGGTGCAGCGCGATGACGTCCATGTAGCCCTCGGCCAGAATCAGCCCCGGGCGCTTGGAGACTTTGGCAAAGTTGAGCGCAAACAGGTTGCGGCTCTTTTTAAAGGCGATGGTGTCGCTGGAGTTGAGGTACTTTGCCCCGTCATCCCCCTCCAGCGCACGCCCGCCAAAGGCGATGACGTTGCCCCGCAGGTCGATGATGGGGAACATCACCCGGTTGCGAAAGCGGTCAAACGGCTTGCCCCGCCGGCCGCGCATCGCCACGTTTGCCTCCAGCATCTCCTCCTCGGAGAAGCCTTTGGATTTTAAGTGGCGGATCAGCTCGTCCCACCCTTTGGGAGAGTACCCCAGGCCGAAGTGCCGGATGGTTTTGCGGTCCCGCCCGCGGCGAATGAGGTAGTTGTACGCCTCCTTGCCCTGCGGGGACATCAGCGCGTCAAAGTAAAAGCGCGCGGTCTCGCGGTTTATTTCCAGCACCCGCTTTTTGATCTGGGAGCGCTGGTCGTTTTCGGCGTCGTCGGGGACCTGTAGGCCGCAGCGGTCGGCCAGCATCCGCACCGCCTCCATGTATTCCAGGTTCTCGATGCGGCGGATGAAGGTAATGACATCCCCGCCCGCCCCGCAGCCAAAGCAGTAGAAGGACTGGGTCTGCGGATAGACGAAAAAGGAAGGGGTCTTTTCCGAATGAAACGGGCACAGACCGGTCAGATACCGCCCCTTTTTCTTGAGCGGGACATAGCTGGAAACGATCTGCTCGATGTCGCTGTATTGTTTGAGCTGTTGGATGAATAGTTCAGAGGGCATCGCTTCCACCTCCTGTCAAAAGCCCCTTGTTTCCCGTATGTTTTTTTGAGAGGGCCCTTACCCTGCAGGCAGGGGCCCTTTTTCCCCTTCTATATACTATATACCGAAAAAACAGCAATTTTCCTCCACGAAATTTAAAATTTCAAAAAAAATTTGCTTTTCCTCCCGCCGCGCAAAAGCACAGGCGTTGACACCCTGTTCTAAGAGGGCTATACTGAAAGGGCACAGAGAAATTTGTTAGGAACCCAAAGTCCGAAACAACCAAAAAGGAGCGCGATACTATGGCTATTCTTGTCACCGGCGGCACCGGATTCATCGGCAGCCACACCGTTGTGGAGCTGATTCAGGCAGGGAAGGAGGTTGTCATCGTCGACAACTTTTCCAACTCCAAGCCGGAGGTACTCAACCGCATCGAAAAAATCACCGGCACCCGTCCAACCTTTTATGAGGCCGACCTGCTGGATAAGCCGGCCATCGACCAAATTTTCGACGAGCAGAAGATCGACGCGGTCATCCACTTCGCGGGCTTAAAAGCGGTGGGCGAGTCGGTCCACAAGCCGCTGGAATATTACCACAACAACATCACCGGCACCCTGATGCTCTGCCAGAGCATGCGGGAGCACGGCTGCAAGCGGATTGTCTTTTCCTCCTCCGCCACCGTCTACGGCATGAACAATCCGGTTCCCTTTAAGGAGGGGATGCCCACCTCCGCCACCAACCCCTACGGCTACACCAAGGTGATGATCGAGCAGATTCTCAGCGACCTGCACACCGCCGACCCGGAGTGGAGCGTGGTGCTGCTGCGCTACTTTAACCCCATCGGCGCCCACGAGAGCGGACTGATCGGTGAGGACCCCAACGGCATCCCGAATAACCTGCTGCCCTATGTCTCCCAGGTCGCCATCGGCAAGCTGCCGCAGTTGAGCGTCTACGGCGACGACTACGACACACCGGACGGCACTGGGGTGCGCGACTACATCCATGTGGTCGACCTGGCGCTGGGACACCTGAAGGCCATCGACTACAGCATGGCCCACACCGGGGTGGAGGCCATCAACCTCGGCACCGGCCGGGGCACCAGCGTGCTGGAGATTGTCCACGCCTTCGAGAAGGCCTGCGGCCACGAAATCCCCTACCAGATTGTGGGCCGCCGCGCGGGCGACATCGCCACCTGCTACGCCGACGCCAGCAAGGCCAAAGAGCTGCTGGGTTGGGAGGCCACCCGCGGCATCGAGGAAATGTGCCGGAGCAGCTGGAACTTTATCCAGAAAAATCCAAACGGATTGCAGTAACCTTTGAAAGGCGAGACCTCCCGCAGGAGGTCTCGCCTTTTTTTCAGGAACAAAAGGTCCGCCCTTCCCGCCGCGCTGGCAGGGGAGGACGGACCGCTTTTTTGGGCTTTTGGCCCGGGTTAGATGATGGCCAGCAGCACAAAGTTGATGACAAACAGGATGGTCGCAACCCAGAGGATCGGGTGGATCTGTTTGGCCTGCTTTTTGCAGATCTTGGTGATGCAGTAGAAGATGAATCCCGCCGCGATGCCGTAGGAGATGCTGTAGCAGATGGCCATAAAGACGCCGGCAAAGTAGGCCGGAACCGCCTCGTCGAAGTCGTCCCACTGGATCTCCTTGAAGGCGGACATCATCATGATGCCGACCACAACCAGCGCCGGAGCGGTGGCCGCAAACGGGATGGCGCTGACAAAGGTTGCCAGAAAGGCGCTGATGGCAAAGCAGAGCGAAACAACCACGCTGGTCAAACCGGTGCGGCCGCCCGCGCCGATGCCTGCGGCGCTCTCGACGTAGGTGGTGGTGTTGGAGGTGCCAAGGATCGCGCCGATCGAGGTGGCAATCGAGTCGGCAAACAGCGCCCTGTCCATCTTGGAGTGGAAGCCGGCGGTGGTCTCCATCGAGCGCTCGTCCTCCTCGCTGAAGATGCCGGTGCGGCGTCCGGTGCCGATGAAGGTGCCGATGGTGTCAAAGGTGTCGGAGAGGCTGAACGAGAAGATGGTGACCAGCACCAGCGGCAGCTTGGAGACATCCGAGAACAGCGACGGCAGGCCCTCGCTGGTGAAGATGGCGCCGAAGGTGGTCGGCAGCTGGCTGCAGGCCTCGGTGAAGCTGACCGTCTCGGTGGTGACGGTGACGCCCATCGGGATGCCAAGCAATGCGGTGGCCACGATGCCGATGAGGATGGCGCCCTTGACCTTGCAGACCAGCAGGACGATGGTCAGGGCAAGGCCGATCAAAAACAGCCAGAAGGAAGGCTGATTGAGGGTGGCCAGCGCCGGCACGCCGGAATCAAAGCTGATGATGCCGACATTGAGAAGGCCGATGTAGGCCACAAAGATGCCGATACCGCCGCCGATGGCGTTCTGCAGGCTGCGCGGAATGGCCTTGATGATGTATTTACGGATTTTGGTGACGGTGATGATGATGTTCAGCACGCCGCAGATGAACACCATCGACAGCGCCTGCTGCCAGGTAAAGCCCAGGGTTGCACAAACGGTGTAGACAAAAAAGGCGTTGAGTCCCATGCCGGGCGCCAGCGCGTAGGGGACGTTGGCCACCAGGCCCATAATCAGGGTACCGATAACCGAGGCGATGATGGTCGCCAGAAAGACTGCGCCCCACTCCATGCCGGACTGGCTTAAGAGCGTCGGGTTGACCGCGATGATGTAGGCCATCGCGAAGAAGGTTGTTAAACCTGCGACGACTTCCTTGCCCACGGTCGTGTTGTTTTCCTTGAGCTGAAAGAATTTTTCCACAATGCTCACCTTCCTTAAAAGAATGAAAGAATAATCAAAGCAGTTTTTCCCGCCGCGGGAAAAACCAACGCCTCCTATTATAAACAACAATCCTTTTTCTGGCAAGCCTTTTCCTTTTTCGACAAAGGGGAACTGTCAGCCCCGGAAAGAAAACCAAACATTTGCGGCAAAACTTGTTTAAAATGCTCAAAGCCGCCGGCTACTCCTCCGGCGTCCAGTCGCGGTTGTTTTCGCCCCAGGTGCACAGCTGATCCAGCACCTTCATCAGCGATTTTCCGCGTGCGGTCAAAGAGTACTCCACCTTGGGCGGAATCTGCGGGTAGATGGTCTTGTGGATCAGGCCGTCCTGCTCGAGCTCTTTGAGGTTTTGGCTCAGCGTCTTGTCCGAGACCTTTTTGAGGTAGCGGCGCAGGGCGTTAAAACGCACCGGCTCAAACTCCATCAGGCAGTAGAGAATGACCATCTTGTACTTGCCGGAGATCAGCGACAGGGTGTAGCTGAAGCCGGTGTCCTCAAAGTTTGCCTGCTCGATGTACCTGGAAATCATAACAATACCTCAAAACTTTCTTTTAAGTAAGTATCTAACAAAAATATCAGTACTTGTTTTTCTCTTTGGTTTATATTATCATAAAGACAACGGAGCTGTCCAGAGGCAGCGCGCAAATTTTTGAAGTTGTTTGGAGGAATTTGTCATGAAAAAAGATCTCGGTGTCAAACCCTACACCTTCCCGATGCCCGTTTTGATGATCGCCACCTACGGCGAAAACGACAAGGTCGATGTGATGAACATGGCCTGGGGCGGCGTCTGCGCCAGCAACATGGTCGCGCTGAACATCGACGAGGACCACAAGACCACCGAAAACATCAAGGAGCGCATGGCCTTCACCTTAAGCGTTGCGGATATCGATCACCTGGAGGAGTCCGACTTTTTCGGCATCGCCAGCGGCAACAAGATGGAGGACAAATTTGAGCGCACCGGCATGCACGCGGTCAGGAGCGACAAGGTGGACGCGCCGGTCATCGAGGAGTACCCGCTGACCCTGGAGTGCAAGGTGGTTGCGCTGGAGAACACCGTCTACGGCTTCCGCGTCCTGGGCGAGATCGTCAACGTCCTGGCCGACGAGAAGGTGCTGGACGAAAACGGCAAGGTCGACCCGACCAAGCTCAACGCCTTTGTCTTTGACCAGGTGCGCAGCGGCTATTATAAGGTTGGCGAAAAGGTCGGCCAGGCCTGGAAGAGCGGAACCAGGTTCATGAAATAGGATATTCCCTTGCAGCAAAAAGCGGGAAGCGCGCGGACAGTTTGCGCGCCCCGCTTTTTTGCTGCCTTCAAAAGAAGGACGGGTGATTTTCAATTGCTTTTTTGAACAAAGTTTTTGCGCAATTTATGGAGGGAACGGCGATTGATTTTTACAACCAGGGGTGTATAATAATACATATAAGTTGCGTCAACAACTTTTGCATATGTCAACTTTTGCTGACGCAACTAATTTTGCGCAATCAAGGAGAGGGAGGGAGAAGATGAACGGAATCATGAAGTACATCAACCGCATTGCCCGCAGCAACGAGGTGGTGTACGCCAACCGGCTGCGCGGCTATGGCATCACCCAGAGCCAGCACCCCTACATCCTTCTGATTTGCAGGGAGCCGGGCATCCCGCAGGAGAAAATTTCCAGGGAAATCTGCGTCAACAAGAGCAGCGTCACCCGCCAGATCACCATTCTGGAGGAGAAGGGCCTGATTGTCCGCAAGCAGGACCAGACCGACCGCCGGGTGTGGCGGGTCTATCCGACCCAGCGGATGCAGGAGCTGCTGCCCCATGTGCGTCAGGTGATGAAGGAATGGAACGAGTATCTTCTGGAAGAATTTGACGAGGAGCAGCGCGAGCATCTGATTGCGGCGCTCGAGCAGCTTGCCCGCCGCGCGCAGGACGCGGCAAAAGAAAATCTCAAAGGGAGGGAGCGCCAGCCATGAGAGGAATATTCCCATACTTACGACCCTATGTTCCCAGGATGACGGTGGGGGTCATCAGCAAATTTTTGGGCACCATCACCGAGCTTCTGATCCCGTGGATGCTTTCCTACATTCTGGACAATATCGTCCCGCTCAAGGACACCCGCCGGGTGCTGATCTGGGGCGTCTATATGACCATCTGCGCCATCCTGGCGCTGGTGATGAACATCTACGCCAACCGCGTGGCCTCCTCGGTGGCAAGGGACACCACCCGCGCGCTGCGGCACGATCTGTTTAAAAAGATTTCGTATTTGTCCTGCCGGCAGATCGACTACTTCACCATCCCGTCGCTGGAGTCCCGCCTGACCACCGACACCTACAACGTCAACCAGGTCATCGGCATGATGCAGCGCATGGGTATCCGCGCACCGATTCTGCTGATCGGCGGCATCTGCATCACCATGACGATGGAGCCGGTGCTGACTTTGGTGATGATGTCGGTGCTGCCGTTCATCGCGCTGGTGGTGTGGCTGGTCTCCCGCAAGGGCATCCCGATGTACGGCGATCTGCAGAAGGCCATCGACGCTATGGTGCGCACCGTGCGCGAGGACATCTCCGGCATCCGCGTCATCAAGGCCCTCTCCAAAATCGAGCAGGAGAAGGAGCACTTTGCCAAGGTCAACCGAGAGGTGGTCCGCCGCGACACCAGGGCCTCGCTGACCATGGCGGTCACCAACCCCATGATGAACCTGCTGCTCAACGCGGGGCTGACACTGGTCATCTTTGTCGGCGCCTTCCGCGTCAACGGCGGCCAGACCCAGCCGGGCGTCATCATCGCTTTTCTGTCCTATTTCACCATCATCCTCAACGCGATGCTCTCGATCACCCGCATCTTTGTCATGTACTCCAAGGCCAGCGCTTCGGCCAGCCGCATCCATGAGGTGCTCAACACCTCCGAGGACATGAACCTGACCCACGAGCCTGCCAAAGAGGAGGAGGAACACATCGTCTTTGAGCACGTCAGCTTTTCGTATAAAAATAAGAAGGTCAAGAACATCGACAACATCTCCTTCAAGCTCAAAAAGGGCGAGACCTTAGGCATCATCGGCGCCACCGGAGCGGGCAAAACCACCATCATCAACCTCCTCATGCGCCTGTACGAAAAGGACAGCGGCAGCATCCGCATCGGCGGACGGGAGGTTTCCTCCATCCCGGCGGCCGAGCTGCACACAAAGTTCGGCGTGGTTTTCCAAAACGACGTGCTCTTTGCCGACACGGTTCGAGAGAACATCGACTTTGGCAGAAAGCTGCCTGAGGGGCGCATCCTGCAGGCAGCACGGAGCGCGCAGGCCATGGAGTTTATCGACGGCCTGCCTGAAAAGTTTGAACACATGGTCACCGCCCGCGGCACAAACCTAAGCGGCGGTCAGAAGCAGAGGGTGCTGCTCTCCCGCGCCCTGGCGGGCAATTCCGAGATTTTGATTCTGGACGACTCCTCCAGCGCGCTGGACTATAAGACCGACTCGATGCTGCGGCAGGCGCTGCGGGAAAACTATGCCGGCGTCACCACCATCGTCATCGCCCAGCGCGTCAGCTCGATATTGCACGCCGACCACATCCTGGTGCTGGACGAGGGCAGGGAGATCGGCTACGGCACCCACGAGCAGCTGATGGAGAGCTGCCAAATCTACCGCGAAATCAGCGAGTCTCAGATGGGAGGGGATTTTGGATGATACCAAACAATACTGTTTCGCCAAAACCGCGCAGCAAAAAGCATGTCATCCTGCGCCTGGCGCGCTACATCTTTGCGCATAAGTGGATGGTGCTGGGCGCAGTCTCGCTGACCATTGCCAGCAACCTGCTGGCGCTGCTGGGCCCGGCGCTTTCCGGCTACGCCATCGACGCCATCGGCACCGAGGCGGGGATGGCGGACTTTAACCAGGTTTATTTCTACTGCTTTTTGATGCTTGTCTTCTACGTCGTTTCTTCGGCGCTGACCTATGTGCTTTCCATTTTGATGACCAAGCTCAGCCAGCGCATCTCCTACCAGATGCGAAAGGATTTGGTCGATAAGCTCCTGGAACTGCCGGTCCGCTTTTTTGACGGGCACCAGACCGGCGACATCATCAGCCGCCTTTCCTACGACATCGACACCATCACCGCTTCGCTGTCCAACGACCTTTTGCAGATTGCGGCCAGCGCCATCACCGTTTTTGGTTCCTTCTTTATGATGCTGGCCATCTCGCCGGTGCTGATTCTGGTCTTTGCCTTCACCATCCCGGCTTCGGTGCTGTTCATCATCTACCGCACCAAGAAGGTCCGCCCGCTGTTCCGCAAGCGTTCGGCAAAGCTGGGCGAGCTCAACGGCTTTGTCGAGGAGATCATCTCCGGCCAGAAAACCACCAAGGCCTACCACCAGGAGGAGACGATGGTGGGGCGCTTCGACGTCAAAAACAACGAGGCGGTCGACGCCTACTACATGGCCGACTACTACGGCAGCACGGTAGGCCCGTCGGTCAACTTTATCAACAACATCTCGCTGACCTTAATCAGCATCTTCGGCTCGCTTCTGTATCTGGTGGGCAGCGTCTCGCTGGGCAACCTCTCGTCCTTCGTGCTGTATTCCCGCCGGTTCTCTGGCCCGATCAACGAGATGGCCAACATCATCAGCGAACTGCAGTCGGCGGCGTCGGCGGCCGAGCGCGTCTTCCGCCTGATCGACGAGCAGCCCGAAGCGGCCGATCTGCCGCAGGCCACCGCCCTTGCCGACGTCAAGGGCGACGTGCAGATGCAGGGCATCCAGTTTGGATATGACCCGGAAAAGATCATCATTCACGACCTCAACCTGCACGCCAGGCCCGGCAGTCTGGTGGCCATCGTCGGCCCGACCGGCGCGGGCAAGACCACCATCATCAACCTGCTGATGCGCTTTTATGACCCGCAGAAGGGCCACATCCTGATGGAGGGGCGCGACAGCATGGAGATCACCCGCAGGAGCCTGCGCGCGGCCTACACGATGGTGCTGCAGGACACCTGGCTGTTCTATGGCACCATCTATGACAACATCGCCTTCAGCCGCCCGGGCGCGACCCGCGAGGAGGTCATCGCCGCGGCCAAGGCAGCCAAGATTCATAACTTCATCATGGGCCTGCCGGACGGCTACGACACCATCGTCAGCGACGACGGACTGAACATCTCGCAGGGACAAAAGCAGATGCTGACCATCGCGCGCGCCATGCTCTCCGACGCCAAGATGCTGATTCTCGACGAGGCGACCTCCAACGTCGACACCCGCACCGAGCAGCAGATTCAGGAGGCGATGCGCGCCCTGATGAAGGACAGAACCTGCTTTGTCATTGCCCACCGGCTCTCCACCGTGCAGAACGCGGACACCATCCTGGTGGTCCAGCACGGCGACATCATCGAGCAGGGCAGCCACGACGAGCTGATGCAGAAGGGCGGCGTCTATGCCGGCCTGTACACCTCGCAGTTTAACTAAACACAACCGTTTTTTGTATGTTTTAGATCATCCATATCTCAAGGGAGGAAAAGGGGAGATACCATGGTTGAAAGATGCCACCGCACCGCCTCCGGTACGATCCATTACTGGGTGTCCGGAAAAGCGGCCCCGGATGTCCCCGCACTGGTGTTTCTGCCGGGCCTGACGGCGGACCACCGGCTGTTTGAAAAACAGACTGCGTACTTTGAAGGCAGATATCCTCTTCTGGTCTGGGACGCGCCGGGGCACGCCGCCTCCTGGCCCTTCCGGCTCAATTTTACCCTGTGGGACAAGGCCGGGTGGCTGGACGAAATTTTACAAAAAGAGGGATTTTCCCGCCCGGTCATCATCGGACAGTCGATGGGCGGCTATGTGGGTCAGACCTATGCCGAACGCTTTCCGGGGAAGATGCAGGGCTTTGTTTCGATCGACTCTGCCCCTCTGCAAAGGCGGTATACCACCGGTCTGGAAATCTGGCTTTTAAAGCGGATGGAGCCGGTGTACCGGTATTTCCCCTGGAAGCCGCTGCTCAAATGGGGGAGCGAAGGGGTCTCCACCACGGCGTATGGCCGCGGGCTGATGCGGGAGATGATGGAGGTCTACAGCTCGGATCAAAGGCGCTATGCGGCCCTTTCCGGGCATGGCTTTCGGATGCTGGCACAGGCCTACGAGGCGGATCTGCCCTATCGGCTGGGGTGTCCGGCGCTGCTGATATGCGGCGGGCGGGACCATGCGGGTTCCTGCATTCGCTACAACAGGGCCTGGCACAAAAACACCGGCCTGCGGCTTGTGTGGCTCGAAAATGCGGGCCATAACGCCAACACCGACGACCCGGAGCGGGTCAACGCCCTGATTGAGGCATTTGTCCAAAGCCTGAAAGGAGGGGAGACGCCGCCTTTGCAAGGTGGCTCTCCGGACAAAGAACAGGGATGAGAAGGAAAAAGCGTCCGTCCGGGACGCTTTTTTTTCGCCGCTTTCTTGTTTTCTTGTGCCTGGTACGCTATACTGTTATAGGAAATTTTGGGAGGAAGTGGAGTCAATGGAGAAAGCAAAGCAGTTTTTTAAAAGGGAGCCGGTCTTTGTCATCGCGGCTGTCTGCGCGGTGGCGTCGATGTTTGCGGTGCCGCCGTCCGCGGACTATCTGGGCTACATCGACCTGCGGGTGCTGGAGCTGCTGTTCTGCCTGATGGCGGCGGTGGCGGGCATGCAGGCCGAGGGCAGCTTTCTGGTGCTGTCCCAGCGGCTGCTGACCGGCAAAAAGAGCATGCGCCTCTTGACCATGACGCTGGTGATGCTGCCGTTTTTCTCGTCGATGCTGATTACCAACGACGTCTCGCTCATCACCTTTGTGCCCTTTGCGGTGCTGGTGCTGGAGCTGACCGGCCAGAGCCACCGGCTTGCGTGGGTGGTCACCCTGCAGAGCATCGCCGCCAACATCGGCAGCATGCTGACCCCGGTGGGCAACCCGCAGAACCTGTACCTGAGCAGCTATTATCAGATCCCGACCGGCAGCTTTTTTGCCGTCACCGTGCCGGTGGTGGCCCTGAGCTTTGTGCTGCTGGCTGCCTGCTGCATGGCCGAGAAAAAGCAGGTCATCGAGGTGCACTTTGACCGCCGGGAGAAGATTCACAGCAAGGCGCGGCTGACGCTGTTTGCGGTGCTGTTTCTGGTAAGCCTGTTGGCGGTGCTGCACGTCATCAGCAGCCACACCGCGCTGGGCATCACCGTGGCGCTGATGCTGCTGTGCGCGCGGGACGTGCTGAAGAAGGTCGACTACTGGCTGCTGGCCACCTTTGTCTGCTTCTTTATCTTTGCGGGCAACATCGGGGAGATCGGGGCGGTCAAGAGCTTTCTGGAAGGCGCGCTGCAGCAGAACACCATGCTGGGGGCGGTGCTGTCCAGCCAGATCATCAGCAACGTGCCGGCAGCGGTGCTGCTCTCCAACTTCACCACCGACGCCAAAGGGATGCTGCTGGGCACCAACATCGGCGGACTGGGGACGCTGGTGGCGTCGCTGGCAAGTTTGATTTCCTTTAAGCAGTACATCCGCACGCCGGGCGCAAAGCCGCTGCGATACCTGGGGCTCTTCACCGCGGCCAACGTGGTAATGCTGGTTGTTTTGTATATCTTCGCGGCAATCTGTTTATAAAAAAGATAATCATAAAAAAGGAGACTGAAGATGGAAAGAAGCAAAGTTTGGGAAGCGGCACAGAGACACAAGGACGGTTACAACTGCTGCCAGGCGGTGGTCTGCACCTACTGCGACCGGCTGGGAATGGACGAGCAGACCGCTTTCCGCGCCTCGGAGGCGTATGGATTGGGGATTGCGGGGATGTTTCAGACCTGCGGCAGCGTCTGTGCGATGATGATGCTGGCGGGACTCAAAAATTCGGACGGCAACATGGAGAGCCCGGCCTCCAAGTTCGCGACCTTTGAGCTGGGACAGGAGATGGCAAAGCGCTTTGAGCAGAAGAACACCAGCATGATCTGCAGCGTCCTGCGCGGAACGGACGGCAAGACCGACCGTCTGCGCTCCTGCCGCGGCTGCGTAATGGACTGCGCGCAGATTGTGGAGGAGGTCTTGTTCCCAGGCGAGTTTGAGCCGTACGACGGACCGAGCGAGCTGTAGCAGGCTGAGCCTGCACGCAAATCACGTATCGGTTGAGTGGGTAGCCAAACTTTTCACCTCGCGGGACCGAGTCTCTATAAAATGAAGTTTTCGTCCACCTTTTTCAAAAGGTGGCAGTTTCCAAAGACGGCGTCTTTGGTCGAGCTCCGCAGAGCTCGAAACGCCTTTGTCGTCAGGCGCCTTTTGAAGGGAAAAGCCGCAAGACAAATGGTCTTGCGGCTTGGGGAACTTTTTGTAAGAGAAAAAGTTCCCAGCTAACTACCGATTCGTACAATCCAGAAAAACCTCCCGGCGGGAGGTTTTTCTGCTGTAGAACCATAAAGCCCAGTGAGCGGAAAACAGCGCAGCGCCTTTTCCGCGGTCCGCCCGGGGAACAGCGAAGCGCCTCTCCTGCCCCCACAGGGAACAGCGAAGCGCCTTCCCCGGCGGCATGATACCGCAGCAGGCTGAACCTGCACCCAATTCGCGGCGGCATGATGCCGCATCCAATTCGCGTATCGGTTGCGTACAAAATACAACCTCCTACCTCGCGACACCGGGCTTGCGAAATAACGTTTTTGCCAACCTGTTCCCAGGCGAGTTTGAGCCATACAACGAGCATGCGAGCCGTAAAACCGAACAGAAAAAGTGCCCTCTACGAAAAGTAGAGGGCTTTTCTATGCGCCGGGGATGGAAATGCGGCCGCTTTTTTGTTAGACTGAAAGTGAAAAGGAAAGGGGGGGAGCGAATGGATCAGCTCAAAATCGGACGATTTATCGCCGCCGAGCGAAAACGTCAGGGACTGACCCAGCGGCAGCTGGCAGAGCAGCTTTCGGTCAGCGACAAGACCATCTCCAAGTGGGAGTGTGGAGTTTCCCAAAGTTAAAGATACTATATACCCAAACCCACGCTTACACGACTTCAACCTTGTAACAGAATACTAATAATAGAAGCACCAGTGCCATCACCTATCGTGTAGCACTGGTGTTTTGCTTTTGCAATAAGTGGGTGCTATTTTGAAATAAATAATTTTGGGCAAAAAACAATGCGTTCACATAATTTTTCTCGCTTTTGGCATTGAAATATGCTATAATAAAATCGTATTTTGCAACTATGTGGTATTGAAGAAGAGGTGCAAAAAATGGCAGTATCCTATAAGAAGCTATTCAAGATTCTCATTGACCGAGATATGAAGAAGAAAGAGTTCCGTGATTTCGTCGGCATCAGCTATTCTACAATGAGCAAACTGGAAAAAGGCGAGAATACGACTGTTGAAGTGCTAGAAAAAATATGCCTCAAGCTCGGCTGCGGAATCAATGACATTATGGAGATTCTTCCTGACGATCCCGAAAATGGAATAGAAAACGATGTAGAGTAGTGCTAAGGAGGAACAATCGGCAGAATGGAAAGAAAAGAATACAGCGCGGGCGCAGTGAAGCTGTCCTTCTGGTTTGTAGAGTTCCGTAAGGTTGTAGAGCTTCTTAGCGAAGGAAAAAGCACCGATCAGATAAAGGACCTCGCAATGAACGAAAATCTATTTGCTGCTCCAACCGCTCTGCGATCCAATCAAATTTATCATACCGTTACAGGCCGCATTAAATCTCTGGACAGGAGCTTCATCCCTCTTTTCATGCGCAGCGACCTTGCTACGCAAAAGCTGTTTGCCCTGATTGCCGCTATGGCGTATGACACGCTTTTCTTTGATTTTGTCTACGAGGTGATCCGGGAAAAGATGATCCTCGGCACCTATGAGCTTGCGGACAGCGATGTGCGTGTTTTTTTCAAAGATAAGCAACAACAAAATGAAAAAGTGGCCGGATGGACGGACGCTACATTGGTACGGCTTGGCCGGTGCTATAAAACGATGCTGTACGAGGCTGGGATAATTGATAAAGCAAAAACGGCCAGAAAAATACTGCGCCCCATTTTAGACCCGGACTTGGTACGCTGGCTGGAACAGAATGATATGGGCGCTTATGTCAAGGCGCTTGCGGGGGTAAGATGATGGATTTAACAGAACGACTGGATGCGATGGAGGCGGCGATCCGAAAGCCTTCCTTCCGTCAGAGCAGTGGAAAAGCCAACGAGGTCAACTATTGGATTTTTGACTATCCACCTGAGAAAGAGTTGGAAGTGCGCGAGCGTATCGAATATATGAAGCATAAGAACTCGAAAGGAACGGACGGATTCGAGCTTGTTGTGTTTGACCTCTATGACATTATCATTGACTTCCTTGAAGGGAAGAACTTCATAGAGAAGTGCTGTGAATTTGAGAAGAAGCGTGGCATCCAAAGAATTGTCAAAGCAGTCAGCAACTCGATGAAAGTGAGCGAGGATGACAGCCTGATTGTGCAATACATTCTTGACCACACCCCGGAGAATGCCATCGTCTTTTTAACCGGTGTTGGCAAAAGCTATCCGCTTCTTCGTTCGCACAATGTGCTGAACAATCTCCATCAGTCCTATCTACACGCACCTGTGGTGATGTTCTTTCCCGGCACATACAACGAACAGGAATTGATTCTCTTCAACGAAATCAAAGACGATAATTATTACAGAGCCTTCCGGCTTGTGAAGTGATGGAGGTAGCGTAATGAAAATAAAGGATATGTTCGCCAAGAAGATTGACCGTGAAATTCAAGGCGTAATTATCGTAGGTCAGGGCGAGGACGCAAATGTCTCTCAGGAGCTTGAGGAATATGTCGTTACCCGTGAGCTTCAAAAGCACTTCGTCGATTTCTACTCTGCCTATAAAAAAGGGATTATCGGAACAACGCCAAAGATGGGCGTGTGGATTTCCGGCTTCTTTGGAAGCGGTAAATCGCACTTCCTGAAAATCCTGTCCTACCTTCTGGAAAACCGTCAGGTCGGGGACAGAAAGGCGATGGACTACTTTGTCGAGGATAAAAAGATCGTAGACCCAATGGTACTTGCCGACATGAAGCTGGCGGCTGACACCCCTACGGATGTAATCCTCTTCAACATCGACTCCAAGAGCGAAACAAACGGCAAGCAGAACAAAGATGCCATCGTCAATGTATTCCTCAAAGTCTTCAATCAGATGCAGGGCTTCTGCGGTTCCATCCCCCATGTTGCCGATCTGGAACGGAGGCTTTCCGAGGAAGGCCGCTACGATGAGTTTAAGGCTACTTTTGAGGAAGAATACGGCGACCCGTGGGAGGACTCCCGGCAAGACTTCGACTTCATCCAGGACAGCGTGGTAGATGCCCTTGTTTCGATGGATTTCATGAGCGAGGCAGCGGCAAGGAACTGGTGCGAAAAGGCGGTGGAGCCTTATACCATCAGCATCGAGGACTTCGCCAAGCGCGTCAAGAGCTATATCGAGCGCAAGGGGAACAACCACCATGTTGTATTTCTGGTGGATGAAATCGGGCAGTACATCGGCGATGATTCCAAGTTGATGCTCAATCTCCAAACCGTTACCGAGGAACTGGGCAAGGAGTGCATGGGCAAAGCTTGGGTCATTGTGACCAGCCAGCAGGACATCGACTCCATCACCAAGGTCAAGGGCAACGACTTCTCCAAAATTCAGGGGCGGTTTGATACCCGTCTCTCCCTCTCTTCTGCCAATGTGGATGCCGTTATCAAGAAGAGAATCCTTGAAAAGACAGAACCGGCTGCGCAGACGCTCCGACTGCTTTATGAGCAGAAGGCAACGATTATCAAGAACCTGATTGTATTCAATGACACAGCGGAAAAGAAGCTGTACGCGAGTGCGGAAGACTTTGCCGAGGTCTATCCCTTTGTGCCGTATCAATTCAATCTGTTGTCCAGTGTATTAACTTCTATCCGTACTCACGGAGCATCCGGCAAGCACCTTTCCGGTGGCGAGCGTTCCATGCTGGCTCTCTTCAAGGAGTCCGCTGTCAATGTCATGAACGAAGAGGCGGGGGTCATTGTACCCTTCCATCGCTTTTATGACGCACTGGAAAACTTTTTGGATCACAGCCACAGCGGGGTGATCATCCGGGCTTATGACAACAGCTACATCAACCCGGAGAAAAAGGACAGGGATGTTTTCGCCATCAATGTTCTCAAGACCCTTTTCATGGTCAAGTATGTGCTGGAAATCGAGGCGAACATCGACAACATCACCAGCCTGATGATTGAAAACATCGACGATGACCGGATCGAGCTGAAAGGCCGCGTGGAGGAAGCGCTAAAGGTCCTGATGCGGCAGATGCTCGTTCAGAAAAATGGCAGCGTCTATGTCTTCCTGACCGATGAGGAACAGGAAGTAAACAACGAGATTGAAAAAGAAAATGTAGAAACGCCGGAGATCATCACCAAGGTTGCCGAAATGATTTTTGAGGACATCTTCCCCGGCAAGCGCTACACCTATCCGGTATTCAACGGGCGCTATGCTTTCGGATTCAACCAGTTTGTGGATGACCGCCCCTATAAGGCAAATCAGAACTACGACATTGGCCTCCGCGTCCTGACACCTTGGTATGACGGCAGTATGGACGAGGCTACCCTTCGGATGATGTCCGGTCAAGGAAGAGAAGTCCTTGTCGTACTTCCCAATGACGCGGAGTTCCTGACTGAAATTCAAGCCTACTTGAAGATTGAAGGCTTCCTTCGGAAAAACACCTCCACGCAGCTTGCCAAGTATGAGACGATCAAAGAGGCAAAGCGTGTGGAAATGCGGGAGCGCAATCAAAACGCAAAGCTCTACTTGACCGAAGCGCTGAAAGAAGCAACGATCTATGTAAACGGCGATGTTGTCCGTGTAAACGGCAAGGAAGTCATCAGCCGGATCAATGAAGCCATTGGCCGTTTGGTGCAGACGGTCTATCACAAGCTGTCCTACATCGACGCGCCGATGGGCGAGGCGGAGATCCGCAAGATGCTCCATCAGAGCAACCAGCTTTCTCTTGGGCTGGAAGGTGGCACAGAGAGCAATGCCCATGCACTGGATGATGTACAGGGCTTTATCGCCATGAATACGCGCAATCACATGAAAACTTCCATGAAAACGGTGAAGGACCGCTTCATGAAGGCTCCTTATGGCTTTGTGGAAGATGATGTGCATTGGCTGGTGGCGCGTCTGTTCAAGCGCGGCGATCTCGCTTTCACAGTCAATGGTGCTGCGGTCAGCCTGAATAACAAGAGCGAGGAAGAGATCATCGGCTTCATCACCAAAAAAGCGTTTGCGGAAAAGCTCCTGATGGAAGAACGTGTCCGCGTCAGCGATAAGGACAAAAAGGCTGTCCGGGATGTGATGAAGGAGACCTTCCGCGCCACTACTTCGGCGGAGGACGAAGATGCCATCATGAAGAACTTCCAGCGCTATGCGCAAAACACGATTTATGAGATCGAGCGTCTGGAAGTCCATTACGAGCAGCATCATTATCCGGGCAAGCGTGTTCTGTCCGGTGGGAAGGCTCTGATGCAGTCTGTTGTTCAGATTCAGTCTGCTTTGGACTTCTTTACGACCGTTTCCAAGAAACGGGATGACTTCTTCGACTTCGCGGAAGATTACGAGCCGATCAAGACCTTCTTTAGCGGCGAACAATCTACCATCTTCGCTCGTGCGCTGGATATGCTTGCAATCTATGATGACAGCAAGACCTATATCGTCAACGCCGAGCTGGAAGATATAGTCGCACAGATGCGATCTATTACCCGGCAGGAAAAGCCCTATGCCAACATTCCGAAGCTGCCTGAGCTGCGTGAGCGGTTCATGTCCTGCTATGGCGAAATCTTGCAGCAGGAGTCCGCCCCTGTTCTCGATTCGATTGATCAGGCGTGGAAGCGCGTTTTAGAGGTACTTTCCACCAAGGACTACAACGACCAGAAGCGGACGGCTTACTATGAGAAGTTCCAGGAAATCCGGGATGGAGCTACCCACTGCAACAATGTCTCTACGCTGAGAAGCTTCGCAGATAAAGCAGATGCACTGAAACGACGGCTTCTTGATGAAATGGCTGATCTTGACTACAAGCGGGAAATTCAAAAGGCCGAAGAAGAAGCCCGCCGTCAGGCAGAGGAAGCCAAACAGAGCGGAAATCCTGCCCCGGAAGCAACCGTTGCCCCTGCGCCGGTGAAAATCCGCAAGACGAAAAATGTTTCCATCAAGATGATGACGGGAACGGCTTCTTGGCGTCTGGAAAGCAAGGAGGACATTGATCGCTACATGGACAGCCTTCGCAAGTCGCTGGAAGCGCAACTGGACGAAGATACGATTGTCAATGTGGAGTTTTAATGGGCAGTATTGGAGGTGCGTATGGGAAATATCACGCTGAGTTTTACTGTTCAAGGTGACAGCGAAGGATATGTCACCTTTGAATGCCCGTATTGCGGATCAGAATTTAAGCTGCAAGCAGGAGAAGTCCAAAGTGATGAAGAACCTGTTTTGGAACTGTTCTGCCCCTACTGCGGACTTGCAAAAGAGAAATCCGCATTCTGGTCAAAAGATGTTCGTGACAAAGCTCGAGCGTTGGCCGAGAACTATATGATTGAAGAGTTGAATAAAGCCTTTGGGAAAATGGCTCGTTCGATCAATCGTCAAAAGAGCATAATAAAAATGACATATAAGCCGTTGAAAAAAGTGTATGTCAAAGAGTTAAAAAATGCGGACACAGCGGAAACGGAGTTCCAATGCACTTGTTGCAATCGAAGGGTTAAAGCGTTGTACTGCGCCGGAGCTTCAAAGATATTTTGTCCTTACTGCGGGGTAGACTTATGAGTGAATACAGAGAATTAAGAACTATCAGCCTCGATTTTCGAAGAATATCCAGCAATCTTCTTTCAAGTGACGATGGAGATGCAGATGTGAATCTCCATCGGCTGATGGATTATATTGAGAAGACGCCATTTATCCATGACCGTGTTCATAGCGTTGTGGATCAAGTCGAATATGATTTTCAGGCTTGTTTTCCGACTCATTCCTCTGAATGGGCAAGCACGAGCATTCCAGTAGATGAAAATTGTCACATCAAAGCAATTTATGACTACATGAGGTACATCGTGGAGACCCCAAATACGAATGTTTTAGGACAAGCCATGCAATACCTATGGAAAAAGGGCGCAACTTACACGGATATTATTCAGCGTTTTTTGGAAAACACAGTAAAACCCTTGATAAATTTCATCAACGATGAAATTTCCAAGGAGATGATCCTCCTGGAAGATGAGAAGAAGGCTGCACCAATGACTCAAAACATCGGGACGGTCAATGGTCCGGTTATCCAGCAAGGCAGCGGTTCTATTACACTCAACACGAAAAACGGCGTATCAGCAACGGACTTAAACTCGCTCATCGAAAAGCTGATTTCGTCACTTCCCGCTATTACTGATACTGCCGCCGAAGAGATTGAAAGCGTTAAGGATGACTTGGAATCCTTGCAAGAACAAATCTATTCTCCTGCCCCGAAAAAGAGCCGGATGCAAAAGGCTTTGGCAGGAATAAAGAAATTTTCCAGTGAGGTTTTATCTAAAGCATCTGTTTCAATAGCAACAAGTGCCATCACCGGAGCAGACTGGACAACATTGATTCAGCAAGCCGAAATGTTCATCGACGGCTTAATGCAATAGGGAGAATCGCCATGAACAAAACAGCCATAAAAAACTTTGCAATCTGGGCGCGGAATAAGCTGATTGCGGATATTCAGTACCGCGCCGGATTGATGGGGATCACAGCGGACGGTATCAAAGACCCACTGCCGCAGTCTACCGGAACGATGGAGTTCTACGACATCGGGACATCTGAGCCGTATGCCATCAGCGGCGATGCGATCCCGCAGCGCAAGAAGCTGGTGGAGGTGATCCGCAAGAAAGAGAACGACAGCAACTACGTCACAGCTTATAAGTACATTCTGGAAGAGGTCGCCTATACATGGTTCAACCGGCTGATCGCCATCCGCTTCATGGAGGTCAACGACTATCTTCCCTCCCATATCCGCGTCCTATCCTCCGAAAGTGGCAAGATTGAGCCGGATTTGGTGACAACGCCCTTCGACGCAGAACTGGCTTTCACCTCTGCCGAGGAAGAGACTGTCCTGCGCCTGAAAACCGAGAACAAGCTGGACGAGCTGTTCAGGCTGCTGTTTATCAAGCAATGCAACGCTCTGAACGAGATACTGCCAGCCCTGTTTGAGAAGACCAGCGACTACACCGAGCTGCTGTTGAATCTCTCTGTTGTGGATCAGGAGGGCGTTGTATACCACTTGACCCACGACATCCCGGAGCTGGACTTCGACATCACCCACCCCGATGAAATCGGGAAAATTCAAGGTCAGGTGGAGATCATTGGCTGGTTATACCAGTATTACAACACCGAGCCGAAAAACGCCGCCTTTGCTAAGAACGGAAAGATCACCAAAGAGGAAATCCCCGCCGTTACCCAGCTTTTTACACCGGACTGGATCGTCCGCTATATGGTGGAAAACAGCCTTGGCCGCATTTTCATCGACAAGCGGAAAGAACAGGGCGTTTATGCTGACGGTCGTGGCTTGGAGGAAATGAGCTGGGATGAGGTTGAGGCAAAGCGTATCGCTAACGAAGAAGAAATCGCCGGACAGATGGGCTGGAAGTATTATCTGCCGGAAGCCGCCCAGACGCAGGAAGTGCGCCAGCAGCTCGATGAAATCCAGAAGCAGAGCGAATACAAGGATGTCCGGGATATCAAGGTGATCGACCCCTGCATGGGCAGCGGCCATATCTTGGTGTACGCCTTCGATGTGCTGATGAAAATGTACGAAAACGACGGGTACAGCCAGCGCGACGCGGCGCAGTGCATCCTCGAACACAACCTGTTCGGTTTGGATATTGACGAACGGGCGGCACAGCTTTCCTACTTTGCCGTGATGATGAAGGCCCGCCAATATGACCGGCGCATTTTCACTCGCGGCATCCAGCCCCATATCTATGCGATTGCCGAAAGCAACGACATTGACGCTTATACGCGGGACTACTTTGTGAACAACGATCCGACGCTGAAAGCGGCGCTGGACAGCATCATGAACGACTTGCGCGATGCAAAGGAGTACGGCTCTATCCTGACGGTTGCCCCGGTAGACTTTGCCGCCCTGTTTGCCCGTGCAGAAGAGGTGCAGAACGACATCAGCTTGTATCGGGAATCTGCCCTGAACACTATCCTGCCGCTGATCCAGGTGGCGGAGGTACTTGCGCAGCAGTACGATGTGGTGGTGACGAATCCGCCATATATGGGCAGCAGCAACATGGACGCACGACTCAGCGAGTTCGTGAAGAAGCACTACCCGGACAGCAAGAGCGACCTGTTTGCCGTGTTCATTGAGCGTTGCGGCCAGATGACCGGCAAAAACCATTATCAAGCAATGATCACCCAGCACGCATGGATGTTCCTGTCCAGTTTTGAAAAGCTGCGGGCGAAACTGCTGCTGAAAGATACCGTCAACATGGCGCACCTTGGCCCGCGAGCATTCGAGGAAATTGGCGGCGAGGTGGTGCAGACCACCAGTTTCGTACTGCGGCGGAGCCATATCCAGGGCTACCAGGGCACCTACTGCCGCCTGATCGAGCCCACCACCCAGCTGGGGAAGGAAGAGATGTTCTTGGCGGGGGAGAACCGTTACACTGCCCAACAGAGTAACTTCTCCAAGATTCCAGGGTCGCCGGTGGCGTATTGGGTGAGTGAAAAAATGATAAGTGCAATGGGGAAAAGTGCAATATATGAAGTTTCCTATTCGCCCAGCCAAAATATAACAGGAAATAACGAACGATTTTTGAGAAAACATTGGGAGTTAGCGCAGAGCAAATTTGGCAAAGACAGTTGGATTTTTTATGCCAAAGGTGGTGAGTTTAGACGCTGGTGGGGAAATTTGATTGAAATAGTTAACTGGACACCAGAGGCAAGACATATATATCAATATGGTGATGGTACACACGCTTCGCAAATTATAAAATCTGATTTTTGGTATAAAACGGGGATTACATGGGGAATTATCGCACAAACGAGTTTCAGAGTACTTCCTAAATATGCAACTTTTGATAAGCAAGGTTCTTCAATTTTCGTTAAAGATGAATTGGATTACTTGAAAATATTAGGCTTTCTAAATACAAAAGTAGCGCAACAGATGTTAAATACCTACAATACAACATTAGCTCTACAAGTGAGAGATGTTCGAAATCTTCCGTATGACAAACGGTTAATTACACCTGTTGCAGATGATATTGAGTTATTGGTTCAAGAGTTAATTAATTGCTCTAAAATCGATTGGGACTCCTACGAAACCTCATGGGATTTTCAACGACACCCGCTTCTCCGCCCTATTTCCCGTCTATCCGATGCCTACACAACATGGAAAGACGAATGCGAGCAACGCTTTTTGCAACTCAAAGCCAACGAGGAAGAACTGAACCGCATCTTCATCGACATTTATGGCTTGCATGACGAGTTGACACCAGAGGTTGCGGACAGGGATGTGACCGTCCACCGCATTTTTGACACCAAGGACGATGTGCCGGAATCCATGCAAGGCAGCAGCTATGTCCGCACCAAGCGGGACGAGATCGTCTCCCTGCTCTCCTACGCCGTGGGCTGTATGTTTGGGCGCTACTCGCTGGACAAGCAAGGGCTTGTTTTTGCCGGAGGAGATTTTGATTCTGTATATTGGAAATTCAAAGGACAAGCAGCTCTTAATGAACAGGGTGATCCGATTGAAGGCGGGTATGCTGGAATTTCACTGGCGAATTATCACTATCCCAGATTCCATAATGCAGAAAATTGGGAAGATGCTACTTTGCTTTCTTATGAGCCGGATGTGGATGGCGTTATCCCTATCACCGACGAAGAGTATCTGGAAGACGATATTGTCTCCCGCCTGTGCGATTGGCTGAAAGCAGTCTACGGCGCGGACACGCTGGAAGAAAATCTGGACTTCATCGCTGGGGCGCTGGGCGGCAAGGGCAACAGCAGCCGGGAGATTATCCGCAGCTACTTCCTCAAGGACTTCTTTAAGGATCACTGCAAGACCTACCAGAAGCGCCCGATTTATTGGCTGTTTGACAGCGGCAAGCAGAACGGCTTCAAGGCGCTGATCTATCTCCACCGCTACACGCCGGACACCATCGGCAATCTCCGCGTGGACTACCTCCACAAGATGCAGCGCGTCTATGAGTCCGAAATCAACCGGATGCAGGATATGATCGACCATAGCACCAACGCCCGCGAGGTGGCCGCTTCCACCAAGCGGAAAGAAAAGCTCCAAAAGCAGCTTAAAGAGTGCCGCGATTACGATGAGATGATCGCCCACCTCGCCCTGAGCCGCACCGAGCTGGACTTGGACGATGGCGTGAAGGTCAACTACGAGAAAATCCAGACCGCCAGCGACGGAAAGAAATACGCTGTTCTGGCAAAGATTTGAGGTGTTGATATGGCAACTAACAAATTGAAGGTTATGCTGAGTTTCATGCGCGAAATTAACGACGGAAATATGCCGAGCGCTGCCGATTATGGCATTACGAACAAAGAATTTTGGGAAATAATTGATGCTTGCCAAGATGAGGGCTTGATAAAAGGCGCTCGATTTTCAAGAGGTGGTCAGGGAAATCCTATCCTTATGGCCTTCCTTGATGGGGTCACACTAACGGTAAAAGGGCTGGAATATCTCGACGAGCATTCAGCAGCTATGAGAGCATACAAAGGGTTGAAAGAGTTGCGAGATTGGCTCCCGTTTTGACTCATCCCAAATTCAACAATCAAGGAGGTGGTCGAGATGACCGCAGAAGAGATTTTCGCCGGTGAATCTGAAAATATAGAGTTCAAGAGCGAGATTCCCGCCAAAAGCGAGAAATACATGAAGACTGTGGTGGCCTTTGCCAATGGCAAGGGCGGCAAGCTGGTCTTCGGCGTGGAGAACGGCACATGGGCCGTCACCGGCTTTTCCAAAGAGGAAGTCTTTCAGAAGATGGACGCGATTACCAACGCCATTTTCGATAGCTGCGAACCCAAGATCACCCCGAACATCGCAGTACAGGAAATCGACGGGAAGGCCATCATCGTTGTCGAAATTATCCCCGGTATGCAGCGTCCCTACTATATCAAGAGTCAAGGCATCATGGAAGGCACTTACATCCGTGTAGCGGGCACAACCCGCCATGCGGAGCGCTACCGCGTGCAGGAACTCATCATGGAGGGCACGAACCGCTCTTTTGATCAGATGGAGCGGGAACAGACTGTTTCTGAGGAAGAGATTGCGGCCTTCTGCGAGAAGATGTACCAGCACGCCCTCAAGCTGGCCGAAACAGATACGGCACGGGAGCAGATTCAGAAAGTAGGCAAGAACCAGTTACTTTCATGGAAATTGCTGGTGGAGCACGACGGAGCTTACCATCCCACCAATGGGTATCTGCTGCTGAACGGCGATACGGCTGAGTTCCCGGATGCTGCCATCCAGTGCGCGGTATTCAAGGGGACTGTCCGGGATATTTTCATCACCCGCAAGGAATTTACCGGAGCGATCTACGAGCAGATTGAGGATGCCTACAACTTTGTTTTGCAGCACATCGACCTCGGTTCACGCATTGAAGGAATTGGAAGGCAGGATTATTATGAACTGCCCGTCAAAACAATCCGTGAGATGATCTCGAATGCAGTCTGCCATCGCAGCTACCTGACGCCGGGGAAAATCCAGGTGGCGCTCTTTGATGACCGGCTGGAGGTCACCTCCCCCGGTATGCTGGACAGCGAAATCACCATTGAAAAAATGAAGTCCGGCCTCTCGAAGATCCGCAACCGTGGCATTGCAGCCGCCTTTTCCTACATGAATATCGTGGAGGCGTGGGGCAGCGGAATCCCGAAAATGTTCCGGGAAGCAAAGGAATACGGCCTTCGTGAGCCGGAACTGATTGATATGGGCAGCGATTTCCGCATCAACCTGTATCGGAAAGACGCGGCTACCGATCAGAATGGTGTCATTGATCCCAAAGAGCGTGACACCGATGATACCAATGACACCAAAGTTGAACCCAATGATACCAATGAAGAAGCGATTCTGCGCATCCTCCGAACCAATCCGAAAGCGACGCAGAAGGATGTTGTAGAGATGCTGGGTGTTTCCCTCGCCACTGTGAAGCGGCTCATGAATAGCCTTCAAAAAGCTGGCAAGATCAAACGCAAAGGCTCCAACCGGAGCGGGTCTTGGGTAGTCATAGACCAGAAGGAGTAAAGCGGCATGGCAGAAATGAACATCAAACAAATCATAGACCGGCTGAATGCTGAGTTTACCGGCGATACCCGTAAACTCGTCTTTTGGTACGACGATAACGGCGAGTTTGTGGAGGATATGCAGAATGTAGAGCTTGATAATGCCAAGGTCTACTTCTTGCAGCCGGACAATCAGTTTGCCACCAAGCTCTTTCTGGAACGGCAGGACACTACCACAAACTATCTCATCTACGCCCCCTTCCCCAAGCCGGATGTGCGGGACAACCATCTGGAAGACACGCTGCTCTACTCCAAGCGCTTCTTTGCCGACCGCGCTTCGCTGCTCTCGGTGGATTTGGGCATTGACGAGAAATACAAGCCCATCATCGAAAAGCACATCAAGTTCTTTGCCAACAAAGAACGGACGCAGCGCTTCTATGACCTTGAGATAGAGAACTTCAACGAAGAGAACTTCAACGAAGAGAACATCATCACGGGGCTTCTCTCTGCCATTTGCCGCACCCGTACTTGTTCCTTTGAAGAAGTGATCCGGGTCATGCTGACAGACAGCGAGCTTACAGATAACAAGTTTCTGTCCGAGGTTGAGAAATACGGCCTACTGGATGATTTCTGGAAGCTCTGCGAGCAGCATTTCGGCTATACCGATGTCAAGCCGACACTGGAAAAACTGGTGGTGACCATGTTTGTCACCTACACAGCTAAATATATAGGAGGCGAGCTTCCGAAGCCGTGGAAGGTGTTCCTCTCCTATAAGGCCGGGAATATCATTGCCTTTATGGATAACCTGATGAACAATATCCTTTACCGTGGGCGCTATGATGAGCTTTCCGCTCATGTTGCCTCCGGCTTGAATGTCCAGAAGGCTTTCTCTGATTATTCGCCGGATGACTTAGTGAACTGCGATACCTTCCTTGCCATTGACCAGATCCTCATCAAGTGGATTGTGGAGCGCCTTTTAACCGAGGATGTGGGCGCAGCACTGGACGGTTTGACTATCCCTCAAATCTGCGAAAAGCGGAGCAAAATGCACTTCGGCGAGAAAACCGGGGGCTGCTATCAGATGCTTGACAGCGCCTATCAGATCATTCAGGCTGGGAATTACCGTTGCCCGGACAGTTTCAAAGAGATTCTGCGCCAGTATCAGGAGGAAGACTTCCGGCTGGACTATGAATATCGCCGGTTCTATTCCGCTTACGATCAGCTCGAAGAAACGGCAGCTTTCGAGCCGCTGCGCGATTTGGTGGAAAACATCTACACCAACGAGTATCTGGAAACGCTGCTTCCCAAATGGAATGCCGCCATTCAAGAGCCGGACTCGTTTATGGCGCTGCCCTTGCAGAGGGACTTCTATGCCCGCAATTTGAAGAATGCCAAGGAGCGCACGGTGGTCATTATCTCCGATGCCATGCGCTATGAGGTGAGCAAGGAACTGTTCCGCCGGATACAGGATGATCCCAAATGTACGGCAAAACTGGAAGTGCAGCTCGGTGTTCTGCCCTCCTACACCCGTCTCGGTATGGCGGCTTTGCTGCCGCACACGGAACTGACGATGACAGATGATTTCAAGGTGTTGGTGGATGGATTCCCCTGCGAAAATCTCGCCGAGCGGGAAGCAATTTTGCAGAAATACAGCAGTGACAGCGCATGTGTCCAGTTTGACAGTATCAAATCGCTCAAGATTGCCGATCTCCGCAGCATCTTCACCGGCAAACAGGTGGTTTATGTGTACCACAACCAGATCGATGCCCGCGGGGACAAACCCAATACCGAGGACGAAGTTTTCGTTGCCTGTCAGGAAGCGATTACGGAAATCATCGACCTGATTCGGCGCATCTCCACCAGCGCGAATACATACCGGTTTATCGTAACGGCTGATCATGGCTTCCTCTACAAACGGGATAAAATCTCAGAGAGCGATAAGATCGAGGGGATAAAAAGCAAGACCTCCTTTATCAACCGGCGTTTTGTGGTTTCACCGGAACCAGTTGCCGGAGATGGCATTGCCAGCATGGAAATGGGAAAAATCCTCCGCAGCTCCGATACCAAATGGGTGTCTTACCCGATCAGCGACGATGTGTTCAAAGTGACTGGCGGCGGGCAAAACTATGTGCATGGCGGTTCCTCCCCACAGGAAATGCTGGTGCCTGTGCTTGATCTCAAGATGGAACGAGGCCACATGGATACTCGAAACGCGAGTCTTGCCCTTGTGAGCATGGTGCGGAAAATCACTAACAAGATCACCGTACTGGATTTCATCCAATCTGAGCCGGTCAGCGATGTAGTCAAAGCGGCTACTTATCGTCTGTTCTTCGTCTCTGATGACAACGAACGGATTTCCAACGAGAATAGCTGTATTGCTGACAGCCGTGATCAGAATGCGTCTAAGCGTATCTTCCGCATGAAATTCCAGTTCAAAGACAAAAAGTACGACAAGGACAAGCAGTATTTCTTCGTGATATACGATGATGCAACAGGGCTTGAGGTGTTCCGGCATCCTGTCATCATGGACATGGCCTTTGCCGATGACTACGGCTTTGGCTTTTAAGGGAATACCGGTGTGACAGGAGGCGATTGGAGTGGTTGATATGACAGAAAACGAGGACAAAAGAGCTGTCATCAAATCAAAACTGCGTCAGTATTTTGATGGAAAGATTGTACGCAAGGATTTGACCAAGAAAATCAAGGAAGGGGCAAATGTTCCGGTCTATGTCCTTGAATTTCTTCTGGGACAGTATTGCAGCTCTGATGATCCGGAGATTATTGAGGAAGGCGTAGAGAGCGTAAAGCGCATTCTCGCGGATAACTTCGTCCGCCCAGATGAGGCGCAGAAGATTCTCTCTGTCCTGCGGCAGCGGGGCAGCTATACCGTGATTGATAAAATCACGGTGAGCCTGAATATCAAACGGGATTTCTATGAGGCGGAGTTCTCCAACCTCGGGCTGAAGAACATCCCCATAGACGAGGAATATCCCGCCAAATTTGACCGGCTGCTTTGCGGCGGTATCTGGTGCATCGTGCAACTGGACTATGAGTATATGGAGGAAGACAGGAACGGAACGCCGATCAGCATCCGAAAGCTCAACCCCATCCAGATGCCCCATGTGGATATTGAAGAGCTGAAACAGGGGCGGAAAGCATTTACGCAGGACGAATGGATGGATGTGCTGCTGCGCTCCATCGGTATGGAACCGGACTCCTTGACTTACCGCGAGAAATGGCTGCTTCTGATCCGTATGATCCCGCTTGTAGAAAATAACTTCAACCTCTGTGAGTTGGGGCCGCGCAGCACTGGCAAATCCCATCTTTACAAAGAAATTTCACCGAACAGTATTCTTGTTTCCGGTGGTCAGACAACGGTTGCCAATCTGTTTTATAACATGGGACGCAAAACGGTTGGTCTTGTCGGATTATGGGACTGTGTTGCTTTTGACGAGGTTGCCGGTATCAAGTTCAAAGATAAAGACGGCATCCAAATCATGAAAGACTACATGGCCTCCGGCTCCTTTGCCCGAGGCAAAGAGGAAAAGGCCGCGACTGCCTCGATGGTATTCGTTGGAAATATCAATCAGAGCGTGGATGTGCTGCTCAAGACATCCAGCCTTTTTGACCCCTTCCCGCCTGAAATGGGTACGGATACGGCTTTCCTTGACCGGATTCACTGCTATCTTCCCGGTTGGGAAATCCCGAAGTTCCGCCCGGAGCATTTCACAGATGACTATGGGTTTATCACGGATTATCTGGCGGAGTTTATCCGGGAGCTGCGCAAGGAGCAGTATGGGGATGCGCTGGATAAATATTTCCGTCTAGGCTCCAACCTCAACCAGCGTGACACCATTGCTGTTCGGAAGATGGTCGGAGGCCTCTTGAAGCTGCTCTACCCTGACGGCGAGTTTACGAAAGAACAACTGGAAGAGATTTTGAAGCTTGCATTGGAGATGCGCCGCCGTGTCAAGGAGCAGCTGAAAAAGTTGGGCGGCATGGAGTTCTATGATGTGAATTTTTCATACATCGACAAAGACAACTTTGAAGAATACTATGTTTCCGTACCGGAGCAGGGCGGTGGCAAGCTGATCCCCGAAGGAATGTGCAATCCCGGCCAGGTCTATACTGTTTCGCAGGGGAAGTCTGGCATGATTGGTGTGTTTCGGTTGGAATCACAGATGCTTCCTGGTAACGGTAAATTCGAGCGAACAGGACTTGGCTCAGAACGCGAAGCGAGAGAAGCGACAAATACCGCCTTCAACTTCCTGAAAGCCAATGCAGGGCGCATCAGCGGAGCAATCAGCACCACGACAAAGGACTACATCGTCAACTATCAGGATATGCAGGGAATTGGTATGACGAACAAGCTTGCTCTCCCGACACTGATTGCACTGGCATCCGTCGCACTGAATAAGCCTATGGTCAGCAGTCTAGCCGTGTTGGGAGAAATCAGCATCGCCGGTACAATGATCAAAGTGGATGAGCTTGCAAATTCCCTTCAAGTATGCCTTGACAGCGGTGCGAAAAAAGTGCTTTTGCCGATCACGTCTGCCGCTGATCTCGGGACAGTGCCGTCAGAATTGATAGGATGCTTTAACCTTATTTTCTATCAGAGTGCAGAAGATGCAGTGTACAAGGCTTTAGGTGTAGAATGACGACGAACTTACTCAAATAAAATAGAAAAATGCTTTTAACAAGAAACGGGGAGAATAGATTCCTTTACCTGAAGATTCCCATTTTTCAAAATAAGAGTAATTATATTTTTTGCAAATTTCTTGCTTACCATCGTATCCCACTCTGCCAAGCGGATAATCTCCGCTGTTCCAGCCTCAAAATCAAACGAAATCTCACCCCATTCGCCGTCGTTGTCCACCTGATATAGGTAGGCAGCGGCGGCGATTTTCTTTTTGCGTTTGGTCTGGGACTTGCGTTTCAGTCGGATCATATGAAGCACTCCGGCTTCTGTCAGCAGACAGGCCAAATGATCCACGGCTTTACGGTAGGCCCGTTCTGCACCACTGGCCGTGCTGCCCTCAAAGAGGACTGCCAGTTCTTCAAAGGTCAACCGGGTGCTGATGGGACTGACCCGCCCACAGGTCATACAGATGGCGTTTCTCTTTTCCAAAAGGGTCTGTTCCCGGTAATTCAGCTTTTCAAACGCTTCTCGGACAGCTTCAGCCCGGATACCGTTCCATAGAATCTCCGCATAGTCCCAATGGTCATCCCAGCTGACATCCTCGCCGGTTTCTTCGCTGTCCTCATCCTGAATGGTCTGATAAAACGGAACACGGCTTCGATTTTGCTTGGCCAATGCTAAAAACTTTGCTGCGGTTTCCTCGGTACAACCGTTTTTCTGGGCATATTTCTGGATTGCCGCCTGTTCAGACTGACCGGATTGATTATAGAGCCAAGCAATCCCACGCACAGCTTTGTACTCATCCACATTTTCAAAGGAACCAGCCTCCTCTTGCATCCGGCAGGTCAAAAGGGCGTTCCCGATAAAATGATGGGCATAGGTCAGAAAATCTGCTCCTTGTGCGGGATCGTATTCCCGGAGGCAATCCAGCATGGCAAGCACACAGCTCATTTTGTAGTCTAAAAAGCGTTCCGGGTCATAGCGATCCAGTCCCTCCCGCAGCAGGAAACAGCGAACACGGCCATTAAGCCGATTTTCATAGCAGTGCATGAAAAAGGAGAACCAGCGCAATTCACGGCTCCGCACAGCCTCAATGATGTAGTCGTTCATATTTTCCAGAGCAGGCGGTTCCGGGTCAAGCTGAAAGATGCGTTCCGCTTCCCGCATGGTCAAGCCCTTGGTTTCAGTCAAAAAGCTGTATTTGGCACAGTAGCCGGGCAGTTCCCATGTCCACGCTGTATCCATTTTCCCTCACCACCTTTCAAATATTTCGCTGCTTATTTCTTTTGTACGGCCTTCAAAAGTGCATCCTGGGTCATTTCCTGCTCATAGACAGTGCTGGCATAACGCTGATCTGAAAGCGCACGGAGCATCTTATCTTTTGCCAGCTTTTTCATAGCTGCTGCCGTCTCTTCATCCAACTTTCCCCGGCGGGTGCTTTGCAGGATGGTGTTCATCCGGCGGGTATAAATGGCCTTGATGGGGTGATCGTCTGCAAGCTCCCGCTGCTCCCGGCCTCTTAGATTGCCGATTTGCCGACACGTCCGTCCCCGTTGGTCGCCGGGGGCCAGACCACCGCAGTATTTGGTATGCCGTGCATCAATGGTGAGAAACCATCTGCCGCAGATGGGGCATTTCTTGGGTGCATGGCCCACACAAAGCCCCTCAAACAGATCGGAACGGAACATCCCCACAAAGGAGACATAGTGCATCCGCTTGACCAGCTGAGGCTCCGTCTTTCCGGGTCGAGTGGCGGCTACATACTGCACAGAAGCATTGGTCAGGGTCATCCAGGCTGGGTTATCCAGCGACAGAGTTGGCTCACCTTGGAAGAACTGCCCGAACATTGCCGCATAACCGTCCGGGGTACGGTCATAGCCTGGTTCATTCAACCGCTCTGCAAATTTTGTCAGGGCCTCCTTGTATTGTCCCAGGGAATAACTCAAATGCCCCAGCACCTGCACGATTCGCACGAGCATGGTCGCCTTGCCATGCTGACCAGTCAAAGCACAGATCAGCTGCTCCTGCTGGGTAAGCTGCAAATAGGCTTTGGCGTCCTCCATATATTCTTCGGAAAAGATGGCTGCAAGTTTTTGCTCAAAATAGCTTCGATTCAATCGGGAGAAGGGTGGTGTAACCTGCAAAAAGGAGAGGATCTCGCCAGCGGCCTGCTGCACCTGCGGCAGCAGCTCCATATCCACGGAACCGGTGTTCATCCCCTGAAGCAGCTGGTTCAGCACATTGCAGGGAGTATCCAGCTCTTCAATGGTACTGTCCGGGATGTTCAGCACCTCGCAGCCAATGGTTCCTGTGGGCATGGCACACCCCTCATAGGTCACGGTGTCCTGCCAGAAATCCAGCGACAAAACTGCATGGTTGATGATCTGATCCATCTTCTCCCTCCTGTCATGTTTTTTATTTTCATAATAGCACACAATTAAATTCTTGTCATGTTTTTTGAAAACGGCTTGTCATGCCATCAGCCTGTTTTTTTCGATTTTCCCCATAACCTATACAGAGGGGTGAAAAAACTGCCCCATCAAAAAGGAAATGGAGGGAATCTGTATGAATTTGTTTGAAGTGGTGAAAGCCAGTATCAACACACAGGAAGCAGCGCAGACGTATGGAATCGATGTCAACCACCATGGCATGGCGCTGTGTCCGTTCCACAATGACCGTCATCCGAGCCTGTATGTATCGGATGACCACTACCACTGTTTTGCCTGTGGAGAGCATGGGGATGTGATCGACCTGACTGCCAAACTGTTTGACCTTCGGCTGTATGATGCGGCCCGAAAACTGGCGTCGGACTTTCACCTTGCGCCGGACAAGCCCTTGCCGGAATCCATTCGTCAAAAATGGAAGCAGAAAACCAAAGCACAGCAGCTTCGTGAGAACGAGCAGCTGTGCTTTTCTGTTTTGAACGAATACCGGCGGCTGCTCCTGGATTGGAAAAAACGGTATGCGCCGCAAGCGCCGGAAGATTCGCTGGATAAGCGATTTGTGGAAGCCTGTCACCGTCTGCCCTGGGTGGAGTATCAGCTGGACATCCTGCTGCAAGGCGATTCCTATGAACGAAGCGAAGTCGTGAGCGAACTAACGGCAGACGGATACATCCGCAAATTACAAGCCCGCCTGAGAGAGGAGCGATACCATGAACAACCCTGTTTGGATTGATGAGAAAGGGAAAATCATCGAGCCGGAATATTGCCGGGATTTCCTGTCCCGGCATCCAATGCGCTGTATCAATGACCACTTTTATACTGTGGAAGGCCCGTTGCCGGATGAAAGCAAATTGAAGAGAATGATTTATGAGGAAATCTCGCCCTGGCTGCATGACAAGGTCGCACAGACGGTGGAGCAGGTGCTCAAGACGTTGAAGCTGGCGGCATACGCAGACCCTTTGCCCCTGCAATGTGACCGCATCCATGTGGCGAACGGCACTTGTTTTCTGGACGGTACATTCACAGAGAAAAAAGAGTATTGCAGCAACCGCCTGTCGGTGTCTTACCGGGCAGATGCTCCTGCACCGGAACACTGGCTGCGCTTCCTTTCGGAATTGTTGGAGCCGGAGGATATTCCCGCCTTGCAGGAGTATCTGGGCTACTGCCTGATTCCATCCACCAAAGGACAGAAAATGCTCATGCTGATCGGCAAGGGCGGCGAGGGCAAAAGCCGCATCGGTGTGGTGATGAACGCCATTTTCGGGTTCAACATGAACACCACTTCCATCCAGAAGGTAGAAAACAACCGTTTCGCCAGAGCCGACCTGGAGGGCAAGCTGCTCATGGTGGACGATGATCTGGACATGAACGCCTTGACCAAAACCAACTATGTAAAATCCATCGTGACAGCAGAACTGCGGATGGATTTGGAACGGAAGAAAGAACAGAGTTATCAGGGGCTGCTTTATGTGCGTTTTCTCTGTTTCGGCAACGGAGCATTGACTGCACTTCACGACCGCAGTGACGGCTTCTTTCGCCGCCAAATCATTCTGACCACCAAGGACAAGCCTGCGGACCGGTTCGATGACCCGTTTCTTGCAGAGAAATTGATTGCCGAAAAAGAGGGAATCTTCCTCTGGATGCTGGAGGGATTGCGGCGGCTGATCGCCAATCACTATCACTTTACCATCAGCCAGAAAGCCAGGGACAATATCTCTTCCGCTGTTCGGGATGCCAACAACATTCTGGACTTTCTCGATTCTGAGGGTTATGTGGCATTCAAGGCCGATTATGAAGCCAGCACCAAAAATCTGTATGCAGCCTATAAGCGGTGGTGTGAGGACAACGCAGAAAACCCACTGTCCCCAAAGAGTTTCGCAAACCAGCTCAGCCAGAATGCAGAACGCTACCATTTGGAGCCGGTCAGCAATCTGCACATCGGCGGCGGAAAACGGTGCCGGGGATATATGGGCATTTATGTTCTGCTCTCGCCTATGGAGTTGTAATGAAACTTCAAAACCTTCTGTTCGTGCGTTCATGCGTTCTGGATCGGGCGCAGCCGTTGGAACGAAGGAACGCACGAACGCAAAAAATCGAAGTTCATTTTTATATTTGATAGCTCGGCTGGGCATTAAAATTGGCTATGCCCAATCAATGGTTGTGCAAACGGTGAAAAACACTACCATAAGCAGAACACAAATCATTATTCCGTGATTTACAGAATGGTGATGGTGGTATGCGGAAAGGTGGCTGTTTTCACGGTTTCGCCTGCAAGCCCACCTAATGGCAAAGTCGACGGGGTACTGTTTCGGACAGTTCTTCACAAACGCAGTTCTGAGTGATTTTTAAGAAGCAATCAAAATTTACTGTACCGTGCAGCGTGTATGTTCCACGGTAAAACCATTTCATGAAAGAATGAGGTGTTTTCAATGAAATCCAATTTGAGAAATGAAATCAAGTCGTACATTGTGCGTTCCGGGTACACAATGCAGGAAGTCGTTGACAGGCTTTCTGATGATTACGGTTGGAGCGACAGCGTTTCAAACCTGTCCAATAAGCTCCAGCGGGAGTCTCTGCGGTATGTAGAGGCGGTACAGCTTGCCGATGCCCTTGGCTATGACCTCGTATGGCAGAAACGGAGGGACAAATGATGCCCGCCGTTCTTACCCACCGTATCTCCCGTCTCCATCGACAAATCCGCAGATTTGGAGATGGATGGCAGAGTGGATTTGCAAAATCTGCTCTGCCTGTGGGCGGCAGAATTGAAGTAATCAAGATTGCGGAGATGCTGTCGGTCACACCGCCTTTTGAGGATTTGGGTGCCACACACAAACCTCTAAAGGCGGCAAGGCATCCGCAGATGCCGCATTCCCCCTCGGAGAGCCCACGGCACTTTGCAGCCCTTCGGGATGAAAGTGTCATAGTGGGTTATTACACTTCCCGCAGGAAGTGCATCCCCTTCCCCCCAGCCGTCTGCCGCACAACGGAAAGGAGCTGATTTTTATGGCCAGAAACGACGGAATCGACCGTACCTTTGCCCGTAACCAGGACTTGCCCACCCTCGATGATGTGGCGAAGGTGCAGGAGCATAACGAACGAGAAAAGGACAGCTACTCCAACCAGGATATTGATACCACCCAGACCTACCGGAATATTCACTTCAAGGCTCCCACCGGCAGCTATGCCGCTATGTTCGATCAGATGATTGCCGATGGGACCATCTCCACCCGTGGTCTGAAAGCCGATGCGGTGAAATACGGGGAACTGATTTTTGATGTGAACTCCGCTTACTTCCACAATCACGGCGGCTACGAATATGCCAAGCAGTTCTACACTGACGCATACAAAGCTGCCGTAGAGATCGTGGGCGGTGAGCAGTATATTCTCTCTGCCGTCATGCACGCAGATGAACGCAACCGGGCTATGTCGGAAGCTCTGGGTCAGGATGTGTACCACTACCACCTTCATGTGGTCTATATCCCGGTGGTGGAAAAACAGATTCTCTGGTCAAAGCGGTGCAAGGATAAGTCCCTTGTGGGTACAGTCAAGGAAACGATCATGCAGGTCAGCCGGAGCAAAAAGTGGGAGTCAAAAGTTGCTCTGGATGAGCAGGGCAATCCGATTTTGACCTCCAAGGGCAAGAAAGTCCTGCGGACATCGTACAGTGTCCTGCAAGACGATTTCTTCAACTATATGAAAGCTGCCGGATATACCGATGTGGAGCGTGGAGAGCGTGGCAGCACTGAAGAACATCTGACGGTGACCCAGTTCAAGGTGGCACAGGAGCAGCAGCGGCTGGAAGATGTGACCGCCCAAATCGCTCAGACAGAACAGGCGCTGGGCACCGCACAGGCTGCCGTTGAGAAAAAGCAGAAGGAGCTGCAATCCCTGCAAAAGCAGACCAAAGAACAGCGCACTGCCGCCCTGACCGTACAGGAAATCCGCTCTATGGGGAAAAAGACGATCACCGGCAATATCACTCTGACCCCATCCGAGTGCAGTACGCTCAAGGATTATGCGGTCAATGGGATTCTTGCCAAGGCGGAAAACAGCCGTTTGGAAGATAGTCTGCAACAAGCGCAAAAGAGTGCCGCTGTCTGGAAACAGCGGTATGAAAAGATTTATGACAAGTACCAAGAACTGAAAAAGGAAGTCCAGCCATATCTGGACGCTGTCAAGCTCGCACCCGAAAAGGTGCGGGCTTTTCTTGACGCCATTTTAACCCGGACCCGGCAAACAAGGCAGCACGATCAACCTTCCCACCGCAAGTCGCACGAAATGGAACTTTAATTGATGGAGGAAACTGCATGAGAAAACACAAAGATTTTATGAGCGAACCCGACTATGGTTATATCGACATTGAATCCTGCTTTGAACCGATTTTTGAGCCGCCCTTGGAAACTCTGGAAGAATGGCACAGCTGGGAGGATGAACCTGAACCGACACTGGAAAACACCTCGGTCTATGTCACAGAGCCGGATGGCATTCAATACTTTTACTGCGGCAATACCCGGATTCGGGTATCCGAGCATTTCTCCCAGTCAGGAAAGCCCATGGACAAGCTGATTGAAAATGTGGTCCAGTATGCCGCCCGCAACGCTGGATAAACCCATTCCACAACAAAATGTCGTTGAACCACACCCACGCTTACGGTATAATAAAAGCAGAAGTATTGTAAGCGTGGGTTGTTTCGATTAGAAGGAGGATTTTTACCGTGAAACAACCTTACAATACCGCACTCTATATGCGTCTCAGCCGTGACGACGAAAACTATGGCGACAGCGTGAGTATCGAGACCCAGCGCACCATTTTGCAGCAGTACGCAAAGGAACATGGTCTTTCGGTGTATGGCGAATATGTCGATGACGGATTGAGCGGAACGAACTTTGAGCGTCCCAGCTTTCAGCGGATGATGGATGATGTGGAGGCCGGAAAGGTCAACTGCATTGTTACCAAAGACCTCAGCCGCTTTGGCCGTGAACACGTGATGATGGACTACTATCTGGAATTTGTGTTCCCGGAAAAGCAGATTCGCTACATTGCTGTGGCTGAAAATGAGGACACCGAAAAAGGACTTTCGGACTTTGTGCCGTTCAAGAACCTTTTTAACGAATGGTTCGCAAAGGATACCAGTCGCAAGGTGAAAACGGCACTCCGTGCTAAATTTGCTGCCGGAGAACGCACTTTTGCCTATGCGCCGCTGGGATACATCCGCCATCCCGAAGTCAAAAACACTTTGGCCATAGACGAAGAAACCCGCTGGATCATCGAGAAAATCTTTGACCTTGCGTTTCATGGAGCAGGTGCAGCGAAGATCACCAAGACCCTGATTGCAGAAAAAATCCCGACTGCGGGCTGGCTCAATTATCAGCGGTATGGAACTTTCGCCAATATCTATGCTAATGCGCCGGAAGAAAAATCCTATGCGTGGACGATTGCTCAGGTCAAAAGTATTCTGCAAGATGAAACCTACATTGGCAACAGCGTACACAATAAGCAGACCAATATCTCTTATAAAAACAAGAAAAAGGTTCGTAAGCCGAAAGAAGAATGGATTCGGGTGGAAAATACCCATGAGGCGATCATCAGCCGGGATGTGTTTGAGCAGGTGCAAAAGCAGATTGCCAGCCGCAGACGGCAGCAGAAGGATGCCACAACTCAGATTT